>BNJT01001588.1_pt1 | contig 171256 bp, 286 predicted proteins | sample 8540491 | NCBI WGS metagenome assembly BNJT01 (sample SAMD00202455, study PRJDB9452) | human saliva metagenome | host: Homo sapiens
GGACAATGGGGTAGAATTTTGGTTTGAACTGGATACTAAGGCTTAAAGGAGAATGAAAAATGAAGAAAAAACTAACAGTAATTGCACTGGCAGTTGCCCTCACGATTAATTTAACAGCCTGTAATGTTGGTGATACGGGACTTTTCTGAAGGGAGTTAAAACAGGTGGCGGAATATGCAGCTAAGCTTGACTTAGACATACGAGGAATTATGAGCCCTAGTTTACAGGAAGAACTGGAAGTAAAAGAAAATCCGGGTGCAGTAAAAAGAAAAAAATTTGATGCTGTAGATAAGACGGACAGTGATATATCCAGTGCATCAGGTTCTTCAATCGCAAAATGATTTGTCTGAAAGACAAAGAAGAAGAGGGAAATAAGGAAAGTGGAAATAAGGATAAGCCATCAGATATAATAAATGAAACAAATGGAGACAGTGACACGGCGGCAGTGTTAAATGATGTATATGATGAAAAAAGGATTTGAAGTAGTATATGGAGGAGCAGGCGAATATTCCAGATATCCGAAGAATGAGGGATATTTTTCACTGGTTGCTGCTGATAATATGAAACTTTATGTAGTTGAGTTTTCAATTAGGAATAAAAACCTCTAAAAAGCAAGAAATTTTTCACAGGGAGATGATATAGCATACAATTTAACTTTTTGATGGTAATAATTATTACAAACCAAGTCTCACACTGCTTGAGAATGATATGCAGTCCATTGATGCTACAATAGGAGGTGGGAAATCTTTTAAGGGAGTGGTTGTATTCAATGTACCAATGTCAGAGGATAAAAATAAGGCTAAGTTAAAAGGTGGTAAAAGGAACTAAATCTTATACATTGAGTGTAAGCCAGTAAATTTTTGATTTAAAATTAAAATTACACTTTTACCTGGACGCATATTGAATGGTATAATATAAGAACTGAAATTATGTACTTTTATCATTCCTGAAATGGATTAATAATACAGTATAGACAAACTTGAGGGAGGTTATTATGGATACTGGAATTTTACTTCAGAGCGGAACTAACGAGTTGGAGGTGCTTGAGTTCAATGTTGGGCCAAATCATTATGGAATCAATGTTGCAAAAGGTTAAGGAAATTATGCCCTTTACGGAGCCTACTCCAATCCCTAATGCACATGATACAATCGAGGGCATATTTATGCCTAGAGATACAATAGTTACCATAGTGGATCTTGCGAAGAGCCTTATGATACCGCCATCACCAGATAGAACTAAGGATATGTATATAGTCACTAATTTTAATAACTTAAATATAGGGTTTTCATGCACATGGAGTTCAGGGTATCCACAGGCTTACCTGGTCGGATATAACAAAGCCTGATGAGACTATAAATGACGCTGAGAGAAGTGTGGCTACAGGAATAATAAAATTTGAAAACAGACTTATAGTTGTTTTGGATTTTGAAAAAATAGTATCTACCATAAACCCTGAAACAGGCATTAAGGCAAGAGATATTGAGAAATTAGGAGTTAGGACAAGAAACAATTCTCCAATTCTTATAGCAGAGGATTCCCCAATGCTTGAGAAGATGATAGTTGATTGCCTTACAAAGGCCGGATATGTAAATATAAATGCAACTACAAATGGAGAGGAAGCTTGGAATACTCTTTTACGTTATAAGGCAGAAGGGATCCTACAGAGCAGTGCCACTGTATAATTACAGATATCGAAATGCCAAAAATGGATGGGCACAGGCTTACAAAAGCTTGTAAAGGATGACAATGAACTTAAACAGATTCCGGTTATCATCTTCTCATCACTCATCAATGATGAAATGAGACGTAAAGGGAGAATCTCTTGGTGCAGATGCACAGCTTACCAAACCGGAAATAGGAAAGCTGGTTGAAGCAATTGATGGACTGGTTTTACAGTAGTTTGACAAAAATAAACTTTGATAAAGCCTATAATGCTTTAGGATGGAGGATGAATTGGATAAGGATAATGAATCTTACCTAGATGGACTGCTTGAAACAATTGGGCAGGAACCTCCATATGAAACTGACAGGAGGCGAAAGGCTGCTGAACGGGCTAAGTCCGGAAACAATAAGGCATCGTCAAAGATGTAACCGTTGATTCTTTAGAAGAAGAATTTGATCTTGACGATTTAGATGATTCATTTTTAGAAGATATAGATTTAGATGAGTTTATAAGCCCAATTGAAGATAAAGATGATAGTAAAAAGATTGATACAGAAGAACTTTTTAAGTGATGAAACGGAGATTGACTGGGGATACAGAAGAGGCTGTGTCGCAGATGGTTTAGTTGAATCTGAGAATTTGGAAAACTCCAGTTGATGATAACTCTGCTGAATTAGACAGTTCCATGGAAAAAGCAGTGGAGGAAGATAATCCTGTTTCAGAAGTATCTGATGTAGAAATGGAAGCAGGTGAGGAAACAGCGGCTGAAATCGGCTCCGAGATTGGAGTGGAGATAGATGGTGATACAGCCGGAGAAATTGGATCTGAATTGGGAGTAGAGATAGGGTGAAGAAATCAGGTGGAACTTGGCAGTGAAATTGGTGCTGAGCAAGCAGAAGATGACTCAGGGAAATCAGTTTTTGAAGAGGCAGGCTTAGCTGTAGATGATGAGCCGCTTCCCATAGTTAATCCGCTTGATGATATAGGGGAGCCGGAAGTTCTCTCTGATAAAAATAAAGTCAAAAAGCAATCTAAGAAGAAGGTTGAGAAAAAGGCTGAGGGGAGAAAAAGGGCTTTTTGCAAAAGATTTATAATAAGCTGTTTGCCAATATTCCCCTTACAGAGGAGGAGATTGCGGCTATCCCTACTCCTGAGCAGGAAGAGGCTGCCAAGAAGGAAAAAGAGCTGGAAAGCAGCTAAGAAAAAGAAGATAAGAAGGCGGCAGCCGAGGCCGCTAGAAGCAAAAAAGCTGAGGAAGCTAAGAAAAAGGCGGCAGATAATAAGGCTAAAAAGGCGGCTAAAGATGCAGCTAAGAAGGCAGCTAAAAAGAAGCCGAATTAAAAAGACTTAGGGCTGAGGCTCTTGAACAACCTGAAGGAAAAAAATAAATAAGGCTGGAGCTATTATAATTTTTCTTGTTTTTATAGTGGCGGCAGCAGTTGTAATTGTCGGTACAAGTATCTTTTCTTATGATATAAGCATTGCGGATGCTACTTATAAGTTTGGAAACCGCAAATATACTGAAGCATATGAAGACATTAGGGGGACTTGAAATTAAAGAAAAGGACATGGAACTGCGATGACAAGATTTATACTGTTATGTTTGTTAATAAGCAGCTGAATTCATATAATAATTTTCTTTTGCGATGGGAGATTATTCAGCAGCATTGGATTCTCTTATCAAGGGGCTTTCAAGGTATGATAAATACATAGCATTAGCAAGACAGCTTGGCATCCATACTGATCTTGATTATGTAAGGAAGCAGATAATGGCAGAACTTCAGAAGGTATATGGAGTGTCAGAAAGAGAAGCCCTTGAACTTATGGAAATGACAGATAAGCAGGAGTATAGTGAGAGAATCTATTCTATAGTTTCTAAGCTTGATACTAAGGCTCTGGAGGCTGATAGGGAAAAAGATGAATTGGTACCATAGTGGATAAAGGTGGAGGACTTAGGGTCTTTCACCTTATTTTTAGGAGGTCGTGTACATGGGAAGTGTAACAAATGATTGGCTTCCGGTTATTGAAAAAGAAACCGGGAAGGAGTATTATAAAAAGCTATATCTATTTTTAAAAAGAGGAATATGCCCATCATATTATTTATCCAAAAAATCTGACGATATTTTTCAATGCCTTGCATCTGACCCCATTAAGTGAGGTAAAGGTTGTAATACTTTGGACAAGATCCTTATCATGAGGCCGGGACAGGCAGAAGGACTGTCTTTTTCGGTTCAAAGGGAGAAAATCCCACCATCACTGCAAAAATATTTATAAGGGCTGCAGAGCAGAACTTGGTTTATATATACCTGAATCCGGCTCTCTTAGAAAATGGGCTAAACAGGAGTTTTACTCTTAAACACCCTTCTTACTGTAAGAGCACATACGGCCTTTTCTCATCAGGGAAGAGGATGGGAATATTTTACAGATGCTTTTGATTGAGGCAGTAAATAAAGAAAATAGACCCATAGTATATCTACTATGGGGTAAGGCTGCCAGAGATAAGAAAAATCTATGTTAAATAATCCAAGGCATTTAATATTAGAATCTCTCATCCAAGCCCGCTATCAGCACATAGAGGGTTTATGGGTAATGGGCATTTTTAAGAAGGCTAATGAATTCCTTAGCCAAAAATGGAATAGAACCTATAGACTGGCAGATAGAAGATTAATAAAATAAAAGAGACTGTTCACTCGCTGAAACATTGAATTATATAAGTATGTACTGTATATAATAAGTTTGACTACAGGTATTACAGTCTCCGCTTTTTGAAATAGGTTTAGTTACTTTTACAATAGTGTAATTCCACAAGAATCTGCATTTTCCATGGTTTCAGGAGTCCATACTGAGGATTGAACCTCTCCTATATGGGCTTTTTCAGATAGAACATACAGATTCTTGACTGCCCAATACCACCGCCAACTGTATAAGGAAGCTCTTTATTTAGTATTGCCTTCTGGAAAGGAAGTTCGGCCCCTGTCCATACAGCCTGAAATCTGCAGCTGTTCCTGAAGACGGGTTTCATCTACTCTAACACCCATTGAAGAAAGCTCTAAGGCTATATCAAGTATTGAATAATATACAATGATATCACCCGTTTAACTGCCAGTCATCATAGTCAGGAGCCCTGCCGTCCATGTCTTTCACCTGAATTAAGAGCTCCTCCAATCTGGCTTATAAATACAGCTCTATTGCCTTGGCTGCTATGTATTCTCTTTCCTTGGGGGTAAGGTCAGGGTATTCATCTTCAAGTTCCTGTGAAGTTACAAAGCAAATCTGCTCTGGAAGTTCAGGCTTAATATAGTTGTACTTTCTCGCCATATGCATTTCAGTACTCTTTAGAGCATCATATACTGACATTACTGCCATTTTAAGAGTATGTTCATTTCTCCTTCTTTATTAATTATCTTTTCCCAATCCCACTGGTCTACAAAGATAGAATGGATGTTGTCAGTATCTTCATCCCTTCTGATAGCGTTCATATCAGTGTAGAGTCCTCTCCTGAATGAAAACCATATCTTTTAAGAGCAAATCGCTTCCATTTGGCAAGAGAGTGAACTATTTCAAGGGGTTCAGACTCAGGCTGTTCTTTTAGGTCGAAGGATACAGGTCTTTCTACTCCGTTAAGATTATCGTTGAGTCCGGTTTCAGGTTTAACAAAAGAGGGCAGAAACTCGGGTAAGGTTAAGCTGTTTTGCGAGTTCCCGTTCAAAAATAGTCTTTAACTGATTTTATGGCAACTTCGGTCTCTCTTATGCTGAGGGCAGGAGAGTAGCCTTCAGGGAAAATTTCGTTTTTCATATTAATCTCCAATCAATCTTATTTAATCCCAGACTATTCAGCCGAAATAAGTGAATAATCTGGGATTATTATAAAATATTTTTATGAAGTTATCAAGTATTTGTATACAGGTATGCAGAGATATTAACTTCTAAGAAGCTCATTCTCAGCAGTTGCAAGCATAAGCTTAATACGGTTAAGCTGATTAACCTCACTTGCACCCGGATCATAGTCAACAGCAACTATATTAGTACCCGGATACTTAAGCCTTAACTGCTTTTATTACACCCTTTCCTACTACATGGTTGGGAAGGCAGCCAAAAGGCTGGGTACAGATTATATTGGTTGCTCCTGACTTAATGAGCTCAATCATTTCACCTGTAAGGAACCAACCTTCTCCGGTCTGATTGCCAAGAGAAACTATCGGCTCAGCATACTCAGCAAGTTCAGTTATATAACTCTGCTCTACGAAGTGCTTACTCTTTCTAAGAGCCTTTCTTTGAGGCTTTCTAAAGAACTCAATAAGGTCGATTGCCCTGTTGCTTATAAAGGCATTTCTCTTACTTTTTGCCAAGGGTTTCAGCCTTTAAAATTAGTATTGTATGCACTGTAGGAGGAAGTCTATAAGGTCAGGAACGACTGCCTCAGCACCTTCATTTTCAAGGAGATCTACAACACCGTTATTGGCACTTGGAAGGAATTTGACAAGGATTTCTCCTACTATACCTACCTTGGTCTTAGTAGGGTCCTTCTACACGAGGCAGAGTATCAAAGTCCTCTACAATCTGCTTGCAGTTTCTGTTAAAGGTTATCATTGAAGCCTTTTTAAGACTTTCTATACACTTTTTCTCCCACTTCCTGTGAAGCTCGTCAGCAGAGCCTTTTACAAGCTCATAAGGCCTTGTTGCATATAGTACCCTCATGAAAAGGTCGCCGTACACAGAGCCTGAAGGCAGCGAAGAAGGATAGGGAGGGGTGGCGCTAAGCCCGGGTTTTTCTCAAGTCCCTGAACGGAAAGAGAAATAACAGGGATATGTGCGAGTCCTTCCTTCTTAAGAGCCCTACGGATGAAGCCTATGTAGTTGGATGCACGGCAGCCTCCGCCGGTCTGGCTTATAAAAGATTGCAAGCTTATTTACATCATATTTGCCTGACTTTATTGCACTCATAATCTGACCTACGACTATGAGAGAAGGGTAGCAGGCATCATTATTTACATATTTAAGTCCGGTATCGATGACGGAATGCTCATCCGCAAGGAGCTCTATATGGTAGCCGCCCCATTCGATAGCAGTTCTAAGCATTTCAAAGTGGATAGGAGACATCTGAGGACAAAGTATGGTATAATCCTTCATTTCCTTTTCAAATACAGCCCTGTCAGTGGCAGAGGAGATATCAAAGTTTTGCATAGGATTAGCTTCCCTGTCCTTTACCGCAGAAAGGAGAGAGCGGATTCTGATTCTAGCCGCACCGAGGTTATTTACCTCATCTATCTTAAGTACAGTGTATATCTTGCCTGCACGCTCAAGGATATCACTTACCTGATCTGTAGTTACCGCATCCAGCCCGCAGCCAAAGGAGTTAAGCTGAATCAAATCAAGAGCAGGATTGGTCTTTACATAGCAGGCAGCCTTATAAAGTCTTGAATGGTACATCCACTGATCCATTACCACAAGAGGACGCTCAACCTGTCCGAGATGTGCCACCGAATCCTCGGTAAGAACAGCAACACCAAAGGAGGTGATAAGTTCAGGTATACCGTGATTTATCTCAGGGTCAATGTGGTATGGCCTTCCTGCAAGAACTATGCCCTTCTTGCCTGTCTCCTTAAGGTAGGCAATTACTTCCTCACCCTTTTTCTACATCCTTCTTGGTCTGGAAGGAGCTCGTTCCATGCCTCTTTTACAGCAGATTTAATCTCAGCCTTTGGTATCCTTCCCTCAAACACCTTTACAAGCCTGTCAGCAAGTATCTTCTCAGACTCAAGTGAAAGGAAAGGATTCTCAAAGGTGATGGAAGGGTCATTAAGCTCTTCCATGTTGTTCTTAATATTCTCACCATAAGAGGTAACAATAGGGCAATTGTAGTGGTTATTCGAGTCAGGTGTCTCATTGCGCTCGTATATTACACAAAGGGTAGAATATATGCTTCACGCCCTTTTTGAGAAGCCACTAACATGACCATCTATGTGCAATCTTAGCAGGGTAACACTCTGACTCACTTGGGATTGACTCAATACCAAGTTCATATATAATCCTGCTTGAACGAGGAGAGAGCACAACTCTGAAACCAAGCTTAGTAAAGAAAGTAAACCAAAGAGGGTAGTTTTCATACATATTGAGCACTCTTGGAATACCAATAGTGCCTCTTGTGGCTTTCTTTTCTCGCTTAAAGGCTTGTAACCGAGGTTCTCTGCATCTTATACTCAAAAAGATTAGGTATATTGTCCTTGTTCTTTTCAAGACCGAGACCTCTTTCACATCTGTTGCCTGAGATATAGTGTCTTCCACCTGTAAATGTATTGACAGTAAGCATACAGTGGTTATTACACTTTTGGCATCTCTCCATATTTGTCTCATAGTTTAGATTCTTAATCTGCTCGTAGGATAGAGTGGTAGTCTCATCACCCCTGCCTGTAGTGCTTTTCTTGCTATAAGTGCAGCACCGAAAGCACCCATCAGTACCTGCAATATCAGGTCTTATAGCCTTGGTGCCTGATACCTTTTTCAAAGCTTCTAAGCACAGCGTCATTGTAGAAGGTTCCACCCTGAACTACTATATTTTTCGCTTCAAATCCTTAGGGTCTGTAAGTTTAATAACCTTCAGAAGGGCATTTTTAATAACCGAATAAGCAAGACCGGCAGAAATGTCTGCTACACTTGCACCCTCTTTTTGCGCCTGTTTAACCTTGGAGTTCATAAACACCGTACAGCGTGAACCCAGGTCAATAGGATTCTTCGCAAGGAGGGCAACCTTAGCAAAAGTCAGCAACCTCATAGTTAAGGGACTTAGCGAAGGTTTCTATAAATGAACCACAACCCGATGAACAGGCTTCGTTAAGCTGGATGCCGTCAACTGTGCCGTCTTTTATCTTTATACACTTCATATCCTGACCACCGATGTCGAGGATACAGTCTACCTTTGGATTGAAGAAGGAAGCCGCAGTATAGTGGGCAACAGTCTCAACCTCACCCTCATCAAGAAGAAAGGCAGCCTTAAGTAAAGCCTCTCCATAGCCGGTAGAACAGCTTCTTGCTATCTTGCAGTCCTTTGGCATTAGCTCATGTATTTCGTTAAATGCTTTAATAGAGGTCTTAAGAGGACTTCCGTTATTACTGCTGTAGAATGAATAGAGAAGGTTCCATCTTCAGCTACAACAGCTACCTTGGTAGTGGTAGAGCCTGCATCTATACCAAGGAAGCATTTTCCGTGGTAATCTGCAAGATTTCCTTTCTTTACCTCAGCCTTCTTATGTTCAGCCTTAAAGGCTTCGTATTCTTCCTCGCTGTTAAAGAGGCTCAAGCCTGCTACCTCAAAATCCATACTAACCTTGTTGTGAAGAGTATTGTGAAGCTGGGAAAGAGTCGTAGCCTTCTCATACTTAGAGCTCATAGCAGCACCCATTGCGGCGAATAGATGTGAGCCTTCCGGAGCAACTATATTTTCAGGTCCTAATTCAAGAGTTCTTACAAAGGCAGCCTGCAGCTCAGTAAGGAAGTGCAAAGGTCCGCCAGGAAGGCTACATTTCCTCTTATTGGCTTACCACAGGCAAGACCGCTTATGGTCTGATTTACAACAGCCTGAAAGATGGATGCTGCAAGGTCAGGCTTGGTAGCTCCGTCATTTATAAGAGGCTGTATATCCGACTTTGCAAATACACCACAACGTGCGGCTATCGGATAGATGGACTGGTAGCTCTTTGCATATTCATTAAGGCCAGCTGCATCAGTCTTTGGGAGACTTGCCATCTGGTCGATGAAGGAGCCTGTACCACCTGCACAGATACCGTTCATTCTCTGCTCAATTCCACCTGTAAAGTATATGATTTTAGCATCCTCACCCGCCAAGCTCGATAGCCACATCAGTCTGTGGTGCAAAGGTCTTAAGGGCGGTAGCCACCGCAATAACCTCCTGAACAAAAGGTATGTCAAGATGTTTTGATAGGGTAAGACCAGCCTGAGCCTGTTATCATGGCATATACTTCTGCATTGCCGCAAGTCTTGATTGCATCGTGTAAAAAGAGAAGCGAGTCTCCTGTATGTTGGCATAATGTCTTTGATAATCTGAAAAAGTACTTTTAAATTTTTCATCTATTATTGCAACTTTAACTGTAGTAGAGCCTATATCTATACCTAGGCGATACCTTGTTTCTGACATAAATTATACTCCTGTCTGATAATGATAATTTGACATCCAAATATAAAATGTTGTAAGTTTTCACATATTTGACACTTTATATTATTATAATGTATTTAGCACAATTAGTTTGAATACACGCTATTATACCACAACGAGGGTAGTGAAAAATTTTACAAAAAAATGTAGTTTTTGCAGAACATTTTCCTTCAATTATTAACTAAAACTTTTTGTAAACTGTATAATTTAAATTTCACCATTGTTGACAAGGGTTTTAATAGAAATTATAATAGTAAAATATACCTATTTTATAGAAAAGAATAGTTTAGGAGAATATTAGATGAATAGTTTTTCTGGATAAAATGGAAAAGAAAATTTGGAAGATTTGCAATTAGAATCTTATGCTTTATATAATAGGAGTCTATGTGGCAGGTGACATGATTTCAGTGGTCAATCCACTCTTCTATATTTCGTATCTTTCCTTAAATATAGAAAAAGATTATGCAGGGACAGGTAGTGGAGGCTTGTTACCTTTATACTGGAGCCTATGAGCAGCGTGAGTGGCGGAACTTCGCTTATATTTTTCTGCATTACACTGTATTTTTATTGGATACTAGGGAACTAACCTTGAATATGCGTGGGAACCTTTAGGTTCAATGTTTACTATCTTTCGGGAATAATTTTTAATATAATCGCTGCAATTATCACATATGCAGTGACAGGAGACAGACTATCGGGAATGTACTTCGGACTTAATTACATTAACTGAATCCTTCTTCTTGCGTACTGTGCAATGTATCCTGATTATCAGGTACTCCTTATGTTTGTTCTTCCTATCAAGATGAAGTACCTTGGTATCTTCTACGGTGCTTTTGTAGTGCTTCAGATAGTGCAGAATGCGGCAGCAGGTAATTTTATGTTTGCAATTGCAATAGTGGTTGCAATGCTTAACTTCATATGGTTTTACTTTTTCAACAAGAAATTACAGGCAGAAACTAAATAACAGGATGAGAAGGATGAAGTTTGAAGCAAGAACTAAGGCTGCAGAAAAAGGGTTTCATACAGAAAAAGGGGATTGTAAGGCATAAATGTGCTATCTGTGGCAGGACAGAACTTGACAATCCGGATCTTGAGTTTAGGTTTTTGCTCAAAATGTGATGGAAATTATGAGTACTGTAATGAACATTTATTTACACACCACATATTAAAAAGGTTGAGTGGAAATATTGTGATAGAGGTATGAGGATTTATAAATAATTAAAATATAAGTGAGGAAATCAGAATGAGTAAGAGAACAAGTGCTATGTTAGATATTAAAAAGGGTAAAAAATCTTGAAAGAAGCCTCCCTGTCTTTTGCTAGGGAGTTATCCGCAGTTTATGGAAGTTTGGCTCTATTAAATCTTTCTATGAATTATGCAAAATTACTTTGTGAATACAAAGGAGAAAGAAACAGACAGGAGTCTTACAGGAGTTAGGGAGAAGATAAATGCTCTTATCAAAATCAGCCATAGCAGAGGAATATTTCAAAGGAAAGTATTGAAGAAGTTGAGAAGATAAGAGAAGAAGTAAAGGAAAGAGTGAGATGCGCTACAGCATATTTAAGTGCTTTTGAGAATTTTTAACTATGTACTTTCAAGAAAAACTTACCAATAAAGACTATGATGGTAAGGAGTTTGATACAGATGAAGAAAGCAAGAAAAATCCTTGCATATTTTTTTGAAGATGATGATAATATAGCAATTAATTCAAAAAAATTCAGAGAGTAATATCTGAACTCCCTAATCAGATATACAAAGGGTAAATTTTTTCGATATAATTGAAAACATCTGTGAGACAGGTACACCGGTGGCTAGAAGAAAGCTCTAAAGGCCTTTTCTTACATGGTGAGGCAGGCAGGTATGATTTATGATTTAGATAAAATGCAAAAATTATATCCTGAACTTGCAGATGAATTTGAATATTTCAAGAATTTTGAATTTGACAAGGCCGCTAAGAAAGATTTGCTTACTGAAAGTATAAAGCTTAATTCTATTATATCAAGATGTTCTGATCTCACTGATGATGGAATTTTAGTTATGGAAGTTGTAAATGATTTATATATTGCCTTAATTAGCGGAGAGGCAGTAAACAGAAGATTCAGCCCTTGAGCTGGAGATGATTAAGTATACAAATGAAAAGCTTTGCAAACGAAGATATGAGCCTTGAGGAGTTTGATGTAAAAATGGCTGAAATCTTTACAAAACTTGAAGGAAAGCTTGAAGATCTTTATGAAAATTTAATTGCATATGAAGGCACACTCTTTGACATTCAGAATAGATTTGCTGATAAAACAGCAGAATTTAACTTAAAAATCAATATGATGATTTATATAAATGCAGTATGTTGAAAACAGGAAGCTTTTTTGCTGACTTGAGTGACCTTGAGGATACAGGCATTGTAGAAACAGGAGACTTAGATAAAGCTTTAAGGATAATCTTAAGGTAGAATTTGATAGAATATTTAATGAGGTTGACAGAAGCGTAAGACGTGGAATTATGGCTCAGGTAATTGGAAGTATACCGGTTTATTTTGAGAACAGAACAGAGGTTATGGACTATATAAGGTCTTCTCTGCTTCCTGTAACAGCAGAGAAGAGCTTGTAAAGTACAATAAATGCAATAACTGAAATTATTTGTGAATAAATGGTGATATAATGATATAATAGGCGAAACTCTCATTACAGAAGGACTGATGAAGTCTGATATGATAAGGAAAAAGTAATTTCTTCCCTTAAGAAGGAAAGTTTTCGCCCTATTGGTGCATTTGGAATCTTTGAACCACAAAATCCGGTCAATTTATAGGAAATTATTTCATTAAATGAACTGAGAAGCTTCCTATAGGGAAGGAAATTATAAGATGATAGCACTCACAGGCTCAAAGCTGGAGGCAATAATGCTGCTGCTAAGCTATGGCTGAAAAAGAAAAGCAAAAAGGGGTGAGCATATTGGGAATAATGAATATTCTGCTTACTATACTTGGGATGTTAGGCTTGATACTGCTTGGCTTGCTTTGCTCTACTCCTTTTCATATTGTTATTGGTGTTGTTTATGCCATTCTCATATAGGTTGAGAGTCAAATATACAGCTAAGCAGTTTGAGGCAGAGGAGAGATTAGTTTTTGTTTAAGTTTCTTAGAGCTAAATTTACCTATGGTGAAGAGTTGGCTTACCAGGTAAAAGCTGCTCTATATTTTCCAGTGAAAAACGGTGGAGAGATAGAAGCTGATGCAGAGATAAAGCAGTCGTCAAAAGGTTCTTATGAAACTATGATTAAGGCAGACGAAAAAGACAAAAGAATAAAAATAGAAGCAGAAGCAGAAACTGCCAAAGAAACAGAAAACGACATGAAATATCTTCTACAAAAGTAGAAAAGGAAGAAGAAAAAGTACAAAATTGGGTCTGAAGAAGAAATAAAAAGAGGAAGAGCAGACTGATAAGCGAAGGGCTGGAAAAAACAATAAAAATAAAAAGAAAAAGGCGAAAAAGAAAAATTAAATATAATCTCCACAATAAAGAAGGTTAAAGATAGATTTGTGACTAGATGGACAGCATTCAAGAAAACCTTTAACAGCCTTAATAATAAAAAGGAGGCCGTGCTTAAGTTTATTAATGCGGAAGGGACTAAGGCAGGAGTTCTATATCTTCTGACTCAATGTAAAATTCTGATTAAGATGGTACTGCCAAAAAAGATGAAGGGATGGCTTAGGGTTTGGAACAGGGGATGTGTATACTGAGGGACAGTATCTGTCCCTATCTCTGTTTTTATATCCACTGTATGCAGGTAAATTTGAAATACTGCCTGAATGGGAAGAAGAAGTGATTGAAGCAGATATATCATTTTCAGGTAGAATAATTATGTTTGTAGGGCTTTTAATAGCCTTGAGACTGTTGTTTAGCAGGAAGGTTAAGTCCTTAAGGAATAATTTTAACAGATGTAAAAAAGTTTTGCCAAAAGGTTAAGGAGGAAGTGATGGCCAGTAATAATTTTTGATGAAACAATGGCAGCATTATTTAAGGGGATGGATGGTTTTATAACCAGTAAGACTGTGGTTGAGATGCAATAAAATTTGAAGATGGAACAACCATACTCCACTTATAGATGTCTCTTTTGGAGCAGGAGCAGGAGCTTTTGCCAGTGAATCCAAAGGATAATGGTGTTGGGGCTATGTCCAGCAAAATTACTCCAAGTTCGTTTTAGTTATTAAAAATGGAAATGTGAGGCTTGTAAACATTAAAAATCAAGACACCATTACCAGGCTTTTTGGATATGATACCTGATCTTTCGGAGAAATTCTCAAAGATGATGAATAAAAATAAAGATGAAAAAGTTTCCGAAAGTAATTCAGAAGACAAGATGCCTGAAACAGAGGAAGATGTTGCTAAGAAATTAAATAAATAAAATGAGGTTGAAAGAGGTTAAAATGGTAGATAATCTTACTTTACTGACAGATTTTTATGAACTTACTATGATGCAGGGTTATTTTAAAAATAAAAAGATCCTGTAGTGGTTTTTGATATGTTTTACAGACATAATCCATCAGATAAACGGATTGCCATAGCCGCAGGTCTTGAGCAGGTTATAGATGTAATCAAAAATCTTAATTTTAATTATGAGGATGTAGAATATCACGTTCACTTAAAAATATTTGATGAGGATTTCCCTAGACTATCTTTCCGGCTTTCATTTCACCGGCGATATTTATGCTGTACCTGAGGGAACTGTAGTCTTCCCTATGGAACCGCTGGTAAAAAGTAGTTGCACCTATTATGCAGGCACAGCTTGTCGAAAACAGTTATTCTAAATCTCATCAATCATCAGAGTCTTATAGCAACCAAGGCTTCCAGAGTATGTTATGCGGCAGAAGGTGATTTTGTAATGGAATTTGGCCTAAGACGTGCTCAGGGACCAGATGCGGTACACTTGGTGCAAGAGCCGCTGTGATAGGAGGATGTCAGGTACAAAGTAATGTAATTTGTGCTAAAAAGTTTGGAGTACCTGCCCTTGGGACCCATGTACATAGCTGGATAATGAGTTTTCCTGATGAATATACAGCCTTTAAGGAATATGCCGGTCTTTATCCGAAAATGCCATTCTTCTTGTGGATACATATGACACACTCGCTCAGGAGTTCCTAATGCAATAAGGGTATTTAGGAATTGAAAGATCGGGCATAAAACTGTGGCAGATATGGAATAAGGATTGATAGTGGAGACCTTGCATATATGTCAAAGAAGGCCAGAAAGATGTTAGATGCAGCTGGATTTACTGATGCAAAGCATAGTAGCATCTTTCAGATTTAGACGAAAATCTTATATCTTCGCTTAAGTTACAAAAAGGCAAGTATTGATTCCTGGGAGTAGGAACTAAGCTTATCACCAGTGCTGATTGTCCTGCCTTTGGTGGGGTTTATAAGCTTGCAGCCATACAGAATGAAGATGGAAGTTTTGAACCTAAGATTAAACTTTCAGAAAATACATGGAAGATAACTAATCCAGGTAATAAAACAGTATTTAGAATTTATGATATGGAAGGTAAGATTAGGAGATCTTATCGCATTTGCAGATGAAAAATAAATGAAGCTAGAAGAATATATGATGTTTGATCCTATGGAAACCTGGACTATTCTGACACCTGGAGAATTCAAGGTTAGAGAGCTTTTAGTTCCAGTGTTTATTAAGGGACGAGTGTATATACCTCACCTAGCGTTATGGAAATAAGAGAATACTGTATGAAAGAAATGAATACTCTTTGGGATGAAACAGAAGACTTGTCAATCCGCACGAGGTTCATCGTAGATCTTACACAAAAACTCTGGGATGTGAAGAAAAAGCTGCTTGATGATTATAACAATGCACTACAAACGAACAAACAGGCTACAGTGCTTTAATAGGAGACAGGATGAGTAATATTAGTAGTTTTATATTTAGTTATATTTGGACTTTTCAGCATAATAGCACTGCCCTTATTATGGCTGACAGGTAAATTTAATGAGGAGTTGCAGCAGGTGCTTAGCCAAAAGATAGTTAAAGGTGCTTTTGGTAAAATATTATTTTTGTCAGGAGTAAAAAGAGGGTAATAGGTGTTGAAAGAGTTCTCAAAAGATCAATCTGTACTTTTTATAATTAATCATAGAGGGTTTTTTTGATATAGTACTTGCTTTTTATACTGTGCCTATATTGGCAGGGTTTGTGTCTAAAAAGGAGATAGCCGGAGTTCCAGGGCTTAGAATGTGGATGAAACTAATCAAATGTGATTCTTAGATAGAGAAAAATCCACGTGAGGGCATAAAGGCTATACTTAAGGGCATTGAAAACATAAAGTCAGGAACTTCGATGTTCATTTCTCCGGAAGGAACCAGAAATAAGGGAGAGGGTTATTAGAATTTAAGCCGGAAGTCTTAAAAATGGCAGAAAAGCCAGCTGTCCTATAGTCCCGGTTGCCATTACAAATGCAGATAAGGTCTTTGAAGATCATCTGCCTTGGATAAAAGGAACTGAAATGACAATTGAATATGGAGAACCCTATATTCATCATGAGACTTTCCAAGGAGGCAAAGGCAGAACTCCTTACACATTGTAGAGAAAAAGTGTTGGAATTATATGAAAAAGAATATATAATTGGCACTATAAAAAGTCAATGATTGGATATTTATTCCATACCAAAAATCTAATATAATAATTGAGGATTGAAGGTGACCTATCAATCTTACACCATATAAGCCGATTATCTCTGATAATCGGTTTGTATATTCAGAAGGGAGATTTTTAGTATGAGTAAAATGGAAAAAGAATTGGCAGGAAGAGAAGTTTCAAATGAAAAAGTAAAGAAAACTTGCATTGGCAGCTTTGTTCGCTGCACTATCTTATATAGGATTCAGGTCTTAGATTTGATATACCGGTAGGAAGTGAGAAGACAGCTTTTCATCTGAAATACCTTTGTTGCACTTGGAGCTTTTGTTTATCGGCGGAGCTATGCGGTGGTGCTGAGGCTCTGTAGGGACTCACCATCGCAGACTTAACCAGTGGCTATGCAACCAGTGCGCCCTAAGACATTTTTTTATTAAAACTTTGCATCGGTCTTATAGTGGGGCTTATGGCACATAAAGGTATTTAAGATAAATGAGATTACTGAAAAAGAAGATATTAATAGCAACACTGTGTTCAACAGCCTGTGGCTTGCTAATATAGTTGCTGATCCCTCTTGTATGGATATTTTTATAAACAGTATATATTAGGCCTGCCTCAGGAAATATCTGAAGCATTTGCAAAAGATATCAGCACTTACTACCTCTGTAAATGCTGTGGCTTCTGTAATATTTGCAACAGTTCTCTATATTGCGCTAAGACCGGTACTTAAAAAGAGGGATTTTTTAGGTTAAAAATATTTGTAGACGAATAAAGCACATAATCAGCATTTTGACTAGTGTGCTTTATTATTTTAACTTATTTTATAACTTTCACACTCTTAGGCAGCAAATCAAGATTCTTAATCATATCCGTATCGCAGGTTAGCTTCTTTAATTTCTTAGCTTTAGCAGCTTAGATACATCAGTCACATAATTTCCTGAAATGTTAAGCTCCTCAAGTAAAGGCATCTTATCTACAAAGTCAAGATTTTCTATATAGGTGTTTGCCAAGTTAAGCTTCCTTAGATTAGGGAAATGAGAGAGAAACTTGTTGGCATATACACCAAAACTTATTAGTACTTCCCTTGTCTACATCATTGTTATAAATCTCAGTTCCTGACAGATCAAGCTCTTTAAGAACTTTATTATCCCTTAAGCTCTTTACAGAAAGTATAATGTAGTTAATACCTGAACCATCTGATTTCGGAGAGAAACTAACTATTTTTGTTACCTGAGGCAGTGAGAACACATCTGTATAATCTCCATAGTGGGCAATGCTTCCGTATCCAAAAATTAATCGTTCTAAGCTTAGGAAGCTTTGAAAGATACTGATGCCATATCAGGCTTTAATCAACCAGTCGTAGTCATAGAGAGTAAGCTCTTCAAGATTTTTCATACCTGCAAGAGGCCTAAAAGAGTAAGATTCGTTACCTACTTCTTCTATCTCAAGCTTCTTTATTGATGACATACCGCTATTATACTAAGATCTCTAGCTCTTATATCCACATCGCTAAGAGCGGTGAGCTTGCTAAGATTAGGAAAAGTTATATTATAGTTCCATATAGCGGATATACTTAGCTTCTTAAGGCTCTTCAATGTAGCAAGGGCACTTACATCAGTCAAATCTCCACAGCTGTCAAGTGTAAGCGAAGTAAGTGAAATACAGTTTTTAAGCCATTAAGTTTAACAACAGGGCAGCTGTCTCATAAGGCTCTCAGTAGGGCATATTTTAACAAAAATCAAGTGTCTTTAGGTCTTTTACATCCTTAAAAAGTTAAACTTTCAATCTGCAGTATACCGCAAATACATTGAAATGTTCAAAGGTTGTGTTATAGCCGTTAATTGAAAGGCTCTTTAAGCTTTGTCAGCGAGGTAATACCACGCCAAATCCCAGGTGTCTTTTTCTGAAAAGCCAAGAGAAAGCTTATCTCAACATTAGGAAATGAAGAAAGGAAGGACAAATCCTTTATAGCATCTCCCTTTTTAAGACTTGTAAAGTTAAGCACTTTTAAGGTTCTTGTAGGTCTTTAATGCGGTTAAATTCTGTTCTATGTCGTACAAGATCGTCGTGCCCAGACCATACATATATTGCCTACATTTAAGGCAGGCATATGTGTTACATATTCGGAAGAAGTACCTGTATAATAGTGAAGCTTTTTAAGATTTTCTAAAGTCTGTAGTATCATAACTATCGCTGCAGGCACCTATATCGCCCCCTCATTACTAAAAATCCAAGGTCTCAAGCTCGTAAAATACCTGAAAAATCGTCTTCTATTATGTTTTTGGTACCTGCAATTTTTCAGCTTAATAGGTTTATCCGGAGCACCGTAGTCAGCTGTTTTCTTTGCATATGTAAATATCCAAGGAGTGCTGTCATTTTTTCTGAAGTAATCGGAACAGCCTCTCATCTACCTTTAGATATTTGATGGACTCATAATCAGCCTTTTTAATTTCGGAAAGCGGTTTTTGAAGACGGTTTACAAAGTCTACTACTGCCCTTGCTTTTCAGGCTTTTGTTCTATATAGGGAACTACAAAAGGTGAAGAAGAAGTTTCTTCCAGCTGTAGAGACTGTATCACTGTATATATTTCTACTTGATGTAGTTTTTCATAATCTGTGGAACAAGGATAATAAGAACAGCAATCCAGTATACAGAAAAATAAAGGTTAAAAGGCAGGACGGAACTTGGAACCGTGTTTTCCTGTTATAATCAGGGCTCCTTCCAGTGTCGCCCTATATGAAGTTCCTTGATATTAATAGTCTGGTTGATATTAGGCTTTCTCTTCTTCAAGTAAGAATTTGGTGCCGCAATAAGGACAGGTAGTGAATTTTCCCATCTGTTCTTCCCTAATATCGAGATTTCCCTGACACTGAGGACATTTCATAGCTGATAATTTTCATTATTCTTCCTCCACTATGAAAATTGTAACTGATAAGACTTCAGGTTTATAGAAGTTTCATCAATATTATACAGTAAATGATATCAATATTAAAGCCTTGGAAGATATTTGCAAGAATTTGTAAGAAATTTAAGATTTATAAATTTTTACTTCCTTTTTCAAAGTATCTTGAAATAAAGCAAAATTTGTAGTAGAATAAAGAAACGGTGTCCTATTCTTATAGGAACTTTAATTTTATGATAAGCTTTTTAAGGAGGAAATTTTAATGATTTCAGCAGGCGATTTTAGGAATGGCCTTTCACAGTCGAGATTGACAACAGTGTTTTCCAGATAATTGAGTTTCAGTCATGTTAAGCCGGAAAAGGTGCAGCTTTTTGTGCGTACCAAACTTAGAGATATAAAGAATGGTGGTGTTAAAGGACTACATTCCGTCCCTACTGAGAAATTCCCTCAGGCAAGAATAGACAGAAAAGAATATGCAGTATATGTATGCTGACGGAGATATGTATAACTCATGGACAATGAAACTTATGAGCAGTTCGCTCTTACCTCTGAGCAGGTTGAGATGAGCTAAGTTTGTCAAGGAGAATGAGACAGTATCAATGCTCCACATAACGGAGTAGTATTCTCAATTGAGCCTCCTATGTTCGTGGAACTTGATATTACAGATACTGAGCTGGGATTTATAGGGCGATACAGCCACAGGTGCAACAAAGCTTGCAGTAGTTGAGACAGGAGCTACAGTTTATGTACCTCTTTTTGTAAATCAGGGTGATAAAAATCCAGATTGATACAAGAACAGGCGAATATCTTAAGAGTAAAATTATCGAGCTGCCACAGATTTGTGGCAGTTCTTTGATTATTAAAAATTATTTTATATTTTGCAGGAAGTTAACAACATCTCCCAGGTTTTCAGCTCTTTTTAAGATGATTTTGTTAAGAGTTTCATCCGCTCGGAAAGGTCTGGAACCATACATTACATCCACACCTGCATTGTCAGGGCGGAATTTACTCCATTAGGTGAATCTTCAGCGCAAGACACTTCAGATTTTTTGCGCCTCATTTGTTCGCAGGCAAAAGGTATACATCAGGATCCGGTTTTCCATTTTGACCATATTCTGCACAAATTATCTTATCAAATTTATCTTCAAGTCCTACATCTTTTAAGTATTCTCTGGCCCCTCTTTTTCAGGAGTTGCTGTAACTAAAGCTCTTTTTATACCAATTTCTTTGAGGTAATCTAAAATTTCATCTGCATAAGGTTTTTCTCAATCCTATGTTTTTAGTTCCTCATCCATTATCTCTTTTTCGTCTGCCTCTCACCTTATCGTAATCGAAGGATGGGCCGAAAAACCCTGCATTATGGGCTCTGCATATTTCTTTTGGTACAACTCCTAAGATAAAGCTGTTCTCAACAGTCATATCAAAGCCCATTTCTTTAGCTGCTTGAATCCAAGCTTTTTGATAGTATTTTTCCGTATCTATAATCAGCCCATCCGCATCAAATAAAACTGCTTTACATAATTCCTCCTTAAAAATACTGTAAACTGTGCTATTTCATTAGGTGCATTTTCTGAGCAAGCCTTATTATTGAATTTCCTTTAGGAAAAATTTCTTAATTCTTTTTATTTACACCCTTTAACAATAGTTCAAATACAAAGAAAACGAAAACGCCTATAGGTAAGCTATGATGAAGCAAACCAAAATAATATTTCTTGGTAAGATTTAATAAGGTTGTAGGCAAAAATAGATAACTATGCTCATTATCCTGATGCCAGGGCGAGAATAATAAAGGTGAAATATTTCAATTTGTATTCTCAGCCTAAGTCTGATAATTAGTGAACTTAGTACTATAACTATTGCAGGCATCAGCATTCCTCCCAGTACGAGGGGCAAAACACTGTCATATTTGTGTACATTAGAAGGAGGCATGTAAATATAATGGATATTAACATAGCAATTAAATTGACTGATGACAGGGAGTTACCATGTGCTGTAAAATACTCTGAATTATAGTACTGAACAAAATTGAAACATGTGTAAAGAGTAATGGTTAATGACCTACTAGCATAATTCGACTTATAATAGGATCAGCATCTCCGAAGAGAGTCTTATGATAGGTCCACCCAGTATGGCCATAGCCTCAACTGTTGAAGGAATGGCTATAATAAGATTAAATTTTAATGCCATTCTTACCTGAATGCCAACTTCTGTCATGCTGGGGCATCTCCTCTTACCAGTGTGTAGGTATTGAGGCAGTAGTTAGCTAACTGGTAATTCATTCACTATATTGCAAAGGAGGAGAAACTCCCCTCATACATACCATGAAAGAGAAGTGTAAGCCTCTTTTTGCCATATGCTAAGGTGGAGAATGTTATTAAATAAAGTCATTGAAATTACACCGTTACTTCTCACCAGAATCTGACTGAGCATTACAGGAACTACTGTTGCAAATATAATTTTATAAGTAAAGGTATGGATTCAGGTTCAGTTTATCCCTGCGTTTTTGCCGTTTTAATAATGGCATATTTGCAAAAAGGAGTAGGCATATGATTAAAGTCCCGAAAACTCGCCCCTAATAAAAGTTCCTGTAATACCGCCGCACCATAGGCAGCAATATCCATAGATGCACTATGCGATTTGGCGAATTCAAAGGCAGCCCATACGCTGACAATGCCACTAACCAACTGTTCAAAAAGCTGTGAAAGTGCAGTGGGAACCATGGTTCCCTTTTCCTGAAAAGCCTCTTACAACCTCGCAAGTAAGGCACTGACTCAAAACTGTGGTGCAAGAGCCCTAGGTGGTATTTATGGATTGCTGCATTTGCAAATATATGTGTAGATATAAAAGGCGGCACCAAAATAAACCGCTGACTGAGAAGTCCTCCTGATATCATAGAAATGACAAGGGATACTTTGAGAACCGGAGTGAGTTAGAATATTCTTTTTGGCACTTCGCTCTGACACAAGCTTTGATCAGCCATGGGCATGACTATGAAGAGGAAATGATGAGCAAAAAGTTATATATTCTGAAGGCATAGCCGTAGTAACCTATTCCTCATTTCCAAGTATTCTGCCATAGGAACCTATATACAAGCCCTATTATACGGACAAGTATGAAGTAAAGTGCAATATGCTTCCCTGAATCAGGAAATTATCCGCATATGTTTTTATTTTGTAAAATTCATTATAAATCTCATTCCTTAAAATTAATCTTAGACATAGCTATTTTACATTGTTTTTGCATTATATCAACTTTTTTAAAGTTTGGCTTATTATGGCATAAAAAAATTTAAGATTTAGACAAAAATATGACTTAAATATATAGTATTCTAAAGAAAGTGGAGAAGGATAACAAGAGGGTAAGCTTTAAAGGAGGAATAATGAAACCAAGAAGACAATATTTACAGGGTTTTTAGAACAACTCTCTCTCGCTATGACATCAGGATTGGTAAGGAATATAGAGGCTAAGACTACAGAGGTAGTATATAAAGCTTTTGCTGATGAGAATGAGTTTCAGTGACAAATATTTTTCTTATCAGTGGGGCTGGATAATGATGGAAATTTTAAATATCAGGAACAGGTTGATGGAAAACTGGTAAAAACAGCCATTGACAACGATTAAAGCCTATAAAAGATGTGGATATAGATTTGCCTGAGGGCCAGAGAAAAGTATAGCGGAGGCAGGAGGAAACTATAGTAGCTATTATAGATACTGGGTTGACTATAAACCATGAAGATTTACAAAATGTATTTTGGATCAATAAGGGAAATTCAAATAATGGAATTGATGATGATGAAATAGGGTATATTGATGATGTAAATGGCTGGAATTTTTATGATGATAACAATGTGCTTTTACAATGGAAAAGATGACGGACACGGTACGCACATTACAAGTACGATTATCGCAAAATACCAATTCTAAAGGGAGTAACAGGAATTGTTGGGAACAGTACTGTAAAATCATGGTTTCTTAAGGCGCTTGGTGGCGATGACGAGTCAGGCTCCACCTCAGGAATAGTTGAAGCTATAAAGTATGCAGAGAAGATGGGAGCTGCAATATGTAACTCCAGCTTTGGAACGGATAAGCCTGATAGATACCTTGAGGAGGCAATCAGAGATTCTAAAATGCTCTTTGGAGTTGCAGCGGGTAATGGAGATGAAAATACAGGATTAGGCTATAATATTGACAGTAGGCCTATATATCCGGCATCTTACAAATATAATAATATTATAACTGTTGCCAACCTTCCAGGCAGATGGTAATCTTCATCTCAGTTCTAATTATAGTGGTAATAATGTAGATATTGCAGCACCGGGGAGCAAGAATACTTAGCACAATTGACTCAGAAAGCTTTTAACAGAGGCTATGTATTAGGAAGGATGTCTTCACCTTATGCATATATGACGGGGACTTCAATGGCAGCACCTTTTGTAGTAGGAACAGCAGCACTTTTGTACTCTGACTTCCCTGGGATTACACTTAATCAGGTAAGGCAGTCCATACTGACAGTGTGAAGGTACTTCCTGAACTTGCAGGCAGGGTATCCACAGGTGGAATGCTTGATGCAGACAGTGCCTATAACTATGCCTTAAAATAATTACCAGTCTTTTGTTGTGGAAAATAAAAGGGTAGAAGAAGTTAGGAAAGCTGAGGAAACAAGACAGCTTGAAGAAGCAAGAAAGGTAGAAGAGGCAAAGAAGGCAGAAGAGCTAAAAAGGGCAGAAGAACTTAAAAAGGCTGCGGCAGAGAAAGAAGAAAACCGTGGCAAAGAAGGCTGCAGGGGTAAGGCTCCTACAATCAAGCTTTCTTTACAAAAGGACGGTAAGGTTGTTGTAAAGATTAGTGATAAAGATAAGGATCTTTCTTTTAGTAAGATACGCAAAAGGGCAAGAAGGGAGATTCTTATTTCACCAAGAGTAAAAAGGAAAGCTAAGATTACTCTAAATAAAAAGAACGAAAAAAATCACTGAAATTAAAGAAGGGTGTATATACCTTCTATGCTATAGATAAAAAGGGGAATAGAACTATTCATACAGTATATATAAAATAAGAACTATTCCCAGGTAAAATTTTTCGTTCTATCAATATACTTGTGACTGGGTTATAAGAAATCCGGTCAGCTTTTTATTTCTTTGGCTCCATAGGAATATACTCCATCTTCAAGGACATAAGGATAGTTTAAAATTGCAGGAGTTCTCTCGTCTTTTTCTCATCTTTGAGAGAAAATCATTTGATGTTCTAAAACCACCAATGCTAATATCACGAAGAGATGTAGAAGATATCGTATTAAAAATTATGTCAAGCATTTCACTATACAAAGTTTTCCCACGATGGAATGAAAATGGGATCAAAGCAGAGTCTGAGAGTTAAATTAAGCATTTCGCCTGTTTAACAGCTTTGAGCCTGCTTTCAAAATTTGAGTTTTATGCTCATATTTATTTATGATATCTGATGGAGAAATTGTCCAGGCAAAGATAAAGTTATCAGGAATATCAAGCCCCTCATCAATGTATTTTTAATAATACCTATGTTTGCACTCTTTGTCCGGCATTCAACTGTAAGATTTTTATGTGTTGCGGTATACTCTATAAAATTTTTACAAAACCGGTAAAAAGCCCCTCAAGGGCAAGCAGGTCAGTATCATAGGATATGCAGATATACACAGGATGCCTTTGTAATAATTCATCCAGGTTTTTAAAAATATCTTCGATATTTACAAAAATCACTATGTTAGTCGGAAGGATACATTCCTGAGAATAGCAATACTCTGCAGTCATAGTAACAGTTCATGATGAGGGAAGTATGGTAAAAAATGTTTATGCAAAATTTTCACAAAACAGGTGAACCTTCGTAGATAAGCCTCCCTTCCTTCGCTGCAAGTATGAGAGAAGGAGAGTTTTTAGCTTAAAAGAAGGTTTTGCCCTGGAAGGAGTGAAAACATCTTTGTAATGATTAATGTCAATAAGAGTACTATTCTTAAAATTATCAAAGAATACTCTTAGAGACCGGATGGTTTTTTAATTTTTCTTCTACATATATGTGTGAAAACGGCTTATTAAGATAGTCTTTGTCTAAGCACATTAATAAACTCCTTTCTAAGCAATTTTCTGTTAGCTTTTTCTCTAAATTCCCGGTAATTTCGTCTATAAGGGTTTCGATGGTCATTCCTGTTAAAAAAAGCATATTTAAATAAGCCTCTTAAGATAAGAATTTTCCAGAGGAAGTAAAAAGCCAAACTCTTCTATAAATTCATTGTAATGAGGGCTTTTGCATTATTGCATTAAATCTATCAGATAAATGCATAGACTTTTACCTTATTTTGCTCTAGGATGATTTCTTTTTATATATTCAGTAAAGGGAAGTAATACTGTAAGAGTTATCTTTCATATTAATCTCAACTTTTTCTCTAAAGCTTCAAAAACGAAGATATTTTCCTGTACAATATCCTTCTTCATACTCTCCCATATATCGTAGACTTCATCTGATATAATTTCTCCTTCATTACAGTCAAACCTGCCATAAAGTGCAGGATATAAAAAATGAAGTTTCGTCCTTACGGGAAATTTTTGTTAATCAGCCTTAGACCAATCAATTCATCATAAGATAAAGGTGGATTTATTATAATGATGACTCCCTCGCTTAACTTGATAGTATCAACTCACAATTTCAGACATTTACAGACAATTCCTCCCAGCGTTCTAAAAAGCTCATTAATACGCTCATCATTTGCCTCCTTTTGCTTGTGCAGTTCCATAAGCTTCCCTACATTGGCAGCTATATCAGGATTAGCAAGTTCTTCGTCAAGCTTTGAGTTAGCATCTTCAAGATTTGCAACTTCATCCTCTATTTTCTTAAGTTCATTTTTGTATTTTTCTAAGTTCTTTTTGCTCTTCTTTTGCATCTGCCAATTTTTGTCTGTTTACAGAGGCTTCAGCCTGTTCATTTTCTACCGCATTGTCTGTGAGTAAGGCGGCTTCCATAGTTTCCTTTTTCTAAATAATAATCATAGTTTCCTATATAGTTGAGAAGCTGCTTATTGGTTAAGTCAAGAATCCTTGTAGCAGTTTTATTTATAAAATATCTGTCGTGGCTTATAGAGTACTGTTCCTTCATAATTATTGAGACATCCTCCAGAATTTCTTTAGATGTGATGTCGAGGTGGTTGGTAGGCTCATCGAAGTAAAAAATTTGCTTCTGAGAGCATAAGTTTAGCAAGTGACAACCGTCCTTTTCACCGCCGGAAGACTTCCGACCAACTTAAAACATCATCCTTAGTGAAGAGAAAGCTCGCAAGCACATTTCTTATTTCAGTATTATTTAAATAAGGATAGTCATCAGATATTTCGTCAAAAGGTTCTTATCTGCGTTTAGAAACCTGGTGTTCCTGATCATAATAGCCTATCTCAACATTTGTTCCAAGCTTTATTTTTACCGGAGTCGGGAAGGAGCAAACCATTTATTATTTTTAAGCAAGGTGGTCTTGCCCGTACCGTTACCGCCTATGATGGCAACTCTTTTCACCTTTTTATCTCAAAACTAATATTTTTCAAATAAAAACTTCATCGAAAGACTTTGTTAAATTTTTCAACATTTAATACATCCTTACCACTCTTTATGCGGCTTAAGAGAGATTTTCATGGATGATCAATTTCAGTAGGTTTATTCACTCTCTCTATCTTGTCTAAAACTTTTTCACGGCTTTCAGCTCTTTTAATGGATTTTTCACGATTGAAGGAGCGAAGTTTTTCTATCACAGCCTCTGATGAGCTATTTCCTTCTGCTGATTGAGGTGAGGCTTTAAGTTCAGCCTCCCTAAGAGCTTTCTTGTTAGCATAGTCTGTATAATTACCTAAAAAGTAGTAGCCTTTGTGCAGTTATTAAGTTCAATTATCTTTCTGCTACACCATCAAGAAAATATCTGTCGTGGGCAACTATTAACACTGCTCCGTTAAAATTCTTAAGATAGGGTTTTCAAGCCAGCCTATGGCCTTCATATCAAGATGGTTTGTCGGCTCATCAAGCAGGATAATATCAGGCTTTGAAAGAAGCAGCCTTGCAAGATAAGCTCTGGTTTTTGTCCGCCTGAAAGTGTATTTACCTTACGGTTAAAGTCTTCTTCATCAAAGCCAAGTCCTTTCAAAATGCCTGTGATTTCACTCTTGTAAGCATAGCTGTTCTTAAGTTCAAATTCGTGAGTAACCCTTGAATAATCCTCATAAACATCCTCAAAGGGCAGCACCCTCAGCCTGCTTCATCTTGGCTTCAAGATCCCGCTATCTTATCTGAAAGTTCCAATATGTCTTTTTACCTCAAGCATAACATCGAATATGGTCATTTCAGTATCTATATTTTTGATGTTGAGCGAGATAGCCTATTGCAGCTCCCTTTGCAAGAAATACATCACCGCTGTCCGCAGACATTTCATTTATTATTATTTTTTAATAAAGTAGACTTGCCCGCACCATTGATACCAACTATAGCAGCCTTTTTCGTTATCATTTATATGAAAACTGACATCCTTAAGTACAGGACCGGTCACAAAATTCTTTTGAAATATTATTACAGGATAGTACCATATGTCCTCCTAAAATGGGATAAGGTTAAAAATTTACTTGAAATTTAATTGTACTACAAGATATGGGTATAGTGCAAAGTAGGATGATTTTTGCAGTATTTGGTACTTGATTATAGGTGAAGTTTATTTTAAGATACAAAGAGTCAAATTCTTTTTGACGCCTGATCGTCATATTATCAGAAAACAGGAGAAAATATGCTTACAGTAGAACTTGATCATAAAAGTAAAATACCATTATATGAACAGCTTTTACATTAAAAATACGAGAAATGGTGTTAAACGGAGAATTAAAGAAGGAGAAAGGCTTCCTGCTGAGAGGGGCTTGCTATGAATCTTCAAATAAGCAGGAATACAGTGGCTTTGGCTTACGAACAGCTTTGTGCTGAAGCTATGTAGAGGTTCGTCCGCAAAGTGGATGTTATGTAAATAAGGTAGATAATACGGGTATTAAAGGTAGATTTAATCTGCCGGAACATAGTGAAAGAGAAGTTTTTTAGAAAAAGAATATAAATATGATTTTTCACCATCTTCTTTGTAAGGAAAGTTTCCGTATAAAATGTGGGAAAGATTATATAGGAAATGTCTTTGTGATGGTGGAGAAGAAATCTTTAATCTGGGAGAACAAGAGGAGATATAAAACTTAGGGAGTCAATCGCCAGACATTTGTTTGGTTATAGGGGACTTATTGTAAAACCAGAGAATATGATAATTGGAGCAGGTACAGGCTATCTACTGCAGCTTTTTGGAACATTTATTAGATGAAAAATATAAGATTGCGATGGAAAATCCTACATATATGCAGGCTTATAGAATCTTTTTCATCGCTAAATAGAAGGGTGGTACCGATTAATCTGGATGGAAATGGACTGAATGTAGAAAAAAATTAGAAAAACTACAGCTTCAGTGGTATATTTGACACCTGCATCAGTTTCCTACAGGTGTGGTGATGCCGATAACCAGACGCAGAGAAATCCTTGCCTGGGCTTGTAAGAGCAGGAAAGATATGTAATAGAAGATGACCATGACAGTGAGTTTAGATATAAAGGGACTTCCTATACCGCCGATGAAGGCAATTGATAATCAGGACAGAGTCATATATCTGGGGAACATTTTTCAAGAACGATATCTCCGGCAATTAGAATTGGCTTTCATGGTATTAGCCGGATAGCCTGCTTAACATTTACAAGGAAAAATTAAAATTTTTAGCCTGTACGGTTCCAAGGATAGAACAGGCGGTGCTTACGGAATTTATAGCCGGTGGGCATTATGAGAGACATATAAATAAGACCAGAAAAATATACAAAGCCAGGCATGACACCTGATTTCAGCCTAAAGGGTTTTGGTAATAAAGTACATATTATGGGGGAAAAATGCAGAATGCATTTGGTAATAGGATTTAAAATTGGACTTAGTGAAGAAGAAATTGTGAATTCGGCTGAGAGTTGTGGAGTTAAGTTGGTGAGCCTGTCCAAGTATAGGATTGGTCAAGAGAAAGACAATACCGGATTATCAACTATTCTTATAGGATATGGGAATATAGATGAGGAAAAAGATTAGAGAAGGTATAGAGATTTTAACGGATAGACTTAAGGGGTATTAACAGGGAGGGACGCCATATGCTAATTGGCATATGGCTCCGGATTTTATCTTAAGAAGCTTTATAAGGTATGGAATCTCTTGCTTTACAAATCTTATCGGGTTTGCTAAACTAATATAGTTACAAGAAATTTAAATATAGATTAAGGAGGCATAGTCATGAGTTTAAAAATAAAAACAGATACCACACTCATACCCTGGCATCCGGTCACGCCTACTCCACCATAGGAGAATCTTAGGGGCAGAAAAAGAACAAGGGCTTGAGTTAGTTGGAATTACCGACCACTTCAGCTCTTTTTGTGCCTTCAACAGACTTTGCCTGCTTTGGATTTTTATAAATAAAAAGGCACTGCCTGAGGTATAGCATAGTGTAAGGCTCCTCTTTGGTGCAGAGGTGGATATAGTAGATCTTGAGGGAATTTATTTGGACACGACCTTTACATCCCATATCCAAATACGGAGTTAAGTTAACCTATGAAGAGTGGATATTAAAACCGCCTTGACTACCTCATTGCTAGTGTGCATTTTAAGGATTTTGTGTTGGCTCTACCGTGGTAGAGAATACGAGCCTCATCAAGGCACTTGAGCATGAAAATGTGAAAAATACTTGGACATATTGGGCGTTCAGGTCTTGAGTTTGACATTGACGAGGTTGTAAAAGCCGCTAAGTCTATGAATAAGATGATAGAAATAAATGAGGGCTTCTTTTTGGACATGGTGAGGCCGTACAGGAGAGATGTCTTAAGATTGCCCTTGCCTGTGCCAAAGTATGGTACTAAAATTGCAGTAAACAGTGATGCTCATAGTTCTTTCGAGATAGGAAAGTATCCGAATACCGAGAACTTTCTTGATGAAATAGACTTCCCTGTTGAACTGATTGGAAACAGGGACGCAGAGACATTTTTGAGCACAATGAATTTAACCCCAATTATTCACGAAATATCTTGTGAAATATCGTAATCAAGCTACAGGCTTGAGATTAGGATATTTTACAAGATGTTTAACAATATTACCCATAGTCATAGACCGAAAAATATTTTATCCTACTTTTACTATGCGAAATAAAAGGTCTATGACTTATGGCGTGAATAATTAGGGTTTAGTAATGAACATATACTAAGCCTTTACTATGAGTGGAGGTACTGACATTGCTAGAATATTCCTGAATTATAAAAAGGGGGTTTAGACTACCAGTGTAGAACAATATATTTAATTCAATTTGATTAACATATGTTATTAATTTGTTAACAGGAGAATGTATGAAAGATAGAAAAATTTAAGACTAATAGGAGTTAGTTTGGCATTTTTCTAAGGGGAGTAAGGCATATTTTATAATTGCCATAGTCTGTATTTCCCTTATGAATCTGCTGGCGCTAATAGTACCAAGAGTAATCAGCTATACTGTTGATACCTTGATTACAGGTAAGGAGAGTGACCTGCCTGCATTTATTGTGGATGCTATAGAGAGCATAGGCGGGTCTGCTTATATTAGGGATCATCTCTATCTGATAGCAGTATTTCTGATGGTAATAGGGGCTTTATCTGCCCTGTGTAACTATCTATACAGATATTACAATAACAAGGGTGCGGAAACTTTGGTGGAAACGATGAGAAATGAGATATTTGCACATATTGCAAGGCTTCCATTTTCGTGGCACACAAAGAACCAGACAGGAGATATAATCCAGCCTGTACCTCTGATGTGAGATGCAGTTAAAAACTTTGTTTCAGGACAGCTTACGGAAGTTTTTAGAGTAGTTTTTGATGGTTGCATTTTTCGCTTTATTTTATGTTTACCATCAATGTAAAGCTAGCTCTGATTGCAGTTATCCTTATACCAATAAATATAGCTTATTCTGCATACGGTCATAAAAGAATGGGTAAAATCTTTGAAGAGGCAGATGTGGAAGAGGGTAAGCTGTCTGCCGTAGTACAGGAAAATCTGACAGGAGTCAGAGTTGTGAGGGCTTTTGGAAGGAGCTTTTTGAAAAGGAAAGATTTGAAAAGCAAAACCATGATTACTGGAAGATGTGGATAAGATTGGACTGGGTACTGCATGGTTCTGGTCTATAGGTACACTTTTACTAAACCTTCAGATTATGACAGTGGTTGTGCTCGGTGCAGTATACGCAGTTAGGGGGGAAATGCTTGCAGGTGAATATATTGCATTTTTCTCGTATAATATCATGCTTGCTTGGCCTATAAGGCTGCTTGGAAGACTGATATCAGGCCTTAGCCGCAGTGAAATAGCAACAGAGAGAATAAGGTACATTATGGATTCTGAGCCTGAGAAGGATGAGGGCAAGAAGCTGAAGCCTGAAATGACGGGAGACATAGTATTTAACAATGTGAGCTTTGCTTATGATGAAAGTAGAGATTGTTAAGGATGTGTCATTTAGGATAAAGGGTGGAACCACAGTAGGCATACTTGGAGGTACAGGCTCAGGCAAGTCTACCCTTATGCACCTTCTAAACAGGCTTTATGAGCTTCCTAAGGAGAATGGAAGCATTACTATCTCAGGAGTTGATATAAAGGATATTGAAGTAGGTTATCTTCGTGAAAATGTAGGAATGGTACTTCAGGAGCCTTATCTCTTCTCAAGGACCTTGGCTGAAAAATATAGCTCTTGGCGGGACAAATGCCGAGATAGATGATATAAAAAGAGGCATCAGGGTACAGCGAGCCTCTTAGAGACTATTGAGAGCTTCAAGGAAGGCTTTGAGACTACAGTAGGAGAAAGAGGAGTTACCCTTTCAGGGGGACAGAAGCAAAGAACAGCCATCGCCCGTATGCTCATAGGGAAATCTCCTATCATGGTATTTGATGACTTTCTTCTGCTGTGGATGCGGAAACTGATGCCAAGATAAGAAAGGGGCTTATGGAAAAGGGAAAGAATAGTACGGTAATCATTATTTCCCATAGAATCACTACCCTGATGGCGGCTGACAATATTCTTGTTCTTGACAAGGGAAGGCTGGTAGAATCAGGAACTCATGACGAGCTTATTAAGAATACCGGTATTTACAGAAAAAAATCTACGATATACAGTCTGTAGCCCTTAACTATGAAGAGTAGGAGGATGTATGCAGGATAAAACGACGATAAAAATTTCTGCCCTGGTTTGGTATACCAAAGCTTTGGCCGTATTTCAGGGCATATAAAAAGACATGTTAATAATGTTTGTGACTGGGGAGCTATTGCAACTCTTGGTGAAATAATTTTTCCCTCTATTTAATCAGTTTGCAATAAATAATTTCATAGGAAAGAAAGAACTAAACGGCCTTGGAAGATTCATAGTTCTGTACCTGATTGCCATAGCCATACAGATATCAATGGATTTTTGTTTCGCCTATGTTGCTTCAAACATAGAAATAAGTGTTGCTAGAGACCTCAGAAATTCAAGCTTTAATCACTTGCAAACCCTTTCGTTTTCGTACTTTAACCAGAACAATGTAGGCTATATACATGCAAGGGTAATGAGTGATACAGCAAGAATAGGCTCGATTGCTGCCTGGTATTTCTTTTGACCTATTGTGGTCGACGACCCATGTAGTAGGTGCTTTTGCGGTAATGTTTAGCTTAAATGCTAAAGCTTGCCCTTTTGATAGCGGTCATTGTGCCTGTTACAGCTATAATAGTAGCTGTATTTCAAAAAGAATATCATCCATCTTAACAGGGAAGTGAGGGAGATAAACTCTACAATTACGGGCAATTTCAATGAGGGAATAACCGGCGCAAAGGAGATAAAGACCCTCGTTGCAGAGGAGAGAATGAAGGAGAATTTTAACAGGGATTCTCTTAATATGAAGAGGAAATCCGTAAGAGCGGCTCATTTTTTCAGCACTTTTCTACTTCTCTTGTTTCTCTTGTAGGCTCGCTTATAATTGCCATCGTGCTTATGCAGGCAAGTGTGCTAACCATTGAGGGAGTTATGCTATTGGTACCCTCTCTGTATTTATGTCATATGTACAGGGGATAATAGAGCCGATTAGAAACATTACCCTTACCTTTGCAGACCTAATTGCATCTTCTGTAAATATTGAGAGATTTACTGGGCTTATGGCAACAGAGTCAGATGTGGCAGACAGCAGGGAGGTTGTAGAGAAGTACGGAGATATATTTAATCCTAAAAAAAGGAAAAACTGGGAAGAGCTGCATGGCGATATAGAATTTAAGGATGTGACTTTTAAGTATCCCTGACGGAGATGAGTATGTGCTTGAGCACTTCAACCTAAAAAGTACCTCTAGGGAACCAATGTAGCCATAGTAGGAGAGACAGGGGCAGGTAAATCTACACTTGTGAATCTGGTATGCCGCTTCTTCGAGCCTACAAAGGGGCAGGTGCTTATAGATGGAAGGGATGCAAAAGGAGCGTTCAGGACAGTGGCTTCACTCAAATATCGGCTATGTACTTCAGTCACCCCATCTTTTCTCTGGAACCATAAGGGATAACTTAAAGTATGGCAAGCCTGACGCTACAGATGAAGAGATAATGGCTGCCCTTGAATTAGTTTCTGCTACAGCTGTAGTAGAGAAGATGGAAAAGGGGCTTGACAGTGAGGTAGGAGAGGGCGGTGATCTGCTTTCTACAGGCGAGAAACAGCTCATATCATTTGCAAGGGCGATAATTGCAAAAGCCGAAGATTCTGGTGCTTGATGAGGCAACCTCTTCAATTGACACAGTTACGGAGAAGATAATTCAGGATGCCATCGAAAAGGTAATCACAGGCAGGACCTCTTTTGTAATTGCACACAGACTCTCAACCATAGTAAATGCAGATGTCATCCTTGTGGTAAAGGATGGTAAGATTATAGAGCAGGGAAGACATAAGGATCTTATGAGACAGAAGGGCTATTACTTTGGACTATTTACCAGACAGTTTGAGAACAGTGTGTGGATGAGATGGAGTAAAATGGCTACGCCTCATATTTTTGGCGGAGAAAAATTATAAAATACACAGGATTGCTACGGCTGCGCCTCCCGCAATCCTTACAAAAATATTCGTAATCGCGCATTTTACTGCGTAAAATGGGCTACGCCTCATATTTTTGGCGGAATAAAACGACAAAAAGCCGTTTACAAGCAAGCTTGTAACGGCTTTTTATCGTTTTATTCATGTATTTTATATGATATTCCTTATACCTTCGCATATCCTTCTGGCTACATGTGGGTTATTCATTGTATAGAGGTGAATACCTTCTATGTCGCTTACAAGGAGATCGATGATTTGGCTCAGTGCATAGGACATTCCTGCGTCAAAGAGTGCTTCTTTGTTATCTTCATATCTGTGAATGATTTTTTCTCAAAGCGGGAAGGAAGGCAACACCGCACATCGTTATCATTCTCTTTATCTGAGCGGCATTGATTACAGGCATTATACCAGGTATTACAGGGACATTGATATCTGCAACCCTGCAGTTTTTCCTGAAAGCGTAGGAAGATATCGTTGTCAAAGAACAACTGGGATAAAAGCACTTCTGCTCCGGCATTCACCTTTGTCTTTAAGTGTCTTATTTCATTAATCACACCGCCTGATTCAGGATGACACTCAGGATAGCAGGCACCCTAAGAAACAGAAATCCCATTTTCCCTTCATATAGCTGATGAGGTCGGAGGCGTGTGAAAAATCATTTTTCAGGGAAGTTAGGATTTTTATCTCCTCTGAGTGCAAGTACATTTTTCTACTCCTGCGTCCTTAAGAACCTTTGCAAATTCATCAATCTCAGCCTTGTTGTAGTGAAGGGAGGTAAGGTGAACAACAGGTTCTAGATGGTACTCCTGCTTTATCTTCTTACACTTCTATGGTGCGGTTGCAGTTAGAACTGCCACCGGCACCAAAGGTTACCCTATATAATCAGGCTCAAGTTCACAAAGAACAGCCAGAGTCTCATCTATGTTACTTAGCTCGCTATCCTTTTTAGGAGGGAAAATCTCAAAGGATAGAACCTTTTTATCTTTTTATCTTTGTAAACTTGGGAAACTTTCATAAATTATGCCTCATTCCTAATTATTTTTGCTGCGGCCACCTATGTTCTTAAGGCTTGCTTCTGTCTCAGGAATTCCTCTGGTCTTTAATCCGCAGTCAGGATTTACCCAGAGCTTATCTCTGTCAATCTTAGAAAGCATAGTATGAAGGGTGGCAACAATTTCCCTCTACAGAAGGTACTCTAGGTGAGTGAATATCATATACACCAGGACCTACCTCTGTTTCAAAGTTATGTTCTTTTAATGATGTAAGTATCTGCAAGTCTGAGCGGGAAGCCTCGAAGGTGATAACATCCGCATCCATATTGTCAATAGCAGGGATAATGTCTGTGAACTCGCTATAGCACATATGTGTATGAATCTGAGTTTCAGGTCTTACACCGCTGTGTGTGAGACGGAAGGCAGGGATGGCAAAGTCAAGATATTCCTTCTGCCAGTCAGATTTTTCCTAAGTGGAAGCTTCTCTAAGAGCTGCCTCGTCAATCTGAATAATCTTGATTCCGTTCTTCTCCAAGTCAAGAACCTCATCTCTGATTGCAAGTGCTATCTGAGAAATGGACTCCTTGATTGATATATCTTCTTGGGAATGACCAGTTAAGTATGGTAACAGGTCCTGTAAGCATTCCTCTCATGATTCTCTTTGTAAGCTGACTGAGCATATACAGACCATTCTACCGTGATAGCTTTCTTTCTGTATACATCGCCCCAGATTACAGGCGGCTTAACACATCTTGTACCATAAGACTGTACCCAAGCCTTCTCTGTGAAGAGGAAGCCACCAAGAGCCTCACCGAAGTACTCCAACCATGTCGTTACGCTCAAATTCTCCGTGAACAAGAACATCGATATCGATGTCTTCCTGAATTTTACACAGTCAGCAATCTGCTTTTTGTTAAACTCTTTGTATTCAGCCTCTGTAATTTCGCCTTTTCTAAAAAAGCTGAACAGGGTTTGCCTTTACCTCTCTGGTCTGTGGGAAAGAACCGATGGTAGTTGTTGGGAATTCAGGAAGGCCAAACTCCTTTTTCTGTAATGCCTGACGAGTCTTACGCTCAGGGCTTCTTGTATAATCACTGTCTGTAACCTGAGACAGTCTTTTTGTGAACTCTCTTCACTATGCAGTCTCTCTCTCCTGCAGCTAGCATTTGCCTGATATGAAGCCTCGTTTTTGTAATCTGCATTGCCTGAAAGTGCCTTAAGGTCAGCAAGTTCGTAAAGCTTCTCCTCTGCAAATGCAAAAGTATGAAAGGTAGTTTGCTGATAACTTGGTCTCGTGCTTTTGTTGTATAAGGAACATATGAGAGAGAACAGGAGGTAGATAAAACGCAGTTTATGCCCTTTTCCTGTAATTTAGCAAGGCTCTGCAAAGGTCTTCTCGTAGTTATTTCTCCAGATATTCTTTCCGTTTACAAGTCCTGCAAATAAAAGCTTATCCTGTGGGAAACCATATTTTTTTCAACAAGAGCGAAAGTCTCCTCTACGAAATCAAGACCGATTCCGTCAAATGGAAGCTTAATTAAGTCGCTGTAAATGTCTCTCTACATCACCAAAAATATGTCTGAGCTAATACCTTAACATTGTTCTTTGAAGAAAGAAGGGCTGAATAAATCTTATTAAATAATGCGATATCTTCACTATCTGTATCTCTTACAAGAGCAGGCTCATCAAACTGTATCCAGCTTATTCCAGCTTCTTCAGCCTTCTTAAGGTAGCTCTGATATGCACTGATAAAAAGCGTCTACAAAAATCATTTGAGAGACTTATTACCTGTAAAACGGCATAATTTAAGCAGGTATAAGCACCGATTACTATGGACTTAGTCTCTACTTGAAGAGCCTTCGCCTCGTTATAATGCTCAAATGGTTTGTTGCCTGAAAGCCCTATTTCTGTATCATCCTCAACCTCAGGCACAATGTAGTGATAGTTAGTATTAAACCATTTTTCTCATTGCAAGAGCCTTTACATCTCCTGACTCTCCCTGATAACCACGAGCCATAGCAAAATAGGTATCAAGCTCAGATAGGTTAAGCTCCTTATAACGCTTAGGAACTATGCCAAATAATACTGCGGTATCAAGCAAGATATCGTAGAATGAAAAATCATTACTTGAGATAAAGTCAATTCCTGCCTCTTTCTGAGTATTCCAGTGAATTTTCTAAGCTCCTTACCTTTGGCTAAGAGCTCGTCTGCTGTGATTTCTTTCTTAAAAATATTTTTCGCTAGCGAACTTTAATTCGCGTAAAGTACCTATTCTAGGAATCCGATTACTGATGTTTTCATATTGTCCTCCAACTCATATTCATAATCTATCTGTAAAAACTAGGTTTATTATAAGTAGTAGCAAATAATTTGTATAATACTAAAATTAATATTCAATTGTTATAAGTAATTAATATATCGGTTGGAATTATATTATATATAATTATTACTATTATGAGATATCAAATATGTTTTGACATCAATATCATTTAATAATAATATTGTTTCCCAAAGTTGTTCTATTGTTTTGTGATTGTATACTCTGTTTCCTATATCTCTTGAACTATGTCCCATAAGTAAATCTATGCATTTTTCTATTGCCGCCGGCATTATCAAGCAGAGTTTCAAAGGTATGTCTGGCCTCATCGTGGAGTTTTTGTCTGTTCCTATCATTTTTCATAATACGGTTCCAACTTCTATAATAATGAGTGGGGAATAACGGGTTCCCTTGCTTGTGGTAGTAGATATTCTGTTTTACCGAGAGGCCATTTTCTAATGAATGGCAGAATTTTTAGGATGAATAGGTATAATTCTGTTCTTACCGGCACTTGTCTTTAGACCGCCTTGGATGTATCGGCAATATTTATCTGTTCGGATCTTAGTGAAAGCAATTCATTCAGCCTGAGGCCGGTATGAGATAAATACGAGTACAGAATCCACGCTGGGTTCTATCTTTATATGCCCACAGAGTATTAATTTGTTCCTTTGTAAAGGGGAACGAGTACTTTCTGTGGCTTTCAGAGTTTATGCAATAAAGCAGCTGGCTATACATCTTGTCTATGAGATCTATTTCATATGCAAACTTATCTAAATGACTGAAAAAGATTGTGAATGGAAGCCTTTGTAGACCTTTTGAGAGGACAGTTGTCTATACAGCGCTGTATATGATGAGGCTTTTTATAGTATAGTATTTAAGCCCATAACAGGAGAACACCAATTAAAGGCGGTTTTTCATAAGTTTTTAGGTTAGATTTTCCTAGAGAACCGGATTTTTAATTCAAGCCATTTTACATAAAGTTCATTAAATGTTATGTGTTCACGGTTAATGCTGAAGGATGGTTATTATATCCTGCAAGCAGTATTGCCGCATTTTTCATACTATCTGCATATCCGATTGCTTTTTGCCTGCCACAGCCATTGGCATCATAGACAGTTACCCTTATCATAAAAAGGACGGAGTCTGTTGCCCTTTTAGCTTGGTGATTGAACCATATCCATTTGGATTTCTTTTTGTCATAGTGAACCTCCTATAGTTTTTATAAATATATAGTAGTAGGCTTTGAGTAAACTGTGAAGAAGGGTTATAAGCTATGTGATTTCAGAAAAAGACAGCTCCTCTGACAGAAATATTTATCAGAGAAACTGCCTTAATATAAGGTGAAACACCTGGCAACATATTTATAAAACTACAATATTTTTACTATATTCAAGTCTTTATCAAGCAACAATAAATCCCATAAGCACCCTGGCTTTATTACACCTGCCTTGTCACCAAGCCCTATACTTTTTGCAGGGGTTGGTGGAAGCCATCTTGACTGCCGACTTAAGAGAAATGCCCTATTTCAACGACATTCTTAAAGCAGGTAAAAAGGTCTGTGCAGGAGCCTGCAATAGTACCATTATCAAAGGGTTGCCTTGTTTCCGCTTTTTATTAACCTTCTGTCCTCCAAGAGAATAGGTGCCGTCTTCCATACCTGTAGCCTCCATTGAATCATCTTATAAGGATGATTCTATCCTCGCCAAAAAGACGGAAGGTGCTTCTTATCATACAAGGATGGATATGTACCTTATCACAGATGAGCTCAGCCATAACTTCGGTATTTTTCAAAGGCCGCCCTACTATTCCAGGCTCTCTGTGGTTGAAGGCAGGCATTGCGTTAAAGAGATGGGGTTATGGTTGGCTCCGTTCTTAAATGCGGTATCAGCCTGCTGCATAGTTAGATCAGAATGTCCTACAGAAATGGAAACTTCATTTGCAAGCTCTTTAATAAAGAGGTTAGCTTTACCCTCAGTCTCAGGAGCAAAAGGGTTACAAGGCGGATATTGCCGCTTACCTCATTCAGCCTTCTAAAGACTTCGACATCAGAATTCATTATATATTTAGGGTTCTGAGCACCCATCTTTTTAGGAGAGATGAAAGGTCCCTCCATATTGATTCCAAGCACCCTTGCGTGATTTTTCTCAGGCTTAAAATCTTTGATTTTGGCAAAGATGCTGTAAGGAGTTCCTCTGAAAAGAGTCATTGAGGTAGGGCAAAGGCTGTCACACCTTTACTTTTCTCAAACTCAGCCATCTTGTAGAGGCCGTCAAGGTCAGCTATCGCAGAAGTCATGTCCTACTGCACCGTGCGTATGTACACTCCACAGTCCCGGTATTACATAAGCCCTCGGCATCAATGACTTCGCAGTCCTCAGGTGCCTTATCGGTAATGAACTCACCTTCTACATAGATGTCTCTTTTTCAAAAATCTCCATTTTTCGTTATATATACTAAACCGTTCTTAATTACTGATGATAATCTCCTATAAATTTACTGCTCAAAATCTTCATCCGCTCAATACAATCCTTCAATTTCAAGTGTTTTATTGTGAAAGTTAATCTCTTTCATCCGGCTTCCGTAGAGGCTGAAAACAGTATTATTTCGATTATTTATAATTTTTTATATCATTCATCTATGATTTTACTTCATCTTAGCAATAAGAGCATAAGCAGCCCTCATCAGCAACTATAGTTACATTACTGTGGAATTGAAGGGCAGAAGCAGGAACCTCAGGGAGTAACGGGTCCGTAAAGAGCCTTTGCAGAGTGCATCTGCTTTCTTTTCGCCGGAAGCAATAAGTAAAAATGTAGCTTAGTGAATATGCTTCCTACACTCATAGAATAAGCAAAATTTAGGCACCTCATCTGATGGAATTAAAAGCCTTGAATTAGCATTTATTGTACTCTCTGTAAGGCTTACCTTATGAGTAACCTTTGCAAATGAAAGGTATCAGGCTCTGTAAAACCGATATGTCCGTTTTTCGCCAAGTCCAAGGAGCTGTAAATCAATAGGGCCGCGGCTTCTAATAACCTCACCATGATCTTGCAATTCCTTAGCTCATCACTTCCATGCCATTTGAAGGAAGACATTTTCCATATTTATATTTATGAGTTAAAAAGGTTATCCCTCATAAAATAAGCTATAACTCTGATTGTGGTCAGCAGAAAGCCCCACATACTCATCGAGGTTGATTGAAGTGATTTCAGAAAAATCTAAATCACTTCTTATAGCCTTCTACAGGCAACTTAGAAGCCCCAATTGGTGATGAACCTGTAGCAAGACCAAGCACTGAATCAGGCTTCATTACAACCTGAGGCAGCTATTATGTTTGCAGCTTTCTACTCATTTCCTCATAGTTTTTAGTAACAAAAATCCTCATAAAAACCCTCCTGTGATTATAAAAATATTAAATGGTATGAAATAACTTTATGCATATAAAAATACATAAATAAGTATACCCCTATATTAAAGTAAAGCAATTACTATCATGCTCTATAGTTAATTATCATTTAATAAAGGAATCTATTATTTCCTCTGTCTGCATACCTCTTGAACCTTCAACTACGATAGCATCTCTTTGTTAAGAGGATTTAAGATAATTAGAGGCTTCACATTGGTAGAAAAATGCTTTGTGACAGGATTTGGTATCAAAGGCTTTTCAGAGTTTAGAGCAGAAGTCCTATCTGCTCACTGTCTTTGCCAACTGTTATCAGGTAATCAATTCTACCTTCAGGGTTTTCTTCGTTGTAGGTTTTTATATATTCGCCGACTTTGTAATATTCACTCTCAGCGTATTCACCAAGCTCAAGTACATCGGCAAATACACAAACCTCCTGTGTATAGGCTCTTTGCCGCCACGCATTTCCCCGATAATCTGAACGAAGCCTTTCATAGAGTCAGGGCTTGCATTATAGGTATCATCAATATGGTAATGCCGTTTGTCTTGATAATGTTTCCTCTGCCTGAAAGTGGTTCATACGCAGCAAGTCCAAGCTTTGACACTGAAGGAGAGATACTCAAGCTTTAGTGCCACAGCAGTTGCAGCCAGTGCATTTCTTACATTATGAAGTCCCAGAGTTTTTAGATGAATCTGCTCAGTGAGAGGATTGCCGTCTTCATCCTTATAATTTGCCACAAAATCAGTGCCACTGTCGGATATAGTAATGGAAGAAGCACGAAATCAGCCTCTTTACTTATGCCATAGGTTACAACATGCTTGACCTCGGCAGGCCTGAGTCCGCCATTTTCAGGTGCACCACCTTAGAAAAGGAGTTCATCATCTGCATTTACAAAAAGCACACTATCCTCAGCAAAACAATCTGTAATGTAGCTTTTCTTTTAGGATATTTTCCTTTGAGCTCAGATTGCCGATATGGGCAGGCGCCTACATTGGTAAATATTGCATGGGTTGGCCTGCCTGCATCTGCAAGCTTTTCCATCTCGTGGAATTCACTTATGCCCATTTCTATAATGGCGGCCTCATTGCAAGGTTCAAGACCAAAACAAGGTTAGGGAAGTCCTATGGTGAGTTGTACTTTCCCTTTAGTTTTGTGGACATTAATCGAGGAGAGGGCAGCTGCCACCATTTCCTTTGTGGTGGTCTTACCGACACTTCCAGTTATCCCAATGAAAGGAATGTTAAATTTCTCACGAAACCAACGGCCTGTATCAAGGAGGGCGGCTTCAGTATCGTCTACCTCGATGGCTGCTGTATCTCCGATATCAGCAGGGAGTTCGAGCCCCTTTTTTATAAAGAAAGCCTTAGCACCATCCTTTACCACCTGAGGGATGAATCTATGGGCGTCTACCCTTTCTCCGATATATAGGCACAAAAAGTGCATTCTTAAAGGAAGGCTGTGGGTTTCCTGGAATTTGTAAACAGAAGCCGTTTATTTCGGTGTCGCCATTCCCGTTTAACAGTTTTCCGTTAGCGGCCTTTTAATATGTCATTTACGGTAACGCATAAATACTCCTTATCTAGATTGTAATGCTGCCACTAAAGACAGTTTCACAAGGGCCTGTCATAAAAATGTGGTCAGTGTTTCTATCGTATTTGATAATCAAATCTCCTCCAAGGAGATGAACCCTCACCTCATCATCAGCAAGACCATTCAACATAGCAGCGTAGGCGAGCACAGGCACCGGTACCACAGGCAGGGTTTCACCTGAACCACGCTCCCCAGACACGCATTTCAATTTCATTCCTGCTTATTACCTTTATAAATTGGGTTGGTACGATTTGGAAATATCTTGTTAAATTCAAACTTTGGGCCTATAACAGGTAAATCAAGGCTCTTTGTGTCATCTACAAAAGGTGACTGCGTGAGGATTGCCCATTGAAATGCAGGTGAGGTACCAGTCTTTGCCGTCTACATTTACAGCCTCATTTATAAACTTATCCTCATTGATATGACAGAGTTTCGCCCTAGGGGTAAGGATTGGTCTTCCCATATCTACATGGTTGCAGCGACAACCTACCCTCTTTATCTTTCAGTTTCAATATTTTCAATACGGTTTTCGGGAATAATCTTGCTCTCTTCTTCCTTAGTACGGACCTGGTTTCTGTGTGACTCTCATTTTTGTGAGCAAAGTCATATACATATTTTCCTACACGACGGATGCTGCTGCTACACATTTCAGCCTCTGAGCCTACTGTTAAATATCCTCATCCTAAAATCAGCCGCTGGTAGAGGGCAGATAAGGATGATGCTGTCACTGCTCGATTCCCACATGCCTGTCTGAGAGTAGACACTTCAGCAGGATTTTCAAGTTCATTTTTAGTGCAGTCGATGTAGAGATAGTCGTTTTACAACCATGCTATCTTTGTAAAAGTTAATTTTTCTGATTATCTACTATAATTCCTCCACTAGTTTTTATTGTTATATTTATTTTGATATAAGTACTATAAGAGAGACCCCAAGATGTCGCAGCTCTTAGGGGTTCGTTTTTGCTTTGCTTATATTCTACAAATAATTAGCTAAGAATGATTATAAAATAATTCCATTAATTTGATCAAACCATATGGTTTCATTTTATAAGAAAATATACAAAGAAGCATTCTATTGAAAACTAATACTATGATATTCTGGCAGAACTAGTATAAAAGGCTCTAAGCAACTATTGACAAGACTATTGAATAAACTGATGAGGATGATGGTTTCAATTGGTGAAGTATTATCGGCCAAAACTTATCCCGAAGAGGGAATATAGTAGGTAAAAGTAAGGACAGCATGACTGCTTACTTTATTATGGGAAGAAGTGACAGCAGGAATAGGGATATTTGTAGAAGAGGGTGAGGAATAAGGACAGAGGCCTTCGATGAAACCAAGCTTTTGGATCCAAGTCCTGATAATATATTCACCTGTCAAGGTAATTGAAAAGAAGATCATAATTACAAAATGGAGACCAGACGGATACAGTTTATAATTGTAGTGACAGCAGGTAAATGCTTTTAACTCGGCTCTTTATGAGCAGGGAATTTGAGCCTGATGCACCTAACTACACACCTAGAATATTCTCTTGTAGATGTCAGCGAAAATACGTCATCACTTTCAAGGATGAGTATACTTAAGAGTGATGACGGCAATCCCGACTGTTGCAACAGATATTTTTTATGATTATAGAATCTTCCTGCGGGTGAAGGTAGAGTTGTCCACACCCCACAAAGAAGACATAGAGCCTCTTCCAAGCTTTGAAGGTGAGCTCAGCAAGTCTTTGTGAAGCATAGATGAATTTATTTGAGAGTATTTGGAAGAGCCTAAAATGAGATAATAAAGTGTCATTGTTTACAAGGTTTTATAGACATAGAAACTGGAGAAGATGAGACTAGAATAGTAAATAAGAATCAGGCTAATTAGTATAAGTACAAAGATCTCACATAATCAAGCGGGTAATTTGATGACATTTTAGCTGTAATCGGTATGTAGATGATGCCAAATATTAAGCAGATAGATATAGGGTGAAAAATTATAAGAGAGTGCATTATGAAGATGGAGCTAAAGTACGGCTGTAATCCTAATCAGAAACCACAAGCAGAATATTTATGGAAAATGGAGCAGAGCTCCTGTTAAGGTACTTTCGTGGAAAACCGATATATCAACTCTAGATCATTTAACGGAATCCAGCTCGTAATGGAACTTAAGAAAGCTAGAGACTTCCTGCAGCAACCAGCTTTATGATGTATCTCTGGGAGAGCTGCAATAGGAAAGCCTCTTACTGAGGATTTGGAAAAAGGTTTACAGAGTAGAAGATATGGGTGAGATGAGCTCTCAGCCTGTGCGTATGCAAGGGCAAGGGAGCTGATAGAATGTCTTTTTCGGTGACCTTATAGCTCTCTGATGTGTGTGATGCTATACCGCAATGATAATCAAAAAGAAGTTTCAGACGGTATCATAGCACTGATATACAGCAGAAGCCCTTGAGATACTAAAGCAGAAGAAAAAGGAAATTATAATATTATAGAAATAGATGAAAACTACAAGCCTGAACCCAGGATGAGAGCAGGTTTTGGGACAGCATCGAGCAGGGTAGGAAAACTGAGTTTAAGATAGATGCTGAACTTTTAAGAACATAGTAAGTGAGAATACTCTTCCTAAAGAAGCCTCGATGACCTCTCATTGCTAAGTGATTACACTTTAAATACACCCAGCCAAACTCCGTATGCTGGCGCAAAGGACGGACAGGCTATAGGTATAGGAGCAGGCAGCAGAGCCGTATTCACTGTACCAGGCTTGCAGGAAGTAAGGGCTGATGTAAGGGTGGCTTAGACAGCACCACAGACTCTTAATCTTAAGTTTCGTGAAGGACGGCAGTAGGCGGATGTGGGATAACGCCATTGGACCTTTATGTAGGGGATGAGAGCGAAGACCCTTAAGAGACGGTGTATGGGAGAATTTTCTGAAGTAGCCTCCTGTATTTACAAGGAGGAAAAGAGGGAGTGGCTTAATACGAAATGTAGCCCCTTGCATCCGATGCATTCTTCCCATTTGGAGATATTATTGAGAGGGCTCATGAGCAGCGGCGTTAGATTGCACAAGGAACTCATGGCGGGCGCAAGTAGACACAGCGTACTAGAAGTGTGCAAACAAGTACGATATGGTTCTTTTGCTTACTGAATGACTTTTCCACCACTAATAGTGGTACGAAAGACCATTATGTGAGTAGTACCAAGCTGTATTAAATACTTGTAAAAGAGAATAGTTAGTAATTGCCATATTTGAAACCGATAGTGTAGAACACATAATTGTAAATGATTTGGGATTATGTACCGATGGTTTTCGGTTATGGCAGTTTTTCTTTAACTATAGTGCTGTCAGGCAAGTAAGTAAATGATGCTCATCACCTTTTATGCCGGAATCTGACAAATGCTTGTCGGGCGTTGCAAGTAGTAACAGATTCATTGGCTTTTGTCATTTGCAAGAGAGAATCTTTTACGACATAGGCTTACAGATTACGAAAGGCTAGTAAGCCCATGACCTGCGTACGTTCTAAGCCATCCGCTATGCAGATAGTATATGGTAACATACAAAGGGTTAAAACCCAGGTAACAGGATCAAACGGTAAGCTACTGTTCCTATGTGAGGATTGGCAGGAAACAACAAAGAACATCCAAAGAACCTCAGACCGCAGATTCCTGTTGCTGTAATTAAAGTAGGAATAGAATGAATCTCAGTAGCTCCTGAGAGGGTCCTGACAACATACCTCTATTCCAACAAAGAAAATATAGCACTGGCAGTAATGCCTAAACATATATATACTCTGAATCTATTACCGGCCTGTTTTTAGTAAAAATGGACATGTGTTCGCAGCCACTTGAATAGGGTAAGGCTTATGAAAAGAACGGAAGAAACAGCAGTGTGAAAACTATGGTGATTCGGACGCTTTTTCTGACACGGTCAAAATTCCCTGCTCCAAAATTTCTGGCTTCTGCTGTGCTGTAGTAACCGATATCTCAAAAGCACCCATTACCATCCAGTAGAAATTATCATTTGTTGTAAATACCGGGTCCAAGCAGCAAACAGTATCAGTTCCAAAACTCGTTCATGAGCTATCGATCATCAGGTATTTGAAAGAGAGTACATTACCGACTGAAACTGTAGGAAGGCCTATTTTAAGCATTGCGGACAGTTCCTTTTTGTGAAAGGTCATCTAAGTCTAACTTGCACTGAATTCAAGCCCTCTAGCATAACAATTACTACAGCAGCACTTACAACCTCATAGGAAAGGGTGGCAAGAGCGGCACTCTGAAGATTCCTGATGCTAGCAACACGGCTACAAATACAACACTGTAGGCGCACATTTGGCCACTGCACAGACCATGAGTACATAGAGGGGGCTTCTTTGAATCGCCCACCTGCTCTAAATGTATAGTTTGGAGCCCGATGTTGTATACAAGTACAGGAACAGAACCCAAAATACACCCTAGATAGATTTTGAAAGCTCTATTATATCAGAAGGTAGTATTCATAACTCAGTGCATCATAGGAGAAAATATTATTCCTACTATCATATATATGCCGCTTACAAGGAAAGCGCAATAGAAGTGTGAGCGGAATCGCTTAATTTCCTTACCTTTGTGGCGCCGTAAAACGCGAGAAATTGTAACAGCAGCACTGCAGAAAGAGACCGGACAAGAGAAGCCAATCGATATATTATTTATTGTGGCAGGCAGTTGCACCTATTGCTGCAGAGTGCCTCTTCTTTATTTACATATCTTCCTTACGATGACAACGTCTCGTTGTGCTGCAAAGCTGCTGTAAAAATGAGCCAAAGCAGGATGGGAAAAGAAAGAACATAAGTATGTTCCTGCTTATTGAGCCTGTGAGGTATCGAGTTTGAACCCCTGTGACTGCTTATCCATTGACCGTTCCATCCATCTTAAAAATTATTTTCTATCATTACAACTATAAATGCGGGGATGAGGGAGAGATTTTGCCTGCTATCCGCTAGCAGTAGGGTTGGAATAGATAGTGCATCTCACTCCCAAAACCAGACAATACCTGCTGAAAGGCTACGGCAGCGTCTTAGCTATCATTTCCATTATGCCTGCGAGCGCGCCAGCAAATAGGCTGTATCCAAGTCTGTATGGCATGTCACGAGGAACCATAAGAAGCCCAAGAGGTAGTAAATGCGGCACTTTGCAAAGAGAAAGCTTCTCTACATAGCCAAAGGAGCTCAACACTGGTCGGCATTTACAAAGAGAAGTGCTATATATCTTCCGGCAAAAGACGATATGCAAAGAATGCAAATACAGTGTACACCCCATAGCGATTATTCCCTGCTTTCATACCACTATGCATGCCACGGTCAAAGCTTTCTTGCACGAGTTTTGTCCGCAGAAGGTTGCCATAGCAGTTCCTATAGTGCTCATAGGCTGTGTAAAGAGAAGAGATGCTTGTTTCCGGCTGTATTTGCAGCTTTCATATACTGAGCCAAGACCATTTACAGCTGTCTGTACTACAGTTGAGCCTATTGCAGTTATGGAGTACTGAAGTCCCATAGGCAGCCCCATTGGCAGCAAGCTGTGTTTGACGGCTTTGTATTAAAATGCCCGAGTCGCCTTTCATTCATTTTGTATAGTATACTTCTTCTTTGTAAATAAAAAGCATGGTACACATATGAGATAAACTGAGACATGTCGGTAGCAAAAGGCAGCTGAATACTCGTTTTAAGGGACAATTGCAAACAGAGAGATCCGGTGCAATGTGTTTACAAAGGATGAGAAAATCATCAGAGGAGTCTTAGAATCACCTAAGGCCCCTCATTATGCACTGAAAGCGGGTTATGAAAACATAATCCCAAGGATTCCCTGCAAAATAGTGTGTCTATGTACTCATCTAAGAACCCTGAAAGATGTCATCAGGAGTATTCATTGCTTAACATAGTGCTTGTTATGCTGGCCGTAAGTACTGTCATCAAAGGAGCCAGACTATATGAGGAGGCAGGCAGCATTGGTAACAAGCCTCCTAGGTCTGTGCGAAAGTCTTTTGCACCAAAGGGCTCAGCGACTGGGTATCATGAGCTGCGCTTAGCCGATAGTGAAGCCAAGTACAAGGAAATTGATGGCACCCGTACCACCAACGGCTGCAGAGTGCCTTTTACACTCTACATGTTTACCACGATTACTGGAGTCAGCCATAATATACATCTGTTGAAAGTAGATATTTCCAAAAAGCATAGGTACCGCAAAGCCTATTATATGCTTTTATTAGGACTTCCTTTTGTTAAATCTTTAATCATTGCTGCCCTCCAACTTGTACAATTAAGTTTATTAGTATTAGTAATAATACAAATAAGTATCAATGAGTAACTGTTTATTGGTTGCGTAGAAGAGGTAGTGTATTGATATAATGAAGATAGATTATAAACTCGTGCTAAACAGTAAAGAGAAGGTCTATATAAGATACACTTAAGAATGAGGAGGGAAAATGAATTTTGGAGGAATTGGTGGCTGGATACAGTCAATGGGTGGTACAAAATGGATGACAGCACAGGTGTTAAAGCTAATAGGCTACACATTGATGGTAGCACAGGTTATATCAGAGAAGAAAAATGCTTAGGACTCAGGATGTGCAGCTTTTATTCATCATAGGAATGGGAGTACTTTCTTAACGCATTTTCAGGAATTATAATCAACACAATCTTCAGATTATTAAAATGAGGTTTATCTCAGAGGAAAGCTTAATAAGTATACCAAGGCTGCTATTGTGGGTGCGGGAACAGTAATGGACGCTGATATTTAATAATGGTGGTATAGCAGGCTGGCTTTCCGGGTAGTAAATCTCTTTATATTCACTTATGGGAATGGTAGCTATAGGAATCAAGATTTCTGATATTTATTACAACCTGTGGATGGGAGTATATGATTTTCCATATTATGGTAGCTTCATTCTTTGATATCCTCGCCAATCATCAGTTGTATAATAGGAATTCTAAGATTAGAGATGGAAGTACTAATAATTAGATGTAATTAAAATAGATAAGTAATGATGTAATCGTAGATGTTTTTATGTGTATCATCAATACTACTACATATTTAAGGAGGAATTATGAGTAAAGTAGGTATTGTAATGGGAAGTGACAGTGACCTTCTGTAATGAAGGCGGCTATGGAGACCTTGGAGAAATTCGGGATTGAGTACGATGTTACAGTTATATCAGCTCACAGAATGCCTGACATTTTCTTCGAGTATGCAAAGAGTGCTGAAAGCAAATATGATGTTCTCATAGCAGGAGCAGGCGGAGCTGCAACATCTCCAGGTATGGCAGCGGCTGTTACTCCTATTCCTGTAATCGGTGTACCTATCCTTACCAAGAGCCTTGCGGCGTGGACTCACTTTATTCTATAGTTCAGATGCCTGCGTGTATACCTGTTGCTACAGTTGCCATCAACGGAGCAAAGAATGCAGCTATACTTGCAGCTAAAATCATTTCCGTTAGAGAGCCTGGAAGTAAGGCAGAAGATAAAGGACTTTGCTGAGGGACTTAAAAGATGAGGTCCCTTGCAAAGAAAACCAAGATTGAAAAAGTAGGTTACAAGACTTATCTTTGAAGAAATGAATTAAGAAAGAGAGAGTATAGAATGGATTACAAAACTTCGGGAGTAGATATAGAAGCGGGCTACAAGTCAGTTGAGCTTTATGAAAAATATGTAGCTGAGACTATGAGGAGTGAGGTGCTGGGAGGAATCGGAGGATTTTCGGGAGCATTTTCACTTTAAGGCAATAAAAACATGGAAGACCCTGTTCTTCCCTCAGGCACAGATGGAGTAGGAACTAAGATTAAGCTCAGCCTTGAGCTTGATAAACATGATCACCATCGGTATTGACTGCGTAGCAATGTGCGTAAATGATGTGGTTTGGGCAGGAGGAGAGCCTATCCCTTGACTATATAGCCTGTGGGAAAAATGAGCCTGAAAAATAGCATCTCATAGTAAAGGGAGTGGCTGAGGGCTGTAAGCTCTCAGGCGCAGCCCTGTAGGAGGCGAAACAGCAGAGCATCCCAGGCTTATGCCGGAGGATGAGTATGACCTTGCAGGCTTTGCTGCAGGCGTATGTGACAAAAAGACCTCATAGACGGAAAGGACCCTCAAAAAGAGGGAGATGTGATTATAGGAATCGCCTCTCAGGAGTCCACAGTAACGGCTTTTCACTTGTTAGAAGCGTATTTAAGATGGAAAAGGAAAGCCTTTGTACATACTACGATGAACTTGGCAAGACTCTTGGAGAGGCACTTCTTGAACCAACTGTAATCTATGTCAAATCCTTTAAAAGAAGTGAAGGAGGCAGGAGTTAAGATAAAGGCTTGCAGCCACATTACAGGTGGCGGCTTCTGTGAGAATGTTCCCCCGTATGCTAAAAGATGGAACCCACGCTGTAATTCACAAGGATTCTTATGAGGTGCCCTGCTATATTTAAGATGATTGCAAAAGAAGGTGATGTAAATGAGCAGGTTATGTACAATACCTTCAATATGGGTAAAGTCGGCGATGATGGTAGTAGTAGATAAAAACGATGTAGATAAGACAATATCAGCCATAGCTAAGGCAGGCGAAAAGGCCTTTGTGATTGGTGAAATCAAAGAGGGAGAAAAGGGCGTAACCCCTTGACAATTATGAAAAAGCAGCGGTTTTAGTATCGGGTGGAGGAACCAATCTTCAAGCTATAATGGATGCTAAGGCTTCAGGGGCTTATTGAAATGCAGAGATTTCCTTGTTATAAGCAACAATCATTCTGCTTATGCGCTTACCAGGGCAAAAACGCAGGAATTAAAGCAAGCTGTATATCTCCATCTGAGTTTGAGAATAGGGAACTTTTTAATAAAGTCCTCCATACGAGACTCTTGTTGAAGCAGAGATAGATTTGGTTGTGCTTGCAGGCTTCCTGTTATCATACCAGGCGAAATGGTAGAAAAAGTTTAGAAACAGGATAATAAATGTACATCCCTCTCTTATTCCATCATTTTTGTGGAACAGGCTGCTATGGGCTAAAGGTACACGAAAAGGCCCTATCGCGCGGAGATGCAAAGATAACGGGAGCCACAGTGCATTTTGTAGATGAGGGAACAGATACAGGACCTATTATTCTTCAAAAGGCTGTGGAAGTAAAAAGATGGTGATACAGCAGAAACCTTGCAAAAAGGGTAATGGAAGAGGGCTGAGTGGAGATACTCCCAGAAGCCATTGAACTTGTAGCAAGTGGACAGGTAAAGGTCGTAGATGGCAAGACAGTAAGAGTGTAAGATATAATTATTGTTAGAGTTCATCGGATAGAACAACAGAGAGGATATAATGCCGCATGAATGGTTGTGTCCTCTCTGTGCAACTCTGATAGAAATCTATAAAAAGGAGGTCATTATGAGATGTACTAATAGTCGGAAGTGGTGGACGCGAGGCACGCCATAGCCTGTAAGGTAGCCGAAAAAGCAAGAGCAGATAAAATCTACAGCTGCGCGGCAATGCAGGCATAGCTGAAGTGGCTGAGTGTGTCGGATATTTCAGTGATGGATTTCCCTAAACTAATCGAGATTTTGCCAAAGGAAAAAAACATAGACTTTGTCATAGTAGGACCTGATGAGTCCTCTCGTGGCAGGAGCAGTAGATGAATTTGAAAAAGGCGAGGCTTTTAAGACCTTCGGACCTCATGCAAATGCGGCCATTATCGAAGGCTCTAAGGCATTTTCCAAGGACTTGATGAAAAATACAACATTCCTACAGCAGGCTAGAGGTATTTACTTCTGCGGATAAAGCAATAGAATACCTTGAAAAGGCTGACTATCCTATAGTCCTTGAGGCAGACGGCCTAGCCCTTGCAAGGGTGTGCTTATATGTACAACAAAAGAAGAAGCCATAGAGGGCGTGAAGACCATAATGGAAGACAAAAAGTTTGGTAGTGCGGAAATACCTTAGTTATAGAAGACTTTATGACCGGACCTGAGGTATCCGTACTTTGCTTCTGTGACAGGAGACCATCAAGCTTCCATGACTTCAGCTCATGGATCACAAGAGGGCAAAGGACGGAGATGAGGGCTTAAATACAGAGTGGAATGGAGCAATATTTCTCCAAGTCCTTTTTATACCAGAAGTTGAAGACTTCGTGTGACTATATATACGAGCCTACAATGGCGGCATGAAAAGTGAGGGCAGGCCTTTTTAAGGGAGTGCTTTTTGTGAGGTCTTATGCTTACCCCAGGTGGAGTTAAGGTGCTTGAATACAATGCAAGATTCGGAGATCCTGAGACACAGGTAGTTCTTCCAAGGATGAAGTCAGATATCCTTGATATAATGGAGAGCCTGTGCAGAGGAAGGCTTGATAAAGCAGAGCTTGTCTTTGATGATAATGCTGCAGTCTGTGTAGTGCTTGCATCTGAGGGCTATCCTCTAGACTATGAAAAGGGTAAAGAAGTAACTATCAAAGAAGGCTTTGGTAAAGACGGACTCTACCTCTATCACGCAGGTACAAAGCTTGAAAATGGAAAGATTGTTACTGCAGGGGGCAGGGTTTTTGGAGTGACAGCTACAGGAAAAGACCTAAAAGAAGCAAGGGACAGGGCATATAAGGCTGCTGAACTTGTGGAATTTGAGAATAAATATATGCGTACAGATATAGGTAAAAAGGCTATAGAGGGATAAATTTGTAAATTTCCTGCCCTGCTTAGTTCAAATTCCTTAAAAATAACACTCGGGTGAATAATCCGGGTGTTTTTATTTGATAGGAAATTTATCCGAAATTCCTTATCAAATACTCTCCGAGGGATCGCACTGCGGCGGATATGTAGATGTCACTTATATGAACTGCCATGGTAGGTAAATGTGGATTATTTAATGCTTATTGATAAATATTCTCAATAAGTCTATTGTTAGTCTAGACTAATAGTTTTATATTATGTTTACCGACGGTAGCGTCGGTATAAAATGGAGGTAGACGATATGACTGATACAAAAAGGCTTACTGCGGCTGAAAGAAAGAAAGAAATAATGAATTCAGCAGCTAAGGTAATCTCCGAAAGGGGACTGGAAAAAGGCAACTATGGAGGATATTATCGCCGAACTACTTTTATCTAAGGGAGGTGTATATCATTATTATGGGAGCGTGAATGAGATATTTAAGGATATTATGAGGTTTGGAATTGGAGTACAGAAACAATGTCATCAAAGAGCATTTAAGCGAATGTAAAGAAGGGGAGGAGATGCAGTTTATGGCAAGACAGCTTGTAGACAAGATAATTGATGACAACCCTTATATGCCTCTTTATGTAGAGTTCCTAATCGCGGGGAAAAGAAATCCGGAATTAAAAGACTATGATGTTTGATTTACAGACTGAGACTATGGAGCTTTAAGGGAGTCTTTGAGGATGATTCTAAATGGCTGTTTAATCCAAGTGTATTTCAGTTTATTACTGATTACATGAACGCATTAATACTGGCTTCTAATATCCTAGAGGCCAGGGAGAACTTTAAGAAGAACAGGAGGTATTTGGAGGACATGATGGTTTATTTGTTTGAACAGGGAAAGGAGAATGGTAATGGGAGTTTATAAAAATTATTCGGTATGTTCCGGAGGTTAAGCTGCTTGGCTATCTGGCGATATTAATCTCAGCGGTATCTGCCTTTTTAATGGTATATGGATATTACTACATATACTTGTTTTTGAATGAAGTTATCGTAAATGATAACTATGAGAATGCCGGAGTGTATTCGGTTAAAATAGTAGTTTTTCTATGTGTAAGTGCTGCCTCATATCTTACATCCGGGCTTGTATCACATAAGCTGGCATTCCGCCTTGAGACAAACCTTAGAAAACGAGGAATTGACGGGCTTACAGACTCAAGTTTTTAGATTTTTGACCCTGAATTCTTCAGGATATATCAGAAAAACAATAGATGATAATGCAGCCAAGACACATATGGCAGTGGCGCTATGCTGCCCTGACAATTCATAGCTTTCTTAGTTCCGATTTTTACACTGGTCTTGTCATTTTTAATAAGCATTAGAGTGGGATTCTCATTGTAGTATTATCGGTTGTTTGTGGACTAATTATGCATGATGATGGGAAACAAAGATTTTTCTTAAAAAGTATCAGGAAGCCCTTGACAGACTCAGTTCAGAAACTGTTGAGTATATCAGAGGTATGCAGGTTGTTAAAATATTTGGTACCAGGTTAAAGTCCTTTAAGGCTTTATACGATGCTATTACGGATTATTCAAGGTATGCCCTTGATTATTCTATTTCTTGTAAAAGACCGTATGTTATCTACCAGCTGATATTCCTAGGATTGATTGTAAATTATAAGCATACCGCTTAGCGTCTTCCTTGCAGAGGTAAAAATCCGAAGTTTATAGCGGTTGAGCTTATTATGATATTTTTATAAGTGGCGTAATCATGGTTTCGTTTATGAAAATAATGTGGGCGAAAGCATGAATATTTATAATGCTAACTTTGCCATTGACCACTTAGAAGAATTGTACAAAAAGATGCAGGAAGACAAGCTCTCATACGGAGATAGAACTGACTTTGACAACTATGATATTGAATTTGAAAAATGTAAGCTTTTTCATACGGGGATAATAAAGGTTCTGGAAGATTTATCATTTTCACTTAAGGAAAAGAGAATCTATGCTCTGGTGGGACACTCCAGGTTCAGGAAAAGTCTACGATAGCAAAAGCTTTTATCAGGATTTTACAAGGTGGATAAGGGAGCTATTAAGATAGGCGGCCACAGACTTGGAAGAATACTCAAAAAGAAGCTATTATACGAAGCATTTCATTCGTATTTCAAGACAGTAAGCTGTTTAAGAAGTCGATATATGACAATGTTGCACTTGCTGATGAAAAGGCTGGAAGAGAAGAGGTATTAAAGGCTCTAAGCCTTGCGGGCTGTGATGAAATTATCGCTAAGTTTAAGGATGGCGAGAATACAATTATCGGCTCAAAGGGAGTATATCTTTCAGGGGAGAAAAACAAAGGATAGCTATAGCCAGAGCAATTCTTAAAAATTCGCCTATTGTCATAATGGATGAAGCTAGTGCCGCAATGAGATGGATAATGAGTACGAATTACAAAAAGCCTTCAAGAACCTGATGAAGGATAAGACTGTAATAATGATAGCCCACAGGATGACAAGCATCAGGAATGTAGATGAAATCATCGTTTTTTGGAGAATGGCAGGATTGTGGAAAGAGGAGATAATGATTCGTTACTATCTGCACAGGGACTATACAGTAGGCTGGTAAACTTATATGAAACTGCAAATGATTGGAGGGTGTCAAATGAAAAACTATTATAAGAAAAGATATGCCTTATCTGAACAGAGGGGCAGCCAATCTTTCAAAGTCGACTTTTATACTGCTTTTTGACATATTGTATAAATATTGCTCCAATGTTTATTTTAATGGCATTGTTTAATCAACTTGTCATCGGAAAGGCATATAGCACTATTCAATACATTGTTATGGAGTGCTTACCTTGGTGCTTATGTATATCCTGCTCTCGAAAGAATATGTAAGTCTTTATAATGCGACATACAAGGAGTCCGCTAACTTAAGAAAGGGCATAGCAGAGAACCTTGCTGACCTGCCGCTTGCATGTATTTTTCAAAGCACGATTTGTCAGACCTTTCACAAACAATAATGTCTGATGTGGAGAGAATAGAGCATACTATGAGCCACTCCATCCCTAAGGTAGTAGGTATGTGGATTTTCTTTCCGCTTATGGGGCTAATGATGCTTATTGGGAACTGGAAAAATGGGACTTGCAGCCATGATACCTACTCTTCTTTGCTTCCTGATTACACCTTTAGCTAAGCAAAAGGAAGTATCTGAGTACAGCAAATATTTTGGAGTTCTTAGGGAGAATTCTGAGCTTTTTCAGGAGACCATAGAACTCCAGCAGGAAATAAGCAGCTTCAACCAGTCGGACAAGGTAAAAAAGACCTTATATAAGAAAAATGGAAGAGAGCGAGAGGACATTTTAAGGTAGAGCTTTTGTCTATGATTGCCGTAGGACTATCAACTTCATTATCGTATATAAGTGTGGCTGTCGTAATAGCAGTGGGTGTACGAGCTTCTAATCATGGAGATTAGCCTTTTTATACCTTATAGGCTACATTATAGGAGCAATCAAAGTAAAAGAGCTCTTTGATATCTCTGTCGAGGCTTTGACGGAAATGTCCCTATATCGAGCCTGCGAGTGAGGCGGATTAAGGAGATTAAGAGTGCGGTACTTCAGGAGGGTGAGGATACGGAGCTTACGAGATATGACATAGAGTTTAACCATGTATCATTTGCCTGATGACAAAGTGAGTAAGGTGCTCAAAAGATGTGAGCTTTACTGCAAAACAGGGTGAAGTCCACTGCCCTTGTAGGCTTGTCCGGCTCAGGTAAAACCTCTGTCTTGAGAGTAGTATCAAGGCTGTATGACTATGATGGAGGAAAGCATACTGATAGACGGAAAAAGATATTAAAAATATATCAACGGATTCTTTTGTTTAAGAAGATATCCATAGTATTCCAGGATGTGACGCTATTTAATACCAGCATACTTGAAAATATAAGGCTTGGCAGGGAAAGTGCAACTGATGAAGAGGTAAAAAGAGGTTGCAGCTCTTGCTAACTGTATGGACTTTATAGAAAAAGCTTTCCAGAGGGCTTTAACACAAGAGTAGGTGAGAATGGAGCTGAGCTTTCAGGTGGAGAAAGACAGAGGTTGTCGATAGCAAGGGCATTTCTTAAGGATTCACCTATTCTTATCCTAGATGAAATCTCTGCAAGTCTTGATGTGGACAACGAGAAAAAGATTCAGGATAGCCTAAATAAGCTGATAAAGGATAAGACAGTCATCATCATTTCTCATAGGTTAAAGTCCATAGAAAATGTGGACAAGATAGTTTGTAATTGATGACGGCAGGGTTGAGACAGAAGGAAGCCATAAGGAACTTCTTGAACAATCAAAAGGTATATAAAAATCTTATAGAAAAACTAACTTAGCAGAAGAATTTAGTTATTAAGGGGGATAGAGATGAAAGATAATAAGTTAAAAATAAAGGATTTGGTGACAATAGGAGTATTCACAGTAATATATTTTGTGTTTATGTTTGGTGTTGGGATGATGGGAGTGATACCGATTCTCTTCCCTGATATATCCCTACTGTACTGGGGATTTGTAACTCGGAACAATTATTATGCTTTTTATGGCAAAGGTACAAAAGCCTTGGGCACTGTTTATACTTGGGATGATTTCGCCTATTATTATGCTTTTAGGCGGACACACTTATGGATTGTCCTTCACTCACTGGTAGTGATGTTTATAGCTGAGGATGATTAGAAGAGCAGGTGGATATAAGTCTCTTAAGTTCAATATGCTTGCATTTATGGTATTTAATACTTGGATTTGCGGTTCTCTTATGCAGATGCTTTTTGGCAAGAGAAAAGTATATTGAATTATCTATGATGATGGGCAAGGAATATGTGGATGTTCTGACAGAACTTATCACCCTATCCGCATATGGCGCTTGTTTATGCGGAGCTCTCATTGGAGGCCTTATAGAGCGTACATTGGTAAAAATCCTACTTAAAAAACATTTTACGAAAGCAGGTATTGCCTGATGTTTTACAATCAGAATATGAGGCTCAATCCCAACCCCATAACCAAATTTATAGCGGTAATTCTACTTGGTATGGGGAGTGGCGCATTCTATGAATCACTACTTGGAATGGGCGGCAGTACTTACTATTTCTACAATGTACTTTATAAATGGACTTATAAAGGACGGGATAAGGAACACCTATGTATTTGGAGTTTTGTTTTTTTGCACCAAGTTTCAGTGTGCTTACATTTCCACTTGTATTGAAGATACTTCTTTCCCTGGTTTTTGTATGCAGGATGTTTTTATCTTCCGTATTCCGCAGGAAATATATGATAAAAACCTCAGATGTGGGAAGTATCATTTCGTCCATGGATGCTCTTAAAATACCAAGCACCGTATCCATACCAATAGCAGTTATGTTTCGCTTCTTCCGTCATTTGCAGAGGAGAGAAATAATATCAAGATGGCGATGAAGATAAGGGAATAGATACCAAGAATCCTGTTAAATACCTGGAATATGTACTTGTTCCCCTCCTCATCATATCATCAAACATAGCTGATGATATAGCAAAAAGGCAGCAGAGACCAAATGTATAGCTAATCCTATTAAGAAAACAAGATATATAACTGTGGGAGTGCATTTGATTGATTTTATTTATATATCTTTGATAGCTGCAATTGCAGTCGGAGGTTTTGTATGCTGAGAATAGAGAATTTATTCCTTTCTTATGGGGAGAATAAGGTATTAAATGATATAAGCCTTAACATAGCTGATGGAGAATGTGTTTTGCTTTACAGGAGAGAGTGGAAGCGGGAAGTCTTCTATTATCAACTCTATCAACGGCTTAGCCTTTGAATATGAAAACGCTCAAATATCAGGAAGTATCAAGGTTGGTGAAAAGGAGATTAAAAACCTTGAACTCTATGAAATATCTCTTATGATAGCCAGTGTTTTTCAAAACCCTAAGACACATTTTTCAATGTGGATACCACTCTTGAACTTCTGTTTTATCTTGAGAACATAGGGGCTTGATAAAAAGAAATGGAAAGCCAGAATGAAAGATATGCTTAATGTATTTGGGATAGAGTATCTACTGGGACGAAGTATATTTGTGCTCTCAGGAGGAGAAAAACAGATACTTTCTGTGGCAGCCTGTTATATATCCGGCTGTAAAATCATTGTTCTCGATGAGACCCTCATCTAACTTGGATGAGAAGTATATTGATATCCTAAAAAGAAATGCTCATAATCCTTAAAAATAAAGGGATAACACTCATCCTTGCAGAGCATAGGATTTATTATTTAATGGGTGTGGCAGATAGAATAATTATCATTCAAAAACGGAAGAATAGAGAGAGTACACTGCACAGGGCTTTTTGGCAGTTACGGATACAGAGATAGCTGCTCCAGGACTTCGATCAAGGTATAAAACAGTCTTAAATAAGCCTCAAAAACGATGGTGGAAAAGACCTGATAATAAAGAAACTTTCCTTTAATTTTGCCAACAAGGGAGAACTAAAATGGAGAATGTATCGTTTGACCTCGGGAAAATATATGGAATCGTAGGAAAGAATGGTTGTGGTAAGTCCACCTTTTTGCGAATTTTTAACTGGTTTGGAAGAAAATGATAAAAAGTGAGATATTATTCGGAGAGAGAGTTTGTAGTAAGAGGAGAGAATTAAGGCTTCCCGTTGGTATGCAGGATGTCAATCACCAGCTATTCACTGATTCAGTCGAAGAGGAAATGAAGCTGGGAGTTAAAGAATTGAAACAGGATACTGTTGATAGAATTCTATCAGGGCTAGGGCCTTACTGAACTAAGAGACAGACATCCTATGAGTCTTTCGGGTGGTCAAAAGCAAAGGGTCGCTATAGCTTCTGTTCTATGCAAAAACTCGAGATTCATATTCTTTGACGAGCCAACAAGTGGAATGGATTATAAAAATATGCTCAAAATATCAAAACTGATAAAGAGCATGAAGACAAAAAGATGACATCATCTTTATCGTATCTCACGATACAGAGTTCTTAAATGAGGTCGCTGACAGTATCCTCTGTCTGGAGGATTATAGGATATACAATTAGATGAAAAGAGACTGATACCCTAAGCCTGATAGCGGTTTGGGGTATTATTTTTCTTTTAAACTTGAAAAAAATTATAACTGTTATAGTATAATAATAACAGTTATAACAGAAATGACAGTAAAGAGGTATAAAATGAATATTCAAATTAATAACTCAAGTGATGATCCGATTTATTTACAAATAAAGAATCAGATTAAGGTGCAGATAATTTCGGGAGATTTGAAAGTAGGAGAACAATTGCCGTCAATTCGTTTTTTGGCAAAAGAACTCAGAGTAAGCATGATTACAACCAAGCGAGCCTTTGATGAACTGGAACTTGAGGGCTTTATCAATTCAGTTCAGGGAAAGGGTAATTTTGTTGCGGCACAAAAATAAAGAGCTGATTCGTGAGGAATACTTAAAGCGTATTGAAGAACAGTTGCAAGAGATAGTACAACTCTCCGAAATTGCAGGAATATCAGGCGATGAACTGACTCAGATGTTAAAGGACTATGTGGAGGGACGATATGAGTGATTATGCTATTGAAATTAAAAATTTGATAAAAAAGTTTGATGGGTTTACACTTGGACCTATAGATTTTTGTATACCTAAGGGAACTATAGTGGGATATATAGGTCAAAATGGTGCAGGTAAAAGTACAACTATCAAGCTCTTGTTAGGACTGCTTTCATAAGGATTCAGGCAGAAATAAGAGTATTGGGAGAAGAAAAATACCGATAGTATTGCACTTAAAGACAGGCTGGGAGTGGTCTTTGATGAGCTTACTATTTCCTCGGGAAATGAATATTACTGATATAGAGAAGTTCTGTTTACGAATATACAAAGTGGGATAAAGAGTGCTTTAATAAATTAAAGATTAAATTTGATTTACCTGAGAAACAGGTTATAAATAATTATTCTCGTGGTATGAAAATGAAATTATCGATGGCGATTGCCCTATCACACAATGCAGAACTATTGATATTGGATGAGGCTACTAGTGGTTTAGATCCGATTGTAAGAGAAGAGATTTTGGATTTACTTCTTGATTTTATGCAGGATGAAAATCACACAATCCTTATCTCTTCACACATACTCTGATTTGGAGAAGGTTGCAGACTATATTAGCTTTCACTAATTTTGGTAAGATACTTTTTGAAACGAAGGATGATTTTGAAGGAGAATTACGGTATATGTACACTGTCAAATGAAGAAGTAAATAATATAGACGAAGCCGCAATAATAGGAAGGAGAGTACATTCCTTTGGACAGGAGCTGCTTGTAAAGAGGAATCTCGTGCCAGATGGAATCAAGTTACAAAAGCCATCTATTGAAGATATTATGATATATTTTTGTGAAAGGAGAGAGAAGATAATGACTGCACTGATATTAAAAGATATAGCTGCTATGAAAAAGACATTAATGTCCACGCTTGTAATCTACTTTGCTATTGTATTTTTTGGATCATATGAAAAAATCTATTGTTATGATACCTCTTATTTGTACAGTAATGCCTCTCATTTTAACAGCAATAGCATTCGGATATGATACAAAATTCAAAGTTTGAGCAATTCGCATTTTGATACAATTAAGAGAAGCAGTTTTGTGCTTAGTAAATTATTTTTGCCTTTTGTTTTGGATTGGTTGGGGATTACAGTATTTACCTTGCTAAGTATAAAATGGGAAAAGTAAGATTTGAAAATATAGTATTGATTTCAATTGTTACTTTGATATCAAGCATTTTTATGTCAGCGATTCAGCTGCCTTTTTATGTTCAAATTTGGTGCTGAAAAGAGTAGGCTTATAATGCTAATAACATATTTTGTAGTCTTTGTCATATTTTTCAATGCTTAAACAAGCATCAGGTTTATTTACTAAAGTGCAGGGAGTTCTTTAAAAGAACTTTTTCCCTGACTGATGTATATAGTGGCTTAATACTGGTGGGACTAATAATCATTGCAATTTGCCTAAAGATATCCATAAGAATTATGGAAAAAAGGAATATTAAATTTTATATACTTATTATTACAAAAACCCAAATGATTTTTCTTAAATTTTCCGACCTCTATTCTATTGGTAAGAAGGCTGTGATATAATGTGAACACTTAACGAAGTCGAGCCGAAGGCGAAGACTGAGTTTAGTGACGACGTGACCGCAGGTGCTAGTACCTTTAGGTGGAGCGGTATCTAAGCACTTAGTGACGACGCACCGTAGGTGCTAGTGCTGTGCAATCTGAGCTGCCTTTGGCGAAGGCTGAACTTAGTACTTATGATGAAATGTGAACACTTAACGAAACACAGATTTACCGGTTGAACGGAGAAATTATGAGAAAATATAAGAAAATTACTGCACTCTGCCTCTGTGCCTTGCTTGCATTTGGAGTAACAGCCTGTGGCAGTAAACAGGGAGAATAAAGAGGCATCTAAAGGGGTATCAAAAGAAATAGCAAAGGAAGTATCGCAAAAATGCATCTCAAAGAAGCTTCCAAGGAGGTTTCTAAAGAAGTTTCTAAAGAAACTAGCAAAGACACAGTCAAAGAGGGCTCCAAAGTATCATCCGCTGAGGAAAGCAAACACTGAGACGGTCTACTCAAATATGGCAAACAAAGCTAGTGCCGAGGAAGTCAAGGAGGCACTTTCAGCCTACCTAAACAAGGATGAGTGTCGACTACTACATTAAGCAGGTAAACGAGTACAACGATATAGTTGGGAGCGTTGGACTTCAGGGAGATTTTACGAAGTTTGGTAAAACAGAGTATGATGTAGAGAAAATCAGCAACCTTTGGAAAGAAAAGAAGGGTGATTTTGTTGGAACAAAACCTGTAGGCTTAACACCTTCTTTTTACTAAAGAATAACATAAAAATTCCAAGTATAAAAAGTGATGGTGAGCTATTATTTCTAGACAATGACTCGATAGATAAGGGAAAGCTCTTTGATGAGAAGGACAAGGAGGCATTCAATGTCTTATTCTCAAGAGTAAAGACTGAGGCTACTAGAAGATGTCAAGGTTCACGCTAAAAATATGGAAAAATATTTTTCAAAAATCAAGTTTGATGAAAATGCGAGAATGCTCTCTGTGGTGCTGCACGACAACCTTGATGGAGAGTATCTCTTCGTAGGTCATATCGGAGTTATAGTGCCTTACAAAGACGGATATTTATTTGTGGAAAAGTTAACCTTTGAAGAGCCTTATCAGGCAATAAAGTTTGCTACCAAAGAAGAATGCTACAAGTATCTTCAGGGGAAATACGCTGATTATACAGGTGAAGGTCTTGCAAAGCCTTTTGTAATGGATAATGGAAAACTGGTAGAAGTAGAATAATAAAAAGGGCAGAACTGAATTTCGGTATCTGCCCCTAGCTTTATGTCAAAGGAGATTTCTTGATACAATACTTATATTACTGCAACTTACCTTGTGACATTAACTTATGAGTATACTTGACTTAGCTTAGAGGTTCTAAGTTAACAATTACCAATTCAGGACGGTTAAATATTCTTGGAACTCTCGTGCTTTTCTCTTGCAAGACCGCGGCTTACTATCATTTTACCGTTAGGAAAATCGTACTGCCCGCCTGCGTACTTAGGAAAGAAGCCCTCATCAGGAGCGAATACGCCGTTTAGAAGAAAAGGTATTCTCCACTGACCGCCATGAGCGTGGCCTGTGAGTACAAGGTCAAAATTGTAATCCAGATATTTGTTCACATATGAAGGGCGATGAGCAAGTAAGATAGTAAACAGGCTATCGTCCTTTATTTGGTTTATTTCATCAAGCTGAGCATAAAAGCCCTCACCTTTGCCGGTATAGAGATTTGCATCAGGATCATCAATGCCACTAATGTTTATTTTCTGATTGTTAACTTCTACGGTTTCGCTTTTTCCGTCTAAAATGGTAACATTATACTTTCTTAGAGTATCAAGCATTTCGTCAACACGGCGGCTCCAGTACTCGTGATTGCCGGTAACATAGTAACAAGGATACTTCCCTGCTATTCCTGCTAAAAATAACTCTGTATTTTCATCAGGAATTTTTGTCATCAAATATATCCCCGCCAAGGAGAACTATATCAGGGTTTTTGCTTAACTACAGCATCTATTAAAGTTTTTCTGATTTTTTCCCGTATTTGCAGGAGTGTAAATCCGTCACAAGAGCAATTCTTATGGGATTTGTAATTTTATCTGAGGTAATCGTATATTTTACTGTCTTCAGTCTGACATCAAATGCGCTGAATAAAAATGGCTATAACAAGTAAAAATAATAATACGGAAATGTTTGTTTCTAAGTCTATTATCATTTACTTTCGAACTATCTGAGGGGGTTCTATCTTTTTGAATTATATTCTTTAACATAGTGGTACTCCTTGTCTATTGTTATTAAAAATTCTTATATCATCTTAATCTCTAACTTGGTAAATCGGCAGCTTGCAAAGTTTGTCCTTGAATCATTATAGCGTAGTTTAATTGCTTTTATAAAGTCATTAACCACCCTAAAGTTGAAAAACAAAAGTTTAAGTATTCAATTCGCAAAAACTTTAAAAGTATAAAAGTTTAAGTAATTGATACCCTAAACTTGAAAAATAAAAAGTTTAAGTAATCAATACCCTAAACTTGAAAAATAAAAAGTTTAGGGTATAATTTTATCAAAAAGGTGGTGAGGGTACTATGAAAGATAATAAAAGATTAAAAAAGAGCGTAATATATATCTTAATAAGCTGATTGCATTTAAGGATACAGAGCCTGTAAAAAGGTTATAACGGGAATTAGAAGATGTGGTAAGTCAAGCCTTTCTTAAGTTGATGCAGGAACATCTTTTGAATTCTGGTGTTGATAAAGAACAGATTATAGCTATTAATCTTTGAATCTCTGGAATTTCAAGAAATGAGCTATAAGGATTTTTATAAATATGTTAGTGAAAAGAATTGCTAAGAATAAGAAAAAGCTATTTATTCTTTGATGAGCTTCAAAGAATATATCAATGGGAAAAATGCAGTAAATTCTTTTAGAGTTGATTTTGACTGTGATATTTACATAACAGGCTCTAACTCCTATCTGTTGTCGTCGGAGTACTCTACATATTTATCGGGAAGATATATAGAGATTAAAATTTACCCATTATCATTTTGGAGAATTTATAGATTTTCATAAGCTATAGACTAAAAACATATAAAACTCCGATTGGTACGGTAAAATATAGGGCAGTAGATGATAATGAAGAAATCACAGAGCTTAGAGATTTGTTTTGAAGCATATATGAGGTATGGCGGAATGCCGGGGATTGCAGATGTTGGACTGGATCAAGATAAAGGCTCTTATGATTCTTGACGGTATATATTCGACTGTAGTTGTAAAGGGATATTCTAGAGAGGGAAAAAGAAGGGGACAGAGACAGATAACTGATGCAGAACTCCTAAGAAAGATAATATTGTTTTTGGCGGATAATATTGGCAACAATACATCGCTAAATTCAGTAAGTAATACATTAGTATCCGAGAACCTGCTTCAAAAACCGTGGAAAACAGGGTAAGCCTGCAACTCAGACAATATCTTCGTATGTTGGGGCACTCAAGGAATCTTATATGTTTTATGATGTTAAGAGGTTTGACATAAAAGGAAAAGAATACTTGAGGACGCTAGGTAAATACTATATTGTAGATATTGGTTTGAGAAATTATCTGCTGGGATTTAGAGACAGGGATAGAGGGCATACCTTAGAAAAATGTAGTTTACTTTTGAACTCTTGAGGCAGGGGTTATGATGTAGCAATAGGGAAAATTGATAACCTTGAGGTAGATTTTGTAGCTGCAAATGCAGATGAAAAAAATCTACATTCAAGTAACGGAGAGTATGTTAAATGAAGAGGTTAGGGAAAGGAATTAAAACCATTGCAAAAATTCCTAATAATTACAGGAAACTGGTTCTTGCTTTAGAACAATCACTTGAAACGGAATACGAAGGTATACAGGTGGCAGGCATTGTGGAGTGGCTGGTGAAAGGATATAATGATGAAAGAAAAGACTCTTAGAGTTGTAAAAAAATCGATAAAGAAGCTATCCTTGAGTTTATTTATGAGAATTTCATAGCAAATGAAGAAGAACTCCTGGGGTTAGAGTCATCTGAAGTGACAAATGATTTTGCAATTGATTGGGAAAAAGGCGAGTTCATCTTTACCGCCCATAAACAGGAGGATGTTGATGGTAGTTTTCAAAAAGTTGCCAAAAGAGATAGAGATTGGGAAGCTCCTTAAAAATCTCTCCAATACCACTGACTCCAGCACTAAGTACAAGTCCAATATATAAGGATTATACCTTTGAGGAATTGAAGAGATTGTTAAGTACAGCTAATTAGCTAGGACTATTTCCGCCTGCCACACCAAGACAGTAGAGGAAGAAAATGAAAGCAAGGTTCTCTCCAATCTATCCCAGTAAAGTGACTACAAGTGGAACTACAATAATAAAGAGTATAGTGCTAAGAGTTACTACATTAGTAGAAAACTCAACATCACCGTCACCATATAGCTTGCAAGAATAGGGAGAACTGCAAGGGGCAGGGGTAGCTGATTGTACGATAAAAGTATTAAACTCTGCGGTTGGCAAATTCTTTGCAGGTTAATATAAGAATAGCAAACATAACAGCTGGTCCCAATATGAACCTACCGATTAGAGCAATGATTGTATCTCTATCGAATTTGATTGTATTTAGTCCGGCCTTAGCTAGCACTATACCTATGTGAAATAAGTGATAGTGGAGTTACAAGATTGCCAATATAAGTCAAGGTATTTGTAGCAAACTCAGGTACAGATATTTTTGATACCAAGAAAGCAAGGGCAACTAGGAAACCGACCAGAGGAGCAGGGAGCAGCTTTTTCCAGTTAAACTTTTCAGTGTTCTCTACTTTTTCCCGTCTTACTGTCACTTGTCATAAGGTAAATGCCTAGAGTCCAAGTGTGAAATTGTAGTAGTAATATAGTAGATAGAAATAAGGAAGGGCTTCATTTCCAAACAGGGCAATATTTAATGGAAGACTAATAAAAATGGTATTAGCATTTACAAAGGTATTTATCAATGTATGCACGGCGTCCGGGCCTTACCTTAAATATTTTGACGGTTATATAAGCAATTATATATCCAATAGCAAAAGGCTGCAAATGTATAAACCAAAACCCTCTGACAGACTGACAAAGCTTATCCAAAAGTCAAATATTTAAGAACTGATACGAAAAATGGAAGCAGGAAGGGCTATATTCTATAATTAATCGTGAAAGATTGAGGGCCAAAGTTTTTCGGCAAACCAACCCTTATTTTGTAAGATATATCCAAGAACAATAATCACGATAATAGGAATTATGCTCTTAACAGAGGTAATAAGTATTTCCATAACTCTCCTTTCCCTAACGCTATGTGTTGTTTCTGCTAAACTAATACTATTATGAAATACTCTTAAATTAGATATCGGAACAAAAAGGTGCATAAAACAGAAATATGGTCGGTTTCATACACCTTATACAGTTACTAAAAGACATGGCTAATGATTATTTATATTTTTGGATACCATTTTTAAATCATGGACAGCTTTATCCATATTGGTTTCTTTTAGCATGATGTGCAAGCCCCTGTTCTTTTAGCTTTGTTTGCTACTGCTTCAGCCACCTTAATAGAAACATCTGCAACATACTCAAAAGGTGGAAGTACAGGTGCGCCAGGCTTAGTAATATCAATGATTCCGCTTAACGAATGTGCGGCGGCACCAATCATTTCATCGGTTAAGAGACTTGCTTCGGAAGCCAACATACCAAGACCCAGTCCCGGATAAATGAGGGCATTATTTGCCTGACCGATGACATAGTCAACTCCCTTATAAGAAATTGTGCCGGAAGGAATGCCTGTGGCTACAAATGCCTTACCATCCGACCAGGTAATAAGATCTTTGGCACTTGCTTCCAGCAAGCTTGGTTGGGTTTTGACAATGGGAATATAATAGGGCGTTCTGTGTTTGCACACATTGCTTCAACTACCTCTTTTTGTAAAGGTATTTGAGCGGTTGAGGTTCCAACCAAAATCGTAGGCTTGACAGTCTTAATAACTAAGAAGACTTGTAAGTTTGTCTGCATTTGGATAATCGAGCGTTTTTAGCAAATGGCTTCTGCTCATTGGTCAAATCGTCCATATCATCAAATAGAAGTCCCTGCTTATCTACCATAAAAGAAACGCTTATAAGCTTCTTCCTCAGAAAGCCCCTTATTAACCATTTCACGGTGTACACGGGAAGCAATTCCGGCACCGGCTGTTCCACCACCAAAGCAGAGGTAAAACCTGGTCGGTTAGTTTGTCACCGGTAATGGCCATTGCGCCTAGGATTCCACCAAGAGTTACTATACCTGTTCCCTGAATATCATACGTTAAATGTAGGGATTTTCTTGCGGTATTTTTCAAGAATATTGGCTGCATTAGAGCGGCCAAAATCTTCCCAATGAAGATGAGAGTCTAGGGGAAAAGGCGCCTGCTGTTTCTACAAACTTCTCTATGAAGTCATAGTAGCGGTCTCCACGAACTCTTTCGTGACGATTGCCAAAGGTAATTTGGGTTGTCACGAAGCTCCTTGTGGTTAGTACCTGCATCTCATAACCAATGGTAAAACCAAAAGATGGATCTATGCCTGCTGCACCGCTGTATACCATGAGGTTTACCCACTGAGATATCTCACCGTTAGTTCCCCAGTCGCCTATACCTAGGATTTCTTCAGCATCTGTTACTACAATTAGGCGTATTTCACGATCACCGGCAGCATTTTTAAGTGCCTCTTCGATATCTTCAGGATGATTTATATCCAGATAGCCTGCATACTGAGTATCTACGAAAAGATCGCTGTAGCCGGTAATAGTTTCTGCAACTGTTGGATCATAAACAATAGGGTTAAATTCTTCAAGATGTTTTGAAAACAGATAGTAAAAAGAGTGCAGTTGGTATTAAAAATTTCCATAAGAAAGAGGCGCTTCTCCAAGTCATTTTACCTTGGTTTGAAACTGTGCATAAGTTTGTGCAGCCTGTTCCTCAATGGTTTGAACATAAGGTGGTAAAAGACCTATCAGACCCAGTTCTTTGCGTTCTTCCATGGTAAAACGCTGTACCCTTTGTTGAGAAATGGATTGTTTAGAAATGTCGATTCTGTTCATACATACCTCCTTTTTCTTTATAATAATTGATTAATATTTATTTGTAAATGGATATTTGAAAGTTCACAATAATAACACTGAATTCCGCTATATTAATAAAATCAGTAGTAGCACTCTATGAGTGAAATTGATAAATAGTTGATGAATATTATCCTTGTATAATGAGATATATAAGAGTATTATTATAATAATATCAGAATAAAATGACTCGATAGGAGAGAATAATGGAGATTAAAGATTTTACTGAAATTGAACAAAAACAGATTAAAGAAGGACTAAGCACTGCCGAAATAAGTGACAAGGAGGCAGCTAATAAAGATTCTTGCACTTGTGCCCTGAAGAATGGATTAAAAGAATACCTTTCTTTGCAAGAGGGCATACAACTACAAAGACAATTGAGCGTATAGCTAATCAATTCCCTGAGCTTTATGCAGTAGCAAAAACAAAGTGGAGAACTTCCGGAAAAGGAAAGGGAGGAACTTCGTAAGATTATAACAGGTATATTTGAAGAGAAGATGAATAAGCACAAGATTAAATGATGTTTTTTACCAATACCACCTATGTTTTTGTAAAAATATTACGAAAAATGGACTTTAGTGATTTATGCCGAATTAATGATTCCTTGACAAGCAATTAAATTGTGTGTTACCATAATATTAAAATTGCTAAAAACAAGGAGGAAATAACAATGACATTGAAACAGAAGATTAATACTTTGGTTGGATCAATTGGTGCATTTATGGGAGTTTTTGTTTTTATAGCTTATATACCACAGATTATAGCGAACTTAAACGGCAACAAAAGCACAGCCTTTACAGCCACTGATGGCGGCGGTTTCGTGCCTGCTTTGGGTAATATATGGATGGACTAAAGGAGCCTAAAAAGGATATTATTCTTATTATACCTAATGCAACAGGTGTTATACTTGGATTTTTGACATTTTTGACTGCTTTTATAATTGCATTTAAGAATTATCGAGGTACTTATAGTTATACATTATAACAGGGAGTTATCCTTTTAGTATTTGTCTTTTTCAATGCTCAGGGATAATAGAAGCATTTGGAATCCGGCCCTTCTTATTGTTGGGCTGGTATTTTTCATATATATCGTTACTTCAGATACTATTTGATAATGATATGATGAATGTTTACTCATTTTACGATACTTGCTGGAGTTTTAGGTATTCCATTTCTTATATTACTTAGCGGAATTTTTTTCTTGTATACAATGGGTTTATACTGCTAAAGCGTGAAGGGAAGTCTAAAAGGTGAACTTCCTGTCGTTTGCAATGGGTATTCTCATCATTTTTGTTTTTGTGGTAATGTTTATTCACGAATATGGAGTTAGTAATTACAACCTGTATAACAAAAATTGGTATAACATTTTTCCGGTTTTTATATATTCTTATTTGATTTTTGGCTTTGCCTTTGCAGGTTTTTGCTTTGTTCCTTTACTTTTACAACTTTATTCCTAAGAGGAAACACTATGACTTTATCATTATTCATGGTGCAGGCCTATTAAACGGTGAAAGAGTAACTCCACTCTTAAAAAGGCGGATAGATAAGGCAGTGCAAAGCATTTTAAGAAGTCAAAGAATCCTAATGTGAAGTTAATAGCAAGCGGAGGGAAAGGTATAGATGAGAAGATATCCGAAGCACAGGCTATACTGAATTATCTGATGGAAGAGACAGATGTGCCAAGAGGAGCTATTTTGTTTGAAGAAGAGTCTAAGACGACTTATGAAAATCTTCTCTTTTCTAAGAAAATAGGCGAGAGCTTAGTTTCTAATCCTACTTTTCTCTTTGTTACCAATGATTACCTATATTTAGAACAAGTACCTATGCTAAAAAGATAGGACTAAAGGGAGATGGGCTAGGGTTGCTCAACAGCCTCTTACCACCTGCCGTCAGCCTTCATAAGAGAGTACATTGCTCTTTGTGTAAAGATGAAGTGGATGTTTGCGGGTTTTTATCTGCTTTTTGATTATTGCCGTTATTTTTCATAAAATGTGGGAAAATAATAAAAACACCCTCATAAAAATGTGGGAGATTGAAGGAATAACCCTCATAAAATGTGATAAACTCTATTGAAAAAGCCTCATAAAATGTGATAGACTCTTAGCGAGGAGGTGAGAATGGTGTATTTTAAGCGAAAAATAGATAAAATTCTTAGCGGATTGGAAGAACAATCACTCACGCAAGCCTCTAATAGTAAAAGGGGCAAGGCAGATAGGCAAAAACAGAATCGATATTACATTTTGCGCATGAAAACTACGAGAATGTAGTATATATAAACTTTGTGTTAGATAAGAAATATACTACCATAGTTAACGATGGATATGATGTAGAGACTGTAATAAAAAACATTACCCTAATAAATCCAAGCACAAAATTTATCCCGGATAAAACTTTGATTGTCTTTGATGAAATTCAGGAATACCCTGATATTGCAACCACTTTAAAAATCTTTTTAACTTGTATGGAAAAATACGATGTGATTTGTAGTGGTTCGATGCTTTGGGATAAACTACAAGAAGATACATAGTAATAGCGTTGGCAGTAAAACAGATTATGAAATGTTTTCAATGGACTTTGAAGAGTTCTTGTGGGCAAAAAGGCTATGAAGATACGGCTATAAATAGTATATTAGAACATATGATTAGCCTTACACCATTTTAGCGAGACAGAACTTTCGGTGTATAAATCACTATTTCTTGATTACTGTGTCCTTGGTGGAATGCCTGATGTAATAAAAGGGATATATTAAGACAGGCACTTTTTCGCAGTCGCTTGAGATTCAAGGGCAGATTAGACTGGACTATGAGGGAGGATGTGAGAAAATATGCTGAAGGACTAGATCAGGCAAAGATTATAAGCGTATACAGAAGCATTCCGGCACAGCTTGCAAAAAGAAAATAAGAAATTTCAATTTAGTATAATTGATAAGAAAGCAAGGTCGAGGGAATATACAGGATGTATAGAATGGCTTATTGATGCAGGTGTAGTTACAGAGTGTAACTGCTTAAATTATCCTGAATTGCCTCTAAAAGGGAAAATGTAGACAACAGTAAGTACAAGTTATATTATCCTGATACCGGCTTGCTGATTTCTGCTCTTGATGAAGAGGCACAGGAGGATTTGAGGGTAAATAAGAATCTTGGAGTATATAAAGGGGCGCTTTATGAGAACTTTGTTGCAGAAGCCTTTTGTAAAAGCAGGGACTAGGATTGTTCTACTACAAGAAAGATAATTCTACATTGGAAGAGGATTTTTGTAAGGTCAAAAAATGAACTAATTCCAGTAGAAGTTAAATCAATAATGACAGTTCAAAAATCCCTAACTGCCTGTAATAAAAAAATGATAGGTACGCAGACATAAAAACACGGCATTAAACTGGGAGATTTCAATGTGGGGGTTGCCAACAATATATACACATTTCCGTATTTTTGCGCATTTATGTTAAAAAGCATATCTTCAGAAATGGGATTAACTGGAAATACGATAAAAATAAAAGGGGTAATAAAATGGAGAATAAACCGCAGCATTGCCACCAATGTGGCAGAGAAATATACTTTGATGGAATCTATGCTAATTGCAGAGCAGAGAATGAGAAAAAATAAGATATTGGCATTTTACGGAAGATGAAATAAATGCTAAAATCAGCGAAATCTGCGAGGAAATGAAAACTAAAGGGAAGTTAGATGACAACTACGGTGTCTTTATCAAACTTCTTGATTACAGGGATATAAATACTGAAAAGATAGCCGAAACAGCGTATAAAAACAAGGTGTTTTTCCCTTGCGAGCTATATAGGGATGCCTCTAGTGATATAGTAAAGGCTATGCTAGAGCTTGTAAAGCAGGATGAGATTGATGCAGGACTGGCGGGAGACTTACTTTTATGCCTTGCTGTAGCAGGTGGAGAAGAAGTTTTCAAGACATTTTTAGAGCTTGAAAGACAGCCAAGGAAGTGGAGACAGAAGTTATATGTAAATCCATCTTTTTTATGCAACTTATGGAGGTTGGACCTATGATAAAGAAGGAAATTATATTGAAACTAATTTTAATAAATGTTATCCGCTAATAAAGGGAAGTCTTGAGGAGAAAAAGAAAAGCCCTGTAAAAATCGGTGTTAAGACTGATGAAAAATGCCCTAAATGTGGCTGTGCTATTGTAAATCTGATGGAGATTGACGGCAGGGATGAAAGGCTTGATTTTATTGGGATTGATGGTGTTATCAAGGCAAAATGCTGTCCTAACTGTTTTACATTTTCAGAGGGAGACTATTGCAGATATACCGTAAAATGGTGAGAGTGAGGCTATAGTCGGAGAAGATACCAGTGAGGAAGAGGATTATCTAGGTGAAAGCGGTATAGAGGAACTGACCTCCAATACCTTTGTTTTAGGTGATAAACCTGTTCCACTTAGATTTGCGGCTGATTGGGAAGGAGGTTCTTCCATCGGTGGTTTTGCGGCTTGGATACAGGACTGTGAGATAAAGATGTGCCCTGACTGTGGCAGGCCTATGAAATACCTTGCGCAGATACAATGGGATACAGTACTTGATGGCATGGAGGGTAATGCTTACATAGAGATATGTAGGGACTGCAAAAACTATGGTGATGTTACATCAACAGACCCTAAGAGATTTCGTAGTTGATGCCTATAAAATGTATATGAAGAATGTCTTCAAGCAAAATAAAAATAATAACAAAGCAATTGACGCATTATACAATGTATTTAAGTTCTGTGGCAGATTACCTGAAAATATCGATGTATCTATGTAGTCACAACTGGCTAGGGAGGAAAAATATGGGGGATAAAAATAATTATCGGTAACAAAAAGTTTGTTTTAGATGAGATTGGATTTTATATTGGCAAGATGAATGTATGGGAAAAAGAAACAGATATTTTTCTGGAGATAAAAGCTAATGAGAAAGATGTAGACGATATCGTTTTTGAAAAATTAACTGGCTAAATAAAAACAAAAGTAAGATAATAGATACATTTATGGAAGAAAATGACTATTTTTATAGAAAATATTAATGATATGATTAAAAAGTGGTGATTTTTGCCGCAGACAGAGAGTTACAGAGAAAGATTTTATCGAATCACTTTTTGTAAATAATGTTACAATTTATGTAAAAAGGAAGTGAAAACAGATTTTTATGCTGGATTTAGATACTGACCCGGATTATTTAATGGGACATCTGGCCTGTATAGAGGTAGATAGTGAATATGGAGTTGAATGTGGGGGAATGAACGGATAACAATGGTATGATTTTAACTATTATTTGGAGGAAAAGTAATGAATGATAAAAAATTCGATAAAATTATAAAAAGACTAAAAGAAGATTCAAGGAACAAAAAGCTATACAGAGAGGGTATACCACCTATTTTTCAGGTAAGCCCCAAAGCACAAATCCTTATTATAGGACAGGCACCCGGTAAGAAGGTAGAGGAGAGCCTTATCCCTTGCAACGACAAGTCAGGTGAAAAACTAGTGCAGTGGATGGGCATTGACAGAGATACCTTTTATTCAGAGAAAATCGCAATCCTGCCTATGGACTTTTACTATCCTGGAAAAGGAAAGACGGGAGATTTTGCCACCAAGAAGCTTTATAGCTAAGGAATATCATAAGGACATACTTGACCTCATGCCGGATATAAAGCTTACCATTCTAATCGGTTCATACTCAATGAAGTATTATCTTGGCAAAGGAATGAAGGAGAACCTTACAGAGACAGTGAGAAGCTATAAAGAATACCTTCCTAAGTATTTCCTATAGTCCATCCAAGCCCGCTTAACTTTCGCTGGCAGAAAGCAAAACCCTTGGTTTGAGGGAGAGGTCGTGCCGGTACTTAGGGACATGGTGGGGAAAATTTGTAGGGAGAGTAATAGTTTTTAAGATTAACAACGAAATAGAAAGGAGAAAATCATGTTATTCATATACTATCCAAAATGCTCCACCTGTATCAAAGCTAAGAAATGGCTTGATGAGAAGGGAGTAAAATACACTGAGCGCCATATTGTGGAGGAGAATCCATCATTAAGCGAGTTAAAAGGAGTGGTGGAGAAAAGCGGTCTTCCTCTTAAGAAGTTCTTTAACACCAGCGGAATGCTCTACAAGGAAATGCAGTTAAAGGACAAACTTCAGAGAATGAGTGAAGAGGAACAGCTTAAACTGCTATCTACAAATGGAATGCTTGTAAAGCGTCCTATCGTAGTAAAAGGAAAGACTGTGCTCGTAGGCTTTAAGGAAGAAGACTGGAGTGAAAAATTAGTTAAGTAAGACTTTTAACATAGTTAGCAACAGTTTGCCTATATCAAAAGTTCGCTTTCGTATAAGTAAACTTTGCTAACTATTATACTTTAGTAAAAGGATGAATTATGTCAAAACATGAAGAAAAAAACCAATGTAATGAGAGTATTGGATAGCAAGAAGGTGAAGTATACAAGCCACTGCTATATAGATACACCTACTACCAATGGTGTCGAGGTGGCTAAGATACTGGGACAAAATCCCGCTGATGTATTTGAAACCCTTGTAACTACCTCCAAATCAGGAACAAATTATGTCTTTGTCATCCCTGTAGCTAAAGAGCTTGATCTTAAAAAGGCGGCTAAGGTGACAGGGGAGAAAAAGCATTGAAATGCTTAAATCAAAGGAGCTTCTGCCTTTAACGGCTATGTACACGGAGGCTGTTCTCCTATAGGTATGAAGAAGCCTTTCAAAACCTTTATAGATAAAAAGTGCAGATGAGAGAGAGGTAATTATCTTCAGTGCGGGAAAATAGGGCTATCAGGTAGAGCTTACGCTCTCTGAACTCTCCAAAAGTAATAGAGTATTCACTGGAAGATCTGACTGTCTGATTTGTCTGCAAGCTATTGACATAAAATACAGGATTGTATACAATGACTACATGTATTGGTTTTTGATATACCGTATTTTCTATTTAAATGTTGAATAGGGTATGGCATTGTATTTTGTATTGCATGGAGGCTACAGGTTAAAATGGACAATATGGACAATTCTTATGAACTTGCAGATAATTATTCTTTAAGAGGAAGGGTCTTTGGAAAAACTTAGGGAAGATATACTCTTGGAAAAATACAAGGATATGGAAGAACTTAAAGAAGTAGTTATAGGCAAGGAATTAGGTGTAAGCAGAACTCCTGTAAGAGAGGCTTTAAGACAGCTTGAACTGGAAGGACTTGTTACTATTATTCCTAATAAGGGGCCTATGTAACAGGGATTTCAGACAAGGATGTCAATGATATATTTATGATAAGGTCTTATCTTGAAGGGCTCTGTGCGGCTTGGGCCCTGTGAGAATATAACCGAGGAACAGCTTGGGGAAATGGAAGAGTCAGTATTTTTTTAGCAGAAATTCTATAGCGAAAAAGGGAGGCATTTTTGAACAGGTAGTTGAACTAGATAATAAATTTCATAAAAATACTATACCATGCCTGTGGAAGCAGGGTTTTATCCAAACTGCTGGTTGATTATCATCACTATGCACAGAAGGTTAGGAAGGTCAATCTTTCCGAGGAAAGCAGGGCTAAACATTCTATCTTAGAACATAAGAGGATAGTTGAGGCAATAAGAGATAAAAATGCAAAGGCTGCTGAAGAATATGCATAATGACCTATAATGGAGTCGATTAAAAGGATGCATGATGTGGAAGCAGATGTGGAATAAAGTAGAGGCTGTAAAGAAAGTGGATTTCTTTTATAGCCTCTATTTGGTATCTTATAAAACTACGGCAGTGTTTTCTTTGTGTACTTGCTGTTAATGCTAAGTATATCATTTTTTTGTTTTTGTATATCGCTCGTGCCGATTACCACAGTCATCGGAATTGTAATTATTAACCCTATGCTTCCGCCATTGCCCTTATTATCTCGGTGGCGATAGAATCCAGATTGATTATTTCTATAAACCTTATCTTGTATACAATGAATAATATAATTAAATGCAGGGTAGTGCCGACATAAGCAAGAATCAGAGTGTTTGACATAGAGCCCATCATATCTTTTTCCTATGTTCATACCGGATATTATCATATTTTTCCCGGTAATATTTTTATCTAGCGTACTTATCTCATAAAAGGGCTGAGGCTATGGAAATGGCTACATCCATAGATAGCTCCATAGCACCTATCAAAATGGTTCCAAAGAGTATTCCCTTATAATCCAGATTCCTAAACTGCGGTATGTAGGCAAGACTTATGGAACTGTCATCTGCAAGCCCTGTAAGATGGGCAAAGTTACCAAAAGACGAAGGCTAAAATGCCTGAGTATTGACTCCTAAAGAAGTGCCGATTATGGCAACTAAAGTTTTTGATATTCCGTCCGCTTATGATAACCAGGGTTATTATAACTACCGGTATGGAGATTCCAAGCGAGGCAAGGATGGGATTTACGCCTCTGATTATAAGCGGTATGTATCCAAAGAATATCATAGCTACCGCAATAATAAGAGAAAGCAGAGTTTTAAGTCCGTTAAAGCCACCTATAATTAAAAAGCAGAACTACAAAAAGACTGACAATAAGATAGACTTGGGTATCTAACCTTTTTCCTGTATCTTTACTGTTTCTAATGTTCCGCTGCTGCCCTCAGTTGCTCTGATCAGAAGTTTATCTCCCGGCTTGAAAAATATAATAGCCCGGCATTATTCTTTCTATTGTATGCCGTATGGTAAGGATTTCACCCTGTGATTTCCGTCAAGTATTTCTACCTTGAGATGCTGGTATCTTATATCGGCCTCCAGTGATACATTTCGTTTCTCGTTCGTGTCGTCATACTCAATTTCAAGTACCTTAGCCTTGAAAATGATATAATCAGTATCCTCCATTGCCTGTGAATAATGCCTTCTCATATCTTTTATCCGATGAAAGTTCATCTGAGTAAGCCTTAGCAGATACAAAATAATCCAAAAGACAAATTGAGTAAAAATATAAATATAATTAAGGTACAAAAACTTTTTCATATACCAAACCTCGTAAACTTATTGAAATAACTATTATAAGATATCAGAGTAGAAGAAAAAACTCAAGATGAAAAAGAATTCTTTGTATATATTATATATAATTTATAATTTTTGATAAAAATATGCCAAAATAGGACATGGGTGTATTGAAAATAATCATGAAAAACCAAGTAAAATTTGACTAAGGTATAAATTGAAATTTACTAGGAGGGTTTACAATGAAAATGAAGAAACTACTGTCACTGGCACTTGCAGGAGCCTTGAGTCTGTACAAGCACAGCTGTTGTGATAGCTGCAAATGGTTCTAAGCAGGAAATGAAGCTTGAGAGGCTAACCTATTTACTGATACGGTAAAGGGAAGTGAAAAACGGCACAATTTCAAGAGGAGAGGCTGTTGTTCTTGTGTTAAATGCACTTGGATATAAGGATGATGTGAATACTAAGGAAGATTATGTAAAAACTCAATCCCTTTTAATGATGTATCTGCAGCCTATAAGGGTTACCCTAGGTCTGGCATATGATTTGGGACTTGTACAAAAAGGCTGACAATTTTTATGAAAATGATACAGCCAAGGAGAATTATCTGCTAGGCATGGTATTAAGGGCATTGAACTATAAGGATGCCTTTACTGATACTGAGAATCTTGCGGTTAAACAGAAACTTGTTGACGAAAGCGACTATATTGAAGATGATGTAACTAAGGACGAGGCTGCGGAGATTATCTTAAACAGCTTGAATGCAGAACTTGGAGATGGAACTAAGACCAAATTCGGTGAATATCTTGTAAAAAGCGGAATTATTTCTGAGGATAAGCTTGCAGCACTTGGAGTAAAAGGCTGCACAAAGGATAAGGAAGACATCCACATCATTTATTTCAATGACTCTATGGCAATATTACTGAGGAAATTACAGGTAAGAAGCGTAACATGGGTATGGCTAAGATGGTAGGCTATGTAAATGAGTTTAAGGCTGCACATCCTAATACAATAGTACTTTCAGGTGGTGATAACTATCAGGGTACTGCTCGACTCCAACCTTACCTTTGGTAAAGCCTGTAAACCACTATGATGAAGGGTATGAATACCTTAGCATCCGCAGTAGGAAACCACTGAGTTTGACTGGGGATACGAGAAGATAAAGGGCTGGGCAAAGGATGGAAGTTTTGAATATCTTGCATCCAATATCTATGACAGAAAGACAAATAAGCCTGTAGCATGGGCTAGCCATATATGATAATTAAAAAGCAGGAATAAAGATTGGTATTATAGGGCCTTGCGCATCCTGATACACCATCCCTTGTCAAGGCTGGTATGTAGAAAAACTTTGAATTCAGAGGATCCTGTTAAGTCTACAAATGAATGGGTGAAATACCTAAAAGTCAGGAAAGGCAAAAGAGGGCAAGCTCTGATGTTATCATTGCTCTTACGCACATTGACTCAGACCAGAATTTTGTACACAAAATGAAATTACAGGTAATGCAACCAAGCTTGCAAAATGAGGTAAAAAGGCCTTAATCTTGTGCTTTCTGCACATTCTCACAGAAGTGTAAACGGCAAGGTGAACAATGTGCCTATACTTCAGGCTTACTGCTATGGGACGATGCAGTTGGACATCTGTAACCTTAGATGCAGATAAGAAGGTAACATCAAAGAAGGTAAAAGTGAGCGTTAAGGCTAAGAATGATAAGAAAAAGGAAACTAAGAAGCCTAAATACAAGATTGTGAAAAAGACAGCTTACAAAGTTAAAGACATTGCTACAGAGCTTTATGATGCAAGCATTATAAAAGGATAAGATAATCAAGTCTGCTAAGGCTGATGAGTTCTACACCAAGCTTCAGGCTGAAATAGCGGATGAGAAGAATAAGGTATTAGGAGAGGCAACAGAGGCATTTACACATAACAGAAGCGACAAAGGAAGTGTAACCCTGCTTGGAAGATGGGCTTGTGAGGTTATGGCTGGATGAAGCTAAGGCTGAGATTGCTATACAGAATGGAGGCGGCTTAAGGCGACTCTTGAAAAGGGTAAGATTACAATGGGAGACTTATGCGAATTATGCCATTTGACAACTACCTTACATCTATGGACTTAAAGGGTAAGGATATTAAGAAGGCTATGGACCATGGTATAGATATGCCCAGCACAACAGATGGTGCTTTCAGTGGTCTCATCGTAGAATATGATGGAACGAAGCCTTATGGAAGTAAGATAACCAAGATTACACTTTCAGATGGTACTCGCTTGAAGATGAAAAAAGACATATAGGTTAGTAACCAATGACTTTGTGTTTGGCGGTGGAGATGGTTATGATTTCAGGTAGCATCAATGTAAACATGACTATTCCAATCAGAGATGTCCTTGTGTCTGCAATTGAGAAGGCTAAAACAATTACGCCTAAGAAGGTGGACTATATCAGAGATATATCCAAATAAAACTGAATAGAATTATATTTTAAATAAAGCCGCTATGTACTATGTCTATAGCGGCTAATAGTTGCAATTATATAGGTAGAAAGCATAATTTGTATTGCATAAAAATAATTTGTATTATATAAAATGCTTGACAAATTATTTAAAAGATGTTAATATCTTTCTCAGATATAAGAAATAAAGCTGAAATAAAGATGTGTTATATCGAAGCATAGCTTAGATGGGGAGATGATGATTTGAAAAAGAGTGTATATAGCCTGGTGCTTATGGATGATGTGGTTGAAGCCATGAGACAGGCTGGCTTACGAGAGAAATACCAACCGTTCCAATCTTATTAACCAGATATTAGCAGAGAATGTTAATTATATAACTCCGGAAATGAGGATGAGAGATATATTTACTCAACTTGAAGGTATACTTTCGGAGAGCTGTTACCAGATACTTGAAAGATCCTCTGATTCTATGTTTGCCTTAAGAAGTCCTATAAGATATAAGTACCGCCCTATGGTAAATTACACAATTGAACTTTTTAGGGAACCGAAGGACATAGTAGGAAGGCTTAAGGTTTCGTTTAGAACGAGCAGTAGGAATTTTACAGATGCGGTTGAGGATTTTTACAAGATGGATAGATATGGAGAGCAGGGTATTTGAGTAAGCTTCATCCGGACGGAGTTCCGTCTGACTTTGAAAAATGCAAAAGTATGTAGGAGGTTTTTTCTTAAGGTATCTGATGAAAACGAACTTAGTGAAAATGAAAGCATATCGGCTATAGGAGGGTATCAAAAAGTACTTGACAAAATGTATTAAAATTTTATTTTGAACATCTTAATGATGAAGAATTAATAGAAAAATGATTCACACTCTCTTATGAGGAATACCTTAAAAAGCGGTGTGTATATAGTATAAGGAGGCAATATGAACACTTCAAAACTTACGGCTAAATCCGTGGAGGCTCTTGAAACTGCGAGAAACTTGGCGATGAATAACTACAATTCTTACAGAAGAGTCACATGTTTTTACTTGCCCTGCTTACAGGAGAGTCAGGGGCTTATAGGTGAACTTATGACCAAGATGAGCAAGTCACTTCCTAATCTTGAAGCAGAAACAAGACACATAATTGATGCATTACCTAAGGTAACAGGTGATGTAACCGGTGAAATATATATTTCAAATGAGACAAATGCAGCTCTTAATGAAGCTGGAAGCACAGGCGATTAAGATGAAGGATGAATACACATCCGTAGAACACATTATGCTGGGTCTTCTTAGAAAGCCTGATAGTAAAGCTTAGGGAATTATTTAAAAACATTTAATATTACAGAGAAGGAGTTTTATAAAGTATTAATGGATGTACGCGGTAATCAGAGAGTTACAAACCAGAATCCGGAAGACACATATAATGTTCTTGAAAAATATGGCCAGGATCTGGTAGAGCTTGCCAGAAACAATAAACTTGACCCCTGTTATAGGCAGGGATGATGAAATAAGAAATGTGATTCAGATTCTTTCAAGAAAAAGGAAGAATAACCCGGTACTCATAGGGTGAGCCGGGTGTTGGTAAGACTGCTATAGCAGAGGGACTTGCACTTAGAATAGTAAAAGGGAGATGTTCCGCAGGGGACTTAAAGACAGAAAAATATTTTTCTCTTGACCTAGGTGCACTTGTGGCAGGAGCTAAGTACAGAGGTGAGTTTGAAGAGAGGCTCAAGGCTGTACTAACGAAAATAAAGAAGTCAAGAAGGCGAAATTATCTTATTCATAGATGAGCTTCACACCATAGTTGGTGCAGGAAAGACAGACGGAGCCATGGATGCAGGCAACCTCTTAAAGCCAATGCTTGCAAGAGGTGAGCTGCAGTGTATAGGTGCTACTACCTTGATGAATATAGAGAATACATCGAGAAAGATGCCGCTCTTGGAGAGAAGATTCCAGCCTGTAATTGTAGATGAGCCTACAGTTGCAGATACAATCTCCATACTTAGAGGACTTAAGGAGAGCTACGAAGTTTTCCACGGTGTTAAGATTCAGGATAGCTGCCCCTACAGCCGCAGCTACCCTTTCATAGTATATATCTCAGACAGGTTCCTTCCCTGACAAGGCTATAGACCTTGTAGATGAGGCCTGTGCACTTATCAGGACTGAGATGGATTCCATACGCTCGCTGAGATGGATGACATATCAAGAAAAATAATGCAGCTTGAGATAGAAGAAGCTGCACTTAAGAAGGAGGATGACAAGCTTAGTCAGGCCCATCTTGAGGATATAAGAAAAGAACTTGCAGACCTTCGTGAGAAATTTAACGAAATGAAAGCAAAGTGGGAGAATGAAAGAACAGCATAGAGAAGGTTCAGAAGCTTCGTGAGGAAATCGGCGAGGTAAATGCTCTCATTGAAAAGGCTGAGAGAGAGTATAGACCTCAATAAGGCTGCAGAACTTAAATACGGAGGCTTCCTAACCTTAAGGCTGAGGCTTGAAAAACAGGAGAAACTTGCTGAGGAGAGCAGCAATTCTTCAAACAGCCTCCCTGCGTGACCATGTTGGCGAGGAAGAAATTTCAAGAATAGTCGGACGTTGGACCGGTATCCCTATCACAAGGCTTATGCAGGGTGAAAGAGAAACTCCTCAATATGGAGGGCATACTCCACGAGAGTTATAGGACAGGATGAGGCTGTAACCCAAGGTATCGAGAGGCAATCCTACGTTCAAGGGCAGGTATCAAAAGATCCTGACAAGCCGAGTTGGATCCTTCCTCTTCCCTGAGGGCCTACAGGCGTCAGTAAGACAGAACTTGCAAAAGCACTTGCACAGTCGCTTTTTGATGATGAGAAGAATCTCTGTAAGAATAGATATGGGTGAATACGATGGAGAAATACTCAGTGAGCAGGCTGATTGGAGCGCCTCCGGGATATACTGGATATGAAGAAGGGGGTCAGCTTACTGAGGCAGTCGGAAGAAAGCCATATTCAGTAGTGCTGTTTGATGAGATGAGAAGGCACATCCTGGCGTATTCAATGTGCTTTCTTACAGGTGCTTGATGACGGGCGTGTAACAGATTCTCAGGGAAGGACAGTTGATTTTAAGAACACAATCATTATCCTTCACGTCAAACCTTGGCTCTCATGCAGATACTTGACGGTATCCAGGAAAATGGTGAAATCTCAAAAAGAAGCCATCGACAGCGTAAATGACCTTCTTAAAAAGCAAGCTTTAGGCCTAGAGTTCCTTAACAGGCTTGATGAGATTGTATTCTACAAGCCTTTACAGAAGGAAAACATAGGTAAGATAGTTGACCTTATGCTTAAGGACTTAAAGCACAGGCTTAGTGGATCTTAGCCTAGAAGTGAGTAGAAGCTGCCAAGGATTATATAATTGAAAAGGGTTATGATCCTAACTACGGTGCAAGACCTCTTAAGAGGCTCATTCAATCAGAGTGAAACTTTGATTGCTAAGAGAGATAATTAAGAAAGACATTCCTGCAGGAAGCGTACTCAAGGTGGATGAGACTGGCGGAAGACTTACAGTTAGCGAGTAAAAAGAATATGATATAGAGAAAAAGGCCGCTGCATTGTATATGGAATAATGTATGAGCAATAATGTAGGCTGAGTACAAAGGGTTTCTGTGATAATGTTGTTTACCACAGAAACCTTTTATGCTGTTAATTATTTTTGTTGAATTAGTTTCTCAGTCTTGCCCCGTCAAAATGTATCCTTGTTCTAATATAGTCATCGATCATTTTTATATCATTTTTCTCTTGAGTTCCGCTTACTACAAGATCAAGAGAGCTGCCATATTATTAATCATAGACTCTGTGGCTATTCCTGATATGGACTTAAGTATGGTTCTGTTAAAGTCATCCTCGTCCAGAAATTCCATAAAAAGAGTTATAGCCCTCCTTTTTGAGTCTCTCATCAGCGAAGGCATTTGAAGAGTCTTGGTGCATAACTGCCGGCTGATGGGGCAGCGCAGGTAATGAAAGGTGAAGTTTCCTTTGATTCAGGGGCTGGCGATAGGAATAGAGGTACCAGTGGTTTGAGGGTTTATCAAAGTGACTCTTGTAAATCTATATTTTTCCAGAACTCAAGGATATTTTCAGTGTCAACCTCGCTCAAGAACTATGGCAAGCGGTCTGCATATATTCTAAAATCCCCGTAAAAGAGCCTCGATATATAACCAGTGTTTTCCCTATAGTTTCAGTGTGAGTGGCTATATTTAGTATCTGATAGAAATTTCCCTTAAAAATGTTTTATATATTTCAAAAGGTGCCGGCGTATTTCTTACATTATTGTCCATGATGAATACTCCTATTAACTTTATATTTTTGTTAGAGTTGATTTTTAACATACCAAAATTGTATCATAGCGAGATGTATAAAAGTCCAGTGGTTTAAGGGAAAAATGCGTAGAAATAAGGGATTATCGTTATTTATAATTAATATAACAAATAATCATAGAAAAATATATGTGTACTAATTGTTTGCTCAGGCTTGACAGTTGCATTTGTATTGATATATAATCACCTCTGTTCTACAGGAGTATAACCATAAAATTGGTTAATCAGTTACTTTTGTATTTGTGAATAAGAAAAGGAGGAAATAAAGAAATGAAAAAGAAAAAGCTTTTGAGTGCTCTTCTTGCCGGAGTAATGGCAGTTACACTTACTGCTTGTGGAGTAATTCTGCTTCAACAGAAGGAAGTGCGGCATCAGGAAGTGTAAGCACTGCATCAGGAAGTGCAAGCACTGCATCGGAAGTACCTCGTCTGAAGAGGCAAAACCTGTTGATGGCGGACAGATTATTATAGGTGACCAGACACAGTCAAACGGTGATATTTATCCATATTGGACAAATAATGTATCAGATAACAGTGTGTATGGAAAGCACATTTTGGCTGTGACACAATTGTTGTTGATAAGAATGGTAAGTTTGTAGTAGATCCTCAGGTTGTTAAAGAGAAGACGGATACAAAAATGCGGATGGTACTGTTACCACTACATTTAAGCTTCAGGAAGACCTCAAGTGGAGCAATGGTGAAGCCATTAAAGCTAAGGATTATGTATTCAGGCTTCTTTACTTTTCATCACCTGCACTTGTAGAAATGGGTGCTACAGATAACACTGAAGGTTCTACAGTTAGTTGGCTTTGCAGATTATAATGCAGGTAAGACTAAAGGTATTTAGGGAGTTAGGCTTTTTAGGAGATTATGAATTCTCTGTAACAATCAATAAGGATTACCTTCAAACTATTACCAGGATGCTCTTGCAGCGGCAGGACCGGGATATATGAAGGATGGCTCGCTGATTATGACATAAAGGATGATGGTAAGGGTGCTTACTTACAAAAAGACTTAGATACTAAGAAACTTAAGAAACAGGCTAATGACATCGTATGAATATGACAGCTACTCAGGTCTCTATATGAAGGATAAGCATGATGAAACATCTAATACTATACACTTGTAAAAATCCTAACTACAAGGGTAACTATGAAGGCCAGAAACCGCATATTGATACAGTTATCTATAAGTTCGTTCAGACTGAGACTCAGATGGATGAAGCTTGCAACAGGCGGTGTTGATATCCTTGTAAAAATGGGTGAGGCAAACGAGATTAACTCAGGTATGGACCTTGCATGAATAAGGGAACCCATGGCTATGTGATTATCCTCGTAACGGTTATGGAAAAATCCAGTTCATCTGCGATAGAGGGTCCACACAGTATGCAGAGGTTCGCCACGCTATAGCTTATCTCCTTGACAGAAATGAATTTGCTAAGACGTTTACAGGCGGCACGGCAGCGTAGTTAACGGTTACTATGGTACAGCTCAGTGGATGGTTGAGGAAAGAGAAGACGAAATCGGTAAAGCAACCAGTACAGCTTCTCTGTAGATAAGGCAATCGCAGAGCTTGAGAAGGCTGGATTTACCCTTGGTAAGGATGGAAAGCCATATAAGGCGGGCCGTTGCTATAAAAACTTGACGATGGTAAGCTATGCCTCTTACAATCAAATGAGTGTTCATCAGAGAACAACCCTGTATCAGACCTTTCTTGCAACAAAAGCTTTGCTAACAGTGATGATGTAAAAGAAGGCAGGTATGGAGATTAAGCAGACCGTTGTTACATTTAATGAACTTAGTAGAAAACAATGAGCAGTCTAAAGCCAAATGATTATAATATGTATAACCTCGGTATAGGGATTTACTGCTCTTTATGAGCCTGAGCAGGCATTTAAGATTGGCGGACCACAGAATAAGAACAGAATTTCAGATGAGAAGCTTGCAGACCTTGCTAAGAACTTAAACCTTGTAGATCCTGCAAACGAGGATGAGTATCTTGATAAGTTCGTAGCTTTCCAGCAGAGATGGAACGAGCTTCTTCCTGATCTTCCACTTTATTCAAACCAGTACTGTGACTTCTTTAACAGCAAATTAAAAGGGTTATGAGGGAATCAAGGATGCGAGTTTGGGATATTACTTCTCAGCTTACTTACTGCTGGGTTCAGGAATAAAAGAACTAAAGTATTCATGGGATGTTTCGTGAATAATTGATGATGGATATGAAAGAGCCGGGCTCAATTGGGAGTACAGCTCTTTTAATAAGATACAGATGTTAAATATTGATGCAAAAATCTTAATAAAGTAGTTTCTTAAAATTTCCTGCTTAACATACTCTCCGAGGGATGTACTGTGATGGAGATTATCTATAAATTAGCAAATACCGGGTGAGACTGTTATTTAGCCGGGTTATTTCTGCAGGATTATAACTTTAATGCGGTAACTTGTTATAATGTTTTTGTATAGCAGATATGTCAAAATGAGATAACTGATGCGTCATTACTTGACAATTGTCTTTATACTGACATATAATGATGGCAATCATTCTGTAAAAAGCATGGGAAAACAATAGGTTTTAAGTGGCTTTCTGATGGTGTAAAATAAGAGGAGGTTCTGAAAATGAAAAGAGAAAACTACTAAGTGCTCTCCTTTGTGGAGTAATGGCAGCTTTCACTTACAGCCTGGCGGTAATTCTACCTCTACAGAGAATGGAAGTGCAACATCAGGAAGCACAAAGCATGACAAACTCTGCTGTATCCGGAAGTACTGCCAGTACTGCATCAGGAAGTGGTTCAGCAGCAGCCTACACCTGTTAGCGGCGGACGAGCTTATAATCGGAGATGGTACACAGTCAAACGGTGATATTTATCCATACTGGTCAAATAATTCATCTGACTATGCTGTATACAATATGACATTTGGTGCAGATACGGTTGAAATTGATAAAGATGGTAAATATGCTTTAAGTAAAACAGCGGTCAAAGATGACACTAAGAATGATGATGGATCAATTACCACTACATTCAAGCTTTCCAGGAAGATTTGAAGTGGAGTAACGGTGATCCTATCACAGCAAAAAGACTATGTATTTGCTCTTGCCTTCTTCTCATCGCCCTGTTACAGTGGAAATGGGAGCTACAGATAATACGGCAGGTTCATACTATGATGGTTTTCCTAGAGTTCAACGAAGGCAAGACCAAGGTGTTTAAAGGGAGTTAGGCTTTTAGGGGACTATGAGTTTGCAGTGACCATAGCTAAGATTATCTGCCTAACTACTATCAGGATGTCTCTTACAGGTGTAAGGCCTGCATATATGAAGGGCTGGCTTTCCTGAGGGTTATGATATAAAGGATGACGGCAAGGGAGTTTATTTTACAAAAGATCTTAAGGCAAAGGAACTTAAGAAACATGTAAATAATTATCGTTTGAATATGACAGCTTATTCGGGTCCTTACAGATGAAAGAAAAGTATGATGAGACATCTAATACTTATACTCTTGTAAAGAATCCTAATTATAAGGGTAACTATGAAGGACAGAAGCCTTACATAGATACAGTTATTTATAAGTTCGTACAGCCTGAGACTCAGATGGATGAACTTGCTACAGGCGGTGTTGATATCTTGCTCCACCTTGGTGAGGGAACCGAGATTAACTCAGGTATGGACCTTGTAGATGAAAGGGAACCCACAACTTTTGTGGAATATCCTCGTAACGGTTATGGTAAGCTTGTGTTCGTATGTGACCAGAGGGCCTACTCAGTATGTGGAGGTTCGTCACGCTATAGCTTATCTTCTTGACAGAAATGAATTTGCCAAGACATTTACAGGCGGACACGGTTCTGTAGTAAATGGTTATTATGGTCTTGCTCAGTGGATGGTTGAGGAAAGAGCAGATGAAATAGGCGCCCTAATCAGTACAGTTTCTCGCTTGACAATGCCATAGCAGAGCTTGAAAAAGGCCGGATTTACACTTGATAAGGACGGCAAGCCATACAAGAGCGGACTCTGTTATAAGAAACTTGAAGACGGCAAACTTATGCCTCTTGTAATTAACTGGTGTTCATCAGAGAATAACCCTGTATCAGACCTTCTTGCAACCAAGCTTGCCAACAGCGAAGATGTGAAGAAAGCAGGTATGGAGATTAAACAGAGCGTAGTTACATTTAATGAACTTATTGAGAACTATCAGCAGTCTAAGAAGAATGACTTCAATATGTACAATATGGGTGTTGGTTTCTCAGCTATTTATAATCCGGAATTTGTTTTGCGATTGGAAATCCGCAGAATACAAACAGGATTTCTGATAAGGAACTTGCAAAGCTTGCTAAGAACCTTAACATTGTAGACCCTTCTAATGAAGACGAATATCTGAACAGATTCGTAGCTTTTCAGCAGAAGTGGAACGAGCTTTTTCCTGATCTTCCACTTTATTCAAATATGAGTATCATGACTTCTTTAACAGCAAGTTAAAAGGGTTATGATGGAATCAAGGGATGCAATCTGGGATATAACTTCACAGATTAACTATTGCTGATTCAGGAATAAAAACTAAAAACATTAGTTTGCATATTTATACAAAATACTGGTGTATAGCTGGAAATTTAAGTCCGGGGAGTCCCGGACTTATTTCTATTATCACACTTGCAAAAGAGCGTGTATTGTATACTAGAATACGCTTTCTGTTTACCGCACTGAGGATGGGAACCGTCCTATATGCGGTGCACGAGAAAAACATTAAATGAAAGCAGGTAAGAAGTATGCTAAAGTATATTACAAAGCGTCTGCTGTATATGGTCTTTGTATTTTTACCATGTCGTCTTAATTTTGCTCTGTATAATGCAATCCCAGGTGACCCGGCAATGATGCAGGTGGCGAGTCAGAGAGATAAACTTAAACCGGAACAGTTTGAGAAAAGTTTACCAAAATATGAGAAAACAGATGGGACTTGATGATCCGCTCCGGTAAGATACGGAAAGTGGATAAAGTCGGTTGTTACTCTTGAATTTGGTGATTCCATAATTTACAAAAATCTGTTACCGATGTAATAGCAGAACCAATGAAGAATACAATCTTCCTTAATCTATTGGTAACTTTTTTTGCACTTGGCATAACTATACCACTTGGCATATATTGTGCAGTAAAGAAATTTTCAAAATTCGATACGGCGGTGCAGGTCCTAACGATTATAGGGTATAGCTTGCCGGTATTTATTTTTGCACTCATTATTATATATGTATTTGCAGTACAGCTTCGGTGGTTTCCGGTTTCTGGCATGAATACGCCTAATATCAAGGGCGGTTTTATGGTACTATTTCTTGACAGGGTTAAGTACATGGTTCTTCCGACTATGGTACTTACACTTGCTTCACTTGGCGGTATGACCAGATATGTAAGGGCTGCAATGATAGACGCACTTCGTATGGATTATATCAGAACGGCAAGAGCAAAGGGCCTTCGTGAAAGAGTAGTTATCTATTCCCATGCGTGGAGAAATGCCCTTCTTCCTATAATAACCCTTATTATAAGCTGGTTCATAGGTATATTCTCAGGCTCCATTATAACTGAGTCTATATTTGCACTTAACGGTATGGGGCGTATCTACCTTAAGGCACTTAACGGACTTGATTATAATCTTGCAATGGGTGTTCAGATGTTCTATATAGTAGTTTCACTGGTTGGTAACCTTATCATTGACCTTAGCTACGGTATAGTTGATCCTCGTGTAAGAATAGCAAAATAGTAAGGAGGAGAAAATGTCAGATAATAAAAAAGAAGAAGCGTGCCTCCTTGCTTGCGAGGCTTTTTTATGCCAAGAAACGGCATAGAAGAAAAGATGTAGATATTTTTAAGGAAGAGCAGATGCAGTCTCCGGAAGGACAGTAATCAAGAACTTTGTTTCTAATAAATTGTCTATGGGCGGACTCATTATTTTTCTTATGTATATTTTTATTCGTACTTATCGGACCGTTTTTTCTTTGTACAGGACCCTCTTATGAGGAAAGTACACAGATTAACCTTGCACCGGGGCTTGATATGATGGATGTTCCAAAGGGACTCCAGGGTAAGGTTGCTGACATAGCAGTCGGTTCCAGCTTTTCAGCCGGTGTAGGTAAGACAGGCGGTCTTTATGTTTGGGGAAAGCCACAGGTTCTTCCTACAATTAATCTGAGCAAATTTCCTAAGGAAGTTAAGGGTAAGAAATTTGTGAAAGTAGCAGCAGGCATTGACCATATAGTTGCTCTTACAGATGATGATCAGCTTGTAGCTTGGGGAAATCCAAGACTTAACCAGACAAAGATTAATCCTGATATTAAGAATGACAGTGGAAAGATTGTTCAGATTGTTGCAGGATACCAGATTACAGCTGTCTTAAAGGACAATGGTAACGCCTTCCTCTTTGGTAATACCTCAGTTAATGATGCGAAGATTGAGGCGTAAATATCAGGTAACCTTGCAAAGCTTGCTTTTACTTCAGATGCCCTCTATCGGTCTTACTAAGTCAGGTGAAGTAGTTTATCTTGGAACCAATGATTCATCAGTTTCTAAAATACCTGATGAGGTAAAGAATGGTGGAGTTAAGGATATAGCGCTTTCCAGGCTTTTACTGCAGCTGCACTTAAAGAAGATGGTAAAGTTGTGGTTTGGGGCAAATCTTAAAAGAATGGTGAAGACAAAGTTCCTGAGACTAAATCAAAGATTGCTTCATTACAGGGCGGCCGTTACCACTATACAGCAGTTTTTAGAAGATGGTTCAGTTATTGCCTGGGGTAAGAATAATTTTGTGCCAGTCAAGCGCTCCATCAGTTAAAAATGCAACCAAGGTATTTTTCCGGTTCTTATCAAAACTATGTACTACAAAAGACGGTAAGGTTATTACTTTTTGGACTTAAGGGGTTATCTTTTTAGGTACAGATGAACTTGAAGAGATTTATTAAACCGTATTGTAAACGGTGGTAGGATGACAATGACCATGGGTGCAGTTTCGGTTATTATTTCAGTGATTATCGGTGTAACTATCGGTGGTATTTTCAGGTTTCTTTGGAGGAACTGTCGATCTCCTTCTCCAGAGGCTACCGAGATGGTATCATCCATACCTTCTCCTTCCTTTTGCGATGATTCTTTCATCAATAGTAGGTGGAAAACTCCCCAGAGAGCGCCAGAATCTTTATGACTGATGGTTATCCTCGGTGTACTTTCCTGGACAAGTCTTGCAAGGCTTGTAAGAGCTCAGGTACTTGCAGAGCGTGAGCAGGAATTTGTTACCGCTGCAAGAGCCTATGGTATCAAAGAACTTACAATAGTATTTAAGCATATAATTCCAAATGTAATTTCAGTTATTATAGTTACAGCAACCCTTGATTTTGCAACCTGTATGCTTACCGAGTCATCACTTTCATTCCTCGGTTTCGGTGTTGCACTTCCAAGACCTACTTAGCAATATGCTTAACGGATGTATAAATTCAGTAGTTATCAAGAGTTATTCCTGGAGATGGATCTTCCCTTCTATCTTACTTGGTGTATGCTGTATCTGCATTAACCTTGTAGGAGACGGTTTAAGAGATACTATTGATCCAAAGTCTAATGAAAAGGTAGGTAAGAAAAGGGTGGAAGAAAAACAAGTATTTACTTGAATTACAGGGACTTAAAAACCTCTTTTACTACCAAGAAGGGTATAGTTAATTGTAAACGGTGTTACCTACCATAGTTCAGGCAGGTAAGACCTTAGGAGTTGTAGGAGAGTGGAAGCGGCAAGAGTGTATCTGCTATGAGTATACTTAAACCCTTGACGGAAATGGCAAAATTGCAGGTGGTAAGATAATATTTGATGGCAAGGATTTGGCTGATGTATCCATAAAAGGATATGTCTAAGATAAGAGGAAATGACATTTCAGTTATATTCCAGGAGCCAATGACAAAGCCTTAATCCTATATTTACAATAGAAAGTGACAGGTTGCAGAGCCTTTCATCATTCATCAGGAATGAGCAAAAAGGCAGCAAATGCAAAGGTTGTGGAAATGCTCAGTGCAGTTAAGATTCCTAATCCTGAGGCTGTAGCAAAGCAGTATCCACATCAGCTTTCCGGTGGAATGCGCCAGAGAGTTATGATAGCTATGGCACTTGCCTGTCAGCCAAAGCCCTCATTGCAGACGAGCCTACAACAGCGCTTGATGTTACCATTCAGGCACAGATACTTAAGCTATGAACGAACTCCAAGAATGAGCGTGGCACTTCAATCCTCTCATTTCACACGATGACCTTGGAGTAATTAATGAGATGGTTGATGATGTTGCAGTTATGTACTGCGGTCAGGTAGTTGAAATGGCTCCTTCAAGGACTATTTTTTGGTGAGGATAATTATAACCATCCTTATACCGAAGGGCTTATGAATTCAATTCCAAGCGCTTGATACCTTCCAGGTGTTAGGTTGAAGCAAATACCGGTGCAGCTCATCACCCTCTGATTTGCCAAAGGATGTAAGTTTGCCCTCTACGCTAAAAATATTGTACGGAGAAATGCTTGAATGAAGAGCCTGCACTCGCTGAAGCTGGAGCCGTGGTCATCAGGTAAGGTGTTTCTATCCTGAAAAGGGGGCAAGAAAAATGGAAAATAATAATGAAAAGAATGTGCCGCTTCATATAGAAGATTTAAAAACAGTATTTCCCTATAAAGAAGAGCTTTTGGTGAAAACAGCGTTATGTAAAGGCTAATGACGGCATTTCCATAGATATAAGGAAGGTGAAACCTATGGCCTCGTTGGAGAGTCAGGCTGTGGTAAGTCTACTCGGGCGAGTGCTTTACAGCTTTTACAAGCAGACAGCCGGCCGTACTATGTACTACGGAAGAAATATTGACGACCTTGCACGCTAGCTATGTGGCTGAAACCCTGAAGAAAAATCCCTGCACTTAAGAAGGAATGGGAAAGGCTTTGTAGCAGAGGAGGCAGAGGCTAAAAGGCTAATGATGAGGCAACAGCAAAGTTAGAAGCCAAGAATAATAGGTGAAACACTTACAAAGCAGAGGCAAAGAGTGATGACAATGCAGCAACAGTAAAAGCCGGAGGTTGGAGATCATAGTAAGGAATCTGCTGAAAAAGAACAATTTGCGATCATGGAAAAGTATAACGAGGCTGTTAGAAAGACTAAGGAAAGCTTATCTCACTATAGTTGAACTAGTGGGAGGTTTCTTTGTACTTGACGACCTTTTCAGAAGTGGCAGAACCTTCTTTTTGAAAGAGCACAGTTTATGCAGCTGCTATCTTTGATTCAAAAGAAAAGGAAGATTTATTCCAGAAACAATATGACAAAAAGCCTAGGAGGCTCTTAGAAATAAGATAGATAAGTTACGTGAAGTAAGGACGGCTGAGGAACAGGAACTTGCAAAACTCCGTAAAACCCTTTGATGAAAAGCGTGAGGCAATCAGCAAGAATCCTGATTTTGCAAGAGATGAGGCCTACAGAGACGGAGGTATCAACTCTGCTAAGCTTAAGGAATGATGAGATTAGAGGACTTAGAAGAGACCTTCAGCTCATATTCCAGGATCCTTATTCATCACTTAATCCGAGAATGACAGTTGGTCAGATTATTGGTGAAGGACTTCTCGCCCATAATATTTTTACTGAAAATGACGAGAATATGCAGGAATACATACTTAAGGTTATGGAAGAGTGTGGACTTCGCTCCGTATTTCATACATAGATATCCTCACCAGTTCTCAGGTGGACAGCGCCAGCGTATCGGAATTGCCCGTTCGCTTGCACTCCGTCCCTAAGTTCGTGGTTTGTGACGAGGCTGTTTCCGCACTTGATGTGTCTATCCAGTCACAGGTTATTAATCTCTTATTGACCTTAAAGAGAAGAGTAACCTTACTTATCTCTTTATTTCGCATGACCTTAGTGTAATTAGTACATAAGCGACAGAGTAGGTGTAATGTACCTGGAAGCATGGTTGAAGAGGCTGATACAGAGGAGTCTTTATGCTAATCCAAGCCATCCATACAGAGGCATTGCTTTCTGCGATTCCTACTACAGATGTAGATAAGGATAAGAAGGAAAACCATTCTCATAGAGGGCGATATACCTAGTCCTATAAACCTCCAAAGGGATGTAAGTTCCATACCAGATGCTGCTACTGTACAGAGATATGTAAAGATGCAACCCCTGTATTTGAGGAGGTTGCCCCAGGTCACAGAGTTGCCTCGCCACCATAAGTCTCCGGTATTTACGGAGAGAAGAAGTAATGTTTTTCATAAAAAGCTTGATAGAAGTTATGACACACTTAGGTTTCTTGGCGACAGGAAGGGTGAAGAAACTGAGGAAGATCTTAGGGAGTTTAAGGAAGGGGAAAAGCTGGAGTTTAAGGATATACTGGCTATGATACTTTCCGCTCTTATAGTATTTGGGCCTCTGTTTCTATCATAGGACTTCTATGTTCGTAATAACTTTATAAAGTATAGAAGGCCCGCCTCAAATTATGAGGTGGGTTTTTTAGTATTGATTAATGGTACTGTTTATAGTACTATCAATCATATGTAACAACAATAATAGGAAAGTCCATTAGAGAAAAACTTCTTTGTACTTCTGAATGGTGACAAAGTAAAAAATATAAGAAAAGCGAGGTATAAAATGAATTATACGGTTAATTTGTTATGGATAGTGAAGCTGATGTATGGGTTGCTACTAGTGACGATATAATAGGGCTTTGTACTTGAAAGTGGTTCACCAGACGCATTAATTGAGCGCGTACGCAGAATTGCACCCGAACTGTTGGAGTTAAACAATCAGCCGATGGAACACGCTAAAAATCCTGTTCAAATCTGAACGACTTGAAGAGGTATACTGCATAATGGCAGAATATGAAAAAGAAGGTAAGAGAAATATTAAAAATTATGGCTGTTATTTTTATAAAGTATGGGAAAGGCGACCATGATATATGGCACAGTCCCATTAATAGCAAAAATGTTGCAGTAGATGGAAGAATCAAATCGAGGCATACTGCTAACGCAATACTTAAACAGAGCGGTATAAACTACCATTTTTAAGGCAGGAGTGTGAAAATATGAACTTATAGTCAGCCCTCTCTGCCATATTTTTCTTTTGTTATGAATGTCGCCTATAGTATAAGCAGGCGTTATAGCTGGTATGCTGTATAATTGTATACAAACATACAAATAACTGTTGACAGTGAAACCTAAGACAATTATACTGATAGCAGATTTTATTCCCAATTAATAAAGAACAAAATTTTATATCAGAAGGGAGAATTATTATGTCATATGTTGATGAGGTACTTGCAAAGGTTAAGGAAAAGAACTCTCATGAGCCTGAATTCATACAGGCGGTTACAGAGGTACTTGAATCTCTTAGGCCTGTGATTGAAAAAGAGGAAGAAAAGTATAGAAGAGATATACTTGAGAGAATGACAGAGCCTGACAGAATAATCAGTTTTAGAGTTCCTTGCAGATGATAAGGGACAGGCTCAGGTAAACAGAGGCTTTAGAGTACAGTTTAATAACGCTATAGGACCATAAAGGGAGGACTTAGACTTCACCCTTCAGTTAATCAGAGTATAATCAAATTCTCTAGGCTTTGAGCAGTGCTTTTAAGAATTCACTACAGGACTTCCAATCGGAGGTAAGGGTGGTTCTGACTTCGATCCTAAGGAAAGATGACAGAGAGATAATGGCTTTCGTAAGAGTTTCATTACCGAGCTTTATAAGTACATGGTGCTGATGAGGATGTACTTGCAGGAGATATAGGTGTAGGTGCAAGGGAAATAGGCTATATGTATGGCCAGTACAAGAGGATTACCGGGGCTTTTATGAAGGTGTACTCACAGGTATGACTTAGCTACGGTGGTTCACTTGCAAGAAAAGAGGCTACAGGCTACGGTCTTGTATACATAACTGATGAGATGTTTAAGGCAAACGGAAAGAGCCTTGAGGGTAAGACAGTTGTGGTATCAGGCTCAGGAAATGTAGCTATCATGCTATAGAGAAGGCTATAGCCCCTTTGGTGCTAAGCCGGTAACTGCAGCCAGACTCCACAGGCTGGCATATGATCCTGATGGAATAGATGTAGCAGTGCTTCCAGGATGTAAAGGCAGTTAAGAGAGCAAGGCTTACAGAATATGTAAAGGCCAGCCTAGTGCAGAGTACCACGAGGGAAAGGGTGTATGAGCGTGAAGTGCGATATCGCCTTCCTGTAGCAACCCAGAATGAACTTGACCTTGAAGATGTAAGGCCTTGTGGCAAATGGTTGCTCTGCAGTTTGCGAAGGCGCAAACATGCCTCACCACCTTAGGAGGCTACAGAATACCTCAGAAAACGGAGTTTACTCTTCCCGGCAAGGCTGCCAATGCAGGTGGTGTAGCAACCTCAGCCCTGAAATGAGCCAGAACTCAGAGCGTCTTAGCTGGACATTTGAGGAAGTAGATGCTGTTAAAGGGAATTATGGTAAATATCTTCGCAACTTTGATGCCGCAGCAAAGGCATACGGTAAGGAAGGTGACTATGTGGCAGGAGCCAATATCGCAGGCTTTTATGAAGGTTTACGATAGTTATGCCGTGTAACATGGGATTGTGTAAAAAGTTAAGATAATAATTACAGATTTGATTATGAGAAAGGCTGAGAAATCCTGTCTTTCTTTTATATAAGAATTCAATATGTTGACAATGTAGTTAAAAATTACTACAATGTAATTAATGATGTGGGTGTCAAAAGTATTTGACACCTATTGGATACAGTGATTGCTACAGCGTAGCTTTGTAATCCTTGCAAAAATATTCGTAATCCGCTCATGCAAAAATGGCTACTTACCATATTGCGTGTCAAAAGATAATAAATCCTCTTGCAAGCAAGCTTGCATCGAATTTTTATACTTTTGACACTTGTATCATTAAATAACAAGAAAGGAGCAAAATATGGCGCAGACAAGTGTAAATATTAGGATGGATGAAGAATTAAAAAGCAGTTTGATGCGTTTTGTTCAGATGTAGGAATGAATATGACAACAGCTTTTTGTATTTTTGCAAAAACTGTAGTAAGAGAGAGAAGAATTCCTTTTGAAATTAAAGCAGATAAGCCTAATGAGGCTACTTATTTGGCTATGGATAAAGCTGTGAAAGATAAGGATATATATGGTCCGTTTGAAACGGTTTCAGACTTAATGGAGGCTCTTGATGCTTAAATTGGAGTTTACGGGAAGATTTAAAAAGACTATAAAAACAATGATAAAAGGGGAGTAAATTCTAAGAAATTAGAAGAATTGCTTTGTGCTTCTCTGTAATGAACAGATCTTTACCGGATTCTTATAGGGATCATAATTTAGTCAATTCCAGGAACTATAAAGATGAGAGAATGTCATATTGAATCGGATTGGCTACTTGTTTACCAGATTGTTAATGATACTTTGATTTTAAAATTAATAAAGACTGGCATTTAGTAGTGATTTATTTGGGTGAGGATTATACTGCTTTGTATTAAAAACTTTGAAAATATAGGAGAAGCAAAATGTCAGAAAGTAAAGATTTACTAAATATACTTTTGGAGCGGAGTGGATGTATTAAGAGGCAAGATGGATGCCAACGAATATAAAACTTATTTATTGGGGTTAGTCTTTTATAAATATTTATCAGATACATACTTGGCGAAAGCCTATGATTTATTGAATGATGAGTCACCTGAAAAGCCTTGATGAGGGGCTCTCAGGCTCAATATGAAGAGGCAGTAAAAATCAGAAGATGCAGAGGACTTTTTGGCAGAATTAAGGGAGCTCAATGCATTATACCCTTGAACCCTGATATGACATATATGCTATCTTAAGAGATGCTCAAAATAATAGATTTAACAGAGAAAAACTCCAGTCCGCCTTCAATAGGATTCAGGAATCGGACGAGTTGTTTAACGGACTCTTTGCTGATGTAGACCTTATTCCAATAGGCTTGGAACCGGAGATCAGAAACAGAGTGCTACAATAGCAGAAGTGATAAAGGTCTTAGATGGAGCTGATCTCATACATACTGAGGGAGATGTGCTTGGCAATGCCTATGAGTATCTGATTGGACAGTTTGCTTCTGAAACGGGTAAGAAGGCAGGTGAATTCTACACTCCTCACGGTCCTGCACAGATACTGTGTAGAATCGCAATGTCAGGACAGGAGGATAAAAGGGATTACAGGTATATGATCCCTGTATGGGTTCAGGCTCTCTTATGCTTAGCTGTAAGAATTATTCTGAAAGAACCTGATTATATCAAGTATTACGGGCAGGAGCTAATGCCGTCTACCTACAACCTTGCCAGGATGAACATGTTTCTCCACAGGGTTCTTCCTGAGAACCAGCACCTAAGAAATGGTGATACCTTGATGCTGACTGGCCTACAGATGAAGAAACTGAATTTGATGTAGTGACTATGAATCCGCCATATTCAGCTAAGTGGTCTGCCGATGAAGGTTTTCAAAACAGGATGAGAGATTTATGGACTATGGTGGGAAGCTGGCACCGAAGTCAAAGGCTGACTATGCATTCCTATTACATGAGGCTTTTTATCATTTTTCAAAACAAAAGTGGAACCATGGCTATAGTACTTCCAAGATGGAGTCCTTTTTAGAGGGGCATCAGAGGGAGAGATAAGAAGGATTTTACTTGAAAATGGCTCCATTTATGCTGTTATAGGCCTGCCCTGCCAATATGTTTTACAATACCTCCATACTACCTGTATCATAGTGCTTAAAAAAAGCATAGAGAGGGAAGGGATGTGCTCTTTGTTGATGCATCGAATCTTTTTGAAAAAGAGAAGAAACAGAATGTAATGAATAAGGAGCATATAGACAGGGTAATCAAGCTTTATAATGATAGAAAAACAGTAGATAAGCTAAGTTTCCTTGCTTCCTATGAAGACATAGAAAAGAATGATTTTTAACTTGAATATACCAAGATACATAGATACAAGTGAAGACGAGGAAGAAATAGACATTAGAGAGCTTTCTGAAAGTTTTAGAGATATAAATAGAGAAATAAAAGAAAAGCAATGAAGCCCTAATGAAGATGTTTGGAGAACTGACCCTTTAGTGATGAAGATATCAAAGGTGCAGTAGAAGAGTTTATAAAGGTTTTGGGGAGGTGTAAGATGGCAAATACACCTAGAATAAGATTTAAGGGTTTTTACTGATGATTGGGAACAGCGTAAAGTTCTCTGATGTGGTTGATATTGGTAGCGGAATGGATTACAAAAACATCTTGGAGAAGGCGATATTTTTGTTCATGGAACAGGTGGATATATGTTGAGTGTAGATAAAGCGCTTTCATACGATAAAGATGTCAATAGGTATTGGACGCAAAGGAACAATTGATAAGCCATACATTTTGAGGGCACCGTTTTTGGACTGTAGATACATTATTTTACTGCATTCCAAGGGATGCTTTATGATTTGGATTTTACAAACTGTCTTTTTCAGAATGTTGATTGGAAAAAGAAAGATGAATCGACAGGCGTACCAAGTCTTTCAAAAAGTCATTGTAAAGCAATGTTGAGACATCGTCACCATCATTTGAAGAACAGAGGAAAATAGGTGACTATTTTTAAGAGCTCGACTCATCTTATCACCCTTCACCAACGAAAGTGTGATAAACTAAAACTTATTAAAAATTCATGCTGCAAAAATATGTTTCCTAAGAAAGGATAGAAATAAATTTGCTTATATTCAAAGAGGTAATAACACTATGACTAAGATACCTATATTTTCATTAGATTGCTATAATAAGAATGTAATCAAAAATGATTATAGAAAAGTATGGATTGACTGAAATGGAGGCTGCCAGAGAATTCCTTATGTCGGAAACACATAGGATGTTAGAAGATGCTGATATGGCTATGTGGGAATTTTCTGCAAGAGCTATTTTTGAGATGTGGGAAGTAGAGAAGATAACAGGAAATCCTAGGAATTCAGTACATTTAAGGAGTGAATAACATGATCAAAAGAGATGGAATTTTTCCTTTTTCTTATTGAAAGGTATGCAAAGGCAAAAGGAGAATGACAGGAGATGTGCTTAGAGAATGGGAGGATAAGGGAATAACCCAAGAAATATTTGACGGATATTTTGAATATCATCAGGAAAGGCTTGAAAATGCTTATGATGATATAGATGCTCTTGTAACAACAGGAAAACATATAGACTATAGTGTTAATGGTTAAGATGGGGGAAAATTATGGCAGAATTAGAATCGGTGTTAGAAGAAAGGCTCATAGCTGAGCTTACCGGCGGAGAGTCGCAGTGGACATACCGCCCTGATATTAGGACTGAAGAGGCATTGTGGGCTAATTTTAAGTATATATTTTGGGAGCAGAATAACAAGGCTGAACTGGGAGACCAACCCTTAAGTGAATCAGAATTTGCTAAAGTAAAGAATGACCTCTCTCTATGCTTCATTTCTATAGAGGCAGGGCAGTGGCTTGTTGGAGAAAAATGGTAAAGTCTATGTACATGTGCATAGGGGTGATAAGGTACTTCATCTTAAGGTTATGAATAACGAGCATATTGCAGGAGGCTCAAGTGTATATGAGGTAATTAATCAATACAGAGTCTTTAAGTCAGAAGAAGATAAAAATGGGAGAAACAGTAGATATGATGTTACCCTTCTCATAAATGGAATACCTATGATTCATATTGAACTTAAGAACAAGGCTCATTCCTATATAAAATGGATTTAATCAGATAAAAACTATATATCAGAGGGTAAATTCAGAGGGCTTTTTCCAATGTTCAGATGTTTGTAGTAAGTAATGCAGTGGATACAGTATTTTGCGGCGGCACGAGATACTGAGTTAAATAAAGGAATTCTAACAGGCTGGGTAGATGAAGACAATAAGCCTGTTTGTGATTATATCGAGTTTACAAAGTCTGTACTAAGGATACCACAGGCTCACGAAATGGTATCTAAATATACTGTTTTAGACAATGTGAGAAAGAAACTGCTCATCCCTAAGGCCATATCAGATTCATGCGGATAGAGGCTATGCGTAGGGCTTCAAAAACAGGTAAGTCAGGCTATATCTGGCATACAACCGGTTCAGGAAGACTATGACTTCACTACAAGGCAACCAGGAACCTGCTTATGGACATTCCATCTATAGAAAAAGACCTTGTTTTTAATAGATAGAAAGGATCTTGATAAGCAGACAGGAGATAAGCTTTCAAGTCTTATTCTGAAAAATGATACTATAGATGTAGACAACACAGAAAAATGTAAAACCGTTTGATAAAAACTAACTGATGGCAACAGGCAGATGATAGTGACCACTATTCAAAAAATGCAAAAAATGATTAGAGATAGCCTGAAAGACGGCTCAAAAGACTATAATCAGATTAAATTCTAAGAATAGCATTTGTAGTGGATGAATGTCATAGGGCTGTAAGTCCACAAACAAAGCGGGAGATTGAGAGATTTTTGCTAATTCATTGTGGTTTGGTTTCACAGGAACTCCTATTTTTTTGAAGAAAATAAGTATGAGCAAAAGGGAGACCTGCCTCAGACAACTGAAGAACTATATGGTGAGTGCCTTCATAGCTATACTATAAAGGAGGCAATACACGATAAGGCAGTACTTGGATTTAATATAGAGAATCTGGGGCCTGAAAATATAAGACTTGAGGACGAAGCTGCTTATTACAGCAGTGAAAACCATAAGCGTAAAAAGTGCTGGATGTGATACTGAACCGCTCCAAGTCAAAGTTTGGTATGCAGCTTGTAAAAAGGAAAAACTCTACGAAGCTAGCTGACTGTAGATTCAATAGCCTCAGCACAAGAGTATTATGACCTTATTATGAGGATAAAGGCAGGTGAGGATGAACTTAAGATTAGTGAAGAAGTAATGAAGGCGCTTCCTGATTTTCCTAAGACTGCGATTACTTTTTCAGTTGTAGAAAAATGAAGAGGCTTCAAAAACAAATCAGGAAGCAATGAAGAGGTATTTAGATGATTATAGCAAGATGTCTGAAAAGCAGGAGTTATGGTTTAGGTGAAATAACTGCTTATAATAACAACTTAAATGAAAGGCTGGCTAGAAATGGGAATAAATATACTGATAGAATGGAGCAGCTTGACCTTGTTATAGTTGTGGATAGACTGCTTACAGGCTTCGATGCGCTATGTCTTTCAACTATCTTTATAGATAGGAGCCAATGAAGCCACAGTATCCGATTCAGGCATTTTCAAGAACCAATAGAATTAATGACTCAAATAAGATGTACGGACAGATAGTTACCTTCCGTTCTCCAAAGGAATACAAAAAGAGGATAAATGAGGCTTTTGGTATTATATTCTAAAGGTGGATTTGGGAAGGCGATTGCGGAAGACTGGGACTACAGTACTTTCTCAGTTTTGGAGACCTCACTTAAAAACTATTAGGAACTTTGCCCCTACTCCAAATGATGTACTAGGACCTCAGACAGGCAGAAAAAGGGTGTTTATCATCCTGTTTAGAGAATTTGATCACATTTTTGGCACTATTTAAAAATCATTTTCTACATACGATAATGAGATGTTAAAGAAGTATGATTTTACTGAAGAAGACTATGAAGATTATGCTGCTGTATATAACAATGTGATTAGCTGAAATGCGAGATAGACCTGATAAAGACGAAGGGGATAATGAGATATCGGATGATTATGAGTTGGTTGCCTATAGCAAGTTTAAGGTAGATTTTTGAATACATAGTATCGCTTTTTACAGGGCTTTGTGGATTCGATGAGTGCCGCAGAGAGTGGAATCGATGATTTTGAAGCTAAACTTAAGGAAATCAGAGAGGATGTAAAAGAATTTGCAAGTACCAATCCAAAACTAAGCAGTCTCATTTCTCAGGTTGTTGATGAGATGGAAAAAGATTTTGATAAATACATTAATAGGGATGTTTCGGCTATTATCAATCAAATGCGCTACGAAGCAGCAGATAAGGAAATTAAAAATACGCTGCTGACAAATGGTTTCTTGAGGAAGAAGCTGTCAGATATGAGGTATATAACTATAAGGATGGGGAAGCTTGCAAACGAGAATAAATTGAAGGAAAGTGCTGATTATGCAGCTTACAAGGAGAAGAATGAAAGCATCACTTCCCTAAATACAAATTTTATTCTGAGCTTAAGAAGGATTTTTGACGAGAAGTTGATTCCTGAGGCCAGACCATACATTAGCTAAAATGATAATGAAGCTTGCAGTGAAAGATGATGCAAGCTTTACCTTCACCAGCGGGTTTATTATTATGAATTAAGATTTGATAAGGACCTCATTATATATCAATGTCCTTACTTTCAAGTTCCTGTATGATATGTAAGTAAGTTTTTGAGTTGTGGTTATATTTGAGTGATCTGAGCCTTCTTGCAACGCTTGCAATGGATACTCGGCAAAGAGTAATAGAGAGGCATGTGTGGCGAAGCTCCATGGATTGAAATTATAGGGACTTCAGCATTTCTACAATGTCTTGCAAGTATATCGTTGGCTGTTGAGTTATATATTTTATCATTTACAAATATGGGCTTGTCTTCAGGAATATCCCTTGAGTTCAGCAAACTGTATTACGGTTTGCCGATCTAAGGGTATTTTTCTTATTGAAGATTTGTTTTTGGTAGGAAGAAAACCACCACCCCTTTATAATCCCAAGTTTTTGACACAGTAAGGGTTTGATGTGATAAATTGAAGTCACTTAAAAAGAGCTAGGCCTCGAAAAACGATCCGGTCTTTTGCAATCAGAAGAATAGCCAATCCTACTAATATCAGCAGTGAGCCTTAAGTCATCAAGTAATTTTATGCAGTTCGTACTGATTAAGATATTTGGGCTTTTTAGTACGGGGACTTTTTCCTTAATTACGGCTTTTCTTGTAGGATCACGGCTGATATAACCTTCATCTACAGCATCAAGTATCGCACATCTTTTAAATGATGGTGGGAAGTCCAGTAGTCTGCCTTTCAGTGTTCATTGGCATAGTATCATCTTAGCAGTTTTTGATAAGCAATTCTATCAAGCCCCTGCTAAAGGGAGATTTAGTATAAGTTTAACCAGCCATCTATATGCCATATTGTATTTGCTCATTGTAACAGGCCTTATAGCCCTTCTTTATAGACAGTAATCCACTGCTTATAATAATCGCAAAACAATATAGGGTTTTGAACTGATGCTTTTCTAGTGTATTCATTCATTTCCTCCTTAGTGTTTTTACTCACGCTGGTGAAGGGTGATAAGGTGGTCGAGAGCGAAAAATATGTCCCAATTTTCACCTGTTCAAGTATATAGAGTGTTAAAAATGTTAACTTTAGATTGCTGCTTTTGATAAACTTGGTACTCCTGTAGATTCATCCATTGATTTCCAATCAACATTTTGAAAAACGCTAAAATAAACTTTAAATCATTATTTTGCTTTGGAATACAGTAAAATAATGTGTCTACAGTCCAAAAAGAGTAGCTTTTGAAATATACGGTCTGTCAATAGTTCCTTTTCTACCAATGCCAATTGAATCGTCTTTATAAGAGTAAAGCCTGATACACTAAGCATCTAACCGCCTGTACCATATGCAGGAATTTTACCTACATCTAAGTGTTTATAATCTCTTCCATTACATACTTTAATTACTTCCCCAACTTACGCTGTTCCCAAGGGAGAGTATTTATTTCCTAGTACCACTAATTTGTTTTGAATAATTATTATTCTCCTTGTTGTAATAATGAAAATAGCTTATACTAATATAGAGCAAGGCACATTTATAAAATAACATATTAGAAAGGTAGGAAAGGTACAATAAGAAGATTATTGGCTTTCACAATCCTTCGGAAGATTATGGTTTCTGAGTAATTGGTATTTATCAGATTTTTCGAATTGATGGTATAGAATTTTTCATCTATGGAGCAATACGATGATGTATAAAAAGCTCTACGTTTTGGCGATGAAAAATAGCAAAAAGAAATTTTTTAGTCTGAAAGGGATGTGGCTAGAATAAAGGAACTAGGAAGGCTTTGTATCAGGCTATGATGATCATATTTGGAATGGAGTGAGGCAGATAGTAATATACGAAGGGCTTATGGCTAAATTTTATCAAAATGATTCTCTAAAAGCAAATTACTTGATACAAAGGATTGTACATTGGTAGAGTGCGCAGTTAAAGATAGAATCTGGGGAATAGGACTTTCATGACAGATCAAAAGAAGATTTATATCCTCAGGTGGCAGGGTCATAACTATCTTGGATATGCACTATGAGTGGTTAGGGACAAGCTGAAAAATCAATTATAAATTCAAAGGAGAAAGACGCTTATGAAGAAACTTGAGAACAAAATTACTGCTCATCACCTATGCTGACTGTATGGGAAATAACTTTAAGGACCTATCTCGGGTGTGACGAAAACATTTTAATAAGGCTGTTGGAGGAGTCCACATCCTGCCGTTTTTCCATCGTCAGGTGACAGAGGCTTTGCACCTATGAGGGTATCGATGTAGTGGATGAGGGCGCTGGTGACTGGGGAAGATGTCACCAGACTTTTCAGAAAAGTATTACCTTATGTTTGACTATATGTTAAACCATATAAGTGCGCAGAGCCCTTATTATAAGGACTTTCTATAAGGACAAGAGTCCAGTCTAAAAGACCTGTTTTTATCAGATACAAGGATTTTTGGGAAAATGGAGAGCCTACAGAGGCTGAGGTGAGATGCACTCACAAGAGAAAGCCAAGAGCACCTTATGTAGAGGCACATTTTTGAAAGACGGAACTACAGAGAAGGTATGGTGTACCTTTGATGAAGAGCAGATAGATATAAACTGCCCTTCTGATACTGCTAAAAAGTTCCTCGTTGATAACCACGACAGGAATGGCAAAGAGGGGAGCTGCTATCATAAGACTGGATACGCCTAGTGCCACAGAAAGCGGGTACAAGCTGTTTCTTCGTAGAGCCTTATGTATGGGAATTATTAGCAGAGGTTACTGATGTGCTTTCACCTACAGGAGTTACCATTCTTCCTGAGATTCACGAGCATGATCATTCCTTTTGAAAATAGCTGAAAAGGGATATTTTGTATGATTTTGCCCTGCCTATGCGTTTCTTCTTAATTCACTTTACTATGGGCAGACAAAGTGCCTTAAGGATTGGCTGCTAAAATGCCCTAATAAGCAGTTTACAACCTTAGACACACATGATGGCATAGGCGTTGTGGATGTTAAGGACTTGCTTCCTGATGAAGAAAATCGAGAAGACAAAGGAAGATATATTTAAGTTTGGTGCCAATGTTAAGAAGATATACAATACAGCCTTATAACAACCTTGATATCTATCAGGTGAACTGTACATACTATGCGGCTCTCGGAGACCATGATGATAAGCTTACCTCTTAGCAAGGGCAGTACAGTTCTTTGCAAAAGGCATACCTCAGGTGTACTATGTGGGACTTTGCAGGTAAGAATGACCTCTAAGCTTTTAGAAGAAACTAAAGTGAGGTAGAAACATCACAGGCACTTTACCTTGGATGAAGTGGAAAAGAGAGTAGAAACGCCCTGTAGTAAGAGATTTGCTTAAGCTTATGGAGTTTAGAACACTCTAAGGCCTTTTGCCCCTCGATGGTAAGTTTGAAATACCTGATACTGATGAGGATGCTTTCACATCATTAGAGGCTGAGGGAGAAAGGGCTGAACTTATAGCTGATTTTAAGACTCAAGTTTTAGGGTACTTTCAAATGGAGAAGAAATTTTAGCAATTAATACAGATTACTTGAAGGGGAGATATTATGAAAATTAAAAAGATAATTGTTTGGGACTTGCAGTGGCATTATTCTCAGTAAATGTAACAGCGGTAGATGAAGTTTTGGCAGAGGGTAAAAAGCAAAGTCAGCAGTGCAGCTGAGACGAATTCAAAGAAGGTGAGCTTGACCTGTGTTATGGCAGGAGATGCTTTTGACATCTAAGGCTTGCTTATTGGTCGGATAACGGCGAAGGTGGCTGCATGATCAATCCGATATTTAAGACAATTAAGCCTTTTAATAGAAAAGGCAGATTTAGCCATAGTTAATCAGAGACTACTTTTAGGCGGAAAAGAGCTTAAGTGAAGGCTCCACATTTAACGGACCCACGAACTGGGGACGCTTGTAAATGCAGGATTTGATGTGGTTCTTCAGTAATAACCATGCCCTTGACAGAGGTAAACAGGAATATAAGCAACTATCTGAACTCTGATATCCTAAGATAAGACAGTTGGCATAAATACCTCAGAGGCTCAGAAAGAAACTCTGTATTTATGAGAAAAACGGAATCAAGGTTGGATTCTTAATTATACCTATGGAACTAATGAATTCTCTTCCAAAGGATATGCCTTATGCAGTCAATTATCTTAATAAGAAGGAAGTTATAAGTGATATAAAAAGAGCATGAAAAGGAGGCAGACTTACTATAGTCTGCCCACACTGGGGAACAGAGTACCTTAGAGGAATTTCAGACTATCAAAAAGGCTTGGGAGTCAGATTTTTGTAGAAAATGGAGCTGACCTTGTACTTGGCTGCCATCCATCATGTAATAGAGCCTATAAAATATGTGACTGATAAGACAGGACATAAAGATAAGCTTGTATACTATTCAGTAGGGAACTTTTGTAAACAGTACTATGTCAACGGCAGGGTAAGTGAGAGACATAGGAGGTCTCTGCAAGGTCAAGCTTAAAGAGGGCTGATAATAAGGTGAGGATAGGAAATACGGAGTGAAGGCAACTGTTATGCATAACGGAGGAACAAAGTTTGGCTCAAGGGTAATTCCTTTAAACATTTACACAGATAAACTTGCAAAGAAAAATGTAATGAAGGCTCAGGACTATATGTTTTCAGTGAAACTCGTAAGGAAATTTGTACGAAGTCTGGGGGCAAGCTTGGGATTAAAACTTGAGAAGTGACGAAATAAAAAGGACTGAAGAAGGTGTATTGACTGCAGTCTGGAAGAAATATTTTGGTGACTATGTATTATTTTCTGAAGAGAGTGTTTAACTTTCTTCAGATTTTTTATTTTCCTCTACATTTGTCAAAATTGACAGATGTTTTTCTTAAAACTATGTTAGACTTACTAAAAATGAAAACGATGAAGGAGCAGCCATGTCTTATTGTAAAAGTTTCTTGCCATATAGCAGGGACAATGTACCACTTGTAATCTTAAAAAGAGAGAATAGAAAACATATCAGGAGAATGAATGCTCGATAAAGAGAGGCCTGCTCTGTCCCATCAGCAAGTAAAATACTCGATAGCCGCCTTACGAAGAAGACCTGTTTAATACATATGGTATAAATTGTGATTCTATTGATGAAGAGAGTATAGCTGAGATTTATGAAAACTGTCCATTGATTGATAGAAACATACTTGTAGTCACTGGAAGATGAGGGAAGCAGGGATGAGGCAGGAGTACTTTCTAGCAAAACTCATGTGAAAATACTACAGAAAAGTATATATAGATGCAGAGCTTGAAGCAAATGGCTATGACATTTATGACGATGAAGATGAGGAAGAAGTTGAGGAATACTGATTATGATAACTTTGATGAAGGGTTTAGTGTGTTTAACTTTACTTCAAATAAAGGACTGGTAGAAATCTGTGATGTGATAGACCTATCATTTGTACCGGAAGATGTAAAGGGAGTGAGTATCATTATGGTGACAGATTTACAAAAGCCTCCCACACCATTTGTGATAATCCGGGGCTAAAGCCTGACAGATATCTTGAAGCAAGGCTCCGGCATAGCTACAAGCAGGAATGCGCTAAGAATAATGGTTGATTAATCATGATACATATTTTAAGCACGAAAATGCAAGTTTACCTTATGGATAAGGACTGTGCACTACCGTTGTAGTGGATGCTGATGAAGATGCTATACTGAAGGCGTATTTAAAAAGGCTTTTTGGCATTGCAAGAGCTGAAAATAAAAAGAAGAAAATATAAGCAAGTTCATATTTAGGACTAAGAGGATATTTGGCAGAGATTTTTCAGAAGAAGTGCTTGTTAAAATTGTAACAGATGTTAAAAAATCTAAAGATAAAGCACGAGATAGAGACAATGAAGAGACGGATGAAAAATATTTTGGAAGGTTTTTTGAAAAGGAAGATAGTGCATTAGAAAAACTCTGTAAAATGAGCGGTTTGGCTGAGTTTCAAAGTTTAGTAAAAGGAATATCTTGCGGTTATTAAGGCCGAAAAGAGAAAACAAGAAGCTTAAGACTATGCACAGAAATTTGGTTTTACAGGCAGTCCGGGTCTGAGCAAAACTACCTGTGCAAAGCTCCTTGCAGATATTTTTACAGCTGAAGAAGGGATGACAAATTCTGTATTTAATATGGTGAGCAGGGCTGACATCATAGGAAGGTATATAGGGCAGACTGCTCCCAAGATTACAGAACTTTTTAACAATTCCAGAAATGGCATTATTTTTGTGGATGAAGCTAGGATTCTTTGCAAAATGATGCAGAAAAGCACCAATAGTTTTGTAAAGGAAGCAATTAAAGAATTTGTAAGGTACATGGAACTTTATCCTGATGTATATTGTTATCTTTGCATTATACTGATAATGAATTGCAGAGTTTATGGCTATGGATAAGGGCTTGAGTCAAGGATTGGAAGACCATATATTTTAAGGATTATAGTGTAAATGAACTGATAAGCATTTTTGAAGAAAAGCTTAGCGAAAATGGATAAGGAGATGGAGGAAAATCTGAGGGATGAAGCTTGAAATCATTTTGAAAATGAAACAAAATCAGAGAATTTTGCAAATGCAAGAACTGCCAGAAAGTTAGTAGAAGAAGCCACAACACAGTTTGGCATAAGAACTTTGAACAAGAAAATCCTGAAAGAGTGATAATATTAGAAGATATATTGAAATAAGTGAGGTAGAAGAGTATGGAGAAAGCAATCGTAAATATGAAAAACTGGGAATTGAGCATTATGAGAGGACGCTGTAACTTATCGGGATTGCAGACAGCCATCCTCGACTTGGCAATGAGGCACATATAGGTCATACTTCATACTTGAGTCAAATATACATTAGAAGACGATATTTTAACTTATGAAAACAAGAAATACTATTTATATCTCACTCACTCTAAAATATATAGCAGAGGCGGATGACATTGCTAAAGAAAGTATTTTAAAGAATACTATGAGAATCTTGAGGTTAAAGAACGCCTTAGTGAACTTATGATGATTGGACGGAGAAATAGAAGAAGAAAATAAAAACAGGAAGAACACCTAATTGAAACTGCAAAAAGTATGAGGACTGCATTTACATGAGATGAAGCAGATTGCAAGAGGTGATAAAGCTTGCTTTACAATATTGGAGGAAAGATGGGGCTTATTGAACCGGCTCTGCATATTGGCAATTTTCAAGATAGTGTTTTGTATATGAAATATATAGAAGATGAGGAAGACGAGAATGAAGTGAGCCTTGATTTTAGGGTACTGGCTCATGGCAGATAAGGATGATATACCGGTGTTTGTTATGACAGATGATGGTCATTATGTGGAACAGCCAAGAGAACACAAAGTAAAAAGAAAACAAAAAGGTGATGACATATAGCTGGTCAGATAATATAAAAAGAGCAAATTATAAAGAATAGTTCCAATATTCTATAGAGTTTAATGGGTCAAAACATAGCTGTTGGAGAGACAAAAAGTGTTTACAGAAGACCGCATATGTAGAGGGATTATTTAGTCTGATTGCTACAATGGGAAATCTATATTTAGCAGTGGGGGAGAAAAATGAGTTTATTTTTACATCAGATTTACATTTTTACCATAAAAATATAATTAAGCATGCAAAAGACCATTTGACAGTGTGGAAGAGATGAACGAAAAGCTTATTAAAACTGGAATAACTGGACAAAATCAGAGGATGAAGTTTATATTTTAGGAGACTTCACTATGAAAGGCACTGAGTATGTTGCTAGATATTTTCTAAAGCTTAAAGGAAAGAAATATCTGATTAAAGGAAATCATATGATAACTTTGTAAATCAGGAAACTTTTGATAATTCGCTTTTTGAATGGGTAAAAGATTATTTTCGAACTGCAATATAATACCAGAGCTTTATCATGTTTCATTATCCTATAGAAGAGTGGAATCATTTTTAGAGAGCAATCCACTTACATGGACATCAGCACAATAGCCGGAATACAATATATTAAATAAAGAAAAGGGGCTTAAAAAGTATGATGTGGGAGTGGATACAATTATATGAAACCTGTGAGCATAGAGGAGATAATAAAGTTTTTGGGCTAGGGAAGGAGAAAGAAGAATGTATTATAGGTTTGATGAATGTATAGAATATATGAAGAAAGCGGGATTAAAGACAAAGTGGAGAGAAGAGAGTGAAGAAAGAGTGGACTTAGAACAACTGTCGGATATTCCGGGTTTTGAATGGATTGACGAAGATAGCTTCGTAACTATGGAAAGAAAACCCTTATTTTTAGGATGAGGGGAAGAGGGTTACAAAAGAGCAGGCATTTGACATAATAAGCAGGGAGATTGAGAACAAGAGAAACCATCTGATAAAGAGGACGGAAAAACATAGAAGAGAGTCCTGCTCTCCAGTTTGCTGAAATAAGATTGCATTATGCTAGTGGACTGGGCTGGATACAGTCTTGGATAGATCCTGACGATGCGGTAGGTGAAACTAATTACTGTGCATGGAAATACCCTGATGGTCTAAGGCTTATAGAAGAACATATGCTGAATGCCAAAAAGATATCCTTATCTCAAGTATGTAATAGTGTACACATCATGCATGATGCAGTGAGCCGAGAGGATTTATATTATGTAGATGGAATCTTTTCATGATATTGAAGATAGGATATTTTGGGGAGGGTTTGAGTATGCACTTTGGGTACATATGATGGTGGAGTTGAAAGAGTGGATAGAGATAAGGCAAAAGAACTTTACGAAGAATATCAGTCAGAATATCCTTGTGAAGAAATGTTTATGAGGATGATTGGAATAAGTATATAAAGCCATATTTAGATGAAGAGTATGTCCTAAGATTAAGCAAAGCTTGGAAACAATTAGAAGAAGAAAGAGCAGAGATGCTTTCTCTAAATATATATGACCGTAAGACAGTAGAAGAAAAATTTCAAAGGATTATTATGAGAAGCTTCTTAGACATAAAAATGATTTAGAGATGGATTACTCAAAGGAATTTTGTGAAAAAGATATATAAAGTTTTTGTGGCTGCTACAAAGGAGGCTGAAAGATTTTAGTTATGGGAGAGATAAAGCAGGGAGAACTGGATATGCAATTTTATTGGGATATTATTAGAGAGATTGGTAAAAATAAGAAAGGGAATACATTGTTGAGTCAGAGATTGAGCCTGTTAGGAAGAAGCTTCCTGGAAAAGAATTTTATGATGAGATGGATATTAATGCTTAGTATTTTTAGACTTGATGGAGATTATATGGCTAAGCTTAGGGACTATATAGGAAGTGGTGAAATTCATTTTGATAAGATTACCAGATTTTTAAAGAAAGATGGAGAGACTGATGAGTCAATAAAAGAAATTTCTTGATGATATAGATGTGTTGGAGATGAGAAAACTTAAGAAAGATGGTACTGTCTTATGTTGACTATAAGGAAAAAAGAATTGGATAAGCGTATTCCTTGGGAAAGCTTTTGCAAAGGAATTAAAAGAATCATTGAAAGGAGACTGATATAACAGTGGAGTGGAATGATGAAAAGAGCATATTTTAATAAGGGTGAGCTGACTATATTTATCGAGAAAAAGACATAAAGAAGTTAAATAGTGGAAATTAAATCGGTGAGGGAGTGTATGAGTATGAGAAGATCAGAATTTAATAAAAGATTTGCAGAAAATGATGAGAGAGAAAAAGAAGAAGAAATAGAAAAAGAAGAAAAATAGACCGAGTATTAGATGAAGTTATAATTGGAAAAATGTAAATAGGCCTTAAAGGAGAGTTCCACAGGAGGCTTATGACAAAGCAAAAAGATAATTATAGCAGAAGGGATAAAAGGAGGCATTCGACGATTTTTAGTTTGCAATGAGTATATTGAAGAAATAAAACTGCCGGAGGAGCTTAGAAAGGATAGAGATAGGGCTTTTGGAGATATTGAAAAAATTAAAAATATAGATATGCCTGATTCAGTAAAGAGAAATAGGAGAGTATGTATTTTTAGGAAGTCACAGCAAGAAGATAAGGTTGCCTAAATCAGTAGAAAAATTAGCAGACGGTGTATAAGGGCAAATATTGAAGAGATAGAAATAGATGAAAATAACAAGAATTTGAAACTGGATGGAGATTTGATTATAAGTACAGATGGTAAGAGAATTATAATGGCATTTAATCTTACGGGTAAAGCAGTATATAAGATACAGAGGGGGTGAAGATATTGATGCTTTTGCAGGTTGTAAATTTGAAAAACATAATACTTCCTGAAAGTTTATCAGAGATTGGGGGAAGGCTGCGTTTAGAGGCTGTGATATTTTTCGCATTTAATAGTGCCGGATAGTATTTCCTGCTTAGGTTTTGCTGCATTTAGAGGCTGCGATATTGGAGAATTGAGGGCTTCCTTGGCACGTTTAAAAGGATAGAGGGTAGATGTTTTGAAAACACGCCAGAATAGAAAAATTAAAACGCCGATAGTGTTGAGTGTATTGGAGAATTAGCATTTTATGAGTATGAGAATCCTAAAGGAATAAACTTGCCTGAGTCATTGTAGTGGGGAACTAGTGCTTTTTATTTAAGAAAATGCCACATCAATGCCCATAAAATTCGGGAAAAATATCGAGAAAAATAGGATCAGGCTTTTAATGATGTATATTTGGTAAAATATACATTTACATAAAAATATTAAAGAAATAGACGCAAGCCATTTGGAGATGTTAAACATAGCGTTTACAATAATTCCTAAAGGTGAAAGGGAGAGGATGTTTGACTTGATATTGGTAGGAGGTTACCAAGACAGAACCGGATTCGATGGAGGAGATTAGAAAGCAAAGAATTCGGAGATAATATATTAATATTTCAGCTGATGTAATAAATGTAAAATCAGCCGATACCGATGAGTTGGAAATATAGTATGGCGCCTGCTCGAATGTATGAATATTTCATACATTGGGGGAGCAGGGGCTTGAACCCGATTTTTGAAGCTTATGACAGAGTGTTTGAAAAGGCTGAGCAGACGGAAAGATAAGTCGGTATGTTATCATAAGGTTTGAAAACCCTTATAAAGCTCGGCGGATGAAGGAGAAAGATGATGAAGATTATCTAAGAGACGCTAAAAAAGTGTATTAGAATACCAGATTTATCAAGAACCCAATAGAGGTAAATGGGATTCAAGTGGTGAAGTCACATAAATACAACATTATCACCAAAAAGGTTCTTGATACAAACTTATAGAAAGGGCAGAGAATATGGATAATAAGGAAGAGGTTAACATTTTAAGGCTTATAAGCTGTAATATTCCAATGTTTCAAGCTCAGCTATCATCATCAATCAACTCCTTAGAGCAAGAGCAACAATTTGAAATGGACTAAAAACTGAGGCCTGTTGTCAGCAGAACATAAGTATGCTCGCAACATACCTTAAGCTCTTCAACCTTTGCAAAGTTGATAAGCTGCTTGTTATCGGATTTGTGTATTGCTTTCAAGAGTTTTGTTAGGTTTGAAATTTTTTACATTATGCCCAAATGGTCTATTATTGTTGGAGAGTGCAGTTGTAGTATATCTAATACGTAACATTGTTTAGGAAATGTTTATTATCTGAGGCGGATATCATGAGTGGAAAGGTTGTGTTATTATTTTTTCCGCATTAAAATCATCTCCCTATAAAAAAAGAGTGAAGATGAGAACAGCTTTTTCACAGAATAAATTTTTCATTCAGTAGTTTTATGTGCTTTGCTGAATATATCCTGTCATCACGCAGGTGGAGACATTTCTTTTTTATGCTCATTTGTAGCCATAAGGTATTACGACCATTATTCCACAAAAAGAGCATAAGGATTACATAAGTGTTATCATATTTTTTACCCGAAATTTCACGGAAGGTTTTTAATACTATCAAAATAGTATTCTCCGCAAGCTCAAGTTGTATCCTTTTTAATAGCTTCAAAAATAGTTTGTATACTGTAGAACCGTGTTGCTTACCTGATAAGAGGGTTGTCTTATCTATGGTGCTGGTGGGCGTTCGAGGTTGAAAGCTGGCAAGTTCTCTGTCAGCCCCGCACAGGACAGTAGATCTTCTACGGAGGTGAGATAGTCCTTTTGTTAGATAGGTATTACCACAGCAACCTCTCAATCATAGCGAAATCACGGTTAATGAAGGTTCAGCAATATTTTTAGGCCTGCTGGCCACCATAAGCCTCCCACCATAGACAGCGGCGCTATGGTATCAACAAAATTATCCCCATATTTTTGGTGTTGTTTATAGTAGGAACCAGGTCAAGCAGTCTTCTGGAATTTTTGTTGTGGGCGAATTATTTTTATAAGTTCTTCTTCTATTTCATCTGGATGTCAGCGATGCTCTGCCGATGATTTGGTTTGAGACATAAACCATAAGAGTTGAACGAGGGTTGAGGTATGCGATCAGCTGCATATTCTTTAGCCTTGGTTGATGATAATGAGACTGTATAAGGGGTTTTGGTGCCGGTTTCTGCGGACATAGGAAGACCTCCATTTGAGTAATTGATAGAGGCAGTTTAATGGTCGAAAGAAAATGCAATGAGAAATTGCCAAAATTGACGATATTCCATATAATTGTTGATATAATGTAAATAGTAATGTAGCAAAGCCAATATTCCGGAGGTAATTAAGATGAAAGGTAGAGAAATTAAGAAAACGAGCTTTATATTTCAACAGGAAGATAACGATATTGGACTTGGACTATAAGGATGTGAAGTTTTTAGTAAAAGATATGAAGAGAGGTATGTTGGCTACAGGTATGCTAAGAAGGTGAGCATAATGTAGAATTGGCTATAGAAATTGCAAGTGATCTTGAAGAGATGGGTAAAAAGGAAAATTTGAAAGGTATGTCTTTGAATGATAGAAGGAGATATCCCTATATGGTATATCCAAGCGGGATAGATATTTTTGAGGGAAAAGCGACTGGCTGATGAGCTTCGATGCAATACTTTTGGAAGTAAATATGCTGCAAATAATGAGGTGAAAGTTCATATAGCAGCAGCAAATAACGGAGGCGGTATGAAAAAACCAGAGAAAGAAAGTACATAGCTTATGGACTTACATTTTTATCATGAAAATATCATTAAGTTTGTATGCAAAATAATTTGATAAAGTTGCAGAGATGAATAAAGAAACTCATTAAAAATTAAAGTGACAGAGTAAAGGTTGATGACAAGTTTTTATTTTAGGTGACTTCATTATAGAAAGGAACTGGATATGATATGGAGATAAAAATGTTTGTAGGGGGACACTTGGTGTTGCAATTTATAAAAAGATATTTTTATAAAACTACTTGACATAATAATTGTGTGTGTGTATAATGAAAGTTGCTGTATATCTGGATTACTTCCAGTGATAATAGGGATAAGGAGGAAAAAGTGAGATGGGATGTTTTTAAAGATGGAGTAGGGATGTACCATATGTGCCCCAAGCTTAAGCAAGGTTTTGGCGTAAGAAAGGTATATTTTCAAAAGAATTGTGTTATTGTGAATCTTTAGGAAGGATGTTGATGAGAAGACTGCAAGAATTTTTGCTGCCCAGATTCGTTTTCTATGGGACATAATTTGCACATTTCATAATTGTAGTGCTTATAGAGGCACTGTACAAAGACTTTAGAAACAAATAGAAAGGTTATAACCTGTTAAAAGTTATATAATAACATTTATATGTATTTTATCTATATGTTACCCTAGATAAATCATAGTTTTAAAATCAAAACTATTAATATTTATTATGTAGAGAGACTAAGAAGAAAAGGCTATAAATCAAACTTCAGTGATAAAAGCAAGGGTGGAAATCTCTAGAGAGGTTTTTCACCTGTTTTCTCTATAATAATTAAAAAGAGTATGTCAATACAATCTGTTTTACATATCTAGACATAAGTAATTCTAATAATATCAAAATTATCAGGACAAATGATGAGGGAATTAAATGGTATAATTAAAGAAAAGATTATATAAAGAGTGGTAGCAAGATGTATGAAATTAATAACTCATTATGAAAAGACTTGCCAAATGGTTATAGAACCTAAAGAACTACTGTTTTATGCGATAATGTACAGAAAAAATGGAATAATGTTAGAAAGATAATTGATGAAAATGATTTTAAATGGGATGAGATTAAAAACTGTCAATTTAAAAATATGAAATAACGATAAAAGACTGCTTTATATGTAATTTGGATTTTTGAAATCAGCAGGAATAATAGAATATATGATGATATTTGTAGGGATTTGGGTGAAGATTTTTAAAAACTTGGAGGAAAATATAGATACAATTTCTTATGATGATAAGAGATTTTATAAGAAAAGAGAAAAATCAGTGATTGATATATTCTGGAATGGAAATCAACCTGTTTTGGATGTGACTTATGTTGAAAAGCAGACTGTGCCTGCAAAAACAAGTAATGAAAAATAAGTGTTCAATGGTTTGGACGAGGTTGGAACAGGAAAGACAGTAGCTGGTATCTATGCTATACAAAAGAGTAATCCAGGAGAGAATAGACAGTGATAATGATGAAAATCCGGTATCAATATTGATAGTGTGTCCTTACAATAAAAGGAAGATTGGTATTCTGATATATTAAGACAGTTAGGGAGAGAAATCCAATATTGTTAATCAGTCAGATAATGGAGAAATTATTTTAAAATAAAAGTAAAAGAAGGGATGTACCACAGATTTATATATCCGGAAATGCTGGCGGATATGGAGATGGGAGTGATTACCAGTTAAAAAGACTCTATGTGGACATATGGTAAAGAACCTTGGGATTTGGTTATTGTCGACAGATGCCATAATTGTTTTGAAAATTATGGAATATATTCGAAACTCGAGCCCTACTACTACAGCGACTCCGATTGTTGTAAACAGTGAGTGAAATTAGAGACTTTGAACAGTATAAATATCAGCTAACAAGAATGATTAATTGCAAAATATTATCAAGAAAATATAGATCCTATAGAAATACAGGAGTACTCTGATGAGGATATTTTCGTCTGTAACTTTAAGGAAGATTTATTTTGATAATATAACAATTGATGAGAAATTGAGTTCATAGAGTGTTCAAGACATGAAGATAGAAAAATGGTATACTAAACTTAATGAGAGAAGACTTTTTCTCAGCTATGTTGCTGATCAGGATGATGATCTTTTAGCGAAGAAGATGAGAGAAACATTCCTAGAAGGTATTTATGAAAGTGGAATATAATGATAAATTAGAAAAGTTAAAAAGCATAATCAAGGGAAAGATTCATATGATAAATATTCAAAGGATTCATTTTTGATTTTTGCAGAAACACAAGAAGCTGTTAATTTGATTTTTGAAAATATTTCGGATTTGCATCAGACAAGCTGATGATAGGAAAGCTGCATAGTGATGCGGCAGAAATAGTTAATAAGTTTACAAATAAAGATATAATAATGTCAATATTGAAAAATAATATAAGAGAGGCAACAGGAGCATATTGATTACTACAGGTAAAAGTGGAGGGACTGGTTTAAATCTGGGAGAATTTGATACAGTTATTCACTATGAACTTCCTTTTTCAAGTAATGAATTGGAACAGAGATTTGGAAGGATTGAAAGGGCAGATGATTTAATAGAAATAAATGATTATAAAAGGGGAAAAAGTAATTACAAATAGAATGTTATTTTTGATAAATAAGGTTAATGAAGGTGAACTGGATTTTGAAACAAATCATGTACTCTACTATGCAATAAATAAAGATTCAAATTACGGTGAAAAATATATGCCTATTAGAATACTATTTTATTTCATCCTGAATATAGAAAAGCGTGTTACCAAAAAGCGCTTTTGGAGATATTAAAAATAATAAAGGATTATTTAGATGATGATAATAATAAAAGAGCTGCTAAATGATTATTTTAAATATAATAGAGAATATGATATATATAATTTGATAAAAAGAACGATAACATAATTAAAAAGGAGGACTTAGTTAGCATTGTTGATAATATAATAAATAATACTGGTAGAGACAAAATAGATGAAGAGAATATTATAAATTATAAGAGCTTTTATGATGAGTACATTGAAAATAAAAATATGAATCTTATATTGAACCTGAGAAAAGTATTAAAGTTTTTATTGAATTCTATGTATGGCTAAAAATGACAATGCAACTTTGGGGAATCAAAGGAATGTGAAAAATGATCACGAAGTTGAGTTTGAATCCGTAGCTGATAATGAAGAAAATGATGATAAGAGAATAGAAAAATAAAAAGTTATGAAAATTAAAAGGATGTGCAAGAACATATATTTAATAAAGCAGGATGATGGGACAGGTTTGACCATATAATGTGAGACTGGAGAAAGCTTAGGTGGATATACTGGAAAAACCTATGTACTGTGGGGAGTTACTCAGGGTATTTTATATAAAGGATGGAGAGTTATAAATAAACATTTTTAATTAGGAGAAGGTAATGGAAGAAAAAGAATAATGAGATTAAAAAGCCCAATCTATAATTGATACAGTACAGAGATATGAGATAGGTGAGGAAGGATTTTTAGACAAAGATGTTGATGAAGCAGTAAAAAAGCAGATAGCTTTTTACTTGATAATAGGAAGAACCGTGTTTTGAAGATTTTGTAAGTAAAACTATTACTGATTTAGAAACAACAATTAATGGATGTATTAAGTCTCGAAATAATCCTAAGAAAAAGGACGATCTTAAAAAAGTATAAGGAGGGTTATTTAATGAGATTATACAAAAATGCAAATGTATTGTATGGAAAACGAGGAGTGAAAAATCCAACTGTAGAGATGAGTTTTCAAAGGTTGGAAATAAGTGCATGATTAGATGTGATAGTCCTGACAAAGGTTTTTCTCTTGAAAATATATATGGATTTTTGTACTAGGGAAATTCGGATAAAAGTCACAAAATGGGCAGGAGGGAATGTATGGAATAGGAATCAAATCTTTATTCTGTTTTGTGGATGAGATTTGAAATAAATAGTAATATTAACATAAAAGTTAGTTCGTCTGGAGAAAAAGCTTGATAAAGTTGAACTTAATTTTTGCCAAGGATAAAAAGTTGTGAGACGGAAAAACTATATTGTCTTTTGAAAAGCTTTATTTATAATGGACTGGTAATAATCATCATCACGGGGTTTAATGTAGTGCAGTTAGCTCAATTTATTGATAAGATATACGAAGATAAGACTGGTTATGATGAAATAATTAGAAAAATATTTTTAACGGGAAGAAAGATGAAGAGATTATTTTTGATGCGAGCCTTGTTTTTACTGAATTAAGAGGTGATAATCGCCATTTTTCAAAACAGTATAAAAGAAAGTGATAATTAAAAAAAGATGTGACTGAAATATGTAAACTGGAATCAGAAGAAGAGAGTAAAAATTGAGACAGAGATTGACAATGTAATAGTAAAAAGTAAGTATTATAGATCAGGAAAAATATTTGTTAATGCATTACAAAGATGAGCAGATAACAATAGGATTTAGAATCAATTCGAGAGAGGATGATATTGATCAAGATAGACTATACTCTACATACTTTGATTGGAACTTATGTGAGATCAAAGACCTATCTTAGAGTACAAACAGGTTGTCTTATTAATGACAACGAGATTAATTCTTCCCGCTCCGGACTTGAGCGTGAAAAATGAAGGGGAACCTAGGGTTTTAAGAAATAATGTATAAGGGAAAAGCTAGTGTAAGTATACTGTGTGAACTTGCAGTCAAAGATGAAGAGGCATTGGAAGTCTTATGCAAATTACTATATTTATATAGATGTGAATCAGAGCTGAGATAAAGATGAATTATCACCTAAATATATATTCAATGGCAGTTTGGAAGAACTACAAAATTCGGTTGCAAAATGGACATTCAGAAGAAAGATTTAAGTTTATTTTTAAAAGAGGAGGATGGTATAGACTATAAAAATAGACTGATAAATAAAAATCGACCACCAAATGCTGATTTAGACAATGTAAGCAGATTGTTTGATATTTATATAAAATATATAAAAAGAAGGAGGAGGGCGAGTCTGATATAATCCGTAGAGATGAGGGTTTATTTGAGGATTTAGGTATTGGTCATAAAAATTGTGTGATGCTCTTTTAAAGAAAAACAATGATATATGGATAAGACAGATTGCAGAGCTTATCTTTTTGTCAGTATAAAGGAAGTAATAATAAATCGTATTGGAGGAACAGGGGCTTAATGAAATACAAGAATATCTTAGCAAAATAGAGCGAAAACGATGAGAATTTTTATAAAAGCAGTTAATTGCAAGGTATAAAGTCACAGATTGTTTTGACTACATCGGAAGATATTCAATTGGAAACTTTTCAGAGTGGTTCGTTTGGTAACGAAAGAATTATTTTGAGGGCTGATTGTACTCAAGGATATAAATGAGTATGAATGTTCTATGGTAGATTAAAAATTTGCTTGATGATAAAATTATTCAAGTAGAAGCTTAAAGCTCCCCTTGTTGTTTTTGCTTCACCTGATTTGTGGTACAATACAAATAAGCTGCAAGATACTATAAATTATGAATTTGTAGCGATGAGATTAGAGATGAAAACGATATTATATCTTTGTTAAAACTAATTCATGATGATATATTGAAAATAGGAACAATTGAAAGAGATTATTACTGATTTTACTTATAGTAGTAAGGTTAAAGGGATAGAGATAGAAAAACAACGGGCTGGAATAATGATATTAAGTTTTTACTTAGATATATTAAATATATCATTTAGAACATTTAAAAGGGTTTATTGCTGCGAGATATTATATTGATAGATATAACGAAACAGCTAAAAATGAAGATTTTAAGATAAATTATATCAATCAATGTAAAATAAAAACTGTTAAAATACCGAGACCTTAGAAGCATATTTAATTGGTTGGGCACATATGAGCTGAGTAATATTGATGATTGGCGTAGATGTTTATATTTGGCTCTGTGGAGTTAGATAAAAGATCTGGAGAGTGACTCAGAATTGATTAGATTTATTAAACAATTCATTGGAGGAAAATTTTATGTAAAGACAGAAAGTATATCCGTTAATAATAAAAACCGTAAATTCATAGGATATATATTATCAGATGGAGATAATAAGGCATATATATTAAACAAGCAGCTAAAAATGGTGTATGTTACCCAAGTGGGTCGGATTAGGGAGTGAATACAACGAAAAATGTTTGTTAGTATTTTATAGTAATTGTGATGAGCAAAGTTCTTTGTCAGAGGTGCTTGCTAATATAAATTATGGAGATGATATTTGTGAATATATTAAGATTTTATAAAGACAGGTAATATTAAAAAGATTTGTCTTCTGAAATGTATAATAGGTATTTGAAGAAAAAGGCTGGAATATGAATATCCATTTTGAGTTGATGAGATAGAAAAAGGCGAGTGTTGTGAGAATCTATCAATAGAAGATGCTTTGATTCGATTCTATCTGCAAAATGTCATATGATGGTCACTGCTATATGTAATCAGATTCCTACATTGGGTATAAAGTTGCATCGAAACCAATACAATAGACTTAGAAAGAAGGAATAGACTTATAGTTGCTATGTTGGTTTTGCAAAAATATAGGGAGAAAGAGACATATACATAAAAATTTTTATGTTGTAAAAATTGTTTTTGAAGAATATAAAAATCTTTGTCAGAGGGCAAGAGGTTGAAGATGTAGATGGAGTTATATAAGAAATTAGTGTTGAAAAGTAGAATATCTACAACCAACAGGACGCATGACCCTAGTAAACAGAGTAAAGTTATCACGCAGATAATTGGGATATTATATAGCAAGTTCAATAGGCTATAATTAGGGGAAAAATTGGAGGTTAATTATAGAAAGAATATATGATCAGTCGCTCATCAATAATCAACCGTTGTAATAAGACGGTAAACTCCATCTCCTTTTTACCGAAGGAGAGCGCCCTTGTAGTGAAGCGTATTTCGAGAGTTATATGACAACGATGGCAATAAATGCTAGCAGATATTTTATTGATATTTCATCTATAGAAGAGGCTGATGAACTTGGTGATAAATATGATGTAGATGTTCTTATCACAGAAATCTTGACTTTGATGGGATTATATCATTAGTGTTGTATGACGAAGAGATTGACCAGACAAACTAATAGTTTTTCTGCTATAATCTGAAAGGTTACTGATATAAAAGCCGATAGTTGGGAGGTAATTAAGGATGAAGGTAGAAATTTAAGAAAAACGAGCTTTATGAAGAAATTTCAACAGGAAGATAACGATATTGGACTTGACTATAAGGATCTGGAAGTTTTTAGTAAAGATAAGGAAGAGGTATATTTGGCTACAGGTATAGCAGAAGGTGAGCATGATGTAGAATTGGCTATAGAAATCGCAGTGAAAAATTTGGAAAAAGATGGAGGAAAAAGGTAAAAGCTTGAAAGATGCCTTTTAATGATAGAAGGAGATCTTCTTATGCAGGATGTATACAATGGGATAGATATTTTGAGGGAAAAAGCTGGGAGAGGATGTAGATGTAATATTTGGAAAGTAAATATATTGCAAACAATGAAAAAAGGTGAAAGTTTATATATCAGCAGCTTAAATAACGGAGGTAGATATAACCAGAGAAAAAGCCATATCTTACGAGCTTACATTTCCGGACACATATAGGAAATGCTTGCTAAGGATAAGAACTGGCAGTTAATCAGAGTGAAGATAGTAAAAAGCCTTTCTTTGGATATATGATAGAGAAGGCCATATAAATCTCAATGTAAAAGTCTCCTCAGAGTGGAGAGATTTTTGGCGAAAAAGCCTTTAAAATCGGTTATAGCAGGCTGGCAGCATCAGAGATAAAGAGCATTGGAATACAATTATTTTAGACGGTTCTATTCCTGAAAGGGATATTAAGAAGATGATAGCTGAAAAGCTATGATATCATCACTGATTCTCCGACAAAAGAGGATATGAGGCTGTAAAAACTATTCCAAAAAGGTAAGGGTTGCGACCTATGCATAGGTTGCAGAGATGGCGAGGGGATAGAAAGATGGCAAGGGCAGCAGTTGAAATGCACTGCATAAGAATCCTGATCCTGAGCGCAGATCCCTGTTTCAGGGTTGTAAATTCTAAAGGGGAGAATGTTCAGGGTTCGTTTGCCTTTGGAGGGTTAGATGAACAGGCAAAGGGAGGCTTAGAAAGATGGTATTGAGGTCGAAAATAATAAGGTAGACCTTAAAAATATGGAATATAAGGAAGAGATATTATAAAGCAGGATAAAAGGTTTACATAAAATCCAAGGTATAATTACTGCATATTGAACTTACCAAGGTATCTAATAAGACTGTTACAGATAGATAAGCAAAGATGAGAATTAAACTAAGGAGGTATTATGGGAAATATTTAATGGCACTTGACCAGGGAGACTACAAGTTCAAGGGTATACTCTTTGATAAGAGTGGAAATATTGTATCTATGGCACAGAAAGAGTTTAAGCAGATTTATCCTAAACCGGGTTTTGTAGAACATAAATCCAATGGAGATTTGGTCGTCTGAGTTTGAGTACAGCTGTAGAAGCAATGGCTAATGTAGGGCAGTTAGTGAAGACATAGAGGCAATAGGAATAACTAATCCGAGGAGACAACTGTAGTATGGGATAAAGGAAACCGGAAAGCCGGTTTATAATGCGATAGTCTGGCAGTGTGGGCGTACAGCCCCGCTCATAGATAAGATTGTTAAGGAAGGATATGCTTATTATATAAGAGAAGCAACAGGACTTGTTCAGATGCATATTTTTCAGCGAGCAAGGTGGCTTGGATACGTGATAATGTAAGTGGTGCAAGAGAAAAAGCAAAGGCCAGTAAGCTGCTTTTTGGAACATAGATACCTGGCTTATCTGGAATCTTACGGGAAAATGGTACATGATAACAGATTATAGCAATGCATCAAGAACTATGCTTTACAACATACATACGCTTGAGTGGGATAAGAAAATTCTTGAAATATTTGACATACCTGAAAGTATGCTGCCGGAGGTAAAACCAAAGCTCCTATGTATATGGAAGGACGCATCAGGCTCTATTTGGAGGAATATACCTATTGCAGGGGCAGCAGGGGGATCAGCAGGCTGCACTTTTTGGGCAGTGCTGCTTTGATAAGGAGATGTCAAAAATACCTTTTGGCACAGGAGTTTCATACTTATGAATACAGGAACCGAGGCAATAAAGTCAAAGGCAGGGCTGCTTACTACGATTGCAGCAAAGTACAAGTGATAAGGTGGAGTATGCCCTTGAGGGCAGTGTGTTTAGTGGCAGGTGCGTCTATACAGTGGCTCAGGGACGGACTTAGGATGATAAAATCATCAGCTCAATCTAAAGCATGATGCGACAGCGGTAGAAGATGCGGATGGAATTTATGTAGTGCCGGCATTTACAGGTATGGGAGCACCTTATTGGAATCAGTATGCCAGAGGAACTGTATTTGGGCTTACAAGAGGCACAACTAAGGAACATTTGATAAGGGCAACTCTTGAGTCTATAGCCTACCAATCCTCGGATGTGTTTAGAGCAATGGAAGAGGATGCCGGAGTTGAGATAAAGGGTCTTAAAGTGGACGGAGGTGCTTCTGCATCAATTTTTCTTATGCAATTTCAGGCTGATATCATGAATACCTATGTAAGAAGACCATTTTGTATAGAAACTACTGCATTAGGGGCTGCTTATCTGGCAGGACTTGCAACCGGCTACTATGAAAATAAGGATGAAATAAGAAAAACTGGCAGTTAGGCAGGCTTTTTGAACCTGATATGGAAGGGGATAAGAGGGAAAAGAAGCTCAGAGACTGGAAACGGGCTGTGAAATGTACACTTGACTGGGCGAGCAGAGAGTAGTATAATTATAGTTTGCTAAGCGATATTATAGCTTTGCTGATAATAACTAAAAGGGGATATATTAATGAAAAATCAGGGAGTGCTTACTGTGATATCAGGTTTTTCCGGTGTAGGTAAGGGCACCATAGTTAAAAACTTGTTGCTGAACAGGGTTATTCACTCTCCCATATCTGCAACTTCCAGACTTCAAGAGAGGGAGAGGTACATGGAAGGAATATTTCTTTTTGACAAGAGAAGAATTTCATAGTATGATAGAAAAACAATGGGCTTAGTAGAATGGGCGGAATATGTAAGTAACTTCTATGGTACGCCCTAAGTCCTATGTTGAAGAAAGACTGGCAGAAGGTAAGGATGTTATACTTGAAATAGAGGCCACAGGGAGCACTTAAGGTGAAGAAACAGTATCCTGATGCAGTTCTGATTTTTATAGTTCCTCCAAGTGCAGGAGAACTTGAAAAAGGCTCATAGGGCAGAGGCACGGAGGCGGCAGAGTCATAAGCAAAAGGCTTAAAAAGGGCGGCAGAAGAGACAGCCTTTATTTCAAATTATGAATATATAGTGATAAATGATGACTTGGATGAGGCGGTAAGTGATATTCACCACATTATTCAGGCAGTATCCCATAGAAGAGAAAAGAGTCTCAGGTTTTGTAGAGATTTTAACCAAGATTTAAAACAGAGTTTTTTAAATCTTTTACACTAATATCTTTAATTATAGAAAAGGAATGATGACCATTATGATGTTACATCCATCTTATTCTGACCTTATGGAAGTTGCTAACAAAGATGTGGAAGAAGGCGAGAACAAATTAGTTAACAGCCGTTATTCCATAGTGCTTGCGACAGCAAGAAGGGACAAAAGCAGATTATTTCAGGTTCGGAGACCTTATGTTGCAGCTAATGAAAAGAGCAAACCACTGTCTATAGCAGTTGATGAACTTCCATGAGGAAGGTAAAAATTGTTGGCGGAGAAGAGGCTGAGGAAGATTAATAATTACCCAGGACAATAGGGGTTAACTAAAAGAGGGCTGTTGCAAGGAGGAATTATCCAAAAATGCAACTGCCCTCTGTGTTTATCAAAAATATGTAATGTATATTTTAATCTTTATAAGGAGGAGGTGGTTTTGACTGATGTATGTTGAGGTTGTAATTGGAATTTCTGTAGATAAACTGGATAGAACTTTTACTTATAGAGTGCCTGATAGTTGGGGAGATATAGACAGGTTAATAGGTACGGAGGTTATAGTTCCGTTTGGAAAAGGAAACAGAGAAACTAAGGCCTTTGTAGTAGAGATTAAAGAAGAAGCAGGTATTGATGAAACTCTAATTAAAGATATGCTTAAAAAGTCTGAAAACAGCATAAAGATGGAGGGGAGCTCATTGAACTGGCTTATTGGCTAAAAAGTAATTATGGAGGAACTGTAAATGAAGCTTTGCGTACAGTCTTACAGGTTCCATAGAAAGAGGTAAAGGCAAGAACTGTATCGCTTTTTAATAGATAAAAGAAGAAGCAAATGAGAAATTAAGGGAATTTCAAAGATATACTGCAAAGCAAGGATTCTCGAAAGGGGCAATAAAAGGGTGATTTTTAGTTATGAAGAATTTATAAAAGACACAAACATCATCAACTGCGGCCTTTCGTTCTCTTCGAAAAATGGAATGATAGAGATAGAAAGAAGAATTGCTTTACAGAAATCCGGTTACAATAAATGAAAAAGAAAGTGCAATAAGAATAGGCCTGAATGAAAGAACAGAGGGCAGTATCAGAAAAAAATAATAAATGACTATAAGTCCGGGAATTACAGGGAGTTATCTGTTGTTTGACATAACAGGCAGTGGGAAAACAGAAGTTTTATATGGAAATAATGGATGAGGTAATAAGAAAAGGCAGACAGGTTATTTTTCTTATCCCCGAGATAGCCCTTAGTTTCCAAATGGTGACACGAGCTTTCATCAAGATTTGGTGAAAGGATATCCATAATGAATTCTAAAATGTCTGATGGCGAGAGATATGACCAGTATCTTAGAGCAAAAATGGTGATATTGATATAATAGTTGGGCCAAGGTCGGCACTATTTACACCGTTTGATAGATTAGGGCTAATAATAGTTGACGAAGAACATGAGGGAAGTTACAAAAGTTCTAAGACACCAAGATACCATGCTCGAGAGATGTAGCAATGCATAGAGCTAAGACAGAAGGAGCTGCTATTGTGCTTGGTTCTGCAACACCAAGCCTTGAAACTGTGAAGATAGTCATGGAAAGAAAGTTGAAATTCTAATGTTAACTAAAAGGGCGGCAGGAGCAATACCGCCTGAAATTAAGGTGGTTGACCTTAGAGGAGAGCTTAAGAAGGGGAATAAATCAATTATAAGCGAAGAACTGTCGGGGCTTATAAAGGACAGATTATCTAAAAAGGAACAGACTATCTTATTTTATAAATAGAAGGGGTTATGCAGGCTTTTGTTTCCTGCAGGAGCTGTGGAGAGGCTGTAAAATGCCCGCATTGTGATGTATCGCTGACCTTTCATAAACCCTGACAGGCTTATCTGCCACTATTGCGGTTATGAAGAAAAATGCCACAAAGATGTCCTAAGTGCAGTTCTCCTTACATTGGTACTTTTGGACTGGGAACTGAAAAGGTGGAAGAGATAGTTAAAAAGAATTTCCTACAGCAAGGGTGCTTAGGATGGACGGAGATACCACAGCCGGTAAAACATGGAACACAGAAAATTCTTGACAAATTTAAGAATGAAGAGGCAGATATACTTATTGGAACACAGATGATGGATTAAGGACATATGACTGAGAAGGTAACATTGGTAGGTATTTTAGCTGCTGATTTATCTTTATACTTAGGAGATTTTAGAGCAGCAGAAACTACATACGAACTTTTTGGGTACAGGCGGCAGGCAGAGCCGGAAGAGGGCGATATAGAGGAGAGGTTATTATTCAAACCTATAACCCTGAGCACTATGTAATAAGATCGGTTGAAAAAAGGAAATTATAGAATTTTATACCAAAGAACTAAGGTATAGAAAAAGTGGCTGAATACCCGCCTGGAAACCCATCTGCTTGGAATTATTCTTTTTGTCTGCAAAGGCTGGAAGAGTGAATAAATGTGGAGAAATTTTTGCATAAATTTATTTCTGAGAATAATGAAAACAACTTTTATTTAAGTATGCCTGTATGGGCAGGAATTCCCAAAATCAGAGATGTGTACAGAAAAATAATATACCTTAAGTCTAATAACAGAGATGAACTTGTAAGGGCTAAAAATGTAGTTGAGAAATATGTAAAGGATTGTAAGGAATTTGGCAAAAACTGGTGTCAGTTCGATTTTGAGCCTTATGGAAATCTGTAAACTTTACAGAAACTATGTGATAATGGTATAATAGAAAAGATGAGTAGATTAAGAACAGGTATGGAGGAAGAATGGCGCTTAGGAATATAAGAACAGTTGGAGATGAAATTCTTAATAAGAGAGCAAGAGAAATAAAGGAAAATTCAGATAAGATACAGACATTGATAGATGATATGCTTGAGACTATGTATAATGCTGATGGAGTGGGGCTTTCAGCACCACAGGTAGGTATGTCTTAAGAGACTGTTTATAATAGACTGCTCAGAGGAAAGAAATGACCCCTTTATTTTTATCAATCCGGAGATTCTTGAAACAAGAGGAGAACAGACAGGGAGTGAAGGCTGCCTCAGTGTGCCGGGTAAGGCAGGAATAGTTACAAGACCTGACTATGTAAAAATGAAGGCGCTTAACAGAGATTTTGAAGAATACATAGTTGAGGGCGAAGGTCTTTTGCAAGGGCGATGATCTCATGAAAAATGAGCATTTGGATGGACATATATATACAGAAAAGTTATAGGAAATATATATAATGCAGGAGATGAGGAGGCAGAGAGGCGGCTGAAATAGCTGCCAGCATCCCTGTAGATGAGGAGAACTAATGAAGATAATTTTTATGGGTACGCCTGACTTTGCAGCAGCATCATAGAGGCTCTTATGGCTTCAAAACATCAAATTGTGGCAGTAGTAACCTCAGCCGGATAAGCCAAAGGGCAGGAAGGGTGAGTTAACGCCTTCGCCGAGTAAGACTATTGCTGTAGAAAAAGGTATAAAGTGTGTACCAGCCTGTAAGGGTTCGAGAGCAGGAATTTGTAGAAATTCTTAGGGGATATAATCCGGATGTAATCATTATGAGTTGCCTTTTGGACAGATTATTCCTGAAAGCATACTTGAGAATTCCAAATATGGCTGCGTAAACATACATGGCTCCTTGCTTCCTAAGTATGGGGAGCTGCTCCGATTCAGTGGGCTGTGCTTGATGGAGAGAAGGAAACAGGAGTAACGACAATGCTCTATGGATAAGGGGATTGATACCGAGACATCCTCCAAAAGGGTAATCAACCTGGCTGAGGATGAAACTGCTGCAGCCTTTTTGATAAGCTAATGGTACTTGGGGCAGAGACTATTTTTAGAAACTCTTGAGGGACTTGAGAATGGAGTATCACACCTGAAAAAAACAGGGAGAAAGCCCGACTGATTATGCGAAAAATGCTTACAAAAGCAATGGGAGCTTATAGATTTTACAAGGACGGCAGCGGAACTTGACTGTTTTATAAGAGGAATGAATCCCTGGCCTAGTGCCTACACTGTACTAGATGGTAAAACATTAAAAATATGGAAGGCAAAACCTGTAGATGGAAGCGGCGGGGCAGGAAGTGTACTAAGCGTTGGCAAAGACAGTTTTACTGTCTGCTGCGGTGAAAATGCACTTGAGATTTTGGAAGTTCAGCTTGAGGGTAAGAAGAGGATGTCAGCCGGAGATTTCCTGAAAGGGGACTCACCTTGAGCCAGGTACAGAGTTTGGAGGCGGAGTTGGCAGTAAATGAAAGAGAAATAGTGCTTGATATGTTCCTGTCATTAAAAGAAGGGAAGGCAAGCCATATAGTGCTAAAGGAAACCCTTGATAACTACCTCTACCTTGACAAAGTTTCCAGAGCCTTTATTACCAGAATCTTTGAGGGGACTATTGAAAAACGAGATCTATCTTGAATATGTTATAAACAGTTTTTCAAAAACTCCGGTAAAAGAAACTGAAGCCTATTATAAGAATACTCTTGGAAACAGCGGTTTTACCAATTGTTTTTTATGGATAGGGTGCCTGATCGTGCAGCCATAAATGAGGCGGTTAATCTAGTAAAAAAAGCGTGGACTTGCAGGACTTGCAGGCTTTGTAAATGGAGTTTTAAGAATATTGCAAGAAATAAAATGAAGATAGAGCTTCCGGATAAGGATAGAGATTATATTAAATATCTTGAGTAAAATATTCTACACCTAAGGAGGTAGTAGGGCTTTTTATAGAAGAATATGGTGAAAAAGGGCTGAAGAGATATTAGAAGCTTTTTGAACAGCCCATGTACTGCAAGGGTGAATGGAACAAGGCTGACAAGAGAGAACTTATAACTAAACTATTGGAAGAAGATGTAAAGGTTAGTATAGATACAGTATTTCCTGAAAGCATTAGGATACTGGAACTGGATAGTTTGAGCTTTTTGGACAGTTTTGAGAATGGCAGTTTTATTATTCAGGATGAGAGTTCACAATTTATAGGTAAAATTGTTAAACTTCCTGAGAATGCCAAAGTACTGGACATTTGTGCGGCACCCGGAGGCAAGGCTTTGCTAATGGCAGAAAAACGCGAGGTGGATAGGGTTGTGGCTTGCGACATCTCTGAAAGAAAAACGGAACTGATTGAAGAGAATGTAAACAGGTTGTGTATTGATAAGGTAAGTATCCTTGTAAATGATGCAGCTGTGTTTAATACAGAGTTTGAAAATAACTTTGATTTGGTTATCTGTGATTTACCTTGTTCAGGGCTTGGAGTCATAGGGCAGGAAGCGTGATATTAAATATAATATTACTAAGAACAAGATAGAAGAACTGGCCAAGCTGCAAAGAAAGTATATTAGGGAAATGCCCGGAAATATGTTAAGAAGGGTGGATATCTTATTTTTCTCAACCTGTACTATGAGCAGGCTTGAAAATGAAGATAATTTTAAGTTTATTTCAGAATTTACCGGGTTCTCACCGGTTAATTTTTCAGATAAGATAAGGGAAAGCGTAGTGAAGTATGAAGCAGGCAGCAGACTCTTAGAAGAAGCTGAAAAAGGCTATATGAGGCTGATACCTGGAGAATTGGGAACTGATGGATTTTTTATTTCAGAGTTTATGAGGGAAGAATAATTTGACAGAGGTAAGAAGAGATATTGTAAGCCTGAGTTTGATGAGTTGACAAGCCTTATAAAAGAGCTTGGAGAACCGGCATTCAGGAGCAAAACAGATTTATGAATGGATACATAAGAAGCTGGTTAAAAATTACGATGAGATGACAAATGTTCCGCTTTCTCTTAGAAATAAACTGGGTGAGGGCTTACCATTTCCTGAAATTACAGAAGTGGCTAGGAGGGACTCAGCTTCGGGGGATACATCTAAGTTTGTATTCAAGCTTTATGACGGCTATGTTATCGAAAGTGTACTTATGAGTACAGATATGGTAATTCAGTCTGTATTTCTTCACAGGTAGGCTGCAGGATGGGCTGTACCTTTTTGTGCTTCAACCCTTCTTGGATTATCAAGGCAGCTTGCTCCATCTGAAATGCTTTCTCAGATATATGCTATTCAGAGAGAGACAGGAGAAAGGTGGGCAATGTGGTGGTGAAATGGGGACAGGAGAGCCGTTAGATAACTGATAATCTAATAAAATTCATTGAACTTCTAACAGATGAAAAGGGTTAAACATAAGCCAAAGGGAATATAACTGTTTCTACCTGCGGTTTGACGGAGAATATAAAGCGGCTGGCTGACAAAAAGTATGCAATTACTCTGGCGATATCCCTCCATGCATCTACTGACGAAGACAGAAAGAGGATAATGCCAATAGCAAATAAATACACTATTGCAGAAATAATGGAGGCTAGCAGACTACTATTTTGATAAGACCGGCAGAAGAATTTCAGTACGAATACAGTCTGATAGACGGAGAAAATGATAATCCTCTGAATGCAGAAAGATTAGCAGCCTTATTAAAAAGGCAGGAATTAGCCATATTAATTTAATTCCAGATTAATCCGATTAAGGAGAGGTCATATAGGAGTTCTGCACCTAAAGGGAGTAATTAGATTTAAAAAGATACTTGAAAAATAAAGGAATAAATGTTACTATTAGAAGAGATGGGGCAGGATATTGATGCGGCCTGTGGACAGCTGCGTAAAGAATACCTGGAAAATAATGGATGAGATGTAGCTTGTTGTATTGTATATGTATAGAGAGGAGAACGCATATGAAAACATTTTTCTGAAAACAAGGACAGGAAAAAACAGAAAGTGATAAATCAGGATTGTTTTCTATGTGAAGAAGGAAAAGAAATTGGTGATTTTTCCCAATCTGTTCATTGTTGCAGATGGAATGGGAGGACACAATGGAGGTGATTTTGCCTCGAGATGTTGCATAGAAAATGTAAAGGGATTATGTGGCTAAGAATACAGGAGGTTCCATAATATCGACTATGAGGTCGGCAATCAAGACAGCAAATGAAAAGATTAGAGAAAAAGCAAAAAGACGATGAAACTCTAACCGGCTGTGGAACTACAATAGTAGCTTGCCACAATCCGGGATAATGTGCTGTATATTGCCAATGTAGGTGATTCAAGGCTTTATACCGTACAAAAATGGCAGGTTGGTTCAAATTACCGTCAGATCATTCTGTAGTTGGAAGAGATGATTAAAAGTGGATTAATCAAAAAGAAGAGGCAAGATTTAATCACATAAAAATAAAGGTAACAAGGGCACTTGGAGCAGAACCGGATATTGATGTGGATTTTTTTGAGGTCAAACTTGAAGAAGGAGACAGGATATTGTTATGTTCTGATGGAGTTTCAATATGATGGATGAGAATACATTGGAGGAAATAGCAGGAGCTGACAGGGAAATACCGGAAATTTGTAAGATACTCGTAGATACAGCTGTAAATAACGGTGGAAAAAGATGATGCTACGAGTAGTTATGATTGAGGTGTAATATGTTAAATAAAGGAAAAATTGATAGGTGGGCGTTATGAGATTATCAGCTTGGTCGGTTCGGGCGGAATGGCTGATGTATATAATGCTGGTTGATAATAGGCTTGGCAGGCAGGTAGCTATTAAGGTTCTCAAAGAGGAATATAGTTCGGATAAGAATTTCGTTATGAAATTTAGGGCAGAGCTCAGTCAGCTGAGGACTTTCACATCCTAACATAGTTAATGTATATGATGTAGGGTGAGGATGAGGGCTTACATTATATAGTTATGGAACTTGTTGAGGTATAACTCTCAAAAATTTATTGAGAGAAAGGGTAAACTGGAACTCAAAGAAGCTGTAGGCATAGCCATACAGATAGCACAGAACATCGAGGCTACATATCTTCAGCACATTATCCATAGGGATATAAAAGCCACAGAATATTATAATTTCTAAAGAGGGAAAGGTTAAGGTAGCAGATTTTTGGTGTGCAAAAGCAGCTACTTCCAATACTATTGCAGCCGGACAGGCTGTGGGATCAGTGCATTATATATCACCTGGAACAGGCAGGGGGCAGTTATTCTGATGAAAAAGAGTGATATATACTCTCTTGGTGTTACACTTTGTAGAAATGATATCCGGTAAGATACCGTTTGCTGCTGATAATACGGTTTCTGTTGCTCTCTTGCATATAAATGAAGAGGCAGTACCGCTTAGAGAACTTGATCCGGAGATACCGGCAAGTATTGAAAAGATAGTAAGCAAGTGTATGCAGAAAAACCTGAACGCAGATATCTGACAGCTACAGAGCTCATAGCCGATTTAAGAAGGCAATTTCTGAACCGGATGGAGATTATGTAAACTTTGACCAGGCAGTAGTTACCGATTCCCCAACTATTAATATTTCAGGGAGGAGTTAGAAACCATCAAAAAGCAGATATAGTACAGATAAGGCTAATAGAGTGAATGAGCCTGTTAGAAAAGCGTGAACCACGTAATATAAGAGAACTTCCTGAGAGGAAGAGGCTATGGATCCTAAGATAGAAAAACTTATTTTATTTGGTGGAATAGCTGCAATAATTATACTTGCGGCGGTTGTTATTGTGCTTTTTGGCAAAAGGCTTTAACCTGTTTAGCAAGGGAGAAAACAGCAGGACATCTTCTCCAAGTGAAATGGTTTCAAGTAAAAGCAGTGTCATCATCATCCATTGCATCAGAAACATCCTCAAAAACTAATGTAATAGGGTTCCTGAGGTAAAAGGACATACTCTGGCTGGAGCTATGAATATTCTCTCGGATGCGGGTATTATAAATTACAGGTCTAAATATGAGAGTTCAGATGAAGTTGAAAAAGAAAATGTAATAGATATAACTCCGGCAGAAGGAACAGAGATTAGCAAGGATGATGAGGTTGTTATCTTGGTAAGCAAAGGGAAAAAGACAGCCTGAGCTATACCGGATGTAAGCAATACTACTAAGGAAGATGCAATTTCAACTTTAGAGGGAATGAAATTCTTAGTAAAGATACAGGAGAAAGCCAGTGACACTGTTGCGGCAGGAAAGGTTGTTTCTACAATACCGGCTGCAGGAACTTCCCAGCTAAGGTAGGAGATACAATCACTATTTTTGAGTTAGCAGCGGGCCTGAGAACACTAAAGTACTTGTTCCAAATGTGACAGGAAAGACTGAAACCGATGCAGCAACAATACTTAGTAATGCAGGATTTAAGGCATCTGTTGTATATAAGGAAGACAATACCGTAGAAAAAGGAAATGTAATAAGTCAGAGTGTTGCAGGTGGTAACGAGGCAGATAGGGGAACTACAATCGTCCTAAAGCATCAGTAGGGACCCAAAACCTGTAACACACCTATTCATCAGCAGTTACAATAGATGAGAATCCATTTGCAGAAAGCGGAGAAAGCGGCGATATAGTAGTTAAAATGGATCAGGACGGTAAGACAAGGGTGATTTATGAAGGAACTCTGACCTATGATGACTTCCCGCTTTATATTGATGACATTATAGGCTCAAGTGATAGTGAAGCAGTATGCTATCTTGTAGTAAACGGCGAAGTATATGATGGCAAGGTATGGCGTATCAAGAAGTGGAACAAGGCTGAGAACTAATGGAAGGCAGAATAATAAAAGCTATTGCAGAGCTTCTACTATGTACATAATGGAAGAAGTCTATGAATGTAAGGCGAGAGGAGTATTTCGAAAATAAAGGAATAAAACCTCTGGTGGGAGATATTGCAGAGATTGAGGTATTGGATGGAGAAAACAGGAAGGGGAATCTTGTAGAGATAAAAGAAAGAACTTCTTTTTCTCATCCGTCCTGCTGTGGCTAATCCTGATCAGGTACTCATAGTTTTTGCAGGGTGCAAAGCCCTCGCCTAATCTCAATCTCCTTGATAAGTTTTTAACGATGATGGAAATAAAAATATCACTGCAACCATTGCCATAAGTAAAGAGTGATTTGGCTGGAAGGGGACAGGCTTAAAGAGATTGCCGCCATCTATTCTGATTATTATAAAGGTAATTGAAATAAGTGTAAAGGAAGAAAAAGGCCTGGATGAACTTAAAAGAGTACCTAAGCGGAAAGTTCACTGTACTTGCAGGTCCTTCAGGAGTTGGTAAATCAACACTGACCAACTATCTGTCTCCTGATGCTAATATGGAAACAGGAGAGATTAGCAGAAAGATAGAAAGAGAAAAACAGACTACCAGGCATACAGAACTTTTCTATATAGGAGATGGCGGATATATATGTGATACACCCGGGATTTGGAAGCCTTGAACTCTTTGATGTGGATAAAAGAGAACTGAGGGATTACTTTAGGGAATTTGCAGAATACACTGAAAAACTGTAAGTTTAGCGGATGCATACATATAGGAGAGAAGGAATGTGGAGTGGAAACAAGCCCTGGCAGAGGTAAAATTTCGGAAAGCAGATATAAGAATTATCAGTTGATTTAGGAGGAATTAGCAAACAAGAGGAATATTAAAATGGAATACATACTTTTCACCGTCAATACTCGCAGCAGACTTTGGAGAACTTGCAAAAACAGATTAGGCTAACAGAGGAAAATGGCGCAAAATACCTGCATTTAGATGTAATGGACGGAGCCTTTGTGCCAAGTATATCATTTGGAATGCCGGTGATAAAGAGCCTTAGAAAAATTAGCGGACAGATATTTGATGTGCATCTAATGATAGAAAAATCCTGACAGATATCTTGAAGATTTTTAAAATCCGCAGGTGCAGATATAATTACAGTTCATACTGAGGCTTCAAAACATCTGCATAGAACAGTGACCAAAAATTAAAAGAACTTGGGCTTAGAGCAGGGGTTTCAATTAATCCTGCCACACCGCTTTCTGCCATAGAACTTGTGCTTTCAGAGGTCGACATGGTGCTTTGTATGGTGTGAATCCGGGTTTTGGAGGGCAGAAGTTCATGCCATTTACCTTGGATAAAGGTTAGAAAATTAAGAGAAATGGCACCTGATATGAATATAGAGGTTGATGGAGGCGTAAACAAGGACAATGCAGCCGGACTTGTAGGGCAGGTGCTAACATCCTTGTTGCAGGTACGGCAGTTTTTAGTGGGAATATGGCTGAAAATACAAGGGGTTATGATTGAGAGGATGTATGAAGAAGGTACTAATAATAACTGGTGGCAGGACTGAGGACAGACTTAGTGGCAGAAGTTTATGACAGTTATTCACCGGATATAGTTATAGTGGCTGATAGAGGAGTGATGGCAGCCAGGGAACTAAATATCATCCCTGAATATGTAGTTGGGGATTTTGACAGCGGGGATGCTGCTGTTGTCAGAATACTTCAGAACTCAGTTTGAAATTTGTGGAAAACCGATGATAAAGACATTTTAATCCGGAAAAAGATGAGACTGATACAGAGCTTGCAATTTCTCTTGCACTAACATTAAATCCAGAGTGAATTAGTCATTTTTAGGAGCTACAGGGACCAGACTTGACCATACAATGGCTAATATAGAGCTTTTGTGCAGGATAATGCAAAAGTGGAATAAATGCAAGGATAATAGATGGTACAATGTGATAAGTATCCATGATAAAGAAATCACATTGAAAAGAGATAAGGCTTTTGGTGAGTATTTTTCACTGATACCTTTTACGGATAAGGTGAAAGGGCTGAGTATCAGGGGAGCAAAGTATGAGGTTGAAAACCATATATTAAATTCGGGCAGCAGCCTTGGTGTAAGTAATGAATTTAAAAAGGATATGAGTGAGATAAATTTTGAAAGTGGTATTCTCATACTGTTCATGACTAGTGACGAAAGACTTGTATTTAAAGGAAAAATGTAATAGCAGGGGGGACTATGAAAAAAGATTTACAGGATGCGGTTCATGAGTTGACCTATTATATAGAACTTGTAATAGCTGTTATTATGTGTGGAGTTATAGGTATTATGACATTGAAAATACTTACAACTGCACTTCTAACTATATACTGGGGATGGGATGAAGTTGAGGGTTTCCTTGAAAAGGTAATGATGCTTGCTATTGGACTGAGTTTGTAAAGATGCTTTTGTAAACATACTCCAAGTACAGTGATAGATATTCTGCTGTTTGCCATAGCATAGGGCGGATGATAGTTGAACATACATCTACGCTGGAGAACCTTATAGGGAGTTGTGGCACTTGCAGGCTTGTTTGCAACCAGGAAGTATTTGCTCTGCCACTTCGATGAAATAGAAAAGAGGGTGTACAGAGGAAGCCAAAAACTAAGATTACTAACCGTATGGCGAGGGATTAAGATTCCAATAGAAGAGGGAGATACTGGCGGAGGTGGTAAAAACCGTATTAAACAGGGAAGAAAGGACAATTGCCACTAGGAGCCTGTGTATGGTACAGCGATTTTGCCCTTAGGATAGACAGTATGCATGGAGACAAGATAACCAGAGTAGAGGTAATTAAGTCAGTTTAAAGGTAAAAATATGAACATTTTAGATAATTTAAATTCTGAACAGAAAAAGCAGTGGTGCATAAAAATGGTCCACTGCTAATTTCTAACCGGAGCCAGCTCCAGGCAAAACAAGGGTTCTTACCAGGAGAATCGCCTATCTTATTAAAGAATATGGGGTGAAGTCCTTGGAATATACTGGCACTTACCTTCACAAAACAAGGCAGCAAGGGAAATGAGAGAAAGAGTTGATGAACTTGTAGAAGAAGGCGCTGAGAATATATGGGTTTCAACCTTTTCATTCAGCCTGATAAAGATGCTGAGGGAGATTTATTGACAGGATGGGCTATGACAGAAATTTCAATATCTATGATATGGATGACGCTAAGGCGGTTTGTTAAACAGGCACTGAAGTCGCTCAATATGAGATAATAAAATTTTCAGAAAAACCTGCCTAAATATTATTTCAAGATGCTAAAAAAATGATTTTTATAGATGCTGAAGAATTTGCGGCAAAATCAAAGTTTGGTACTGAAAACAATGATTTTTGCAAGGGTATGTTAGAGTATGAAGAGACGATATGAGGGAGTAATAATGCCCTTGACTTTGATGATATCTTGGTTAAAAACAGTAGAACTTTTTCAAAAGGATGAGGATACCTTAGCATATTATCGGAGGAGATTTCGATATATTTTTGGTAGATGAATATCAGGATACAAATATTGTACAGTTCAAACTTCTTAAGCTTCTTGCAAACTATGTAAATGAAGATGGAGAAATAGAGAATAATCTCTGTGTGGTAGGTGATGATGACCAGTCTGTTTACAAGTTTAGAGGTGCAGACATAGAAATATTCTGAACTTTGAAAAAAATATATCCAAATGCACTTGTAATAAAACTTGAAGAAATTATCGTTCCACAGGCAATATCCTTGAGGCTGCAAACGGAGTCATAAGCAATAACAGTGAGCGTAAAGATAAAAGACTGTGGACAAGTAAAGAAAGGTGGAGCATCTATTTCTTATAAGACCTATGACACTGGGAGAGAGAGGCTGCCGGAACAGTATCTACTATAATGCGTACAGTGAGAGGAGGAAGGGCTGCATATTCGGATGTGCAGTTTTATACCGTACTCAATGCAGATCCATGCAATAGAAGAAAAACTTATTTACAGTAATATACCATATAAATTATATGGAGGACAATTTCTACAGCAGAAGGAAATTGGATATACTTGCTTACCTTAAAACCCTTAACAATCCTAAGGATGATACTCAGGTAAGGAGAATATTAAATGTTTCCTAAAGAGGGATTGGAAGTGCTACAGAGATGGGATTGCAGAGTATGCACTGGAAAATGACATTTCTTTTTTTGATGCCTGCGTCAGGGTGAAGTCAATATCCGGTTTGAGCAGGGCAGCAGCTAAAAGTTGAGAAGTTTGTGGCTTTTATTGAGGGGCAAGGCTAGAGGTTTAAGGATGCATCCTGTCTGGAAGGATGAAATAGAAACTTTGATAGATGAGACAGGCTATATTGAGGAACTTAAAGCTTGAGGGTACGGATGAGGCTTTAGGGCAGAATTGAGAATATAGAAGAACTTATAAATAAAGTGGCAATATTTGGGAAATTGGTAATAATGATGCCGGAGATGTTAAACTTGGCAATTTTTTTAGCAGATGTTTCCCTTGCTACGGATGTGGATATAGGATAGTGAGAATAAAAAAATGCAGATAAGGTGACCCTATATGACACTTCATTCTGCTAAGGGACTTGAATTTAAGATAGTTTTCATAGTTGGCATGGAAGAAGGCTTTTCCCAAGTAAAATGTGTATCTATACCGCAGACAAAAAGCGAACTGGAAGAAGAGAAGACTTTGCTATGTAGGGCATCACAAGGGCTATGGAGAAACTATACCTATCAATGCTGCCTCCAGAATGTTAAGAGGGATGTGCAATGGAATCCGCCATCAAGGTTTATAGGGAGAAATTCCTGAACATCTGCTGTCTATGGGCGTAAATCTTCACAAGACAAGGCAGCAAAGGAATGAAAAGCCTATACTCCGGAATAGGGGATACAGCTCCTAAATATGAGTATTCAAGCGGGGCTTCATCATCTGGCAAAAGAATATATTTTCAGGGAATCCGTATATAAGCAAGGGATTTTGCAGAACAAACAGAACATCAGACAGTGTAGAGGTGGGGATAGGGAGTGGCCCATCTTAGAAGTTTGGTGAAGGTGAAGTGATAGATTTAGTAAAGAGAAAATGATGTGTTTCAATTAAATTTGACAATGAGAACCTTTGGAATCAGAAAACTTAGATTAGGTATGGCAGGGGCTGAAAAAGAAATTAACTGATAATAGCATTATTTTATTAAATATGTTATAATAACTATATCAAATTAAAAAAGGAGAAGAACTATGGATAAGAAAATTGAAGAATTATTAAGCACAGCTAAAATTAATGCATTACTTCATCCGGTCAAGGTGAAGAGGGTAAAAAGACAACCCTTATATTGTAGCTCTTGTTATAGTAGGAGCCCATTGCCCATATTGCAGCCATTGCTTATGCAGTGTATTACTTTTTGTTCAGATAAACATGAGACTTTGAAGATGACTTCGATGATGTCTATGGGGATGATATCTTTGAAGAAGAGGCTAAAGAAGAGCATAAAGAAGATACTGAAGAGGCAGCTAAATAATATCTGATGAATAAACAAGAAAGAAGGAATTTATTGAGGAAGTAGCAAACAGGATAAGGTCTCTTGATTATATTAAAATTGACGATATACCTGAGATTGGTTGTCATATGGATCAGGTTATCAAGTTTATGGATGATCAGTTTTGCTTCACTTAAAAGATATGAGGGAGATAAAAGTGCTCACCAAAGCTATGATAAACAACTATACCAAGAACAGGCTGCTTCCTCCGCCTGAAAGGAAAAGTATGGTCAGGATCATATGTTAATTCTGATTTTTCATATATTATTTTTAAAATGTATTGTCCATAAAGGATATTAATAGTATTCTGAGCTCCGCTTACGGAAAACTTTTTGAAGAAAAGATAGAGATGTTTTGTTAAGAGATATTTATAATGGGGTTTTTGAAGTTTGCAGGGGAGCAACAACTGACATATCCAGATCAGTTTTCAAAAGCATTTGATGAGAGCAAAGGGTAGTTTTGAAGAGTGAGGATGATGAGGAAAGAAAAAGTATCTTACCAATTTTGCTTTTTATAGCCTCGCTTTGTTTCGATGTACATCATTAAAACTATAGTTGAAAATATGATAGATAGAGGATTATTAGATTTTTAAGGACGATGCAAAATAAGGAAGTAAAAGGGATAGACGATGGGTAAAACTTTTTAAAATTGCATTAAAAGCAGTTCTTATAATGATTTTTACTTTTAATTATAGGTATTGTGGGTTTACTTATATTATTGACAGTAACGGAATATAAACCAGGGTAATGTTGAAAAGCTGCCTCTTAAGGGACAGGGTATCAGAAGAGGTGAGGCCTTTCTAAAGAAATTAAGTTTATAAGCTGGAATGTAGAGTATTTTAATTTAGGGGACTTCAGCAGACTTTTGGATGGTGGGACAAGGTAGTGAGGCCAGTCAAGGGAAGAACTGGATACAAATATTGAGAAAATCACAGAAAAAGCTTACAGAGTTTAATCCGGATATAACATTTCTTCAAGAAGTGGACAAAGAGTCTTATCGCAGTTATGATGTGGACGAGGAAAAATACTTGAGGAGAAATTTTTCGGATGAGAGTTTTCGTCGTTTGCAATCAATCATAAGGTCTTATTTATACCATATCCAATTCCACCGATGAGAAATGTGAAGGTGGGTTTGAGTGTCTTTAAGCAGGGCAAAGGTTGAAAGTGCTGGGAAGAATTAGTATTCCCTGCCCTTTCAAGTGGCCTGAAAGCACCCTCTGACCTAAAGATGTCTTTTGGTTTGAAAAACTGCCTATAAAGCAGCAGTGATAAAAAAGTGGTTATTATCAATCTTCACTTGGGAGCATATGACTCAGGAGAGGGCAGGGCTAAACAGACAGAAGAGCTCTTCTTGATGTTATGGAACAAGGTATGAAGCCGGTAACTATGTAGTTGCAGGCGGCGACTTTAACAGAGTTTTTCCAGTGCTGATGTGTCTAAATTTGAAATAGAGAACATAGGGTTATGGACACCAGGAAGAGCTTGATGTAACTGGATTCCAAAGGATTTCAATCTTTACATGGATGTTTCAACTCCTACCTGCCGCTCTTTGGATAGGGAGCTCATGACAAGAATGACAGCAGTTTTCAATATTATATTATAGATGGATTTATAGTTTCTAAAAATATAGAAGTGGTTTCACAGAAGACAATGAGGGAGCTTGATTTTGAAAACTCAGATCATAATCCTGTAAATTGGTGATAAAATTAAAATAATTTGGATTTAATAATGCCACAGAGAATCTTTAAACAAGGGATTTTTCTGTGGCATTTGTTACTGATGAATGGAAGATTTCTATTATACTTACTATTTAACAAAAGATATGGGACGGATAATTAAACATACGCTGATTTTAATTATCTTACGATATCTCCATAACATTCAGGCCTTCTGTCTCTCTTAAGCCCCCATTCCAGACCTGGCTGCATTGATTTCATCAAATCAAAGCTGTGGGTGAGTACAGTTTCTTCAGTTCTTCCGGCAGTCTCTATCAATTCGCCCGTCATATCTGTTATGAATGATGAACCGTAGAAAGTAAAGAAGAAGATTGAGTTGTTATTTTTCTTCACAAGGATTGACTTCCTCCGTACCTATCCTGTTGAGCAACTTCACAGGGTATGATATTTGCGGCAGAATGCCCTGCATGGTTCTCCGCCAATGTCCCATACTGTCGGTGTTAAGCACAGGTTCTGAGCCTATGGCAGTAGGATAGAAGAATTTCGGCTCTCCGTTTAAGGTAAGGCTTCTGGCTGTTTCAGGAAACCACTGATCCCAGCAGATGCCTGCGCCTGCTTACCGGCACTTGTCCCACACTTTAAATCCGGTATTTCCGGGAGTAAAGTAGAATTTTTCCCTGATAAAAATGGTCATCAGGATATGGGTCTTGCGATAAACTCCGAGGAATTTTTCCGCTGTCAAGGATGGCGACTGTATTATAAAGGACATTGCCGTCTTTTTCATAAAAGCTAATAGGAAGTACTGTCTCTGTATCTTTACTTACTTTTTAGAAAATGCTTTACAGCTGCATTTTTCCATCACAGGCTTGGCAAAAGCATAGTATTCATATCTACGTTCCTGACAAAAATACTGCCTTTCAAAAAGTTCAGGGAGTAATATGACTGAGGCCTTTTTACGGCCTCGAAGACAAAGGCTTTCGGCTTTTTCTATACTTTCCTTCGGATTATTAGAGCAGCTCATCTGAACTGCGGCAGCTGTTAAATTTCTCATTATTCATCCTTTCTGCTTTTTTGTAAGAGGTACCTGGCCTGTTATACAGTGAATATTACCACCCCTAAAGCAGTATAGCTTCTTGATTTAATAGGAACAATTTCTCTTTTCAGGGAACAGGCTCTTAAGCATATTTACGGCAGTTTCATCATTATCATCACCAAAGGCGGGTACAGAGTACGCTTCCGTTAGTAATATAAAAATTTACATAGCTTGCGGCAAGTCTCTCACCTGCTTTTTCTCTCAGCCTCAGCCTTCTTCAAAACAGTAGCCGTGAATATCATTATCACCAACTAAAACAGGTTCTTTGGGGATTGGGAAGCTTGTGTATAGTGAAGTGCCTGCCAAAATGCGTCTGTTTCGCTTTCAAAGCAGTTTTAAGTCTGCAAGGCTCATATCATACTGTGGGTCTGAAACATCATTAGTCGAGGCAGAGATAACTTCACCGGGTTTTACAAAGGCACAGACATTGTCAACATGTTCGTTGGTTTCATCATTGTATATCCCATAGGAATGATGAGATTACTTTTTGCGCCCAGATAAGCAAGGGAGTATTTTTCAATTTCGTTTTTGAAGGCTGGGATTTCTGCCTTTGCTTAGTAAAACAAGATTCTGTAACTAAGATTGTACCTTCCCCGTCAGAATGGATTGAGCCTCCTTCAAGCACAAAACCGATATCATCTAAATCATAATAATCATAGCCGTATCTCTTACAAAAGTTTGCAGCAAGAACATCATCATTGTCATATGCAGGCAAAAGCCCGTCTACATCACCGCCCCAGGCATTTGAAAACCCAGTCAATCCCTCTTACCTCTTCATTATTTACAACAAAAAGCAGGGGAGTATCCCTGGCCCCAGACATCATCGGTATTATCTAAGATTAGTTCTATGTTGCCCTGTGGGACAAAATCATCAGGAGCAAAATATTCCAAAAAGGTCTTCTTTATGGTCATAATCACTAGATTAAAAACCTTCTCGTATTTTATTATGTTTTTATTATATCCGCAAAAGGCGAGGCTTCACATCTTTTTCCATCATAAGGAAAACTTCCGGGTCTGGTTGGCCATATCATGAGTAGTACCTAGAGTGCGGTTCATATTCTCCAGGCATATGGAAACCATCCTGTAATGCTGTAGTTTTTTTAATATCATAGTATCTCCTTAACAATTATTAAACAATCAGTAATTATTCTACCATTTTAGTGAGATTATTACCACATAAAAATACAAAAAGTACAAAAAGTGATGAAAAAGTGGATGGAGTACTTGAATATTATGGATTTTGAGTGTATATTTATTGTGACAAAAGGGTGAGTATGAGGACAAAGCCTAGCTTATTAATAGTAAGAGCCTGACGAATTATAGAATAAATATTAGAATTCTATTATTAATTTAAGTAGGTGATGAGATGGAAATTAAAAATTTAAGAATAAAAATATGGCTTTTCTTCTCCTACTATGCATGGAAGGAGCAGGACTTTGTAAAAGAGGGCCTTTGACACCAATTGGGTATCCACTATAGGCAGGAACATAGAACGAACTTGAACAGGGGAGTCTGTCAATACCTTAGTGGAAGATTATACAGTGCAGGGCTTGCATCAGGAACAGCAGCCCTTCATTTTGAAACTTATAAGCTGGCCGGAGTTAAAGAGGGAGACAGGGTTTTTTTGCTCAGATTTAACTTTTGGAGCAACAGTAAACCCCATATCCTATGAAAAAGGGTGAGCAGGTATTCATCGATAGTGAGTATGAAAGTTGGAATATGGGTCCTGCAGCACTGCGTAAAGGCATTTGTTAAGTACCCTGATACAAAGTGCGTGGCAGTTGTAAAACTTATATGGAATGCCGGCAAAACTTGATGAAATAAGGGATATTTGCGATGAACATGGGGCTGTTTTGATAGAAGATGCCGCAGAGTCATTTGGAGCAGGTTATAAGAAGAAAAACAGGTACCTTTGGTCATTACAATGTAATAAGTTTTAATGGAAATAAGATAATAACTACATCAGGCGGCGGAATGCTTATTTCAGATAACGAAGAGGCTGTAAATAAGGCTAAGTTTTAGTCCACACAGGCAAGGGAACCTTACCCCTGGTATCAGCACGAGGAACTTGGATATAATTACAGGCTGTCTAATATACTGGCAGGCATAGGCAGGGGCAGCTCTTGCATTTAGATGAGCATAAAGAGAAAAAGAAGGAAATTTATGAACGCTATAAAGAGGATTTAAGAATCTTCCGGTACAGATGAATCCAATACCGGAAGGGCTGATCCTAATTATTGGTTATCCTGTATTATTATAGATAAAGAAGCTATGGCACCACAGGATAGGAGCAGGTTCAGTCCTGATTATTCAGGTGATAAGACAGGAGGTACTAATGCTTTTGCTATAAGGGATGGGGTTTTAAAAATGAAGTTTTAAGCCCTATAGAAATCAGCAAAAAGAGAAGAGTATAGAAATTTGAACTTCGGTGAGGAGTTATATATTAGTGAGAAGGGCAAGTCTTCACCGGAAGAAATAAAGGGAGGATGCTTCAAAGTACAATGTGGAGAGTCGTCCAATATGGAAGCCTATGCATTTACAGCCATACTTCAGTGACAAAAGACTTTATTACTGAAGAAGGTAGTATAAGGAACTTGGTAGAAGCTTTCAAGATGTAGGCTCAGATATTTTTTTGACAGGGGGCTTTGCCTGCCAAGTGATGTGAAAATGATAAAGGGAAGAACAGGACACCATTATAGAACTGATAAAGAGCTGTTTTAACTAAGAAAAATCATTTAACCCCAATTATTCAAGGTATAATATTTGGGGAAATAAGGAAATAAGTTGGTATTTGCTTGTTGCCACAATTTTTGTTTTTGTATATATTGCCGAAGAAAAGGCAAAAATAAACAAGAATTAATAAGTAAGATTAATATTGACTTTATAAGAATTAATGATAATCTTAAGCTGAACATATGTACTCGGATCTAATTCTTTCAAAATTAACTTAATCTAGAATACCTGTTAAAATTAACATTTTCTAAGTAAAGGAATTATGAGTAACTTGGAAACATGGGATTAAGTAAAAAGAGGTGATTATTATAATTAGTTATGATGGATTTTGGAAAGTTTTTAAAGGAGAGGGATTTCGCAGTACAAACTGATAATGCAACATAGCGTAAGCAACTCGCAGCTTAATCATATAAGAAAAGGTGGACACATAACCACTGCAACAATAAATAAATTATGTAGGCTGCTTAACTGTGAAATTGGAGATATTGTATCATATGTTCCCCGATGGGGATGAAGAGGAACAGGATAATAGCTAAAACGGGATGCGCTAAAGCATCCCGTTTAGCTTCTGTAATAATTTCTTAAAATTCAGGCTATTGAAATATGGAATCTAAAGAGTTATACTGTAGGTATTTAAAAATATATCTACCGGTAACATTAAACCAGCTTGAGTGCAATTAAGGAAAAAGGGTATAAGATGACAGAGGAAATTTGTATATATATGTAGAAGAAGCGAAAAGTAAGGCAGGCAAAAATGCTGCACTTGCCGCCTAATATAACTATATGCAATGATTGTATGCAAAAGATGTTGAATACATTTAATACACCGCCCATATCGGACTATCTGAATGCAAGTGGATTTACTCCTGAGTATGTTCAATGATTATTATAATCAGGAGAAGCCTAAATCTAAAAGAAAGTAAGGCGGAAGATGTTAAAGAAGAGCAGGTTTCTGCTTCCACGGAGAGGAGAAACTGAGGAGATAAAGAAAGATGAAGAACAGGGGAGGGAAGACAGAATCCGCCTATGTTCAGCTTTTGGTTTTCTTCCTGAAATGTTTCAGGGGCAGAGCAATATAAAAAGAAAACGAAGAAGAAGAAACCTAAGGCAGAAATTGATTTTAATAATATTCCGGCTCCTCATATCATTAAGGAGAAACTGGATGAATATGTGATTGGACAGGAACTTGTAAAAAAACAGATATCAGTTGCGGTTTACAATCATTATAAGAGAATTTCTGCGGAAAAAGACCGGAAATGAAGAAGAGATTGAGATAGAAAAAGTCAAATATGCTGATGATTGGACCGACAGGAAGTGGAAAGACATATTTGGTAAAAACCTTGCGAGGCTTTTTGCAGGTGCTATAGCTATTACAGATACGACTACGCTCACAGGAGGCAGGTTATATAGGTGATGATGTTGAAAGTGTGCTTAGCAAGCTGCTTGCAGATGCAGATAATGATGTAGAGGCGGCGAGCGTGGAATAGTATTTATAGATGAGATAGATAAGATTGCCAAGATACGCATATGCAGAGATGTAAGCGGTGAGGCTGTTCAGCAGGGGCTTCTTAAGCTGCTTGAAGGCTCGGAGTAGAGATACCGGTGGGTGCAACAAGCAAAAATGCAATGGTGCCAATGACTACAATCAATACAAGAAACATACTTTTTATTTGTGGCGGAGCCTTTCCCGATCTTGGCGATATAATAAAAGAAGACTGAATAAACAGTCTGCTATAGGCTCTAAGGCAGATCTTAAGGATAAGTATGATAATGAAAAGAATATTCTTAGCAGGGGTAACAACTGAGGATTTAAGACAGTATGGAATGATACCGGAATTTTTAGGCAGGCTGCCGATAGTTTGTGCAGTAGACGAACCGGATAAGGAAATGCTTATTAAGATACTTTCAGAGCCTAAGAATGCAATTTTAAGAACAGTATGAAAAAGCTCTTGGAATTGGATGAAGTTAAGCTTGAATTTTCAGAGGATGCTAAAGAAGTTATAGCGGAAAGGGCTCTTGAGAGAAAGACGGGAGCAAGGGCTCTTAGGGCGATTATAGAGGAGTTTATGCTGGATATATGTATGAAATTCCTAAAGATAATATTGGAAAGGTAGTAATTACTAGGGATTATATGAGAGGGTAGCGGAAGCCCGGTTTATAGAGTTAAGAATATAGTTCACAAATAGTGAATTATCGGTGTTAAAAATTTTATTTTTTGCCAAAAATGTAACTGGTTTGTAACCTTGATGGCTTATAATCTGCATATAACGGAGGATTTAGGCTATGAAAAATCAATATTTCAGAGATGTACAGGACAAGCATAATAGCAGTAGATAACTACAGTAATGCAGATTTTTTTCAGGCAAATTACATAATCCATTTTATGCTCAATGTATTCAGATTAAAAGTTTCCAACAGCTCATAAAAGAGTTGGACAGCCTAATGGATGAGATAGGCTGTCCGATGAGCTGAATGGAAAAAGAACTTTTACCAAGAATTCGACCGCTGAGGAGAGGACTCTGTTTATTGCTGATAAAACACAGGCACAAAAAGAGGAGAGGTGGCAACCTTTGCAATCAGGATTCAATATAGAAATAATGCAAGCTGGCGAGGAACTGTTAAGTGGCTTGAAGGGGAGGCAGAAGAGTACTTTAGAAGTGTGCTCGAGTTGTTTTGGCTGTTAGATAGTGCGATGAAGGGCGAAGAATAAAATTCCAAGTTGTATCTTAGCAAATTAATCAGGTGTATGATATAATAATCTGGTTGTTTTTATAAAAATAGATTGGCAAAATCCAATCGACCAGTGAGGAAGGTGAATAATGAGAGAAGGAATCCATCCGGAGTATCATAGGTGTAAAAGTAGTATGTAACTGTGAGATAATTTACTACAGGTTCAACAAAGGAGTCAATCCATCTTGAAGATATGTTCAAAAGTGCCACCCATTCTATACAGGACAGCAGAGAGCAGCAGCAGCGCGTGGTGCTATCGATAAGTTCAACCGTAGATATGGAATTAAGCAGGACTAATACAGCAAAGAAGAACGAGACTGTCGCGGAGAAAGACGAAGCGCCAACATAACAGGCTATCTTTTGATAGTTTCGGTTATGCTAAGGGTGGAATCACTGATGCGGCGGTCTTATTTTTAGGAGGGCTTTATGACGGGTTCGAGGATAAAGCGGACAGAGCAGTTCTTGAAGGTGTATTGATGAAAAATAACAGTAAATACGCCCTGGCGGTCCACAAAGCCTAATGATGATATAGAAGTTTTGGTGGAGAGGTGCGGCAGCATTTCAGAGAAAAAAACACATTTTTACTCTGCCTTTTTATAAGAGGAATAGTACACTTTTTGAAGGCCTTTATCTTGGCTGTAAAATTTTTCGGCATTAGGCAAGAGTTATGACAGGGAAGATGCTGAAGAGAATGAATTATTACAGTTATTGATTGTAGTTGCAATAATTTCACTTACAATAGGAACATTTATTATATTACCTTACGGACTTTCACTGTTTTTGGAGTATTATTAGGCTCGGGCATATTTATGGTCGTCATAGAGGTGTAATCAGATTAATATTGTTAGTGCCTTTATCTGATAGGAATTTCCATCTTGCCGGATATTAAGAGGTTCTATATGTGTCTGAGGGGCAGGCCACAAGGTAATGAAGTGCATACAGAACAATATTCCGCTTACAATTTCTAATGTAAGAAGGATGAGTAGAAAAAGCAGCAGCTGCGATACTGTATTCGTATTAACTGTAATGATTTTTAAGCATAATATTGTTTATGTTTGTAAGATTTGACAATGCTTTTTGGCGTATAGCAGTAAGGCTGTTCATTATTCCTGTTGTTGCAGCCTTTGTTTATGAGGGCAGGGAAATGTTATCAGAAAAAAATTAAAAATCAATAACCAAGTTTTTGAATCTGCCGTCTATATTGGTTCAAACAGTTATTTCAGATGAACCGGCTGGAAGAAATGATAGAGGTTGCGATTAAGTCCGCCGCCGCAGTACTTGGTGAAGATGTTGACGAATCAGAAACGATAAGAATGCCTGAAAAATCTCAAAGAAGAAGGCTGAAACTAAATCAGGCATAAAAAGAGTAAGTAAGCAAAAAAACAGGAGAATATTAAATCTAATTCTAAGGAAAAGACTGGTGTAAATCAGACTAAATCTAAGGAATTGTCTGAAAAGGGCTAAATTAGCAGTAAGTAATAAAGATAATAAAAAGTATCAACTCTCAGGGGAACTAAGGATGAAGATGATGAAATATTAAATGCACTCAACCATTTCTTCAATAGTAAAAATGGAAGAAACTAATAGAAGGAAGAGAAAATAAATGAATACTGAGGAGTTTAGTTATAAGGAGATTTTTAGAATTTGGAAGTGAGAAACTGAAAAAGTCAGAAATAGCTGAAAGCTGAACTTGATGCCTGGTATTTATTGGAAGATGTGTCAGGACTTAGCAGGGCAGATTATTTTTGCACTCAAATGACAAAATAAAGGAAGAGACAAGGCAGAGGAATTCTTAAAACTTATAGAAAGAAGGGCGGGAGAATCCCTCTTTCTTATGTGCTTGGAACCAGAGACTTTATGGGATTTACTTTTAAAAGTAAATGAAAATGTGCTGATACCTGAACAGGAAACAGAACTGCTGGTTGAAGAGACTATTAAGTTCTGCAGGGAAGTATTAGATCTCTGTACGAGGTTCAGGCTGTATAGGAATATCAGTGAGTCTTTTAGGAGGCGCTTAGCGTAACTATGGCAGATATCTCAGGCAAAGCCTTGGAGGTGGCAGGGAAAAATGCAGCAAGGCTTGGGGGCAAATAATGTCAATTTTGTTGAGGGAAATTTATTTGAGAATATAAATGAAAAATATGATATCTTAGTTTCAAATCCACCATACATTGAAACAGGTATAATTGAAAATCTTCAGCCGGAAGTCAGGGACTACATTCCACACTTGCTCTGGACGGTGATGAAGATGGTCTTAAGTTTTATAAAAATATTAGTAAGATGGCGCCAAATTATTTAAATCAAAAATGCTAGAATTTTTCTATGAAATAGGTTATAATCAAAGTAAAGCAGTATCTGATATTTTACTTGAAAATGGGTTTACGGATATCAGAGCAGCAAAGATTATGCCGGACTTGATAGAATAGTTATGGCAAAATTTGATTGGAGAGAATAGGAGGCTGCCATGAGGTATAGGATTGAAAAGAGATTCTATGGGGAGGTAAATGTTTCCCGAGAAAGCTCTTTGGGAGCACAGACAGAGCGTTCGCATATTAATTTTAATATAGGTACGGAGACTATGCCGCTGCCTGTAATTAGGGCATTTGCCGTACTTAAGAAGGCTGCAGCAGAGGTCAACCTTGAGCAGCTAGCAAGCTCCCGCTTGATAAGTGTGAGCTTATAAGAAAGGCCTGCGATGAGATATACAAGGGAAAGCACGATAAGGAATTCCCGCTTAAGGTGTGGCAGACAGGCTCAGGCACACAGAGCAATATAGAATGTTAACGAAGTAATAACAGGCAGAGGCAATATGCTCATGCGGGCAGAGGATACTTCATCCTAATGATGATGTAAATATGTCTCAGAGTTCCAATGATACCTTCCCTACAGCTATGCATAGCAGCAGTTATGGAGATAAAAAGGGTGCTCTTACCTGCCATAGAGAAGCTCATACTTACCTTTGAGAGGCTTGAAAGGATAATGATGATATAGTAAAAAGTGGAAGAACCCATCTTCGGGATGCTACTCCAATTAAATTTTCACAGGAAATAAGCGGCTGGCGCTTTATGTTAATCAACAGCTTGGAAGAGATAAAAAGGCGTCGATGAAGGGCTTGTATAAGCTGGCACTTGGCGGTACAGCTGTAGGAACAGGCATAAATGCTCCTAAGAACTTTGATAAGCTGGTGGCAATAGCGGAACTCACTGATGAAGCCTTTTGTTACTAGCAGAGAATAAATTTCGATCTTGCTTACATCTAAAAGATGCCTGTGGTTTCCCTGTCACGGTGCAATAAAGGGACTGGCTGCAAATATGATGAAGATAGCAAACGATGTAAGATGGCTCAGCATCGGGACCAAGACTTGGACTGGGCGAGATTTATATTCGGAAAATGAACCGGGCAGCTCTATCATGCTGGGAAAAGGTGAACCCGACTCAGTGTGAAGCCGTTACTATGGTGGCAGTGCAGGTGATGGGAAATGATGTTGCAGTGGGAATGAAAGCTGCATCATGCAGGAAATTTTCAATTAAATGTATTTATGCCGGTTTTAATTTATAATTTTTACAATCTGTAAGGCTGCTTGGAGATACAATAAGTTCGTTTAATGATAATTGTGCAGTTGGCATAAGGCCCTAATCGTGAAAAAAGATACATGATAATCTGTATAACTCGCTTATGCTAGTGACCTGTGTTCACCATATATAGCTATGACAATGCGGCTGCAGTTGCCAAAAAGCTTATAAGAGGGTATAAGCCTTAAAAGAGCCTACTTAGAACTTGGATATATGGATGAGGATAGTTTTGATGAAGTATTTAAACCTGAAGAACTTGTTTAAATAAGGAGGACGGATATGGATTACGGAAAGGTTTCATTAGAAAAAGCACGCAGAGTGGAAGGGTAAGATTGAAATAAAAAGTAAGGGCCGCTGTAGATAATTCAGAAGCCTTAAGCCTTGCTTACACACCGGAGTTGCTGCACCCTGCCTTGAAATACAAAAAGATGTGAATAAATCTTTCGAGCTAACAAGAAGATGGAATACGGTTGCAGTAGTTACAGATGGTACAGCAGTGCTTGGACTTGAGTGATATTGGCCCTGGAGCAGGTATGCCGGTTATGGAAGGTAAATGTGCTTTGTTTAAGGCCTTTGGAGATGTGAGATGCGATACCGCTTTGTGTTAGAAGTAAAGATGTGGATGAAATAGTAAGAACAGTTGAACTTCTTGCAGGCTCGTTTGGTGGGGTTAACCTTGAGGATATCTCTGCACCCGCTGTTTTGAAATAGAAGAAAAAAGCTTAAAAATGTACGGATATTCCTATTTTTCCATGAGTGACCAACATGGAACGGCTGTGGTTACACTTGCAGGAGTTATCAATGCACTTAAGGTAGTTGGTAAAAAAATATAGAAGATGTGAAAATAGTAACATCAGGTGCAGGAGCGGCAGGTATAGCTATTATCAAGCTGCTTATGGCTATGGGACTTAAGAATGTAGTCATCAGCCAGATAGAAATGGTGCTGTTATAAGGGGAAGAGAAGGACTTAACCCAATAAAAGAAGAGATGGCAGCCATTACTAATTTTTAATATGGAAAAGGAAAACTTGCAGATGTAATAAAGGGAGCCGATGTATTTATAGGCGTATCGGCACAGGAACCCTTACAAAGGATATGGTTAGGAGTATGGCAAAGGATGCGGTGATTTTTGCCTGTGCCAATCCTACTCCTAGAGATATTCCCGGATGAAGCCAAGGAGGCTGGAGCAAGGGTGGTATCAACAGGCCGTTCTGATTTTTCCAAATCAGGTGAACAATGTACTTTGTTTTTCCGGGAATTTTTAGAGGAGCACTTGATGTTAGAGCAAGAGAAATAAATGATGAAATGAAGATAGCTGCAGCAAAAGGCAATAGCAGGTCTTGTTTCAGATGATGAACTAAAATGAGGAATACATATTACCAAAGGCTTTTGATACAAGGGTGAAAGATGAGGTTACTAAGGCTGCTGCAGAAGCAGCAAAGAAGACAGGTGTGGCACATATCTAAGTGAAAAAGCAATGTTAAGTTTTGGTAAGTTTACATTAGTATAAACTAAGAACTTGAAAAATGTTACAAATTTAACAATTAGGAAGGAAAAATTGATGTTTGAGAGTATTGAAACACTTGCAGGAAGGTATAAGGAAGTAACTGACAGAGTAGCGTCGGAATGGCTGCAACTGATCCGAATAAGTTTAGAAGCCTTATGAAAGAACAGTCGGATCTTTCAGCCAATAGTGGAGAAATATAGGAGTATAAGGCAAATAATGCACAGATAGAAGACTGTCTAGAAGATGATAGCTGAAGAAAGTGATCCCGAGCTTAAAGAACTTGCGAGGGAAGAACTTGCAGAGGCGAAGGCTGCTGTGCCTGAATTTGAAAAAGAATTGAAGGTACTTCTGCTTCCAAAGGATAAAAATGATGATAAAAATGTAATAGTAGAGATTAGGGCAGGAACGGGAGGCGATGAGGCTGCAATTTTTGCTTCAGAGCTCTATCACATGTATTGTAAATATGCTGAAAATAACCGTTGAAACCTGAAATCTTAAGTTTCAATGAAAAATGGTTTAGGCGGCTTTAAGGAAGTGACCTTCCTTATCAACGGTAAGTGAGCATTTTCTAGCTCAAATATGAAAGCGGTACCCACAGGGTTCAAAGAGTTCCTGTAACTGAGTCAAATGGAAAGCTGGAGACTTCTGCGGCTACAGTCGCTATTCTGCCTGAGGCGGAAGAGGTGGATGTAACCATTGATCCAAATGATATAAAATTTGATGTGTTTAGAGCATCAGGAAATGGTGGACAGTGTGTCAATACTACTGATTCAGCAGTTCGTCTTACACATATCCCAACAGGAATAGTAATCTCCTGTCAGGATGAGAAGTCACAGCTTAAGAATAAAGATAAGGCAATGAAGGTGCTTCGCTCGAGATTATATGAGCTTGAATGTGAAAAAGGCTCATGCAGAAGAAGCTGCTAACAGAAAAGCCAGGTAGGAAGTGGTGACCGTTCTGAGAAGATTCTGTACTACTAACTTCCCACAGGAAGAGTCACAGACCATAGGATTAAATTTACTACTCACAATATAGATGGTGTTATGGGCGGTGATTTAACAGAAATTATTGAAAATCTTATAGTTGCAGACCAGACAGAAAAACTTGCGGCTATGGGAGAAGTATAAGCAGAGATGATTACTGTATTTCAAAAGATAACTATAATTTCAGCTTATAACTGTGAATTATATTATATATGGGGAATCATTTTCAGAATAAAGATTTATGAGAGAATCCTATGATAGGATTTCTCTCTCGTTTCTATGGAGATTAGTGGTTATATTAATAGAATTTATAGAAAATTCTGATAAATTACTCAAGTTTTGATTTGGAACTGTCGATATATATAATAGTCTAATGACTGTGCAAAAACTATATATTGAGAATGTTTAATCACTGGTTACTACATATTTATATCCTGCTTAATAACTTAAATTATAACAATAAGTTGTAATAAATTGAAACTAAATGATAGTTTAGCACATAGTCATAAAGAAAGGAGAAATTTATGTGGAAGAAAATCAAATTTAAGAGAGGGTTTTAAGCACCAGTGCTTGTTTTAGGACTCTTGCTCACCAATTTCAGTCCTTTGGGGATATCAGCAAAGAGTCTGAGGCATGAGCAGACAGCTGTGGTTAACGAGAACCGGGTGACAGCACAAGGCGGTGAACAGAAGGCAGCAGTGGAACTTAAATGGGATGGTTCCTATCTCTTGAGCCGTACCGTGGTTCAGGGTGATAAGACTATCCAGAGCGGCGGGAACAGAAGCAACTGGCATAATTAATCAAATAAAGATTTCAGAGTTAATATGAAGTTAAACTGCCTGCAGCAGAGGCAAAGCTTCAAGGCCTTATCTGAAAAGAATGATTTTATACGCATTCCTATGATAGGAAAGGGTGTAAAAAGGTAAATGGTACTTCAGATCTTGGCAAGATAGATGCAAAAGTTTTTTAGTGGATGGTGCTGAACAGACAGTTAAGCAGGCATTTTTCAGCAAAAAGTAGTGGCTGATGAAACAACAAAAACTGTATACATAAAGTAATGACACTGCTTGTTGACAATAAAGAGTTAAAAAGATAGCTGTGGATTTAACAGCAGATATCATATATGGATTTTTCAGTGGATCAGTCCGGCATAGGTAAGGATGATGGGCGTAACTATATATATTCTGAAGAGAAAAAGATATATTTAGGAAAGTTTGACAACAAGTTCGTAGTAGAGAAGACCGGAACCATAGACTACGACAGGGAAATATTGACTGGACTGTTAAGGTTGAAAAAGATTGGAGATATCGGAGAGAAGACTTCATTAGCAGGCTATAAGTTTGAAGATCCTATCGGAAAAAGTAGGTGCCTATATACCTGAGACCTTTACTGTTTTATGAGGCTGGAGCAAAGCAACACACCTGGCAACAAGATGTTTGCTGATAACGGTAGTGCTTCATCAGATTTTAAGTATGTAACAGGCGCAACTGATGCGAGGCAGTAACAATGCACTTACCTATGTCCCTGCTAATGCACCAGGTAAGGCAATTGTTAAGTTTAGTACAAGCAATGAAGGATTCAAAAGATACATATTACAGTGACCTTAGAAATGGATTTACAAGAAACAACACTGCCTATTTGTATCAGAAGAAAAACAGACGGAAATATACTGTAAAATTGCTGAGAACGCCACAACTGTCGGATGGAACGGAATGTGGGAGTTGAAAGTATCACGGTGACTATTCCGTGAAAAACGGAATAAGAGATACTCTTAAAAGGATCACCTCAGTAACAAAGGAATGACAGAAGAAAGCTTTAAGGAACTGGATGAGAAAATCACGGCAGAAAGCGGCAAGCATAAAGTACAGTGGGATATAGTATTTGACGCAACAGATAAGAACCCTCACAAATGTAAAACTTAGAGATCAACTTCCTCTTACCGGGCGTTATTCAAAGAAAGAGATGACCTTTGATAAGGCAATGGTAAGAAAGTGGGATGTAACCGGACATAAGTGGCTCTATCTTGATTATACAAATAAGACCTGGGGCACTGATGTAAAATACATCACAACTCAGCCAGAGGATGGCAGATATGAGATAGGAGATCTTAATACCGTAGCAAAGTTAACCATCTGGTCAGAAGTAGAAGGCTTAAAAGGGTATTGACAGATTCAGTAACAATGCTAGAGTTATGTGGGGTAAAGACAGCAAGAAGTATGTAGACCTCTCAGAAGGTATCAACCTTGGTAATAAGAGCATAATTAAAGAGCAGAGTCTTATTATATTGAGTCTAATCCTAAGTGGAACATAAAGGTAAGCAAGACCACAGTTGATGAGAACAAGGCTAAAGGAATAAAGACCTATGTTTGATGCTTTGATTGATACAAGCATTGGAGACACAGATGACATTATAAAGCATAAATGGCACAAGTAATGACAAAGGTAGCTGCCAGAGAGAACTTCTCACTTGAAAATGGCGAAAAAGCAATTTGCTTTCAGGAGTAAAATTAGCTGATATTGTATATCAGGCAGGTACTGCAAAAAAATGAGCTATGAGGATGGTTCATTTGCAGACAGCTTAAATAATGGAGCACTGAAGGCTGATGTGCATACTCTTTACTATACAGTAGGAGCAGAAAAGAAGGCTGTGGGTAAGATCTTAGAAGTAACAGGCTTTGAAAAGTGCACCAAGACTCTTGATGACGAGGGTGATAAGTGGTATCCTTTCTCATTTAGGACTAATATAGTTGACGCTGATACACTTACAGGCGGTTCAAGGCGATGGTAATGACAGCGACTTAAAAATACAATCAGGTTATGAACTTAGCTTACCTCTATGGGTAGGTAAGGTTGGCAAAAATGGTGAAGAGGGTGTCGAATATGAAAGCTTTAGTGACTATTGGGCAAACTACAACCATAGAATGATTCAGAAGACGCACTTACAAGTGATGCAGCTGAAAAAAACTCATCGCAGGCGGCGAAAGCAGCTACACTGCAGCAAATGCAAATGATGTTGTAAATGGTACATTAGGTGCATATGCAAAGGATTATAAGTCAGTAGTATTCCGTCTCAGTGTAAAATGCTGAAAACATGGAAGAAATTAGACACAAGCAAAGCTTGAGCATTTATAAAGGACAGCATAGACAGTAAGTTTAAGATAGTTCCACTTAATGATAAGTATAACTACTGCTTGTATTTAAGGGAACACCTAGAACAGCTTTTACAGGTTTAGGCTATACCAATGATGCTTATGTAATAGCTGAGGGAAGCCCTGTTGATGCAAATGACATATTCACAGTAAATGAAAATGTAGCAAACGGAGACAAACTTGACACAACCTTTACCCTTAAGAAGCTTGATGCTCCTTATGTTATTCTCCTTAGAGCTCAGATAAAGAGACGGAGAGAATGGAGACGAGAAGAAGATTATCAATTCTAAAGGGTGCTGTGACCAACGCTGCGATAGTAACACTTCACGATGTAAGCTTTGATGGAACTAAGGGTAAGGATTACAGCCTCTCAAGCAGCAAGTCTGTTGACTATGATACAAGATTCTTGAGTAAAGGAATATAAGGTAGAGCAGGGTGGTATCATAAGATGGGTTATAGAGTACAATCCATCTATTATGGATGCCGCTACAAAGAAAGAAATCGAAGATGCAAAGGATGACAGCGCGGCAGATAAGAAAAATATTACCTTATACGATATACTTGAAAATGGACTGAGTGTATTCTCAGAAAATGGCAAAAGCCAATTCTTGGCAAGGATATTATAGCCTTGAGATGGTTGGCAAAAGACGGAAACAGTGTTCCATATTCTGATAAGTTAACAGACCTCCTTTCATACAATAAGGAAGGTGGTAAGGGAAGCTCTTACACTTAAGATACCTAATAATGAGAGAATGAATAAGTTTATTTTTCTCATATGGTACAATCCTTGACAAAAATGCACCTAAGGACATAAAGAATACAGTTCAGATTCGTGTTAACGGTGAGAAGAAGTCTGAAGCAGAAGTTGCAACATACACAGTTTCAGCTGGTGTTTCACTTGATACCTTCGTTACTGAGGGCAATTTAACTGCGAAGGTAGTAAAGACTGATGCTGAGACAGGAAAAGCCTATCAAGGGAGTTGTGTTTGAACTTATCTCAAACGGTAAAGTTCAGAAGGAAGTTACCAGATGCAGCAGGTATTATAAAGTTTGCTTCACTTACAGAAGGAAAGGGTTACAAGTTAAGAGTTAAGTGCGGAAGGCTATGAAGTAGATAAAAATACCTATGTATTCGATGTTGAGAGAATTACCGTTTCCTAATGGCAAGACACTTACCATCGGTGGATTTGCAGTAGAAGGCACACCTGTGGGCGAGCAGCAGTTAAAGTTCGGTGATGGTGTTGTAGGTGGCAGTGATGGTAGAACTATCATAGCTACCAATAAGAGAATAGGCGAGTTAAAGGATGAAACAAGCTTTAACCTCATTAAGGCAGATTATGATGTAAACAAGGATGTAATAACCAAGGCAGGTGTGACAGTTAATGAAAATTAAGTCACGTCTTGATGGAGTGAAGTTCACACTTACATCAGGAAGTTCAGTAGTTGCAGGAGAACTACTTCTTCACCTCTGCGAATTGTTACATTTGAGGGTCTTGCAAGTGGTAAGTACACACTTAAAAGAAGCCTCTGCAAAGGCAGGATATAAGGCTCTTGATAAGACTTACACAGTGGTTGTGACAACAGCCGCAATCAATAAGGCAGCAGGTAAGGATGCTGGGACGAGATAGTTGTTGAGAATAAGGATGAAAATGTGGGATTGATTGATGGCAATATTGTAGTCCTCAATCATAAGGAGAATGTAACTCCTAATCCGGTACAGGACCAAACCCAAGCCTAATCCGTCCAGGACCAAACCCAAATCCAGGATAAACCCAAGCCTAACCCAAATCCGGGTCCAAACAGAGTCAAACCCAAGTCCAAACCCATCACCAAACCCAAGTCCTAATCCATCACCAAAACCCAAGCCCAAGCCCAAACCCAAATCAAGCCCTAACCCAAACCCCTACACCAAAAAGTACCTACAACAGATATACCTAATACAGATACACCTACTTATCCATCAGACAATTTCCCAAATCCGAACGATCCTAAGAGTCCGGATGAGTTCATTTCAGTTGATGAAAATGGAACTCCTAAGGGTAAATATGTAAAGAAGAAAAAAACCTGATGGAACAAATGAGTATGTGAAGGTTGATGAGGATGGAACACCGGAAGGTGTAAATAAAGCCTAAGAATGGCCTTCCCTAAGACAGGTGGTTCAAATAATGTGGTTTATTATTTGGGTGGTGCAATGCTTATCTTCCTTGCATCCGGTATAATTGTGAGAAGAAGAAAATATAATTAAAAGCTTTATACTGTAGGCAGGAGTAATTGGGTTATATGTTACTAGCCTAAAGATATATTTTGAAAGGATGAATAAAGAGACTGTCGTTTTAACAGAAATGTTGAAAGGACAGTCTCTTTCTATTATATTTACAATAAAACCCTCTAATCATAAAATTTATCTTATAAAAATAAAAGATTTGAGAATGGAGTTTGCAATTTTGGAAAATAGTGATATAATTGCGAATGGGTTGCAAATGATAAGATGAGTTTAGACAGGAAAGGAAAACAATGAAACATAAGGAAGCTTAATATTTGTACTTTGTGGAATGCTTTTTAACACCTTCATTACCTGTGGATACAATGGCTGTGACTAGCGATGCTGATATAATCAGAGTTGAGTCTGTGCTTGTAAAAACAAGGGAAATACAGTTTCTAAAAAGCAGTATGGAAGAAGCAAAGGGAAGAAATTGAGTTTTAGCTGTAAAAAGAGAAAAACTTCTAAAACAGAAAAATAAAAAAGAGCAGGAAGAATAAAAAAAGATAACAAGAAAAAGAATATCAGATAACAAGAAAAACAAAAAGAGAACTAATAGAAATAATAAAAGGAAAACTAATAAAAGCAAAAATAAAAAATATGAATGAGAGCAAGATGTAAAACTCAAAGAGGAAGATGTTAACAAGCTGCCTGAGACAGATAAGTATAAGCCTGAGATAAAAGAACAATGATTTTAACTAGAAACCTTGGTACAGTGGGTGGAAATAAGCCGCCTGTTAGGGAAGATAAAAGAAAACCTGTCTACAGCATTTACTTTATTTTTGCACTTCTACAGATAAGTTAGGAAAACTTAGATTTAAGGCAGGGCAGCCAATAAATTTACCTGAGAGAGCCTATATAGGATTTAAGTCAAAATGGAGAAAAATACAGGGTGAAGAAATAGGGATTGATTGGAGCGGTGAAGATATTTACTGCAGATTAAAACCGGAGTTAAAGGGAAGTTATAGTTTGGCTGCATATCCTAAAGGAAAATATAGTAATTGACAGCAAGGACTATGGCAGGGTTAAGTTTTTGGCAGACATCATAGTAGAATAAGTGAGGAAGAGGCAAAATGGTAGAGAAAAAGAATACTGACATTAGTCATAGCTGCTAGCACTCTTAATTTCAGGAGTGAATTACACAGAAGAGGTAAAAAGCAGCTGATTTAGATACAAATAAGGCTGCAATATCTTCGGATAAACCGGAAATAAAGGAAGAAGTGCTAAAAAGAAAGGAAAGATAAGAAAGTAAGGGTTATAGTTGAACTTGATGGAGAGTCTCTGCTTGATGGGGCAAACATATAGATTATTCCTCTCTTAGTAGAAAATTTTTGTAGAAGAAAAGAAGGAGAAATTAATTCAGAACAGGCAGAAAGTAGTTAGTGAGATTGAAAAAGTGATATAGCTGCAGATGTTTCTGATATAGAGTTATAGTGCAATCTTAAATGGAATTGCTCTCAGTGAAAGCGAAAGATGTAGAAAAATTAGATGGGATAAAGGGTGTGAAATCCGTCTATATTTCTGAAGAGTTTGAAAGAGGCCGTTACTTACTTCATCAAATGAGATGACAGGCTCTGCTTACGCAGGAGGACTAAATTATAAGGAGAAGGCACAGATTGTTGCGGTAATAGATTCAGGTGATTGACTATAACCATAGAGCCTTTACTCTGGATAGATGAGGCCAGGGCCAGGCTTACTGGAAGCTGAGGTAAACCGGTTGATTGCCGAAAAGGACTGGTGTGGCAGGTATTATGCTTCGAAAGATTCCCTTACGGCTATAATTATTATGATTTCAATACAAATCTCTGTGATAGCTATGGTGCTAATACATGGTATGCATCTTATCCCGGAATAGTTGGTGCAAATGATAAAGAGATTATATGGGTAGCTCCGAACGCTCAGATACTTGCTCTCAAAGGTATTTTCGGATGACTTACAATATCCTACAACCTTTACCGATATAGGGCTTAAGGCAATGGATGATGCCATTTCTTTGGGAGCAGATGTAGTAAATATGAGTCTTGGCTCATCGGCGAGGCTTTTCCATAGAGGAGAAAAATATCCTGAGACGGAAATGTTTGAAAAGGCAAGGAGGCCGGTATAGTAGTGACGGTAGCAGCAGGAAATGATGGGAGCATAACTGATGGAAATGTATATGGAGTAAAACCGCTTGAAGGAAACTTCGATACCGCCCTCATTGCAAACCCCTGCTCTTGATGAGGGTTCTTTTGCAGCAGCCTCAATGGACAATCTTAGGAAATATTCACGCCTAATTGGCTGGAAGGATAAAACAAAAGGAGAAATTAAGGAACAGGCTGATGTTGTGCCGGAGTGGGGATAACTGAATCAAAAGCTTACAGGAGATGGATAGAACTGGCTGGAAGGAGGAAGATGATTCCTCCATCAATAAAAACATCAATGGGAATTTTGCTGTAGTTGAACTGGTAAATGATACTGAGGGCAAGGAAGCCTTTGTCAAGAGGCTTAAAAAGATAGTTGCCCTAGAGCGCTTCTGCAATAGTGTTTTTACAATCCTGAATCAGATCCTGAGAGGATGGGAAGAGTATCAGCCTGGGTGATGGGGCAGGCAATATAACTATAGTCAGGGATTAAACGCAGTACCTTCTTAAAAATGAGTGCAGCTAATAAAGCTTCGATGAGTTAAGGCTGACATTTATATGGAGGAAACACCTGTGATAATCCATCTGCAGGTGGAATTTCTTATTTTTCATCTTGGGGGCCCAACTCCAGACATTCGAATTAAGCCTGAAATTACAGCTCCGGGTGGAAGCATTTATTCCACAGCAGAAGATGACAGACTACAGAATATGTCAGGAACTCCATGAAAGCTTCGCCACAGGTGGCAGGTGCTGGTGCTGTAATCAGGCGAGTACATGAGAGAGAAAATAGTATAAGGTTGAAAACCCTGCTGACTTCACCAAGCTTTTACTTATGAATGCAGCTAAGCCTGTTATGTACAATGAGGAACTCCTTACTTTTGTAAGGCAGCAGGAAGCAGTGCTCTTGACCTTAAAAATGCACTTGAGACTACTGTTGTAGTAAAGGGCAGAAGGTACAAATGATGATAAGGCAGACGGTAAGCTTGAAATAAGGAGGTCGGAGAAAAGAAATTTAGAGGCCAAAAACTCACTTTGGAAAACTTCGGAACTGAATCAAAGACCTACAGTATAAGCACAAGGGCTGTATATGAGCCTGTAACAGAGCTATGGGTCAGAAACCCCTACAGTTGTTAATTCTCCACAGTTTTGAAGGAAATAAAGTAACTGTAGCAGGAACTCTACAGAAACTGTTGAACTTGACTTTGACTATACTGCTGCTGACGAAATTAAGATAAACAATTTCCTAGAGGCTAGAACTTAAAGAGTTGACGATGAGACTGCCTTAAGTATTCCTTTTCTTGGTTTTACGGTGACTGGGAGGTGAAAGGGCTATGGATGGCACTCGGTTAAAGAACTTGATAATGATAAGAGAGGCCGTACAATTTTATGTAAATAAGGATACGGATGCAGCTTTCATCAATGTTTATGACCAGTGCGACATTAAGGCTTTCCTGTTATAAATAATGTACTTTATTTTTCACCTAAATTACCTATCATAAAGATGTGGCTCTGAGGCTTGCTCCTCTTAGAAATATGGAAGAAATAGAGTATTCCATTTTAGATGGGGACACAGACAGAGACTTTAAGAGTAATAGGGTAAATCACTCAAGGTAAGAAAGCAACAGTCTTGAAGAAACAAGTTTTAATATTATGCCTGATTCCTGGTGGGATGGAAGGATAGACAGTAAAGCTTGCTACAGAGGACATTAACTATATATCAAATTAGAGGCAAAGTTAAACAGCGGTAATTCCGGTGGTGGTAACACAGAACAGATTTACAGATATCCTGTAGAGTGAACAATACGGCACCAGAGATAGGCGAAAATATTGGGTTAAAATGTAGATGGAAAGCCAAGGCTTAAACAGATTAAATTTAGGAGTGGGGATACAGGAAGCGGAATGAGCATATTTACCTTAATTCAATGAAGTTTACTGAACCTGAAAATGAGGGTAATGGCAATGAGTTTGCTTCCACCAGGGAGTAAAGTCTTGCACCACCGACAAAAAGAAACCAGCTGTGCCTAAGAAGACAGACCTTGAGGAGACAGTATACAGTCTTTGGCAGAAGGAGAGCTACTGGGGAGATAAAGTCTGGAAGATTGATGGGCTTAGTGAGAGGACTTAAAAACTTGGAAAAACCTAAATTTGGTAAATACTTACTTCTAATAACTTTTGTGGATGAAGAAGGAAAAGGACGGAAGGTGTTACCTAAGGTAATAGATGGAAACTTACTATAACTGGAGACATAAATTACCTAAAATCAAGCAGAAAAGTAGCCACATATATGCCAATAGGAATGGGCATAGGGAAGGAAATGAAGTAAATACACTATCTTGCAGATCTTCCCATATTTATATATGATAAAGGACTACCTAAGCAGTCAGAGAAGTATAAGCATAGAACCGGTGAAAAATAAAGAGCTATGATCAGTAGGTTTCTTAAACTTTTGATAATTCTATGAAAGGATAAGAAAGTACAGGTTTATGCAGATGGAAATCTAATCAGAGCCTTCTTATGATACCTTAAATGATGAGATTACTTTTAAAGCATGTAATGCCGGATGACAAATATCATATCAGTCATGCTTTATCTTAAAGAGGGCGCATAGTATAGAAAATATCTTATTACATGACGATAAAGTTAAGCCTGATATGAAGAAAAGCGATTATTCATGATGATAGAGCTGCAAGGACGATGAATTTCAAATCAAAATCTTAAGACAGGCAGAGAGATAGTTACCGGATTTAAGGAAAGGTCCTATGCCTGAAAAGCAGCGAAAAGAATATAAAGCTGGATATCTCTAGGATGGGACCGGATAATTTCGACAGTATTATGTTGAATAATAATGAAGTTACAGCAGCGGATAATGGGGCATTTAATGCTAAGAGTGTAGAATAGAGCTTGAAATGAGTTTGAATCAAGCATAGATCAAAACCCTAGGGCTAGAAAAAGTGATTATTCATAAAAAGAGCGGTGAAAATGTTCTGCTTAATCCGAAGAGATATTTTGACCTTAATAGCGGAGCGGAGGGATATAATGTTGCAAAAAATAACTTTGCTTTTATATGTATATGCTACGGTCAAGAAGATGATGCAGAAATTGAAGTTGTCTATGAAGGAAGTGAAGCAGACAGACTCAGTAAAGCCTTTTGAAATGACCTCTTTAATGACGGTTACAATGGTGTAAATAATGAAGACTAAATATCCTGTAGTCTTCCTTGAAAAGCCCTTCCCCTTATGTCCGTAATCCTTCCAATAAGGATAAAACCGTAAAACATTGAAGGTTTTATAGGAAGTAGAAAAAGGATGATAGGTAAAGAGCATAGAGATAAAGCTGAGTGATGATGAAGGGCAGAGACACTAAGTGAGAAAATAATGCTCTGAGCAATGAAATTAAGAGTATGCAGTATGCCTATGGCGGAGCTACATCTATAACAGTCTTGGTTATGCCTTTTCGGCCAATCTTATGGTATCTAAGTTTTGTGTAAATATAAGAGTTGAGGCAGTAACTGAAAGGGAGAGAAGGCAAAGTATAGTAAAGAGGCCATCTGTGACCTGACAGATCCTGTAATCAGTTATGAGGTAATGGATAGAGAACTTAATTCTGACAGTGTAAGCATAAAAATACATTCTTCAGATGATTCACTGAGCTTGAAGCTGTAGCAATGGAGATTCACTTATTGATGCGGCAGATAAGACTAAATGTAACTATGGCAGAGGGTGGAGTTACGCTCGATAAAGAGATTAAAATTCCCACTTAAGCGGGACAGAACAAGATAAAAGTCAGAGCTGTGGACTTGGCAAACTTTGGTGCAGAGAAAGAAATAGGGCATATATGGGACAAAAATAGAAGTAACTGTGAAGTTAAACTCCCGCCATGATTTAGTTGGAACCCCGTTTGGAAAACTCAGGGTTCTTCTTAGTTACATGGAATTATAGTATACTTTAATTAGACTGAGAAGGTAGATATTAGTTGAGATATTCCAAATGAATTGGACTTATGTCATTTTTAGCTTTAGTTGTGAAAGTATGAAGTACTGTAGGGGTAGTATGTATAGAAGTTTTGTTCGCATGAAGATGAGCTCTTGGTGCGTATGGGGCTTCAAAATGCGATTAAGTGGAGCAGATATTCTATGGAGCTTGCCGCACAGGCGGATGATGGCGGGCAGGCCTGAACTTTTCAAGAAGGTGAGGCCTGATGTGGTTATAACTGATACTAAGAATGGATGTGATGGATGGGCATGACCTTAATCGAAGAAAACAGAGAAATAGACAAGGATTGTGCCATTATTGTAATTTCCTGCATAGATGATTTTGAATTGATAAGAAAGCTTGTACCGTTAAAGATAAATGGTTATGTACTTAAGGCAACACTTAATATGGAAGAAATTGATAAGCTTAAAGAAACCAGGACTACCTTGTTGGAATAGGAAGAAAATGGGTGAAACCAAGGCAGAGAATGAAAAATTATCTTGAAAAAGGGCTTAAGAAATATCTGGCTTGGTGAGGGAGTGAGCCTAGTTTGGAATGAAAATGAGAAGATGAAATATCTCTGCAAGTTTTCACTAAGGCAGAGGACAGGGATAAGATTAACGATTCTGCAGTGAAATTTATCAATGAACTCCTAATTCATCAGTTCAAAGAGGTGTAACCCTTCTTTTTGATAAAGACGACAGTATTTTATATATTCCTGCCTATTGATAGTGGAAACCTTGAGAAGAGGGCTATAAGGGTAAATGAACTGATTGAGAGTTTTCTTGGAATTAAGCTTGTATATACCTATAGTGTGAGAAAAAGATAAAGGAAAAAGCTGCTGACTGGTTTATGAGGCACGAAAAGTCAGGGAGAAGATGTCAATAATTCATCCAATTGGGATTATTCAATCAAAAATGCAATAGCCTATATAAATGAAAACCATGGTGAACAGCTTAGTCTTGCTAAGGTTGCCAGTGTTGCATGTGTTTCGATCACTGCTTATTTTCTCTTCGCTCTTTAAGAAGGAAATGAGGTAAAAACTATATGGAATATCTCAATGAAGTGAGACTTAAGGAAGTACTTAAGGAGTTTAAGATAAGTGATGCAAAGATTTCTTATTGCTGAAAAACATGGTTTTCCTAATCAGGAATATTTCTCAAGATACTTTTAAGAAGGTAATGGGAGTTTCTCCTGCCAAATGGAGGAGGAAAAACAGTTGAATATAAAGACAGGAGAAAAAGATTAGTGGAGGGTTAAGGCCCTCCTTTCGATACTATGTAACTATTATAGCCATAGATTGCTATACTTTTGGCGTGACCTATCTGTATTTTTGAGAAGAAATTTGAAAATAATACCCAAAAGATAGCAGAAGCTTTCATCTAAGCAGGCAGACAAAGAACTTTAAAAATGCTTGGAACCGTAGAGGAGAAAATAAACAGATATGGTAATTTGAGCCTCTCGAATACTTGAATGATGAGATGAATATAGAATGATAAGTAGGAGCATAGCTGCCATGCAGATTGATTGAGGACTTTGATGGCCTTATGTCGGTGGATTCAACCTCTATGCCGTATCTTTGGTTAAGGGAGATGGAAGGTTCATACTTTCAACCTCAGACAGAAGAAAGCAGGAGTGGTGAAGTAAAAGATTGACAGCAGGTTTAGAGAAATACTAAAGAGGGTTAGAAAAACTTTCCGTACATAAACTATGGATATCTAATTATGAACTTAAAAGATTACGATGGAGGGATTTCAGTCCGATTACAAATAAAGTTTCATTTTTAGGAATAAAAGTATCTGGATTCAGGTTACAATGGGGTAGAGGGACACTTTTGTGTGCAAAGCGTGAGATGAAAAATCCATAAGACACTTACGAGCAGGTTGTATATATGGAGGTGTTGCCCTCCTTGTAAATGATGAGGCATAATTATATCAGAGACTGGAACAAAAACTGCTTGGAAGAGATATGAAAAGAAGAATGAATTTCAGAGCATGAACACTGAACTTAAAAATTTTTGATTGGAAACTTTTGACAATATTATACCTAAAGAGGCTATCTTAAAGAAACTAAAGACATAAGAAGGTTTGGAACTCTGGTAATGTTAGTTAGCTGTATCTTCATCTTAATAGCAGGTATGCTATGGAGCAGGAGATATACGAGAGCCGATACAGTACCTTATGGATCAGATGAAGCTTGTTCATAGTGAAAATTTTGATATCAATCAGCCTGTAAAGCAGGGTTGGGAGGAACTTGACGACCTTAATACTGAATTTTACCATCTTGTGGTCAAAGCAATACGTAACTG
>BNJT01001350.1_pt1 | contig 170911 bp, 212 predicted proteins | sample 8540491 | NCBI WGS metagenome assembly BNJT01 (sample SAMD00202455, study PRJDB9452) | human saliva metagenome | host: Homo sapiens
ATTACATTGTCTGTATCTGAAATAGGGTTTGTCCGTAAATGTGAACTTGTCTACATCCTTTCAAGAGCTGCTTCCACCGCCTTAAATACATTCAGTGCCGTATATCCATGCCCCATATTTGGCGAGCTTTATGTAATGGTCATCCGTAAGGAGGGGTGGCAGTTGTTTTTAAGATTTCTTCCACCTTATCAACGGTTAGGATTTCTATTTGCTTCGAGGATTAGAAGCTGCTGCTCCTGCTTAACGCTCAGTGGCGCAGCCATAGAGTTCCTGTTTTAAGCACATAACCACCCTTGTAGTCAGCAGGATGAATGTTACTCCGGGTGCGGAGATCTCAGGCAATTTGTTGGTTTGCTTGGATGGTCCTCTAGAGAACTTGGCTAGTTTATCATCCTTAGTTAATGCCTACGAGAATAGGTCTTCTAAAGCAGGACTTTGATGATGGAGCCTTCACCGCCTGCGTATAACCCTGTATTACCGGCAGAAAAAATAAGACTATTCCTGCTGCCTTCCATTTTAACAATGTCATCGTGAAGCTGTCGTCCTGTTACCCCAGAGTTATTAACAACCTGTGGCTTTTTCTCGAAGTATCCACTGTCCTGCGGCAAGAAATTACATCATCGCTTGCACCTCTCCTTCTTTATTAAATACTCTGGCAGCTATGAGCTTGCATCCTTTGCTATACCTATAGTTCGTCCTAAAATGAACACCCCTGCAACTTATGGGTTCCTCTTGGTTTCATCTATTGGTTCTGTATTTGTGGGTTCAACAAAGTCTTTGAAGCCACCAGGTAAGAAGTCTCCTGGGTTCCTGGGTGATTTGCATTTTACACCGGAATCAATAATACCGACTACAATATCTTTTCCGGTCTTTGTCCATGGTCTGCCTGTATAGACTCAAGGTTCAAAGGCACACCTGCTTCTGCAAATATTTTATGTTTTATATTTTCTTCTTTGTCTGAAATAATGGTGTAGTTAAGCCGAATGCTTTCTACATCCTCCTACGGGCGATTTTCTCTATGAGTTCTTTCCCTTGATGTAGATACTGCTATATGAAGAATGAATTGTACTCGGATATGTCTCCGTCTTTACTTTTCTTTCAATAAATGAATAAGGTTTTCCTGACTTTTTTCACTTGTGTCCCTTAGGTATCCACGACATCTTCGGGCTTTACCTTAGTTAAGTCTGCCTCTGCCTTCAAGGTGACTATGAATTCTGACCTCTTTAGACGCTGGGACTTTTTGCAGTGATTTTCTATCTTATCAAATAAGTGGAATCTGTTTTGCAAATAGATTCATAGGAAGACTGAGAATCACCAAGAATAATACAAAAGAAATAGTGATAGTGCTTTGGTAGATTTTCTGACTTTCCTCTTACTGTCTTCCTTTCTCTTTGTCAAAATGCAAAATTTAGTCTAGCAAAGGATAGAAAAATGCAATATAATAGTTGAATAAATCTAACACTTATTAGTAAGTCAATATGACTAAATATGATATAGTATAAGAGGAAAATTTTGTTGACCTAGGAACAGGTTCCTGTCAGTTAGTGTAAGTTTAGTAAAATATTCATTGTAATTTAGTGTAAATATCGCACGAAAAACCTTTTATTTTTACACACGAATATTTGCTATACTTAAATCAACAAATAGACAAATTGGTTATGGATAGAAAAAATTGCTGGGTGTACAAATTGGAAAGACAATCCACTTATCGTAAACCGCGCTTATTTTACGAAAGGGGCCAAGGCAGGTTAGTGAAACACTCTATCCTTGAATTGGAAGGGTACTGCCAATGTTGTATTTTAATTTTGAAACCAATCCAAGCTAAGTGAAACCTTCAGAAAATATAGCACCTGATTATCTTATTCAGATTTTTATACATATTTCAGGTCAGACTATTGTAAAGGAAAAGACTTTGATTGTCTTTGATGAGGTACAGCTTTGTGAGGAGGGCGTTAACTTCACTTAAATATTTTGTGTGAGGATAACTGAATACCATATCTCATTGTAGAAATCTGCTTGGGTGCCGTGGTAAATAGAGGATTTCGTTCCCTGTGGAAAAGTTGACCTAAAACGCTTTTATCCAATGGATATTGAAGAGTTTATGCTTGCGCTCGGTGAGGATGAACTTGTTGAACAAATCAAAAATGCTTTGATGAGGATAAAAGCAATGCCATCGGCCTTACGATACCGCTATGGGACTACAGGCAATATCTGGTTGTGGGAGGGTATGCCAGAATGTATAATATGTAGGGACAAAGTTATATTCTTGTAAGACACACTCAGGACCCTGCTTGCAAGATTATTCGTAAATGTAAAGAGCAAATACAATAATCTTAATAAAATCAAAGAAGACAGAAAACACATATGACAATATAACTGTTCAGTTATCGAAAAATACGAATTTCAGTATAAGCTTATTAAAAGGGAAGCAGAGCTGCTGAATTTTGAAAATGCCATAGAATGGCTGCTTGTCGGGAATCACCCATCACAGGTGTATACAGGTAGAGCAGATAAAAGAAGCCACTGGAGGTATCGTGATATTGATTCTTTTAAGTTTATGTATCGGATACAGGCCCTGCAGCCTGTGCCAAAAAGGACTTATGCAGGTAGTATCTTGTATATGTCTGGATGAGTTAGATGATTTTAAGGGTAGGTATACAACGAAAATTGTAATATTAATATACAGCTCTTAATAAATGAATGCAAAACATATTACAGAATCCGAGCGTGGGGCAATTGTTTATCATACAAAGAGAAGGAAAACTCATTCCCGTTGGTAGTCTGCGGATAATACAAGGCTAAGAGCTGAAAATGTATATGGATACAAGCCTAGACCTGCCATCAAGCTTTCTGCGAAAAATTTTGCTTTTGAAGATGGGGAAAAAAATAGTTCCACTTTATGCTTGCATTTTGTATAAAAAACGAAGGGCACCTCATAACTGACCTCTTCATCCTATTAACAAGTTTTCCTAAAAACCATTTTACCTCAGCGCCGCTTTTATATGAATAATTCTTTAAGTACAAATCCTCCATCATTTGCAGTAACTATCCTTTTGATTGACAGACCGATACCATGTTTTGAAAGTCATCAATCTTAACGCTTGATATGAATTTTCAGTAGAGGTAAGAGTTAGACTCTCATCAAGCCGTTTCCTTCATCCCTTATAACTATTTCAAACTGGAGTTACAGTGTCGTTCGTACAACTGATATATCAGTACCATTTGATGAATGTTCGACAAGTTGTTTACAATGTTTGCAAAGCTACGGCTATTGCTTCCTTGCTCAAGCTTTACCTCTGAAGGTTCCTTTGCGCTATATTCACATTAAACTCATTTGCCTGCACATATGGCTGATACATCTATCAATGATCAATAACACTCTCTAGCTTTTACATCCTTCACCTATTAGATATAAAGTTCGTTGGCTTACAGATATAGCTTTCAAGCCTTGTCATACCGTTTGTAATAACTCGCCAAACCCCTCTAGATATGAAGGTCAGGGTTTTCCTCTATTAAACAAGTGCCCCTTTATTACCCGGTGATAAGTGCGGATGTCATCTTCTTCTGAGTCTATGTAGCTCTTTTTGGGCATTTGTATATCCACTGTCTGTTAAGTGAGGCTTTCCAGATTGTTGCAAGTACATCAATAGGTAAACACACCGTCTATTTCCCTGTATTTAGAGGACTCCCTTGTAATCCAAATCCATCTTTTTAATATTTTCATTGGCAGTAAATCTTTTAATTTCTCAGCAGCTTTGACAGCCTTATTAGCAGAACCGATCGCCATCACATAAACAGGGTGATAAGATGGGGCTTTCAAGTTGTTCCTGAAAGCTTGTACAGGCCTTCGATTGCGATATTGCTGACACGTGTTTATTTGATTTCACCGCCACTGTATAAACCTTGAAATACTTGGCTCCTATTATCAGTATTAATTGGATATTGAGCCAATTTTTAAACCATTTCTCTATCACTGCCATAATTATCTCCTATAATATCTGTATTACTCTGTTTCCATATACAGATAATCGCCATAAACAGGATATCCTCACATTCAGAGTTGCCCCGTTAAACTCTTTTCGATGATGGGCATTAGACTTGCATGAGTTGGCAGGGTGAATGATGGGTCTAATAACTTTGAAGTAAACTAAAGCCTCTACAAAAGAAAAGTATAATGACTCTCCAAAGAGTATAAGCAAGCTCAAGAACCCGCATATTTCATTCATCTCTTCGCTTCTTTTATTTCCATTGATAACCCACTTCCACTTATAGTTTTAATCGGATCTATATTAAACATTGCAAATCTACTCCTTATCAGCTTAACTCTCTCGTGTGGTAGCAGAGCTGTCGCCCTCTGCATCATAAACCATAAATTGTAGTAGCTCGATCTCACTCGAAAATACAGAGTTTCTATTCTTTTAGAGGAGCTCGCAGATTTCAGTATTCGCTGTTTGTAAGCTCACACTACTATCGCCAATACAGATTTTCTTGATAGCAAATCGCAGATATATAGAGGATAATCTACCTGAAGTCTTGAGTGTCTTTCCTCTCTTTCACGCCTGTATGGGCGGCTATCCCTTGTACTCTGATTTCAAACAGAGAAAAGGCTTGGTCAGGTAATCATCTGCGCCTGAGGCAAGCCCCCAGCTATTCCTTTTCATCCTTTGCTGTAAAAGCCTTGAGATACATGGGAAGGCTACAAGGCTCACTGTATTTTGCAGAAGTCAAAAGCTCGCTCATTTGCATCCATCCTTAACATCGTGAATAATAAGCGTCGTACTACCAAGCACTTCCAGGCTTCACAGACTTCCTCGCCAGGAGCGGTATCAACTTCGTACTCCTTTTCAAAAGTCAGCGGGATGCTAGCAAACTCCTCATCATCAATTACTGGAAAGTCTCATCTCATTCCTCCATCTGGTAGTAGTGCCGTCCCAATTATTATACCAAAAACAAAGCGGAGGTAAGCCCACTACAGGCCTAAAGGGCTAAAGGCAAGAAAAAGCAGCACTCTCTGTCGGTGTAAATTGCTGCACACTTATACACCCAAAGTACGCCATTATACTAGGATGAGCAAAATACTACAGGACATCCGCCCCCAAGTCCGTTGTTCGAAGAATGGCGTGAGTGTAGAAATGGCTCCCCACAAGTATGCTTCTCCGGAGTAGCTGTATTTGAGGCTAACGAGACCGATAGCAATGGGGGATAAAGGCATACGCTAAAAGTTACCGGGCAAATGCACACGCATAGGATAAAATGGATGTCTAAAACAGTTATACTTGGCAGTAATAAAAATGTCAAAAGAGGCAGGGTAGCAACTAGCTCGATTACCACTAGCAGGAGGATAAAGAGAAATCTGGTGGCAGTAACAGCTTATCCTGCCCATACCGCACCTGTAAGTCGTTGGCTATAGTTACCTGCCCACTTGTCGACATCATACAGCATTGGTGCACAGCTAGCTGATTGAAAAGCGAGCCAAAGTATGGTAAAGTCACAGCATAAAACATGATGTGATTTCCTTTTCCTTTAGCAAGTTGCAGAGGTCCAGGTAGTAGGCGGTGAAAATAATAGAGAGAGGAAAACAGCAGGGGGCAGAGAAATACCACCACCCTGGACAGGGAGTCCCTTTTGGTTCTCTTAAAGTAGGGAGACTCAAATATTAAGCATCTGGGTTTTTCTTTCTTCTTCTTTAATCAAAATCAATATGTCTGTGACCAGCCAAACAGCAACGCTGATTAATAAACCTGCGTAAACCGCTCTATTCATATTTCCATCATAGGAGAATCCGAGTTGATGAGCTGCCGTTGGATACTGCTCCTATAATGGGGCTTAGCAGTATACGAAGGTTTGTACCAGCCCAGAAATAGCACGCAGTAGTTAGTAACTGCAATTACTGCAGATGGAAAGGTGAACAGGAAGTTGATTATAATAACGAGCCTTGTTAAACAGCCTGTATATAAGAAGTGATAAAGTGGCAATGGGCAGAGCTTCCAACAAATAGACAAAGGGTGGCTATAATAAGTGTGTGAATGAAGATTGTTCGCCAAGCATCATCTTCCCGATATATATGATGAGGCCGAGACATGCATGACAAAAGCTCTGAAAAACGTACGATATTCTGTCTATCATCATCTTGCCCATGCTTGAGATTCATGCATACATCATCTGAGATGTTTTGCTTTTCTGTGCTACATTATTTACAGCTTCAAAAGGCTTAGGACAATAGGCAGAACTGGCATACAGGATGATACCACAGATGTAGTAGTGGCTAAGATACTCGCTTTTCCTTCCAGGGCTTGGCATAAGGCTATGTCACAGTGTGTTAAATACTGCCAAATACCACACAGGTACAATGAATACAAGCTTGAGATTTGCCCTCTTGCCAACTTGATAGATTCCGCTTTCATCCATATTACACCACTATTACTCACATCACTATAATTTGCATAATATTAGCTTCTAAGTGTGTACTGTCTGTGTCAGACTTTCTCACCCTCCTAGCTGGATGTGCCTGTGTCTGATTATTCCGATTCTGTCTGCTACCGCTGACTTTCACCTTCAAAATATGGCCCGATCAAAATGGTGTGTTCTCTCGCCCTGCTAAAAGATTTGTAGTGAGTCTCTAAAGCTCCTGTATGCCCAAGTCAAAGTCCGTTAGTGGGCTCAATCAGATGAGAAGGATGGGGAGCCTAACTAGTGCCATATAGTTCCCAACCTTTGTTTCCTACCCAAAGAGAATTCTTTGCTATGTGTCATTTTCTGCCTCACCAGATTCGGAACCTCTGTTAACCTAACGAGTTTATCACGTATTTAGCAGTGTAATAGAACCTCCAAATTTCGTAAGCTGTTAGGTTTGAGTGAAAAGTGCAGGAGCTTCGATTGTGCACCTCTCTTAAGTAAAGTCGTCAGTGAGCTAGCTCGTCCTTCAAAGACACATACTGCCATGAGCTTTTAGAGGTCATCCTTGTTATCAGCTTTAAGAGAGTGTGCAGACCTGCGGCCCGCTTTGGGACCAAGCAGGACCGTGTCACTGCCTTTTTCCACCTGAATATAGATACATTGTTAAGGGCTGTTTGATGTCTGTAGCTTTTGGTAATTAGTACTTGCTTTTCAAGCATTATACTCATGTCTTCCTCTTATCATGAAATGGTAGTATAAAACACAAAAATATTCTAAAATTATAACCGGAGATAATAGTAAAAGTAGTGTAGCAGGAAATACTTGTCCTCTGACAATTTTATCTTTGTAACTTTCTACGCATTTTCTATTTTAGAAAGATAGTACAGGACGACTATAGCGTGTGGACAATGTAGAAAGAATTATGTTTTAGTGGTATTAGCAAACCAGGCGCCGGAGAATCTTTCAGGAGTGAGCTCAGCAAAGATTATGGACATTGCAGCAGAACCTCAGGCAGACTGATTCACTGTGAGAGGGTGGACACCATTTTGCTATCACAGTGAGGACCGCGTTTTAATTAATGAGAGACTTTAACGCTATGAAGACGGTTGGAAATCTAGTGTGCAATAGTGCCTTGAACTAACTTATCTCTTTTGTAAACCCTTGACGGCAAGCCTTTTTGTACAACGAAGGATTTTAGCTCCACACTTGGAATATCAAGGGTTTCATTGCCACGGAAGAGCTGCTGTTTAGTATGTGTCATCACGAAGATTGTGGGCAACAACGGTGCTTAAAGTATTATTGACACACAGAAAATAAAGCTAAGGATTATATTTGGACAAAGAGGTACTTGAGAATGAGTGTAGAGTGCTATTGGCTGCACCATACACACCAGCCAGCTGTAGAAGCTTAAAACCGTGGAGATGTTTTGGAGAAATACATACCTTAAGCTGATGGGATAACAGCAGGTTGAGTGTAGAGCTGTTATTAAGATAAAAATCAGATAAGAGTTTCTGAGTGGACGGGAGGCTATTATGGCAATCTGATGGGGTAAAAGATAATTGATAGTGATGATCTGGTTATGATATTTCACAATACAAAGATCGATAGATGCATGCAAAATGGAGAGAGGTCGAGAAGATAATCGAAGATGTGTTAAATGATTAAGAAAAATTTTGCAGAGATGGCTTTATACAGGACGTATTTGATTGGTGCAGCACTGGCTCTCTTTGTGGTGACAGGGTACATTTACCGTGGAGGAAGCTAGCCAAGGCTCTTAAGATAATAGAAAATGGAGCAGATGGGTTCTGGGCTGAAATTGATCGTATGAGGCAAAAATCAAAGACCAAGAAAGTACTTGACAAACTGGCTGTTCAGCACAAGCGAGATCAAAGCCTCTTAAAGTGCCAAAGAGGCAAAAGTAAAGAGAGAGCCGTCATGCAGTGGGAGATGTGCAGTTGCAAAGCACCTGAAAATGAATACGGAGTGATGTTTCAGATGTTGATGTGAGTCCTCGAAAGATAGAACATCACCTGCTCATGCAAGGCTTTGCAAAGGATAAAGTCGACTATGGAGGATAACAGCGAAATTGCCTGCCAAGATGTGTCACACAAATGTATGCACTTGATGACTGACTCGTTGGTTTAACTGCACAAAGGATTTGGGGCTTTTACTTGATAAGCTTTTACAAAATGGGAAGTTGTGATGGGAGGACTATATTTTGGGTATGTTGCTACCGGCACACGCCCTGATGATGATATATACGAGAGTGTGCTGATAAAAGAAATATAAGCGATCTTGGGTTTAAGGATAGTTCATCTCTTATAAAAAGATATGAAAGTAAGTATAGCTGAGTCACAGTTGCAAAGTATGACATTTACCTAAATACATCACTAAATGGAGTAAAGCTATGTATCAAATATAAACATTTGCTGTGGGACAGCAGACGGCATTACTATACTTAGCGCTGTGAGAGAAGCTAGAGAAGAGGGCGATAAAGGGACTTTTGCTGAGGAAGTTTTAACCTCGTGAGGCACAGGATGAAATGCTGTCCTGTCTAATCCAAATAAACAAAGAAATACTGGAAACTCTTAGAATGTGGCGAGATGGAAAAGGAGAGGATTCTGGTAGAGAGAAGGTTTGTAATTCTGAAAGAGGGAATAGACCGATGTTGCCTCTGATTTAACGAGGCATATCAGCTTCGCCCTCGGAGATACCATGGCATTGGCCATTGTGACCCTTTGACCGTAAAGGCCTGCAGAAGAAGAATTAACTCAAATTATCAGCGTGACCATATAGGGACCGCCATTGCTCAGAAAAAGAGAGTAGAGCGTTCAGGTCTTGACAAAATAGCTGACACAATATTTTATATCAGAGGAAGTTGGCTATGAAAAGCCTATGCCACATTTTGAGAGGGAAAGCTAAGGCAGGAATCGATGATGCAAGTCGCGGTTATTATAGGGATCGCTTACAAGTGGTAGAGTACAGTGGTGATGCAGGCATTGACACCTGTTGCGCTGTCAACCCTAAGGAAGAGATGTAAATGCAGCTACCAATCTTAAGCCAAACTTATATAATCAAAATTTGCACGAGCTTTGCGAGATAGTAGGAGGAGGCTTAGAATGAGAGGCTGGAAGTGTATTTGCACTTGGAGAAGATGCTGATTGACAAAGAGAATTTTACTTGACTGAAAGCAGATCAGGTGCAGGAGCCGCTTTGGGAAACCAGACTGTCTTCTCAGAATTGTGAGAGAGATTCCTACTAGAGGCATTTTTATTTGTGGTATGAATTGGACTCGATTTTGGATAAAGATGGTGAAACTTGGAATCTTACTGGGTTTCACGCAGAGGTGCGGTACTCTCCGGACCGTATATCTATGGCATACTGCAGTTTCTTGCAAACATGATGCAGATGGATTGATTGAGATAATTGCAAGAAGACTGACGGTGACGACGGCGAGCGAGGATTTTGTTGTCTTTTCTAAATCAGTATAGGATTGTGGCGTATGAAATGATGATGAAAACATTGGGATACACAATTGGTATCGGTATGAGGGACTACTATAAATATGAGGCCATCTCATACAGACTCTAACCATAGACAAGTAAATCCCATTAAAAGATAAATTGCTATGGTGGATATTGTCCGGAGATTGAAACATGTGCTCTGTGTGCATATTTCGATATGGGTAGCGGGCTATTACCGATATTATGTGTATTGATGAGGAAGATCTAGAAAATACACCTGAAAGAGCGGAAGAATTTTATAGGAATATGAAAGAAATTACAGTTAGTCAGGACAAAGAAACTGGTTGTGCGCAGAGCTTTGGGGATTAAGGATTTTAGAAGTATTCCTGATGAAATGCTAAAGATTTGGATAACATCTCGATTTTGAGATATTTCTATGGGATGGAATACTTTATGTGCGAGGGTAAAGATTGAGTGAGAGGTATGTAAGCCTTCCACTCATCTATGATGAAGAGGAAAATATGGATAATACTGATATACTTTATTTTAGAAAACACTTGAATCAATAGATTGAAATCTGATTTTGGAAAAAGCGGAGCCGGAAAACATATAGAGGTTTGGATGAGCTTGTGAGTCGAAGGAAAAGAGCTTAGCTAATAGCTAAACATCCAGTGAGGCGATACGAGAGGCTGCTCTATTTACTTCTTGCTGATATTGGGTTGTGCAGAGGATTTGTGATATGATGCTAAATGAATTTTGTGTAGCAGGCTGGTGGATGAGGTTGCTTTAGGAGAGAGCCAAGTTGCTCTAGCACAATACAAATAGGGAGACAGGGGTAGATGCGATGGGAGTTTTGTTTTCAGAAGACAGAATTGATTTTAGAGGATATGCTAACAACTGGTGAAATAAAAGCAAATTGTTAAGTGGTGGTAGATACTGTGACAGACATACTTCCTTTGAGATATACTCTATCTCTGCAAAGGCTAAATGAGGAGATATTTTGCCATAATGTCCGCACACCGAGTTTCGTCAGACACTTTTATATGTGATGCCGTGATCGGCTCTCTTAAAGTGCGGATAAAGTGAGATTATCTATAGAAGCTTCCTCAGGGATGTTGATGATGATTTCTATCAGCTGCTCGCTAAAGCATCTGTGTGTGGAAACACCTAAGGTAGAGGATATGAGCTTTCCTTGTTAAAATTCCCGCTTCTTTAGAAAGCCTTGACTCGATATTGCGGCCAAATCCTCTGATTTGAAGCCTTTATCAAGGCTTCGCTGAAATTAAAAAGGTCTTGAGGCTTCATATAGTGTATATAGAGGCAATTTCAAGGAGTTAAAGCAGTTACATAAAGCCCATGAAATCACACGGATTACCCCAGATTCATATTCATTTGTAAATGAGCTGCCATGAGCATCCCAGCGATTTTCAGGCGGTAATACGTAGTGTCTGAACTTTATGTAGCATGAGACAGGTGCAATGCTTATACCTACCTGCTCTCATCTACACATAAAATGAATGACACTTGATATACTTGCAAACCTGGTGCGTAATTTGGAAGCTATGCAGAGTGTCCGGCTTGCAAACTGTAAGTAAACTTCCTGACGTGTACCAGTCGAGTAGCAGCATTCTATGCTTTGTAACATGATAACCCTCTTAGATTTTGTCAGCCATTACCTGTGCACCTGCACCAGAATCTGCCGCTGAAACAGCAGTATGCTGCTGCCATTACGGCAGATACCAGTTACTCCTGCTATGCTCAATGCTTAAGACCAAAGCAATGTGCATTTTGGCTGGGCAGCTCTAAGAAGAACAGAGAGTTTGAGAGAAATTGGGCTTCAGTATACGATTAGTAAATATGAGGCAATAATTAACATGTCAGAGATAGATATATTCGATGGAAGAGGATGCAGGCAAGGTTAGCTTAACAACGCTCGCCTGAGACTTCCACTGAGTTTCACACCCGTTATTATTATATAACTCAGAGGGCTAAACAGAGTCAATACAATCACATGTAGTCAGACTGAGATGATAACATCGAGGTTATAACACTTTAGTCTTGTATCCATCAGAAGCTGTTGTCATTCGAAATCTTGATAACTGAGCCCTTATTTAGCTCACCTACTTTGAAAACAATTTTCGCAATTAAATAAAAGGGCTGTTCAAAATCTTTTGTTATAAATGGTAAAATCAAAGTGTACAGTATACGAGTAAAAATGTACACAAAACAATAAAAGTATGTTACTCATAAATTCGACCAAAAACTATGATAGGAGACAGGGTAGAAATAATATGTAAAGATAAACCTTGAGCAAAGATTTCTGAGATGGACATTTCCGGGATTTAAGCTGGGAAGTCTCGGCATATCAGTACGCACCTATAGTCGCCAAAATCTCAGCTTACGAGAGGAAAAGATGAATTTTGTTATCTGGTGCAGCAATGGTGGGAGGAAACGATGGTATTCTCCTGATAAAGGGTGAGCAGAGTACACGGTACCTTCTGCTACCGAAAGAAAATGGAACAATCACTCTAGCGATGCTTGATGCTCGAGCATTTTAATTGCTGGTGGAGTAGTATGAGAAAGTTCTTAGATTATCTGATCTGGAGAAATGCATAGGTAGAAAGTAAGAATAAATGTGCAAGGTGAGTAGAGTAACAAGAGCTCTACGCTTTCAGAAAAGGAAAATTCTCGTTATCTGCCGTGAAGATTGCGGAGATGTTTTGTAGCGGCAAACAGCTTTACATAAATTAAGGACAGAGAAATACGCACATATGCTGTTGGATGAGTTCCTAACTCCACTGTGTTTACAGAGGAAAGGTACAAGGGCGAGATTTTATGGAATCCTTAGAAAAGGCAGATGCGTTATCATAGAAAATGGTTTAACTACCTCATCCGGTGATAGGCAGCCTTATGATAAAGGATGGAGGCGGTTTATGCCTTCTTACAGAAGCTGATATAATTAACCACTTGCGTGCCTATCTCAATTTAAGCATTATTGCGTATGGAAAATTGCTAGGAGACGGGATTTCACAAAAGAAAAGAGTCCAGAAATGAAAACTGCAGCTTCCCATGCAAGTATGGTATGAGAGGGAAATTCAGTGCCGATAGTTAGACATTATCTTATTTTGTCACCGTATTTAGCACTAAGACGAATGGAAGGAAAACAAGAAATTGCTTGAGACTATCGACGTGAACTTCTTGATATGCTTCCGTCAGGGTTCCTAAAACCTACGGACAATGAGTTGTTTTGAAAACAGTGTATTTATCAGTGGATCAGGACGGAGAATCTTGTGCTTTTGCAAACAGTAAAGAGCAAATGATGGTTGAATATTGAGATTATATTTCCTGATGGAAGGATGCTGTAGCAGTACAGATGCGCCTATCAGCTCAGCTGTGCTTTCCTAGAATTTGCGACTGTGCCACTTGATGATCCACTACCTCTTTCAATACATTGTTGATATATTTTGTACAGAATCGACTTATTCCAATCGTACACTTGCTTGGCAAAATTTTGACTCATCACTGTCCAAAGTACTAATAAGCTATACGCTACGCTAATGAATAACCACTATTATCAGTGTAAAATGCAGGCCTTCCCAGACGCTTTTCTGGCAATATAAAACCCTTTTCATCCATTGGCTGAAACATCTCTGCCTGTGTAGCAGACTAAGTTGCTCCGTCTATTCATCTTCATATCACTAACATGTATGGATGTTCAGAACGGAATACTCTCTTTAGACTGTGTAAAGAACATCTGGCTTTTATTCGCGTAGGCATAGATATAATCAACACCAGTAATCATAAACTCACCTACTTATACTAGTAGGTGTGGACCTGTCACTCACGGGACAGTATAGCTGTCTTATCATGTTTCTCAACCTCCTTTTCTTTCCTTCGCTCCTGCATCACGGATACTTAGTATTCGCACATCTAAACACATGGTGGCAGCATTTCTATGTCCCTAACCATGCCTCACCGTTCTGTGAGGAATGGTCAGATTGCTCAGGTTAAACTCACTTTTCGCTGCTAAGCCCTGTAGATTCTGCAGTCTCTCTGCATCCTATCCTGAAATGTGTCTTCTTTCACGAGTGACGTCCTTTACTCATTGAGTAAATTCGCTACTTGTTCAATAATTAAAGTAAAAGGGTTTATTAAAAGCTTTTCAGGAAAAGCACCGGGAATTTCGCCTTCCTGTCAATATAACTGATCATGTCAGGGGCACTCTTAGCACATAGCTTTATCCCCGAGAGTAGTTAGTCCCTTTTGAGTAGCTAAAGGATAAGCACGCCATGCGATTTTGTGCAGTCAAATACCGTGACTTTAGTTGCACGAGTCAGTGTCAAAATTATGGCAACACGGTGATGCTGATTGTTTCAGAAAGACAGGACAGCACAGTAGAACTGATCCACTATGACTTGAAGGTGTTCATTTTAGGCACCTGCAGGCATAATAGGCATCTACTCAGCAAAAGAAAAGTGTCAGGTCCGACATTGATGCATTTTGGCTCTGTGCCGGAGGAGTTCAGCCGCTGATGATATAAAAGTCAAACGGTGTATTATGTGGATATGTTTCCAGGATAAGGAACATAAGTAAGCTCACTTTATGTTATCTAGGAGGAATTCTTTTTCTCGCCTTGACGCTGCTGCTGTGGAAGATTATTATATTAAATACACAAAAGATACAGGGATATAGTAGCTACAATGAAAAGCTTGAAGTTTTCGGATGCAGCCTTGTTGAAATAGGACAGTCACCGGAATCGGTCAAAAATATATAGTATAGCAAAATTATAGATTGAGGGACTTAGAAGTGTATGTCATTCTCCATTTATTATAACCATGAGATATTCGCTCAAGGAGGCTGTCGGGAAAAGCAAAAACAGGCGGATATTTTATATACGGAGTAAAGGAAAAAACGGTATTATTTATTTTTGGAACTGATGGCATGATGGCATGAGTTCTTCGCTCTTAATTTGCCAGATGGCGATATAAATATCGTTATAACACAGAGAGGAACTCAAATTGTATTTTTATAGAGATTCTTTCTATCGAATGAAAAAGAATAGACCGATTTTAATAAAACGAAATAATGGCTCGTTATTTTAAGGGAGGTGAGTTTGAAAAATATATAATAACCGCTATATCGTAGAAAGATTATTGTAAATGATAATTTTGCATTGCATCTAAGAGGATACTATTTATAGCAGTATGTGTCAGTTTGGAAATGTAAATAAGGAGATCAATTGGACGAAAAAGAATTAAAACAACATTTATCTGACGTTAGTTTTGGAGATTGCAACAAAAAGAATCAAATAGAAACTGATGTATCTAAAGTCAGAAGAAGAAGACGAAGATGATGAAAAAGACTGGTTTGAGATATAACAGAGGGTACCTTGCCCTGTTTTGAAGCTTATTGTACGGATAAAAAAGCGTGTTTATGGTGGAAATCCCCGCAGCTTTGGCTCCCTCCGGAATATGAGGACGAATCTGCATACAGAGGCAAAAGTTGAGTTTAAAAATGAGCGTAAAGCAAGTTATCTTTAAGACAGAAACTAAAGAAATTTTGGTGTGTCAGGCTATTTATTCGTTGTTGTTATGAAAAGCCAGCTGGAAAATTGACAGATTTGTAAAAAGAGTAGGAGTAACTGGAAGAAAAAGTGGGTAAATGATTTTGTAGATGCAGTGAACATACCTCACTCCTTTCATCCACGGCACAGTGAAACATCTCTCAGGCATGCAGCCATTACACGCCTATAAGCTCCTTCTTCCGCCACCGTACGTATACAAAAGACTTTCGTATACAGTGCATGGAGAGCAGGACATAATGTGCGTCACCGGGCATTTATTCTATCAGCTCATTGCTTAGTGCTTTTCTAACTGTTTAACATTTGTACGGCTCCTTTTCGAGAGAATCAGCATCATTTTTGTCTGCATAAGCAAGCTCACCTCTATAATGATGTAACATCTGCTGCGCCCTCTTTGTTAAATCGTTATTTGTCGTGTGATAGCTTTATGAGTTCCCTCAAGTCAAAGAGGGTCACCCTTTAGCAGCTCGTAAGCAAACCGCAGAAAAGCACGTGTTCCTGATACAGTCTATATTCTATCAGGATAGCCCCTAAAGCTTTTGAAAATAAAAACCCTATATCGATTACGATTTCTGGCAAAATATAACTCAGTGACATAGTTTATGATGTCCTTTAAGCTTCTCTTTATCTTCGATATCCTTGATTTCACTAAAGCCAAGATATGCCCAAGAAAATAGATTAACTGTCTCAAAATAAGGAGTCCATTTCTTCTACATTTTCAGAGGTTGGAGCACAAAGTACATGTGAGCTTTTCTGATATTATTACTCAACTCTTTTCCTGAAACAAGAATCCACATACTCTCCAAAAGAGAGGGTTCCAGTGAAAAGCTGTATTATCTTTTACATTGCTGTTTCACGTATAGCAAATGTAGTCATTTGTTGTCTCCCTTTATGTGGTTGTGCGCTCTAACGTTTACATGGCAATGGTACTGCGTGTAAAACTACAAATTCTGATCTATGCTGATGTGTTTGTTTTTGACTCAGCTACGCCTTCGCTGATAACAAATGTCCAGACTCAGTCCGCTCTGCAAGATGTTGTTATAATTTGATACTGCTGACGAAAAGCCTAATGCGCCTGGTCAGGCATTATCAGCTCAGGCTGTTTGATTTATAAGTCGGCACAAACAAAACGCATCAGCCACAGAGGGGCAAGGCTGAGTGGTTGCCTTTCATTTGCATTCTAGTTGATTAGGTTTAGGTATAGATTTCACGGTTGCCAGCTCCGAATGAGCAAATTCTAAGCGAGGCTACTAGGCGGAGCGAGAGCGGATATGAGCGGAGTCTGAACCATGCCGCCATTCAGGCGTCACTGGCTGTTTATATAACTCGATAGAATTAGGAATCTGTTTATGCTTCATACATCATCTCCAACTATCATGTACCTAGAAAGCATACCGATAGACATTCACGATTGATTGCCTGCCTATTGCTGTCCCAAATGCGCACCTAAAACACATACCAACAGCCATTCCTTCGGCAATGTGGTATTATCTGTTTCCTGAGTTTTCTTATGTTATCATATGACTTTTTCTTTGCGATAGCTAATTACCAAAATTGCAAATGCAAACTTACTAATATCACTGGCACACTATTTTTATTATTTCCACTTTAACTTCAACCTCAGTATAATTTTTAAAAGCTCTTCCAACATTATACCATTATTTTAAGCTGATGTATTTTCCACTATCGGACTTCTACGGTTGTAATACCTGCTATTTGAATCTTGCGAAAATACTGAAATTATGCTAGCATTAAATCTCAACTGCAATTAAGAACAAAATGAAAAGCGAGGTTAGGTAAAATGCAAATTAGAAGAGCAAAAAGAAAAGACATATCTATGTAATAGAATTTATAAATCAGTATTAGAGCTGACAGTTACAATTCGCCCTGATATTTTTGTTTCGTCAGGTACAACAAAATATACAGAAGCAGAATTGACTGAGATTTTCAAGATGACAATACAAAACCTGTCTATGTTGCAGTTAATGAAGATGATAGTCTATTGGCTGATATGTGTGGTGTAATTAGAGAGACTTCGGCGTCAGTTAAACTATGGAAACCCAATAAAAATATTTTCATAGAGGATTCTGCTGTGGATAAGGTACTTTAAGGACAGAGTATGATGTGTAGTCAGAGACTCGTTTCGAGTTTGTAAAGAGAGAGCTAAGCAGAAATGAACTGTTATGAAGTAATATCAAATGTTTGGGAAGGAAATGATACTGCTATGAAATTCTATCAAAAATGGGAATGAAAACCAGAGGAACATTGATGGAGATTATAATAATAATAAAACTATTTAAGTGTTCAGTCTATGTTGCCTTATATTGAAAGTGAATCCTTTCCCTTATAGGTATTACATACTAACAATTTACTGAGGTAATGCCCCAGAAAATTGTAGAGTCCCGAAAAGAGAATACTACATGAAATATGCAAAGAAGTACTGGATGGACATGCCCAGAGGGCTTACGAGAACGAAGATGTAAAGAGCGCCAGGGCTGCCCGCTACTGCTTATATGAGAGGCGGCCTGTGTGACAGTCAACTTAGAGCCAGCTAACACTCTGGGCTGTCAAAAGAGTGCTTTTGTATCGAATATGATGGACCATATTACTGCAATAAACAGCATGGTGTCTAGACAGTGAGAATATCTGGCGGCATCTTCATACACTCTTTGAGCAGTTTTGTGGGCACATCCAAAGGGGCTTATTTATTTATAATAAAACTCTATGCATAATAACAGAAGAAAAATGACATGTTGAAGAAAAAGCCAAAGAATAGGTAGAATTCCTGTGCATATACAAAAGAATCCTAAGGCATTACAGGGGATTGCATCGTTTTTCTGGGGTATATGAAGAGAGGCTTTTGTATGGGATATTTTTACGGAAGTGCTAAAAGAAAGCATGATAAGCTGACCTTGATCAGTTACAGATATGCTATGGCAGTGCGTAAGGAGCTGTCCGGGAGGAAAATGGTATACATCTCTATATTTCAGATGAACAGAGGAAGAATTTGCTTGAAGGTATTAGAGAAACAGAATGTATTATTGAATGATGGAGAATGCTTAGAGTTGGAAAGTGAGCTAGAAATGCCAGTTAAGTACTAATTTGAAAACATGTAAATTATACTTAACCTAATAAACATTGATGGGAAGTATCCATATAATAATTAGACAAAACAAGTATCAGGATAATTGAACAAGTAAATTGGATAATAAAGGAGTATATATGAAGGACAAGACCTCCCTCATATTCACAGGGGATGTGGTGACAAATACATGGATGGAAAATGGGATGATGATGAGCTGATTTTAAGTGACGTGCTTGATACATGCTTGGAAACCATGCATCATAGCCAATGTGGAAGGGGCTGATGCATAGCGCTTCACTTGGGGATACCACTACAGGTGTGGTGGACAGCTTGTTCATTCATGAATCCAGGCAGTTACGTGCTTGACCGGGATAGCAGATATCTGGAATATTTGCACAACCATATTATGGATACAGGCATGATGCGGTGAGTGAGAGGTCACTTAGCGCGTGTACAGCTGTGCAAGGACCATAGGAGCGTGCATGCAATGATATCAGCTTCAAAACCGCTTATAGGCCTGAATGGTAGCTGGTGGAATCGGTCTTATAAGCGTGGGATACAGACGGGCTGTAAGCCTGCAGGATGTAGATAAGGCTGGCTGCTTTATGTGGCACGAAATGGAAATGATAGAGGAGAAATAAAAGAAGCTAAGAAAAGTTGCCGCTGGTGTGTGTGTGGTAGTTCACGGTGTAGGAGGGATTTACCTCGCTTCGCGTCTCCTTGCACAAGAAAGAGATACCTTACCAACACCTGTGAAATGGGGCCGACATTGTAGTGTCCCATCATCCTCATCATGCCGATGAATTACAGCGTTGAGAGAAGAATCATTTCGGCTCCGCTAGAAACTTCATCTTCGATGACATGGATTACCAGAGGGCTCGGAAGTTGGTAATGCAAATTTGAGTTGGACAGCCTAATTTTCACGAAAGGAACAATTACACTTGCAGTGCCTTTGGACTTTAGGATTGATAGGGGAGTGTGAGAGGGGTTGTAGAGGAGAAGCTCCCTAGGATATTTGAAAATGTGGAGGAAGAGAGTACAACCTCCTTGCACCTCTTGCAGTACAGATGTGGTTACGTATTATAAGAGGCAGCAGATTTATTTTAAGCCCGAATCTAGGTTGATACAGATGATAGGATGTGGAGAGGAGAACTTCTTTCAACCTTAAAGGAGCGGCAGAGTCGAAGGAGAGGGCTTGATTTTCTTTATTATGTTGCCTGCTTGCTGATATGAGCGCAGAGGCTGGAGTGAGTGGAAGGTGTCGTAGCTTTAGAGAAGGTTAAGGAGTATATATTGGAGCAGATATAGAAAATATTTATACTCAAGCATTTTCTTATTAACAATGCTACTGTAAGTTGTAAACAATCTCAATTAAGGAGGACTATTTATAGATAATGATGTATGGAACCGACGCTGTCCCGTGACTGCGTTGTTGCAGCAAAGAAGGCACTTTGAGGAGAAATTGGTACATGCTCATATCAACACAGACTCGAAAGCCTCGGCTCACAATGAAAGCAGTTTTAAAAGCAGAGATACTCGAGGGACGCAACTACAGAACATAAGAAACGGCAGAAAGTGTTGAATTCCTGCCCTCGTAGTAGGTCCTTACAGAGTTAACCACTTGACTTGGGAAGGTTCATAAGCAGTTGCAAAAAGTAATTAGACTGATATTGGGGAAATTAAAGGAGGCTGTGCAATCAGATTACAACCAAGATACCCAGTAGATTTATCATCAAATTATACTGTCTGATAGTATATTACTCTTAAGGTAGAAGCAGCCCATTTTATTGAAACGTAGCATAAATTTCTTGTGGTACGAGTAGTCATTACAACAGCAGTCCTGAAACAGCACCCCTGCATCCCTCGTATTCCTGAAAAGCCACTGTAAGCAGAGGCTTACAGGTGAAAGAACTTTCCCTTTGAATAGTAGTAAAAGCTGTAAAAGCAGAGTCATCCGGAAGACATCTATACTTCATAGCCTTGGAGCTCGTCACTCTCTCTATCGCCAGACCTCAGATCCATAAATACTCTTCTCTTTAGTAAAATCTAAAATGAGGCAGTTGGGTCACGGCGTGTTCAAGCATATTTCCATCATTCACGCTTCTGCAACCTCTACAAAAGAGGCTCAAAGCAATTCCTTTGCAAGATAATAGTCCTTAACTATGCTGGCCACTCATTCTGCCTTTTAATAAGGGGCATCCTTAAAAATCCTCACAAGAAAAATAAGGGCGAAAGGCGTTGTGAATGCCAAAGAAAGGTGGAGCTGAGGTGTGATATATTACATGGCCAAGAGAGCTCCACCAGCCTCCTCCATGGCCTTGATATCCTTTAGTTCTGATTAAAATCCTCAGATATTCCTGGGAAATCAGTTGCTCTGCCATATAGCTGTAGTCAGCTCTGTGCCAAGGTATTTCATCTGTTTCACCGTTTGTATAAAGCTATTGTTATCAGTCATCTTTCCTCCCCAGTGCTAGTCTATTATTAAAACAATGCACGAAGATTTCAATTTGTTTGTCACTCACCGACACAGTCAAAGACATAAAAGTAGCTTTATTCTTTCAACTATGGAGAATAAGGAGTCTCATGACTATTTGTATAATAATTAGAGATTAATGGGCGTAATTATTTCTATCATCATGGCTGATTATACTTTAGACAAAATGTCCAAAGCAAAATCTAAGTTTCCTGCTCTTGACCCTAGAACATCTCGAGTGCTATCAACTTCTCTTTTATGTGCATTGTCTAAGCCATACAGCAGAAGCGCTAAACAGTGCGTAAGAAGTGCGAAAAGTCTGCTTTGAAAGAAAACTTTATACTTTTGACTACCAGGACAGTCATAGGAGATGAAAAGAGATTGTTAAGCTGCACCGCCAGTGATATTGGGAAAATGTCGGCTCTTGACTTGAAAATTCGATTTACTAGCAAGTGAAAGCAGAACCATACTTGGAGAAACAGTTGTTACTGCGGCTCCGCTTGAAAGATGTTACCAATGCCGAGGTGATGTCTGCATTTGGAGCAGATTTACTTTTATTAAAATGAGATATGAAGCCACAAAATATATCAACGGACTTGATGAGGCTGAGCCAATTAAGCTTGGTTAAGCATTTGACAGGGAAGCCTGTGGTGGTATAAACTTAGAGGCCTGTGGAAGAAAATGTGGACAGTGGGGAAGATTTGATTACACTTCCTGCCGGCAGAAGGGCTGTACAAAAGAGACTTTATAGAGGCGGCAAGGCGGGGAACGAGACTTCATCCCACTCACGGGCAACCCGGCTACAGGAGTGTCAAACTCAGGGATAACACGTTAGCGAAGTTGCTAAAAGTATTTTAGTGGCCTTGTTTTTACCGGGAAAATGTCACGCTTGCTTTTCGAGAAAATTCTCTGAGGAAGTTATACTTGGCTTTATGGATAAAGGGGTGATTTCGGACGGTGCTTATGCCCGCAGTGGGAACAGCTCGGGCAGTTAGGAGAAGCTGAGTCTTCTGAGAGATAGTGGCAGCCAAGGTAAAGGCTAGGGTGGGAATTACCATAAGTGCAGTTGGCACTAGTCAGGAAAGATGCGGATGCTGACACCATCTCGCCAGATAGGACTGTGTAACAAGAGGATAGGCTGATGTGCGCACCAACCTTGGAGACGGAGGATATGGCAGAGTACCGGATCCTGAGAAACCTCATGCTCTTTCAATTTGCACAGGGAAAGGAGACAACCACCTATATGAAGATGAGCAGATCTCCTCAACAGACGGGTTTCGCAGAAAAAGTGAAAATCCATACCAATGTGGACTACTTTTCAACATATCAAAAATAATAAAGGTGGAATTGCAAAAAGTAACGCTTCCACACCTAAGGTTTAATTTTCTGTCTAGATACGGTACTGGAAATTACTTTTTACAAATTTTACATAAATTAAAGAGCTAGATGTACGCATTATCTGATGCTATCATCAGCCTTACAGGAAGAACTATGATTCCTAATCTACAGCAAACAGGAGTCGGGAAGTTACTTTTTCTTAAAACTGGGAACAAGTAAAATCCACCCTTTATATATGGGCTAGAAGTTCATCTCTAACTTCGAGTGAGGTTCCTATCTGCCCTAAGAGCTTAGGGGTTGAGGGTAATTTCATCCGGTGAAATGAATACCTAAGCTCTACCCAATTTTTCTGCCGTGTTAGAAATGCAAAAATATCATAAAGAGTTTTGTTTCCGAGCGCCCTTGAATATGAATTGATGCGGCTCATCATCAGGTTTATGTCTTCCTGTGTGACAACTATTACTAAAATCCACACCCTTCGGTATTATCTCTTCTTATCATTCTGATGAGCTGTTTTCACAGCCGCCTTCTGGTGGCAGGTGAAGCGGTCGCAGTAAATACCCTAAGTCTCCTGTTTCCTAATGCATCAAACTCCAGTGCCTGGTGGATGAAGAAAATTCACTTCCGCTGTCTAACAGCAGCACATCAAATATTTTCCCCGAAAAATATCAGGTCTCAGTCCAACAGGCCAGCCTTTCAAATATCTCCGTAACAGAATGTGAGTCATTGCTAGTTTCTCGTAGAAAAGCGTTGCGTGAGTTCTGCTGTACAAAGAAGAGAGTGAGAAGTACTGTCACTGCCCTTTACTCCTTCTACCACTGTCGCCTCTCACATTACGAGCTGAATCGAGGTTTTCTTCATTAAAACTCTGTGAAGTCCTCATAAGTCCTTCCCCTTCACCCTCCTTTCATCCACTTTCAAAGATTTGCTTTTTATCTCGCTGGACGCATTCTTATATAGTGCGGTGCACTGTCAATGCAAGTCGCACAGACTGTTGTTTATATATTTATAGAGAGGTCCCGTCAGGAAACCTGAGTTTCATCAAGAATGGTTGATTGTTTATATGTCTTATGGATTTGCCCTTTTTAACAGGAGTGACTTTACAATGCCGTCTATATATTCCCTTTCGTTTTCTGTGTAAGGTTAAACCCTGTTCTTGAATTCAGACAGTGATTTTCTATATCTCTGCCTCAGCTTCCTTTGCCTTGTAAAATCTCAGGCGGCGTTCCGTATTCTGTCCAGGGCATCCGTTACATAAGCAGTGCGTGGATTAAGCAGTTTAGAGCGAGATATGTGCTGACATAATCATCACACAGTAAGCAGCGCATTTCCTGCAGCTTCCGTGATGTTCTATGTCTTTTTGTTAAAGCAGTGACCGCATACAAATCTAAGATGATCTGTTCACTGAATGCAGACGGTCATTAAAAGACCCGCCACGTATGAGCCTGTCTCGTTCAGTAATTAAGGTGTATTTCTTTGAAACAGTTGTTGCTCCTTTTCCTCATACAGCCAAAGCAATCTTATTAAAGCTCATTATAGAAAGCTTATGAGTTTCTATGTCAGAACCTTCTGGCTTAAAGAAAGATGTGAATGTTTTCCCATAATTAAAATATTCCTTTCAGTTTGTATATAAAACCCTGCAACCTGATGAATCTAACTCACTATATATTTTGCATCCATGGGGATCATGTAAAGTCCATAGTGCAAGATGGCAATGGTATGGAGTAAAATCCATACTAATACGAATTTACTTCTTTTCAAATAACTTTATATATTTTATATATCGTGACATTATATTGACTATTGTACGTGGTTATAGCGTTATAATTATCATTGGCATTAATTCAATATATTTTGGAGGGTACTATGAAAAGCATAATAAATGGAACTCACAAAATTACAGCACACTGGCTCTAATTTCATTATTGTTTTCATTCTTGCAATAGTATCCATAAGTTTAAGCAGGCTTGGATGCTGAACACACATATTAAGGATACTAAAATTAGACAGCAGCACGATCTTTATGAGATTTATTAAACAGGATTATAACGAGTTTTAGATGGCGGACGGCAGGCTGGTCGGCGAGGAAAAGCTTGTAAACCTATCCGTGATAATTATGATTTGTTGAACATGATGACAGCCGAAATGACATCCAGTGTATTTACTGTATTTAGTGCCACTGGTGATTTTGAGAGAATAAGCACTAATATCAAAACAGTGGATCTAGAGCTGTAGGACAACCCTGGATAAGAGTTCTGATGCTCATAAGTGATGTTTCAAACGGAGAAAATTACATAGGATCCGGTCAAATTTTAGGATTCCTATATTAAATAATATCAATATCCGCAATGTAATTGGCTTATTGCTATTCTATTTACCTGGTGTATCCCAAAAGACATTACGTCAGGCCGGTATAACCAGGTTACACTTTTGGATTATTGTGCTTGCTCTATATCTATTGCTGCAAGTATCGTTATACTTGTTTATTTCAACAGTATAGTTAAACCTATTCAAAAATATCTGCTATTGCTGCAGAACTTCAATGCCAATCTCTGTGTTGCCTTTTGATGAAAAGATAACAAGAGAAGAAACGAATTATATAACCAGAGCTATGTCCATTATGGCTGAAAATCTTAGGTCAATAGTCAATCATATCACAGACACCACAAAACACTGCCAAGTTAGCGGAAGAATTAACTGCCACAGCTCAGAGTACACCGAATTCAAGCAGCAGTGTAGAAGCAATGAATCTAAAGCGCAATTTCCAAACAGGCTAGAGAACAGGCTAAAGTGAAATGAACATGCTGACAGTGTTGAAAGTAAGGCAGAGCTGGTTCAAAGAAGGATTACGAATTATCGAGCTCTACGTTATTGAAAATATTAATGCAAAGAAAAACGAAGGAAAGAAGTACCCAGGTGAGCTTTATCAGACTCACCAATGGAAAACTTTGTGATGCGGCTAACATAAGTACGAATTAGTAGAACAAATGAGAGTTGAAAGAATATTCAAGGCAAGGGATGGATTCAGTCTATATCAACAAACTAATCTTTCTGCAGTATTAAATGCAGCCATTGAAGCCGCAAGAGCCGGAACCGGAAAGTTGATTGCAGTTGTTGCGGAAGAAATCAGAAAACTTGATGAATTCCTCGCTGGCTTACAGATGAAATCAAGGCATCATCTGACTTAATGACAAAGACATGGAATGCGGTATAATCGAACTGTTGTAGACAAATGTTTGAACAGAATGAAAATACTGTCCATGGTGGCGAAAAAGTTAATGAAATTGTTGATGCTGTAGAATCCTTAGTAATACAATAGTTAACAAGGCAACTTTCAGAGAATGAAACAAGCACACGCTATTATTGAAGTCACAAACTTAATTTGATTAAGCTTGAGCAGAATGCATCACCTCCGCTGAAGCACTGGAAAGTGTGGAGTCACAGGTTTTCAATCGGTATATCACGCAAGCGAAAAACCTCGCAACACTGTAAACAAATCTTCAGGGAGAAGTTGAAACAACCCCATAAACTACATACAAGTGAATTTGTCGTTATTAGAATTTAAAGTATTATGATTATAAGTTATTATTACTCTTTATTACATCCTTAACCCTCAAAAGTTCTTATATAGTATTATACCGTAATCACCATTACGCCGACATCCGCAAAGATTGCAAACCACATATTGGCTATATGCCTTCAGAAATGAGTAAGAGGCAGCCAAACTAAATTGCACAAGTGCAAATACAATGTTCTGGATACACTATTCCAAGGCATTTTTTGGAGATTTTAATGGCCTTGCCATTCGCATAGGGTTGTCGTCCATCACACCACCACATCTGCTGCCTCTATCGCAGCATCTGGTTTCATGTAGCAACCTATGTACATACCTATGTCTGCCCCTTAAAGCACAGGATATCGTTTATTCCATCGATTATTAAAGGCAAGCTTTTCCCCGTCTGACTTCCCACTTAAAAGTTTTCAACCTTAGATAATGTTTTGTTCATAGTTGCTGTATACCCCACCCACATTAAGAAGTCGCATGCCCGTTTCAGCTTTTCTGTCTCCGGCTAACATTATTGTCTTCTTACCCGGCTTTTTACTCATCTATAGCGGTCTTAGCATTAGGTCATCAGCATCAGATATTGCCAATATGCCTGTGAGTATTCTATCAACAGCTATGTACCATGGTTCTGGATAAATGACACGGTGGGGAATATTCAGTCTCCATCAGCTTTCCACTGCTTCACAGCACATCACACAATACCTGTCAACTCAGCAGCCCCTTCCGCCTTTACCCTTCGATATCCGTCACACGAGACCGGTCAATTTCCTTTCCAGTGCTGCTTTAAGGTTTTGCTGACAGGGATGGAGGCTACTCCTGCAAGGGCGATACTCTTATGCTTCCGGCATTTCCATCTCACTGTAGATGCAGAACGTACCACCTCAAACACTCTTTAGTCAGGGTTCCCTCGTGTCTGTCAAAGGCAACAATTTAGTCTGAGACAGGGTTTCAAGCAGTTCGAGTTTTTACCAGTATGCCTCCTTACTTGCACAAACTTATCTTCAAAGAAGCTGGGAGGTACACTTATTACTAGTATTGTGGACAGTTTGTTGGCGCAAGAAAGGTAAGTCTGCAAAAACAGTACGCAGTACGCAATATCAATGGGCCAACAACAACAACACCCATACATCAAAGTTGGGGAAAGGTTGAAAAGACTCACAAGTGAGGATAAGAGCAGGCAAAGGCAAAAAGGAGTATACCCATTGCAAATGGAATGAACTTTCTCAGACTTTACCTTTCTAGTCTCACATTTCCACAAGCCCAGTATCTAGACACTGTAGACTCACCAAACCTGGTTGTCCCAACCTTAGCACTCCATGACATAATACAGCCACTGCATCCTACTGCCCTTCTTTAACATCTCTCGCAGCTCTCTCCTGTGAGTGCACTGTATTGAGGCTTGAATTTCCCTATAACACGCCGTCATGTAGCCTTTTCCTAGGCTGAACTACTAATACACTCTTATGGCTACCCTTGCATCAGTATACCCGCTTAACCTGACCGTCTTCCAAAGATTCAGCGTCAGGGCGGATGTCCATAAGCTCGTTGATAATGCATACCCTTCACTGTATAACTTTTAAAGCTCCTATCTGATAGACAGCATAACTGCACCGCCCCCGCTTATAGTCTCAATTTTTCATAGATAGCTGCTGCTAAAATCACCAGGTAACTGCTATCAGGAAGCATTAACAACACCCTCCTGTTGCAGCACATCCCACCTCATAAGTATGTCAGCAATGCTGATTAAGTGAATATATGCCACAAGTGTAGAGACCTAAGTTTATCACCCTTTAATGTGGAGCAGGTTCAGCGCCAAGCATAACGACTATTGTACAAGTATTCTGATGAGCATTTTTTCTGTTTCTTATTCAGCACCGCCTTTTAAGTTTCGGCTCACCACTTTGATCTTATTGAAGTTTCCAGTCACAGCCATACAGCACATTCTGATAAATTATTACCTTTAATTTTTAGATTTTATTAGATTTACCCCTGTTAGCCAAATCCGTCTTCCAGGCCTGTGAAAACCTTCACAGCCTTTTCATTCTGTCCGTTCAACTCAACAAGCATCTTCTGAGCGAGTAAACTGACTGCATCCTTTACTCCGCAGTCTTCTTTTCGACATCCTCCATAAGGTTGCGGCCAGTTAGCAATCAACTTCGATTTCATATAGGTTTTCTCTCATAATCTCCTCTCATCAGTTTTAATATTTATTAAACGATTAAATATATGTTTAATTGTTATATTATCACTCTTCCACCTTGTCAAGCTGATTTTTGGGACTCTATCTTCCTTTACTGCATTTGACAAATTGTCGAAAAAAGAATATTATTCTAATAGTCAATAAACAATGGGCTACTATTATATTTAAGAAACAGTGGAGGTGATAAATGGATTTCAAACGGAGAACTTATAGTAATGGAAATGTTGTAAGGGACTGTCTGATGAAAACGGAGAGATTCAGGCATTAGAATTATCTATAAGCACATGAACAATATGGTTTGGCAAGACTCTGCTACACATTTTGTAAAGGCTGTTGAAAAGTGGGGCAAGTAACAATAAGGCATCCGAAGTGGACAATCATAAAGCTTTTATTTCAAGAAGAGAGGGAATAATTTAGAAAGTTGCAGCAGGAAGGCTAGATAGATTTGATGAAGGTTCGATTTGAAATTATTGCATTTTTCAGTGAGAGTGTGCAAGAGCTGGAAGAATGAGGAAAATTAATTGACAGTTTGATAAGAGGAATAATATGGTTAATTTTGATTTATCTATAGCCTTTAAACAGAGTATAAAAGTATTTTCACACTTGCAATTATACTATGGCAAGGAAATACTTAACACAAAAAGCACTAGATGGGCAAAATATTATTTTATGGATGATATTTTTGTGTACCTCGCTATTTCCACGCTCAGTTTTAATTACAGTTATAGACTCCTGAAAAGTGCGTGGATGGCTGCAGGATATATTACGCTTAATGTCTGTTATAAGCGGACACATAAAAGAAAAATTGAAAAGGAGGGGCAGGTTATATACTATTCCAATTAACTGATGTTTGTTACCGGACTGGTTCTTATATATGCAGGAGTATAGATAATAAAAAGAAACAGGACAATGAGAGGCTCTGTAATAATAGAAAGGGCGGTAAAAGCGGATGATTATTTAAGCTTAATCTTAAGAAGGAAAGTGATATTTTCACAAATGATAAAATAGCAAAGTCCGGTTACTTATGGATAATTCCACCCTCAAGATAGTGCTGCAAAGCTATATTTGAAGATGATGAACTGTTAAAGCATATGTGCTATCCATCGAACTGACGCATATTAAGAAATTTGACATAGCTTTTCAGCCATTTGAAAAATTTGATTATGTGTATAAATTGGCATAACCCATTTATATTAGGAGCAGCAAAATACATTGAAGATGATATTGAAATACTGTGTGACAAGCTGGTTATAAAAAGGCCGGAGATACCAGAGAACACAGAAAAGAGTATTGTGATCGCAATGTTGAAGCTGACCGAACGAAATGAAAACAGCAGGTTTGTATTAAAACTGCACCCTACAAAAAGAAAGAATAATAGTTATAAAAATGGAGAAGAACAGTATTAGAATGGCTGCTTTTTGCTGTAGCTGTCGAGCGTCAATAACATCATTTGTAGAAGTCAGGCTATTGAAGCAAATCAGGTAACAGCAAACATAGAGTCTTCCTACACTCCTATAAACGAAGATAATAAGGTGAGGAAATCACTGAAAAAGAATATATAAAATTAATGGAAAAGCAGGCGGAAATAGTTCCATATATTGCTGATATAAATGGAAAAGAGACTTTAGAAGAATTAAGCCACAAAAATATAATTTGACGTAGTCAATCATGGACAAGTGCCAGCTATGATGGGTTTACAGTAAAAATGAGTAATATGTCATCAAAAAGACAGTATAGATTATGAAATAATTATAAAAGAAAAGACAATCTAATTTATCAAAATAGATTTTATAAAAGAGGCTGTATTAAAAATCCAGGCACAGGATGGAAGCAGCTATGAGGTTATTGTAGTTAATGACTCAGTAAGTACATTGAAGTATAATATCAAGATAAAAAGTTATATAAAATTAACTTTTGGGAAGTTGCGTTATTTATGAAAAGTATAATTCCAATGACATATAAGAACACAGATGAATACAGTTTGAATAATGCTTTCGAAAAATTTTAGAATAACTAAAAGAAAAGTATTCTATTTCCTACTTATACTTTCTTTTGCTAATGTTATTGATAGGAGTAATCCTTCCAGGCAAAATAGTAGATTCGGTATCCATTACATTGGGTGATTATAAATTTGACCTTAGAGCCAGATTACTGACAGGAGCCTTTGGTTTATGAGCATGGATAATAATATATGGTTTTTATAGGCCTTTGGAATGGATAATCATGAGTTGTTTTGTTTTATACCCCCATTTAATATTAATTTTAGTTATGAAAGGAGTATTCTCATGGTATAGGGTTTATGTTGAGGATGTATTTGGGGAATCCTTAGCTTTTGGAGTATAGTAATAGGAGGTTAATGTCATTTGTTTTCCTTTTTCATCGATTAGATAGTGTTTGCCCTTATTTGCCTGAGTTTACAACCTGTTCTTGCTGCTTATACTAATCACATGATGGGAGTTTACATATTCTCCTAGCATACTCTCTGGTGGCTGCACGCCCCTCTTCTCTCATAAGTTCTGCAATGAGGAGAGTATTATCCCTAACCCCATCCAGCTTAATTCTTTGGTTTGTAGCTTCTCTTCCGACATATACTTTAGATATATGTCCGGTTCATACTTCAAAATGCCAGCCCATTCCATATCTTTTTCTTAAGTCTTTCAGCTATAAAGAAGGCCTTTCCAGGATCAAAAGTCTCCTGCATAAGAAAATACTGTATTTTGTCAAACAGGTCTGAAAAGCATAAAATACTGCCCCTTCTTATCTGTCCATAGCTGCATATGAAGGCCGCTCCCGGAAAACGGCTTTATAAGTAGCGGAAAATACTGCCGGATTCTCAACTATATGTATCCTTCCATCTAAGCTGTTTGTAAATGTTTCTTCCAGATTCACAAGTGTGAGTAGGCTTAACTTAACCGGTTCTTTCTGGTGAAGAAAGCCTTCCATCCCCTGATGGAGCTTTTATCCACATCTTCCTCTTATTCCATGTCTATTACATCATTCGACAGATTATCCTTTATAAGTCCTGCCTTAAACAACATTACTTTCTGTTCTCAGTTTGATAAATAATCCTCATATCCGAAGCGAAAATAATCTCAGTAAAATGCTGTAGAAGATTCCCCTGCCAAGGTGTTATCATCATAAATGTGATTTCCGGCAGTTTGTGCGGCAAACACAGCAAGAAGTTCTTTTCTTTTTACCTCCTGAAAGTAAGGCAGCATAGGAATTGCTTTAATTAGCTTTTGTAAAGTAACCTTTAAGCTCCTCTTTATCTGCATTGTAGCTCCTTGCAATGACCACTGCACTCATCTGACCTGTGCAAAAGACTCCGATTAACCATTCCTTTACATATGCTATCTGTATATCCCGTCGTGCTGCGGATATTCTGCTCTTTTTGCCCTCGTTCTCTCGCTCTTTTTCCCTTGTTGGTACGAAGCTTTATCCCAAAGTAGTGGGTAATTATATCTAGGGTAGTTAGACTACTAAATCTGCTTTTTGTAAGGCCTTTCAAATAATTTTGCAGAAACTCTTACCTCTTCTTCTGATGTAAAGTCCTTCATCAAAAAGCCTGATAGATCCTCTTTATCACCTGCGCTAAGTCCTGTAAGCACTGCTATCCCGCCTATCTTTCCATGAGACTTTTCATATTTCTTTCTAAATTCATTAAATAGCTTTTTCATAGACAGGCTTTTTCTTCATACTCTACCGCTTCATTTATCTCAGACAAAATTAGCCCCTTTTCACTTACGCTATCAACCAGTTCTCCTTGTTCCATCCTCATCTGTATCGATAACTGTTACATACTTGCATTTTCAGGCCTTACAAGCTGATAGATAGCAAAGAGCAGGAACGGTATCATAATCTCCCCACAGACTTTGTGAGCGGATCACGAAGTTGAACTCAAACCTCGACATCAGCCCAAAACAGTATCCTCGATATTGGTCTCGTCAACTCCTGCAGGCGCCTCATCCAGTGCCACGGTCTAGGCGCATCCTCTCTTGCTCCCTGGTACTTGGCAACAACTGCTGAAAACAGCGGCACACAAGATGTTGCTAGCCTTCTCTCCACCACTAAAGGTAAAGAATACCCTATCCGTTAACTCTCTTTGTTTGTTCTCTCCTGCCCTCTGATACATCAGGGTGAACCATACCATTTCCTATAGTCAAGTATATCGCTTATGACCGCATAAAAGCTCTTCATTCCGCCTGATTCTTCTGCTGCCTTCTTTGGCTTCATTTTATCTTAGAGCGAAATGCTCTGACAGATTAGCGGAGTCCTCAGGCCTAAGTATCTCCTCATCCTCATAGTATATCAACCAAGACCTTCGTCCCAAGCTCCTCCTTCCTTTTCTGCCTTCTTTGGCTTCCAAGCGTCATAGAGGCTTCCGTTCTACCAGCGGTATCTCGTGGCCTCTACTGTCAATCCTATCCTTTATCTTATCATAATCAATAAGCTTTTAACTGCTCCTTACCGAATCAAGCCTTGCCCTTATATCTTAAGCTCGGCTCTGTCTGTAGAGAGTTCATAGCGTATATTATCAAGGTACTCTTCTACCTCAAGAAGATTTGTCTCCTTGGAGTATATCAAGTCAAGCTTTGCAAGGTATCCTTTGTGCGAAGAAGATAGATTAACAAGCAGAACTCTGTAATCCTCAAGGGCCTGTATTAAGTTCTTCAAACAGGCGAAGGTTTGCCTTTACATAACATTTTCCACAAGCTTTCATATGCTGCAAAGCCTTATTTCATCCAAAGCTCTCACTGTCTAGCTCCGTTTTAAGCCTTGCTATATCCTCTAGTATCCTTAAGCCTTTCCTACTTTATTTAATTCTCCAAGAGCTGTATTCATACTGTCAGGCTTGGAAAAGCTCTCCCATTCCTTATTAAGCTCTTCCTCCCTCGCCTGTATTATCCTAAGATTTTTCCTTCCTTCGCCTTATTTCCTCCTGTAAATTCCTAATATCATTCTCAAAGCCTCATTTATTTTTCAATCCTGTAGTTTTCTCTGGAAAGTGCTCCTATGAAGCTTGCCTTATATCTCCTGTGGTTTTTCCTCTATTACTCCCAGTCCATAGCTTCCATTCTCACTCATCCAGGTTCCGCTGTTTTTCGGTTTTCTTTAGGGAAACGCTTTGAAAGAGAGCTGCATTTATCTTAAAATTTGAAAGATATTATTGTACTTTCCTCGATTTCAAATTTTGTTAAGTATATTATCATTTACAGCCTTAACATCATCAAAAATATACCTGTCACCAACTCCTTGTCAACAGCCACAACTCTTTTCCTGTCCTTACCCGAAACTATGATGGCATCAAGGATTCGATAGTCAAGCAGAGCCCTTCAAGACTCGTTCCTCTCGTCTTCCTGCAAGGTTTGCTGCAAAGTCCACTGTCTTGTAAAAGTTTAAGAATTCACACCCTCTGACCTTAGTTTTTCTATTACACTTTCCGCTCTTAATGGCTCTGGGTCTTATTCTGCCACTCTGTTAGTTCTAACTCCTTACCTTTTTATTTTCTTTTAGAGCAAGGGTCTCATTATCATTCTTAGCTTCTTCTCAAAGATTTCTCCGTAAACTCTTTCACAAGGGCTTTTAGAATATTTTATATCATAATAATTTTGTTTTCGTCATAGTATTCTATTTCTTCTATACCCTGTAAGTGTGCAGTACGACATGTAACTCTACATTCCCCCTTTCCCAGGCATATACTCCTCCGTAAGCCTTTGCTTTTTCGTCATGTAAGAGTGTTCACACTGCCTCTCGGTCTTTTTCTAAATCATCCTGCTTACTCTTATATTCATCAAAGACTTTTAGGACTCTGTCATAGTATTTATCACTTTGTTTTGCCTCCTCTTCAAAGAAGCCTCTTTCCTTTCCTTTGCCTTTGCAGCATAGTCCTCGAAGGTCTTGGTGTGAGGCTCAAAAGAATATTTTTCATTTTTATTCCTTTTTCAAGCTCCTCCCTCATAAAAAGCAAAAATCATCAAAAAGGTACTGACTCAAGCCCTCTTCCATCTCATTAAGGGTAGACTCCCACAGGCCCATCTGCGAGCCCTGCATCTTTGTCTTCTAATCTCCTTTTGTAGGCTTCTCTCCTTTCCTTCTTATCCTTCCCTCTTCTCTTGTCCTTTTATGGTATCTTCCAAAGACAGGGCTTTGCCTTCAAGTCTTCCTTCATTTTCCTAAGCTTTTACTATCTCTTCACTTCCTAAGGAGTTTTTCTCTTCCTTTAATCTGCTTTTCTTCACTCTCAGCTCTTAACACAGTATCTTTTTGATTCAATCTCCCTTTTACATCTTCAAGCCCTCTTTTTGACTCTCTGTTTCTTCTTTTTAAGTTTTTGTAATCACCTTCCGCTTCCAAAAAGAAAGCCTCGCCTTGTTAAAAAGCACAACTTCGTTATATATTAGCTATATCTTTTCATCTGTTTCGCCGAAGCAAGGCTATCCTGCAGATTCTCAAGGTTTAGTAGTCTCATCCATCTCTCAATTGTATCTGACATAGGCTAAGTCATCATCTGAAAGAGGCTGCAAAGAACCGCTAAGTATCTCACTTATAAGGGTGGGTTTGAGGTCTTTAGACAGTTTTAGCGCTCTAAGTTTCTTTATAAGTATATCTATAAGTTCTTATTCATCTTCATTTTCAAACCCAAAAGTGTCTTATTTACAGTCAAGTACTCACTCTGGTTTCCATCACCCTTCCGCCTCTGCTAACTTGTTTTTAAGCTCCGTCTTGAAAGGGTAATCTGCCATCCATTTCCTTGTACAAAAAGTATATCTTTCCTATCCTTCTGCTGTCGGTAATCTGAAAAATACCACGACTCTAAGGATTTATTTTTCCTTGCCCTTATGCCTATACCAAAGGATGCATACTTCATTTTTCTTTAAGCTCCATATAGAGGTATCCTGTACGCTCTTCCCTGTCATCATCCTCTTCAAGAAGATAGTTCTCCATTTTCCTTGCCTTTGTGCCAAAGGCATCAAGTCTCTCAGGTCTCATATTTCCGTCTAAAAGCAGGGGGATGAGGCTCTGCGATGGTTACAGACTTGTCCTGAGCCATTTGCTCCCCCTAAGGAGCATCCTCCCATCATCAAATACAAATTCCTCGTCATTATAATACCAAAATCCACAAGTCCTACCCTGTTTATCTTCCAGTTGCTATTCATCTGCCTCTCCTTACTTTTCCTATTCCACATCGCTACACCAAACTTATTACAGAGTGTTAACCCTTCACTTATAACTGCTGCTTTTTACTATATCTATACAGTGTCCGTCTACACCTCTGTTGCTAAATAATCCTTTGGATATCTTCCTGCCACCTTACCTACGATTGGATTGATTCTTACATCGCCGCCAATAAATTCTACAAAATTGAAGCCTTCATATACTCTGCTGCCACAGTGCATAATTCCTTAGCTGTCATATCCCTGTAGGTCTTTGCAAATCCACTTCCATACAGCCTTTTTGTTTTCCTCAATCAGCTCATTAAAGCTTTCTAGCGATAAAATAATGCTTTCATCTATACCCGGTGTAAGTTTATTTTTCATCTCATTCTCTTAAGAATCAGGTCATTTACAAGGAGTACTATATCAGATAATGTATTGTCTCAGGAAATGACCTCCCATCTTGAACCCTCGTTTAACACCAGGTGAGCGCTGAGTTTATGCAAATGAAGACTACAGTCAAACAGTCCCTCAAAGTCATCTGCTATATATCCCCTGAAATTTCTTATATAGTTAAAATCCTCTTCCGTCTCTTCATTCCTATAAAGCGGGCGAGGCAAGAGCTTTCGCAGACCTCTGCCTGCGCACTATTCCCCTGTCTTCGTTGGTATCTATAAAGTCTCCTCTTCAAATTCAGATATAGACCGTGAAGCTTGATATGTCCTATGAGTGAAATTCCTTACAAAATACCTGGATGTCCCGTATTTTCATATAGCACTTCACTTACCCCATCCTTAGCAAAGTCTTCTTCATTGCCATCGTTAAGCTCTAATATTCCTGACGAGACCAGATACTTCATAACTTTGACAAGATACTCTACTTCTGTAGACTGTCCAGTCAACCTGCTCCACCTCTACCGTTGTCTGTATGTATTCTGTAAGCTCTGAAAGGACAAACTGCTCTCCCATATCCTTTTCTTCTAAAAACATAAGGGTAGTCAGGAAAATCACATATTCCATCTTGTCGCCAAATTCCCTTATTCCCATCCAGCTTTCAGCTACGGCAGGGGACTTTTCTCAAGCTTTATAAGATATGGATTGACAATCACCTGAAATCCAAGCTTCTATCAAAAACTGCTTAAACTTAGGCAGCTCATCTCTTACAGAATAATACAGCTCCCTATCCTTTGACTTTAATATCCATCTTTTACTAAAGCAATACTTCCAACGCCTTCATCTATTTCATCCTCAAATATAATTTTCATAAGACGGCATATACAGCACCCGTCTTCACTTTTAATCTCACACATTTCATCCTTAACAGGATATATAAGCTCTAAACTTTTTACCCTCTTCAGTCTTGACCTCTGCCGCTTTTATTTTCCAAGGCCTTTGATATCCAAGTTAAGAATACATCCCTCACAAAAAGGAGTTATCTCAGGTAAGTCCCAAATACAAGCTTTCCATCTTTTTATATAGCTTTTAAGAGCTCTCTTCAGCTGCAAGCTTTTCTATGGTTGCAAGCTCCAAGTTCTTCTTTTTCCTTATAGTTATCCTTAATTCCGCTTCTTTTTGCCTTTTTCCCTATAAGTCCCTAACCCTTGGTATAACAGTTTTTATAGAAGCCTTTTCTTCATATACTCCACTGTTTATGCTCTCTGTCTGCCTTTCTCCTATTCCCTTTAAGTGGAGTACTGTCTCTGTACCAAAGACGAGTCCGGCAAAGCAGTGGGCCTCTATTTATATCCTCACACTCATAAAAATATCTCTGCCAGCTTTTTGTATTCTTCCCTCCTGTTGGCACTGCTGTCCCCCTGCTCGCTTATCCTCGCTGCATAACCCGTTATTTTTGCGGATTATCTCATTGGTTGTATCAAAGACCTTAACTACCTCTGACTTTCTTTGTTGCCATCACTTACAAAACCAGTCTTTTTATACTTTAAATCTTCCCTTTATATTATCAAGAATTATCTCCACATCTACAACAGTTTCAAGCCTTGGGATAGATAACTCATACTGAAATATCCTGTTTATAAGCGACTCTACCATTGTTTCCTCAAAACCCTTGATGATAGCCTCAATAATCCCTACATTTGTCTGAAGTCCCTTTACAAAACTCCTCAGATATTCAATCAATCTGTCCTTAAACACCAAGAATTCCTTTGTACGCATAAGGTTTTCAGCCTTTACACTGTTTAGCTCCCTCATATAGTCCTGATAATTCTGATTAAGCCTCTTAAAGTCATTGTTTAAATCATTCCAGTACAGAATACAGCTTCTCATCATCTTCCTCTAACATCGAAGGAAGACTTGCAAGGCTCATCCTTATTCTCTCAAGGAGGCTCGGCCTAAGGAAGAGCTTTCATGAAGAGGTTCTCTATCCTACTATCATTCGCTCTATTTCGACTGCTGTCTCGGATAGCTGATAACGGAATTTTCTTTATTGGCAAATTCTTCCAGAGTTGCTGCCCTTCTTGTATCCTGCATAGCCAGAAGGTTGCCCCATTCAGTAAGAGTCTCTTAAGTCCTGCTTACACTGTTCAATACTGTATTCTGCAAAATATACATCTTCTTTTAGTTCCTCAAAGACCTCTTCCCTGATATAACCAGTATTTTAGTTTTTTCATATTTAATAAAAAGCCTGATAATGGGCGGTATTCTATCTGAATTGTCACATTCAGTACTTCGCCTCCACTACAGGCTTCTTAATAATCTCACTGACCTTCATAAGCGTTTCCCTTCTCAAGTTATATAAACCTTAACTAAATTATACGCTTATTATATGGCAAATACCCCATTTTTACAATGTCCCTTTAGAGGCTATTTCCTTCTTTTGTTTTTATGCGATGTTTCAGTTTTACTAGATTTAACCTCCCTCTTGTCTTAAGGTATTTCGTATGCGATAATGTATATAGAATCGTTAGAAAAGAATTGGGGGCTATATATGGAGACTTCAAAGCTTATACGCATTAATGAGGTCTATAACTCTTTATCATGGCTCAAAAATCAGGCATTAGGGGAATATTACACCCACAAGCAGAGAACACTGCGATTTTTGGAAAAAGGATTCTATATGGGCACCGAAAAATCACAGCCTCACACACTAATTTGCAATTATCCAAATGCCAGCCTTTATACCCTAAATCTGGATTTAACAGGTCTTGATATTTTTAGATTTGAATCTGGATTTAGACTGGGCACTGTTTGTAGCATATAATCGTGGCAAAATGGACCTTATTAAAGGCTCTTCGCTATACAACAGGTATGCTGACTTAGGTAAAAACTGTGATATAATAAAAGGCTATATTGCAAATGACAGAATGTTTATCGTATTAGACCGCTTTTTCAGTGGGATAATCACTGATATTGCACTTATTCACAGCCTTTCAGCCTTAAAGCTCGAGTGAGCAGTATGCAGCCTTAACCAAGAAAGCCTGCGATAAAATTGAAATTATTAACAGCCAAGTCTTAACGGCTTGCGAGCGTGAAAAACTTAAAAGCAAGAAAGCGAAATAAATCGTTCAAAAAGGTGTTAGTTTTAGCTGAGGAAATCTGTAGAAAATACAGGCGAGAGGGCAGATTTTTGATGAAATCTTAAATATGGAGAATTGAGATGAAAAATTTTACACTCGATGCAGCTCTGTGATATACAGGGAAGACTTTTTGAACTTGCACTAAGGGTTATGACTGTCCTTCTTTCATAGAAGCCTTTATGAATAGCGAGGGTTGCTGCCTGTCTTGATGATGTTTATGACAGAATGCAGTGGGCAGGCGAAGAATATATGCTCGAAAGAACTAGATGACGAAGTAAATGGTCTTAAAAAGCAGGTACCATTTTTGATAATGAGGTAATGTATTGGACGGGCTATTGCTACCGTTATTGGCATTATTATACAAATGAGTCCAAAGCAAGAGGATATATACAATAGCAGACGCTAAAACCATGAACGAGTGCTGGCAAGGGTTTTCACACCCTCGATGTAGAGATGGCAATTGAGAACTTGGAAGGAAGTATACACTCAAAAACAGGCTATGAATTTTTAATATTCTAACTAACAATTAAACTTATAACCAACTTTTTAAGGAGTTACTATGGGAAAAATATTTATAGCTGATGATGAAAAGAATATCAGGATTTACTTGGCAAATTCCTCGAGGATGCAGGGCACGAAGTCAGGCTTTTGAAAATGGCGATTCTCTCCTCACAGAGCTTGATAATTCAGTCCCTGATATAGTGGTTTTGGATGTACGATGCCGGGGATTGACGGTTTTACCGCTTGCAGCAAGATAAGAAAAAGCTCTATCCGGACATCACCATTCTCCTACTACTGCAAGGGATACGGATGCAGACTTTATGACAGGATTTACTGCTGGCTGTGACGACTATCTCACCAAGCCATTTCTCCTCTAAAGCTCACACTCAAGGTAAAATGCAATACTTAGTAAGCTTGGTAAAAATGAAAAGCACAGATGATGAAATGGCTTTTCGAGACCTATCCGTTGATGCTCTTCATTTTCCTGCAGGGTGCTTGACAGCGAGCTTAAAGCTTACAAAAACTGAGTTTCAGGTGCTTTCCTCCCACTTTCCCACCCCTGAAAAAGGCTGTCTCAAGGGATAAACTCCTTTCCGATATCTGGGGCTGCAGTGAGGTCGAAACAAGGGTTACTGATGACACTATGAAGAGACTTAGAGCTGAAAGATGTACGAGCAGAGTTCATATTGAAACTATCTGGGAGCTTTTGGCTTTAAGCTAACCTTATAGGAGGCAGTATGAAAAGAAAAACTTTTACACAGAATCTTTGTTGTACCACTCCTTTTATAGTGTTATTTTTCGCTTCTTGCCGTATTTATCCTCTTTCAGATAATTTCCGACCAGTATGTTAAGGCACTTCAGTGATGCCCTTCAAAAATGAAAATGGACAATATTGGAAGTGTTACATTTTGCAGAAAATGATGACGAAAATGTGGAAGACACCGCCCTCATAGTTCCTGGCTCATGTAATGACATGATGGCGGCATCTCGTCCTCTCCTACCCGCCTTGGTACTATGATTATAGAGGGTAAAGACAGCCAGTGCCCTCGCAGGAATAATAGCAGATTCGCCTGATGCCTACAAGGATTCCCACCACAAAGCTGAATGTAAACGATAATTTTATCTGTCTCAAGCTGGGGATTACAAGGGTTTATTGAAAATGGTGTCTCGTTCCTGACAATGAGATAAAGACAGCAAGGACTACTATGTAATTTCCTTTTATATCAATATCACCCCTATGCAAAAGTTCATAGATGAGGGTTAATCTGGTGCTAATGGAGCTCTCGTGCTCTCAGGCATTGGCTCCATTTTCTTCCTTTCTTACCACTAGACAGGCGGGAAATAAGGACTTTGAGGCTCTTAAAGACTACCTCATTTCTATCGGCAAGAAAGGCAGAGAAAAGCCTAGCAAGCTCCCAAGTCCAATTATTCTGAAATAGAAGCTGTTATAACGACAGTCAATGAAATGTCTGAAATGCTTGCAGAGAGTGAAAACATACAAAAAGATTTTTCAAAAATGCCTCCCACGAGCTTAAAACTCCCCCTCATGTCCATTCAGGGCTACGCAGAGGGATTAAGTACCTGATGTCATACCTAAAGAGGAGGCAACAGATGTCATCCTAAAGGGAAAGCGCAAAAATGGCTGACCTTATCAATGAAATCCTCTTCCTTTCCAAGATGGAGGCTTGCGAGCCTGAATTTGAAAATGTAGATATATCGGCAATTATCGCTGAAGCGGCAGACAATTTCAGGCTTATGGCTAAAGAAAAATGTAAATATCATCTGTGAAACCAAGACAGCATCAATCGTATCCGCTGATGCCAAGCTCATTGAGAGGCTTATATCCAATCTTCTTTCAAATGGGATAAGATATGCAAAATCAGAGATTAAACTCTCTTGTGAAACTTCTGATAAAGAGACGATTATTAAGGTTTCTGATGATGAGAGCGGCATAGACAAAAGAGGATATTCCACATATTTTTGAGAGATTTTACAAAGGAAAGGGAGGTAAGTTTGGCATAGGACTTTCTATGGCAAGCGATATTACACTCCACAAAGGCAGACTGGAAGTGGCTTCAGGAGAAAATGGAACTACCTTCACTCTCATTTTGCCACAAATTTCCCACACTTTTTCCTAGAACTCCTTACATTTTTAAGGAGTTTACCTAAATTTCTAAGCTATACTACAGACAGATAAAGGATAACACCTAAGTTATCAAGAATAACACAAATATAGAAAGGACGGTAAATATTATGAAAAATTATTGGTTTTATTGACAGCAGGAAGTTTGGTTATATCGGAGCAACAGCAGGTTTAAGTACAGCAAGGGCTGCTGGAGACAAAAAAGCCTGTACATACCAATGTGGTTGACAAGGATATGGATATGAAGGAAATTGATGAAAATTTCTTCGTTTATCCTGATCAGATGCTTCCTAAAACAAATCAGATTACAGCTTTGAGAAGTTCTTAAAAATGATACTAAGCTTACAAAGGCTGAGAAAAAGTCTTTAATAGAGAACTACAAAGAAACTTTTTAACTACACTTCGAAAAACATCGACAAGATCTCTGAAAAAGATAAGCAATATCTCGAGCAAAACTCACCAACAACTGGGAGATAGAGGATAAGCTTGATGCACTTTCAAACAAATATGTAAATCTTTGGAATAAGGTATATGAGAATGCTACTGACGAAGACCTTGCGTATAGGGACAATATTGATTTCTATCAACTCCTCAAAGGTTCTTACCAACAAGGAAAAAGAAAACTTCTCATCAAGAATCAAAAAGAAATTGATGTCTCTAAATGCTCAGTATGACAAACTCTATGACAAGGTTGAAAAAGCTACCAAGGAGCTTACTTCTAAGCTTGATACCCTCTATGACGATTCAGAAAAGCTTATGGATGAAATGCAGCCTGGCGGACAAACTCGGCAAGAAAATTCAAAAGAAAACTTCGGTTTCTGCGATACGTGTAGCTTACTAATTTCAACCAAAGATTTACCTATTGCACTTCGAGGATACAAATGGTTACGCCTATATTACAGGCGTAACCATTATTCTCCTTTACAAATATGTCAGCATCGTCCCATGTAATTCAATACTATTATTAATCTCTATAATAAATTTTTAGCTGATTTAATCCTATTCAATATCTAACTCTATAGGCTCATCTATCTTTTCACCCACATATCCTCTAGTCTCCTTTGTTTTACACATTCTGTGAGGAGATATTCTATCTGTCCGTTAAGTGAGCGAAAATCATCCTCTGCCCAAGAGGCCAGTGCATTGTAAAGCTTTTCACCTATTCTTAAAGGTATCTGTTTCTTTTGCCATATGATTTCCTCTCTTTTTATGTGGATTACTTGTTTTCCGCTTTGCAAATTCTAATTTGTCGAGTTATATAACCAACCTAAAGTGACGCTCCGAATGATAACTATTTCGGCTCCGGCATCCGCTTCGACTCCGCCCAATGCGCTCGCTTAGAATTTATCATTCAGAGCTGGCACCACAGATTTATACAAATAATAATTTGTAATGTCAAAGTTTAATTTCATATCCAAATTCATCGCAAAAACAAAACCATCATCAAACTTTTCTTCATAGATACCATTAACCCTTTTTAAATCCATTCTTAAGATATAATCGAATTGCAGGCTCATTGATATCCACTACAAAAACCTCAAATATTCTGCTCCTAAAATTTTTACTAATATCCTTTGCCTTGTCAAGCATATAACTACCTATACCTTTTTGAATATTTCTTATTTACTCCCAGCCGGTCTAAGTAGTATTCTTTATCACTTTTGTTTGTCCATTCAACTGACGATTCCGAATTTGTCTGTGTTAAAAGCAAAAAGGCAGCCACTACCTCATCCTTGTCAGTTGAAAACATAAAGCCGCTTTTTCCTGATATCTTCCTCACTCACAGGGGTAAATTTCATCCCAAATTCCCAGGTTTTTGCGTCTTTATATCCTCAACAATATCTGCATAAACTCTTTTTAATTGAGGTAAGTCACCTAAAAATTGCCAGTCTGAATTCCATTTTTCTCCTCTTCTTATAACTTCCCTACTTATAAAAATCCCTGCCAGTTTATCTTCGCTGTCAAAATTTACAGTATAAGTAAGAGTGTTCTTTTCATATTTTGCCTGCTGAACAACAACTGTAAAAGTCCTTTCCGCCCCTGCTCTACCTTTGTCATCTCGCCTTCAAGGAATTTTTCAAAGTCACCGTTTGATTTTATCTGTGTATATACTTCTGAAAGCTTTTCCTTAGGCAAAGCATTCTTCATAGCCTCATCGCACAGTGCTCTAATTTCATCAGACTTTTTCTTCATTGAAAAGAGTAATTACATTCTGTGCTTTTTCTATATATTTTTCTTTTGCCCACTTGATACAGTAGAAGAGTTTTTACCTACATCGGATGATTTATCCGAACAAGCCGCAAATATTATACAAGATAAGCAAAACATTATAACTATGGCAGATAATCTAAATTTTTCATAACTTCCACTCCATTCTGTTTTATTCTTAAGGTTATTGCACCTATAATTACAGTAACTGCAAAGAAAAGCATTTCCAATGCATACGAGCCTATACCAACACTCATTGCAAGCGGTATAAGCATATCACAAATTGAGTGCAGCAAAACAGCCAAAAGCAGATACAGATATTTTTATTTACCAAAAATCCGTTCCAAATAATAATGGATAATTCTATGTGAATTAGGGTTACGATTACTCTTTCAATTATCCCAAGCGGGCTTATTACCGACAAACCTGAAGATAATATTACAGGTGCAAAATATATATAATTTTCATAAGCGAAATGTCCAAGTCCGAATATTATCTGCTCGGATATTTTCACACCTTCCTTACAAGGAACCTCCTGAATAAGAACCTAAAACCTCTTCAAATATACCTGCACTTATAGCAATAAGATAGCCAACAAGCAGAGCATTATTTATTTGAAATATTATAAACTTCAGTTCTTTGTTAAAATGCCAAGCAATGGAATTCTTGTAAGTATCTGTGAAACCAAAAATGATAGGAAGCCAAGCACAAACAGATACAAATATCTTAAAGTTTTCATAACCTTTCTCCTTTTTATGGTTAATATATATATGATACAGTGTCAAAAGTATAAAAATTCGATGTAAGCTTGCTTACAAGAGAATTTATCCTCTTTTCCTGTTTTGGTTAACCAAACTAATACAGGCTTCCTGAATTTACTACAGGCTGAGCTTCGTGGTTGCCACAAAAGTACTCACAAGGAGGTTTGAAACCATTGCAGCCTTTCTCTCCTCATCAAGCTCAACTGTCCCTCTTTTCTTCGAGCATTTCAAGTGCCATCTCAACCATGCCTCACCGCACCCTCAACTATCACTTTTCTTGCATCAATTATTGCATTTGCCTGCTGCCTCTAGCATAGCGGACGCTATCTCAGTGCATAAGCAAGATAGTGATTCTGCCTCTACTATTTCAAGTCCTGCTATCTCAACCTTTTCCTGAATAGAGCTTTCTGATACGCTCAGCCACTACAGTTGTAGAGCCACGGAGGCTTCCATCATCTGCAATTCCATCGCCTGTGGTGTCTATGTCAGGAGCTACATCATAGGATGTAGCTTTAACTATATCTCTCACAGAGGTGTCGCACTGAGGTGACAGGTATTCTTTGAAGTTGTCTACATTGAACACCGCAGCCGCTGTATCCACTACTTTCCAGATGACTGCAACTCCTACTTCTACAGGATTGCCAAGTGAGTCATTCACCTTCTGCTTGGAATTGTTGAGTGTCATTGCCTTGAGGGATATTTTATTGCCCATTGCTACTTCTGCATTGACACTTGATTTCACATCTCCACTCTGTCCGAGTTTTGTCCCAGCCGCTGGATTGAATGAAGATACAAAATGGATTGATAAGTGAAAGCCTTCGTCTTTGAGTGTACCTATGTACTTACCAAAAAGTGTATAAACCACAGCTTCCTGAGGCCTAACTACCTTCACCCCGGCTATAAGTATAAAGCCTGCTATCATAACAACAATCCCAATAGGGATACAAATGCCATGTCATAAATGCCTCCACTAGGCTGATGGTGCCACAACCTACAAGTATGATTAACAGACTCACAAAGAGCATAGCAAAAACCCCTTTCCTGTGCTTTTTAAGAATTTTCTCTTCCATAGTGGTTCTTTTCCGGACTCTTTGTCCAAAGAGTTTGTTGATATCAAAATCATATCACTTTAATATTTATTTGTCAATATAAAAATCCCCCTATCAAAATTCTTTATGAGCTTTGGCAGGGGTGTATTAATATAAATGATAAATCTCTTTATAATGTAGGCTTGTATCATAACCTGTGCTTTTGGCATTTATAGGATTATATAATATTATCAATACTCTCTTCTCTTATAAATAATTCGCCTCACTTCCATCACATCTTCGATTACAACATAAAATATAGAGTAGTCATCTTACATTAATTCTATAATATCTACAAGATCTCTGTTTTTATTGACTGATAAGGAGCATATGCAATCGGATTATCCAGTCTTTTCAGGATAGCAGATTCAACATCATCAACCAATCTGTTTGCAGCTTTGATGATTATTCAATCAAATGTTATATAATCCACAATTTCATTAAGGTCGTCTTCAAATAGTGGCAAAAAGGTTAGTCTATATGCTTTATTTCCCATCTATTCTTTTTCCTCACTCTTTAAAACCTCATCCTTAGAGTGCCTAACCTTACACTTGTCTGCGTATTCGTCCGTTTCATCGAGGCTTTTCAACAGAATCCGTAGAGATGAATACTGTTCTATACTCATTACCACCATTGCTCCATATCCATTTTTGTTATTGGCGAATTAGTAGTAGCTTCTTCTTCTATTTCCGAGAATTTATTTCTTAAATCTGATATAGTTGCTAATATAAAAGTAGACACGGAACTGTTGAAAATAATGTATTAATATTTATAATTAATACATTATGACTACCAGGAAGGAGTCTACTTTTTATTATGGCTAAACATTTAAATCCATTGAAAAAGAGTTTTAATCCACGTCGTTTAAAAGTGAACCCGCTATTAAGCTAAGTGATTTCTGTGAAGCACATCAGATTTCAGTTTCAGCATTAAGAAATTGGATTAAGCAGTATGAAGAGTTTTGGGCTTGATGGACTTGCAAGAGCCGATGCGAGAAATAGGCAGTGTTTCTCCCGGAGGGAGTAGATCCAACGGAGGAAGCTTTACAGGCGTGAAATACTTTCAAGCTGCGTATAGAGAATGAGAGGCTTACTATATTGTTCGGACGAACGAGGATGGGGAACAGGAATATGTCTCGTTTGAAAAAGCGAAGAATTCGAAATAGTTGAACAGCTATCCAGAGATTATGATGTTCAGGAACTGTGTGCTCTGATGGGTGTTAGTCGATCGGGTTATTATAAGTGGAAGAGACGAGAGAAATCTGATAGAGATCTAAAGAGAGGAAATGATACTCTCTTGTGGAAGCCGTTTGATGAAAAGCATAGATCCCGATGGTTACAGATGGACTGCAGCCTATATACGCCTTCAATATGGCAACAACTGTAGCGATAACTTTATTTACAAAATGCTTTCGTTTCCTTGGCATTGCAGCATGAAACAAAACATCAGGTTCATTATAAAAAACGAAGGAAAAAGGATAAATACCCAAATCTAATTTTTACAACTTGGGAGACCATAGATAGGCCACGCCAGGTACAGTATCTGGATATGACTGCGTTTAAGTTTTGGATTCTTTACTTGAAGTAACGTTCTATTTTGACGATTTACCAAGGAGATTCTTACATAGAATAGCCGCTAGAAAAGGGACAGACAGCAGTATATAGATGGCTTGGAAGATGTGAGGAACTGCTGAAAGGCCATACAGAACCTGTGGTGTTACACACGGATCAAGGAAGTGTCTATGCATTTGTTGCCTATAATGAGCTGATTAAAGATACAGTGATTGTTAGATCCATGATCCAGAGCAGGTAAGCCCACGGATAATCCTGTTAATGAATCTATTAGTGCTGGATGAAGGAAGAGCTGTATATTGACTTTTAAGATTAGTGAATGCAGACGAAAGGATGAATTTGAAGAAGTACTTGCAAGCTATGTTGATTTCTACAATAATCATCGTCCTTGCTATGCTCTTGGCTATGATACACACGTTAACTATCGTAAGCGCTATTACAAGGGAGAATTAGAAAGAAAAATACGCTTGAGAACAGAGTACTATCTGAAGAGCCTAAATTTGTACAGAAGCGCCGTAAACGGGCATATTCCAAAGATGTGTCTACTTTTTGAAAAGGAAGATGAGTAAAAATATGCTGTCAGGTTCATTTTTGCAAAATAAATAATAGTTAAAAAGTGTGCTAGTGTCCACTTTTTGAGGAAAAAGGAAAAACATTTTTGTGTCTACTTTTCTTGACTGCTACAATACAGGTCTTATGTTTATCATAATTCATCTCCTTTTTATCATAATATTATCATAATATTAAAGAAATGTATATATGAAAATTTTTCTTCTATTCCTGCACTTGGTATCGCAATGTAATTCTCCCCATTTTAGCAAGAATTTATAAACTTTTTATCATGTCCATACCAAAAGCTGACTTTTTCTGTCAGGATTTGGTATGAGGCATTGCTCCCGTCATTTCTAATTTGATTATTTCCCAGTTTCTTTTTAATACTGCATCAGCATTATCTTCACTGTATTTAATTGGAATGACTATATTGCCTTCGAAAGTCATATATATCCACTACTTTTGCCATCCTTAGATACTTTCAGCATTGTAAACCTTGCCGCCATCTCTGTAAAGTGAGTTCTGAAATAAGATCTAGTCTTCCTGATAAATAAACGGAACTACAACCTTGTTCTTATTATTTTAGAACTCCTACCTTCTCATCAGATTGTTCTGCAACAATAGTATCTTCATTAATAAATTGATACTCTCATATTTAAAAGGAGTTATTTCTTTTCCTGTTTTATCTAAAAAGCCCAAAAGTATCCTTTTTCATTAAGGTAAGATATTCTCCATTAGTCCATGCGCTTGGTCCGTAGAGTGATTCTATGTCGCCTGATACTTAACAGGCACTCACCTCCTTACCCAAATTGTTTATAGCTCCTAACTTCTTTCTTTCTTTTCTACAACTGCAAGATTCCAAAAAGTTGTCTGCAAAGTTATCATATTTAACTTTTGTAACTTCCTTAAGATTTTCGTTCACAAAACCTATCTTATTATTCTTCCACTTTATAGTAAGCAAGTCCGGCTCTTATCCTTACCTGCATTCCTTATCCTATCATATTTTAATGGAAGAACTACTTTTCCTTTTCTATCTAAAAGCCCATATTATCTGTTTTATCATGGCAATAATATATTTCCTGATTATCATTATATAACTCCATTATTAATATCTAATCATACTTGAACGGAATTACAGTCTTGCCTATCTACTGCACCATATTGATAACCTTTTTCAACAACAGCTATTCCATTTCTAAACCATTCTGTTTCATCATATTTACAAGGAATCACTAACTTAAACTTTTCTTTATTCAGGTATCCATATTTTCCTGTTTTTAGCTACCCTCACTTATGTCTCTTCTGAAGCAGGTGCAATCTCCTTTATATTCTACTGGTACCGGTTTTTACCATCAGGAGACATCAGTCCGTAAAAATATCGGCCATCTTTTATCTTGCAAAATCCAAAATAATATTTCCATCATAATACCACTAAGTCTTCCGACCTCCTCTTTCAGAAATTCTTTTCAAATTGAGGCTCATAAATCACTGTTCCGTCTGCTGCCAGACCAAATTTATCACCCTTTTTATTACTTATTTTAAGCAAAGCCATTTTCCAATAGTACCTGTAAGCTTATTACCCAATTCATCCAACCACTTGTATTTTCATGTGGCTATCCCACTTAATAGTTGTTTCCTGAGCTCTTGCTGTATATACTGCTTCCTGAATGCTTCCAGTCAGTCATTGCGCAAGAAGTATGCAGTTAGCAGTCCCTTTGTTTTAATAGATTTCATATTAAATCTCCTTTGTATTGTTTGTTTTGTCGTATTTTCAATGCTGATTATTTTGCTTCTTTACATTTCACTTTTCATTTATATAGCCGCAAAATGACTATGCATCTCTCCTTAAGCGTCATTTATAAAGAACTTTAAATCTATGCTGATCATTTTTCCTCTCTCTTTCTTAAAGCGTGTGATTTTAAACGCTAGATTTTTCAAGGTAAGTGCAACACTTTATAAAAATAGTAAATGCAACACTATTGCCAGATAAAATGATAAAATTATATCAATAAAATCAGACTGAATTTAATCAAATTTGGTTTGATTTTTATTGCTTTTACGAAAAAAGGGTATAGCAAACAGACCTGAAACCACATCTTTCAGGTTAAATGCAACGGTTTTTAGTGTTGCGTTTACTGAAAAATATTACCAATATCTACTTAATACTCTTATATTTGGGCTATAGATTATATTTTCACTTATACGAAATCTGTCAAGGCTAAAGTGAATGGGCTTTCAGCCCAGCTCTTGACTAGAAATTTCGTAAGTGAAATTCATCATAATGTAAGTCCCAATATAACTATAAATAAAACTTAAAAATAGCCGTATATTTCCTTCATTTATCAATTAGAATGGGTTTTGTATTATATTGAACTGAGCTAATGATATTCTTCAATGTAAATGCAACAGGGGTATCTGTCAAAGTAGGTGCAACAATTATGTTGCATTTAAGTTGAAAAACTACAGTTAATTTGGAACAACAAAAAGCACCTACCTGATATTTCATCAGGCAGATGCTCTTAATTTACAGTATTCATTTTTAACAAGGCTTATGAAATCGCACAATAGCCCCTTGCTTGTTTTTAAGCTGAAATTGTCCACCTCTCCATATGTTTTATTAACCCTCGCTAAAACTATTTTTATATTATTTTGATGATTTTGATGATTTTTCTCCTAAATTACAGATAAAATAAAAACTTCCCCTATCTTTTTAGTATACAACAATATCAATGTTTAGTCAATTATATCATCAAATTTGGTCTTTTTGCAGCAAAAAGACAGCTACCCGCACCTGCCCCCTATGTGGCTGATGTGTTTGTTTGCAATGTCACCAATCTTAATTCGCCATAAATAAAATTATAAAACATTCCTATAAGGAAAGTTTTTATTTCTTTATATATACAAATAGTGTATTATATTATTATTAGTTTTTCATTAAACTGGAAGCCATAAATCAGTTATCAAAAAAGGAGGCTTCACAATGAAAGATACTAAGAATAGAGGTAACTACTTAAAAATTTTAAAAATAAGTGAATATAGAAAGTTGTTGCTTGCGAATTTGATTAACAGATTCGGAGATTCTGTGGAATCAATTGCATTCACTTGTTGTATATCAGATAACCAATAGCGCTTCGATGGTCAGCTATCGTTTTTGCTCAAATATGCTCCCAAAATGTTATAGTTCAGCCATTTGCAGGTGCAATTGTAGAGAATATGAATAAAAAGCAAGTAATAATTGCAACTCATTTTTAAGGGCATCACTTATTACATTATTTATTGTATTATTTAAGCTTTGACTATGTTAATCCACTGATTCTTTCCTGTCTTTACATTGATTGATTACAACAGTGGAATCCTTTAATCTTCCTGCAAGTACCGCATTTATCTCTCAGGTGATAAAGCAGGAAGATATGAATGCAGGAATTAGTCTTAATTCTGTATTTACCAATGCCGCCTCACTTGTCGGAAGCGGAACTGCCGGCTTCGTTATTGCAAATTTTGGTGCTGAGGTTGCGATGTTTATAGATGTATCAACCTTCATAATTGCGGCTATTCTTATCAAACTGATAAAAGAAGCTGTTGATACTGTTTCAAATAATACAGACAGTACAAAAAGCATTTCTTCAGGGTATTTAAAAATGCTTAAAGAAGGGATTGTTTATGTATTTAAAAACTCCTGTAGTTAGAAATTTCTGTACAATATGTATTGCCCTCAACTGTATGTTGATACCGCTTAGTGCACTCTCAGGCTCCAATAGCGGATGAAATTTTTTGGGATGGGAAGCGAACTTTTTAAGCTTTGCCGGTATTTTTCTTCTATTGGAGGCATCATAGGGGCGGTTCTTTTACCTTATATCGCTAAAACACTATCTCCACTTAAAATTACAATTTGGGGAATATTTCTGTTAATTGTTGGAATGACTTGCATACCTGTAGGAAGGCTTGTAAGCTGTAATGCACTTCTTTCATACATATTAATCAGTGCCTCTTTTTATAATGATATCAGCGGCATCACTGGTTGCCGGAATAATAACATACAGATAATGAAGTGTATAGATTATAATTATGATGGCACGAGTATCCAGGTATTTAATTCTTCTGTGATAGCAGTTTATGCCAATCGGCTCTTTTATTGTAAGTATGTTGATTTCACGCATCAGCGTGATGTATATGCTAATCGGAAGCATTGCAGTGTCCATGGTAATACTAATACTTATTATGATTTTGCGTCCTATTTTAGAGAAACCGGAGGAAAAAGACTAATGAAACTTAAACTTAGTGAAAATATAAAAGAAATATCGAAAAGGAAATGAATCTGACTCAGGAAGGGTTAGCAGAGGCTTTTTGGAGTTACTGTCGGTGCCGTATCCAAATGGGAAAGCGGAAGCACTGTGCCTGATATTATGACCATAGATGGAATTGGCAGACTTTTTAATGTATCAATGGATATTCTCCTTGGTTACAATATATCATCAAAAACCATTAAAGATATATCCGATAGAATTATCAGACTGGCTGAAAACCAAAAGTATATGGAGGCTATGTCTGAAGCAGAAAAAGCCTTAGTTCGTTATCCGACAAGTTTTCAGGAAAATAGTAAGAGCCTGTGCTTTTTGTATGCAATTCTGTACACCGTGAACTGTAAAGAAGAAGATGCTAAAAATCGATAGTATTGCACGAAAAAGCCTTTAACCCTTCTTTTCTCAAAATGATAATCCAAATTTTAATGAGTTTACTATAAGGATGAATATAGCAAAACTAAAAATCGTCATTGATTCCGATGGCACTTGCAGAGTTTAATAAAATTAATTATCTGGGAATTGCTGATATAGATATAGCGCGCCTATTGCATAAAAAGGAGAAACCGAGGAGGCTCTAGATAGGTATACAAAGGCATTAACATATAACTCTCTTAAGGGACTTGGATCTATCTCGAATATGTCTTTAGCAATTGTATCCGTGGGGCTAAAAGGACTTTCAGAGAAGCCTGCGATTTAATAGATCGTAGTATTGCTTATTCAGATTCTGCAAGTTTTGGAAAAACTGTTACACTTCAAAGCTTAAAGTCATCCTTCCTTATGATAAAAAGCATTGGCTCTATCTGCCCAACCGAGTATGAAAGTATGAAAAGTACAATTGATGAGGCATATGCTTTGGCTAAAAATATGATGCTAATCCTAATAATTCCTTTTAGCAGCTTCATAACATTTTGGATGCAAAAGAAGATTTTAAGCCACTTGCAAGTGATGACCTGGGACAGAGCGCTATCCGCAGCATCGATAATTTTTGAAGCCGGATTATATTCTATACAAAAAGAACTTAGAGAAAAATACCTTGGAAGCGAAAAATATTGGAATAGTATTAGGAAGTTATAGCAACAGCTATTGTTGCAGGGTTAATGTTGAAGTTTCTCAGAACTGCAAGTTAACTTTTGAATCTCAGACCGTTAGAATTTGCCGGAAAGACATTTCGGACATTGGTTTAGAGACTATATCTATGTATTATTCCTCTAATCCTTTATATTGACTTATCTGAATTAACAAAGTGAGTGCAAATAAGGATAATTCCGATATCGCTCAAGGTTCGGCATTGTGCGGTTAAAAGATCTATTTGATAGGTCTATGCCCTTCTTTCTCTCTATATAGTTTTATCACACTTATTTTGATTGTCAAAATTGCAACATAAATTTAATATTATTTTTACAATGTCTGAATATTTTAATAACGATAGAAAATAAAACTGTCTCTAAACTACATTGGTTTAAAGACAGTTATTTATTATGTTATTAGCCCACTTTCTATTCTATCAGCCCACTCTCCTTAGGGAGAATCTCGACATCAGTTCCCCTTTGCTATGTTAAGTGCAATCTTTAGAGCAATTTTTCTTTAAAATGACAGAGGAAGTTCAGGAGGTTTCTTCTGTCGGTTGCATAGTAAGCAGTCCTTAGAAGCTCTCTTATGTCAGTACTTTGAGCCCCATACTTCCGGTACGCCGCGATCAACATTAAGAAGCGTATATACAGCCTCCATTCCGGTACATGAATAGAGCATTCTGTAGTAAACATAGTGTCTCTTGGTGTCTCTGTGAACTGTCCAAGGAATGCGAAGTTAACTGCTCCTTAGTAACTACAAGAGGGTTCATCCTTTTTCCTTCCTTGGCTGGAAGAAGGCATTGATATAAGGCATGAAGCAGGTGGTGGTGTTGCAGCGGTTCTTTGCCCATTCGTCTATCTTATCAAGCGGGGCTCCTATGTGATACAGCCACTCTCTGCACACCTCTTCACCTGTGCAGTCACGCATAGCCTTCTTGACATAGTTTCCTTCTTTATTGGTAGTAAGTGCATATACCCAAATCAAAACAGTATCCTTATTTTTGAGACTTAAACTGTGGCTGGTGGTTGATAGTCCAGGACAGGTACCAATTATCCGTACTATCCTTTACAGTTACTATGCCGCCTGTGGTAACCCTTTCCTGCCCTTGGGTCTCTCTACATATGCTGATTATCCTTTTGGATGATTTCCTCGTCTGAGGTTTCAACTGTTGCACTCATCCAGTTGGTTGCTTCAACATCACTGCAGAACTTATCAGGATTGCCATACTCACCGTTTTTAGCCTGAGATGCGATATTTTTCCACAAATCCCATGACTCACCTTCACCATTCTTCACATTGCTTATATCAGGCGCGGTATTCTGGTCTCCATAGCAGGAGGTATCCGTACAACATCCATTTGTAATGAATACCAAATCATCCTCTACAAGATCTATCTGATCCGTCTCTCCATTCTTCTCGTATACAATCTGAGTGGCAGCCTTTCTTCCATCCTCATCCTTAATGATAACATTTTTAACATCTATACCGTATTCTACCCTTTACTCCGTGATTTTCAAGATATTTTTACAAGTGGAAGTATCATACTTTCATACTGATTGTACTTTTGTAAAACGAAGTGCACTAAAGTCAGGAAGCCCATCTATATGGTGGCAGAATCTGCACAGGTATCTCTTCATCTCGAGCGCAGATGACCATCTTTGAAATGCGAACATGGTCTGCCAGTACAGCCAGAAATTAGTTTCCCAGAAAGAGTCCGGCAGAACCTCACTTATCTTCTTGTCTCAAGTCCTTCTCCGGTGTCATAAACAGCTTGGTAAGCGCCATCTGAGACTTCTTATCAAGTGTAAATTTTTATCTGTATGTGCATCCTGTCCGCGTTTCTCAGACGCTCTGCAAAAGCGAGAGTAGTTCGGATCGTGTTTATTTTAACCAATAATATTCATCGAGCACAGATATTTCCAGGATTTTCTATGGAAGGCACACATCTCTGTACATGTCCCACATACACTCAAAGTGGTTGTCCATCTCTCTTCCTCCCCTCATGTAAAACCCTTCCTCACATCTTTTTCTGCCATCGCAGCTGCCTCCTGCAAGCTCCAGCTTCTCAAGGAGATGAATCCTCTCACCCTTCACCTGTCCATCCCTTACCAGGTAAAAATGCTGCAGAAAGTCCTGCAAGTCCTGTTCCTATTATAGGCTGATTTTCTATCGGCTCCCTCCGGCTTCTCCGGCTTTGCAAATGCTTTATAAGTTCTCTGCTGAATAATACATAGGCTTAGTCTCCTTTTATTTATTTTGCAGCTAAAGTCTCTCTTTTAGCTCATCTGTTTTCTATGTGCATAAGTATAAGCATTATTCTAAGATATTATATATGAAAAATCGGGGGATTGTCAGCATACACGACAATCCCCTCGATTTTGAGTTAAAATACGACAAATCACCTTCTTTGTCGTATTTATTTTATTCAATTTTGCATTGTTTAGAGCCTGCTCAAAATTGCCTTGAATAAGCGAATTTAGGCGTTCTACAATGAGTGCGGGCTCATCTTTCATTCCATTGTCAATCCATTCCAGCAAAAGGCCCACAAAGCCGTATTTATAAAAAGTTTGCAATAAAGGCCTTGTCGTCTTCTCTGATAACCATTCCTTTGCCTTTTCCCTCCAACACATCGTAAAGAAGCTGATATGTAGCCTTATATAAGTACCTGTGCAGATAGTCACTCGGCACATTGCGATAAATATTTATAATAAAAATTCTTGTCTTTTTATCATAGTTGAATATAGACAAAAAGCCTTCCTGCCAGGTTTCATATGTACGATTTTCGCTTAATGCCCTCTCTGCATCCGATTCGCAAAATCCATTCTGTGAGCTCCAAAATGTCATGAAAGTGATAATAAAAGGTCTGACGGTTCATTTCACACTTTTTCTGCGATATCATTTATTGTTATTTTTGTTTAGAGGCTTTTTCCAGTAATAATTCTTAAAAGCAAATGCAATAGCAAGCTTAGTGGTTGACTTGCCTCATCTTTTCACCTTCTTTCTAGGCCTCATTATATCACAGTACATTTGCAAACCTCAATATGGCAGAGCCGCTATTCTCTGCAAGGGCCTGTCTATATCAATATATTATTTATCCTTTAATCTTAAATACCCTGAAATGGTTTTTATTATCCTTGGATTTCTTATGTTACAGGTAAAACCACAGTTTTTATCAGGATTTTTGTTAAAATGAGTCCCATTAGAGTACTTGCAAAAAGCCATACTATAGGCCTTTTTCGACTTATTTACACTGACAAGCAATGCGTATTCCTTCCCATTTTCAATATTATAAAAATTCATCAATAAAAATCTTTGATATTACACCAAATATGCTTTTTCATAGACAAGCTCATAGTCTTCATTTTTGCAGGCATATTAAAGAATTCATCTTCCTCTTCCACATCTTCTCCTTCGTGGAATTTTTCATAATCAAACCTGTCAACATCTGAAATAGCCACATTGTCTAAATAGCGATTAACACTATCGATTAATCCCTCATACTTATCTGCATCCAATCCAAACTCTGACATTTGATTGTATGCCTGCATTTCTCTGTAATTTTTCTTCCTTACTGCATAAATCTTATCTTTTGATATTATTCATTTCAGTTTGATATGACTGTCGGATATCTTTGATTTCCTGCAATCTCTTTTCTTATTTAGCTATCGTCAAAGGCTCTACAGATTGCAAGATTATCCTTATCAAGAAGCCCTCTTATCTCATCTATTGTAAATCCGGCTTTTTGAAGATTTTTATTTTGACAAAAACATAAGCTCGCTCCTCATCGTAATATCGGTATTCTGACCACCCTATCTACTTTTAACCGGTTTCAGTAGGTCTATTTGATCATAATAACGAAGTGTCTGAGGATTGCATCCACAGATATGGGCAAATTCTTTAATCGTCATATCATCCTCCTTTCTGAACCATTTATATCATTACAGCTTACTGTAAGGTCAAGGAGTATTTTTATTTACAGACAAATCATTTCTTCCCTGATTTTCTTTGCCTAATATTTAACTTTTATTTTTCATCATATTATTCCTAATCCTCAATATTTCTTCTCTCTTCTCAATGTAAGAATCCATGCAGCAACTTATGATATACAAGCCATTTTTCTCAAGTTTTTGCCTTGATTTTTAGCTGTATTAGTTTATTCTCATAAGTTTCTTTCTTTACTAATAAATCACTAATTCCTTTTCACTTTTTCCCAATTTATTTGGTTTTTCATTTCTACACTTCCTTACATAATAAAAACTCTACCATATATAATGTAGAGCTTTTTATTTGTTTATTTATTTAAAATAACCATATTTTATATTTTTATTAAATGCATAAGACAACAGAGTATTATCCAAACTACAAAACTCAAGAAACCAAATATCACTTATACTTATATCACATGTAGAAAACTCTTTTGCAGTTTCAATGTCAATACACCTAAGTGTTACATACCCATCTGTACAATCTGAAATGAAACCAGTATCTATCATCTCTGAGCTATAAGTTTGGATTGTAATACATTCCATCTTCTTCATAACAAAGTCAATTACACTACTTATAATATCTGTCTCATCCTTGCACAGATTCGACATATACTCCAAAAAATATGTTGATTTATTTATATTCTCGCCTTTCCAATATTCACAGTATAAATCCATAGATATTCTGTATTTGCTATAATGTTATTTATATGTTCTCTTTCACCAGATATAATGCCACTTCTCTTCCAAGTTCATCATATATCCTAAAAAGTATTTCTGAATTACTATATAAGGCTATACTTCCCACTGAAAAACTATCAGTATTAGCAGTATATCTCCAATAAACTACCGGAATACTTTTAAAATTATGTCATCTGTAATTTGCATAAAACCCCCTAAAGCGTTTGCTATCCCATTGGCAACTTTCATAGATGGCCTCTATTTTCACTCTTTTCAAGTAAACTTATATATTGTCTTGTAATATCTCATATTCTCAACTGAGTTCAGCTTTGTGTAATTTTTCTCTTTCCTAACTTCTTTAATTCTATTTTTCAATATATTAACTCCTCCAATCTGATTCCATTATGCCTCAAGTAAAAATTTATTTTTTACAAGTATTTATTGCATTATTTTTGATATTTGTCGGTTTCACCTGATATAGTTCCTATCCCTGAATCTCACAGCAATGTTTTTGTTTTTACTTGGTATGCTCTTTTTTATATATATTTATAAACACATATAAAGTCTTTTGCATACTTCTCCATAAATACTTATCCTTACAGACCGCTCATTTAATTTTCAATGTTCCCTTACAATCTCTAGGTTATAATATTTTAGATAACATTCTCGTATATCCATAAAAATCGGAATTACAAGCATAATTTATATTTTTCCAACATTATGGAAATAATGTGATATAATCTTGATAACATTCAAATTCATATTAAGGAAAAACTATACTATGAAATGTAAAATAACCTTACAAGAACGCTTAAAAGATTTAGGGTTAAAAAGAAAATTAAAACTTGAGGAATTATCAGCTCTTACAGGTATTTCAAAAATCTGCCTTGGGTAACTATGAAAATGATGACTACAAGAAATTAATCATGGCAACCTTATAATTCTTGCAAATTTTTATAATGTTTTCACCGACTACCTGCTTTGTCTTACAGAAAAATCAGAAATCATTCAAACACTGATTTAACAGAACTTCATCTCAGTGATGATATGATTGCCCTATTGAAAAGTGGGAGTATCAACAATCGTCTACTATGTGAACTTGTTACCAATATTAAATTCAAGGAGCTTATCTGCTGATGTAGAAATATTTGTTGACGGTATTGCTACTATGCGTTTTAATGACCTTAATACTTCCCTTGAAGATTTGAGAACCAAGATTATAAATGAAAATCCTGATATTAGTGATGACCATATCTTAAGGACTTTAAGAGCAAGTCAAATTAGGAAGATGACTTTTTCTGTCATATTACCCATAAAAACTTGGGACTTAATTCTAAAAGATATTCGCCAAAAACCATAAAAATGACATTGAAAGTATTTCTGATACAGATACCACATACAAATTAATCAGAGAAATTCAGAAAACCATACAAAATAAGTGGCACAAAATAGACCCTTATATTATGGCTTTCTGTAAAGCTTTCGGACTTAACTATAAAAAGCTCTCTGAGAATGAAATCAACATTCTTAGAAAGCTTTATCATCATTAATAAAAATACTCAGGTATTAACTTTTGAGGCAAGAGGTAACTCACACCAAAATAAAAGCATTATTACTACTCTGTTTCCTCGCAATCATAGATATCATCAAAACAAAATACATCATTGGGAGTACAATTAAGTGCCCTACATATCTTCTCCAAGTTTTTGAGGGTTATAGGCATATTTTTGCCCATTTGTGCCATTACATTAGTAGTAAGACCCTGCTATAGCTATGACATCAGTTAAGTCTTTTTGCAAGCTGTATCCATAAGGGTCTGTAATTAGTGCCATAATATCCTTCTTTTCTTAAAAATATAATATTCACATTGAATATACCATAAGTATTGAATATAATCAATTTTTAACTTGCTTATAAATTTTTAGTTTTAGAGATAAGTCGTATCATTCCGTCTTTATTTTGCCATTAATTGCGTTATTTCTTTTATGCGAGGGTCTAAAAATACCTATTAATGTATATACCTAAAAATATTAATGAAAACGCTTATAGCCATAAAAATTGAATTTTTATTATATTTAAGTGTTTCAAGTATATATTTATCAAATACTTTCAAACCCATCAATACTATGATTAAAAACAGCATCAGCAACTTTGTAATTGATTTTTCTTCATAGTACTTTTTACCTCCCTCCCTATTTACTATAGATAACAGTTTAATAATTTATGTCACCATTGGTATAACAAATTCAAATTTCTTCTTCAGCTTTTAATTTCTTTTTCCCCTGCAAATACTCTTTTAGCCCAATTTCACCCTTTATTCTTTTTCTCTATCAAAACCTGCTCCCTTTTCTTCGTTTCAAGATAAGAAACCAAAGTAAAAATGATAAATTAGGATTCATTTTTAAGCCTCAAGTATTCGACCACATCATACTGCAAGCTAAACATTTTACTGTTAAGGGTAATTTTAGAAAAATACTTATTTAGCTTTGTTTTCCCTTGTTTATTTTCAAGCTTTATTCCATTGTTCATTTGGTAAAACACAAAAATAAAAGCGTATCATCTTCCATACTCTCGATAAACAAACATATGGAAAAATCTTCTTTTATAACTTCATTTATCCATATTATCGTAGTGTCCCTATCCTTCTTTTTCTCTAGGGATTATTACTGTCTTTTCCTTATAGGTTAAAAATAATGTCATTACCATAAGGCTTTGTAATTATTTTTCGATTTGAACGGAAATCTTATGTCCAATGGCATTATTAAAATATTGTACAATATCCTCGTCATCCTCTCTCCAGTCAATGGCAATGACTGTATCACTTTCATAAAAACTGTCTGCATTCTGCGGGTTATTTAAAATTCATCAATGACATTATAACTTTTTATCCATAACAAACTCCTCGGAGGGTATTGGCTGATAAATCTATTTTTCTTGATTTATAAAAACTTGACATACTTTGGATCATCGTACTCAAAAATACCTATATCCAACTCCCTTTTGTTTTACAAGATTTTGCCATATCTCAAACGCTTTATCAAGATTCCCAGCTTCAAACTCATATTTTGCTTCCATATGTCCAATTTCAGATTCAAACAACAGTGACGCTCCGAATGATAACATTTCGCTCCGCATCCGCTTCGCCCCGCCTAAGCGAGAGCTTTAGAATTTATCATTCGTAGCTGGCACCTTAAATGTATGCTAATAACAGCCCGAATATCAAATTAAAGACAGCTACTCCCCTCACCTGCCCACACTGTGGCTGATGTGTTTGTTTGTAGTCATTCTGCAATCAAACAGCCGGAACTAATAATGCCGCATGAGTTCGTCGTTTCCACTCTGACTTCGTGCTTCGCACTCGTCACTCGTGGACGGCTTTTATTATAGGCAGGACTAACACACTTAGCTTCATTGCTTCGCAATCTGCTAGTGCTAGTCACTGCCAAAAAGCGAGCACATCAGGTTTTTCGTCAGCAAAGCCATATTACAACAGCATCTTACAGAAAAACCGTAGCGAGTCTGGACATTTATTAGTGAAGGCGTCACTAAGTCAACTAACTTTATTTATCACGCAAGTATATTTGTCAGGATATGATTGTTTAAGTGGCAAGCTTATCAGCGAAGGCGTGACTTTAAAGAGTCAAACAAACTACATTAGCCCTGCAAATTAGAATTTTTATCACACAATCCTTAAATATAATATATATGCCACCTACATAAGAAAGAAAATGCATTATTTTATCAAAATTGACATAGAAACTAAATCATAAATGAAATGAACTCCCATTGCGCTAAGCAAATCCCGCTTCCACGCCAATATAGTGATTGGTGTAGCTATCAAAACTACTTGTATTATATTGGGCAGCGAATTGATAAATCCACTATTTACTGCTTGGTCAATAACATGAAGCATAGAAAAACGGTATAACCATAGCAGAAAAAGTCAATAATTTGGGAATCTCTTCACCTTTACAAATATGCAATATTATGGAGAAGATAAATAAGCGAAAAATAATCTCCTCTGATATACCTGCCCCAAGTGCTCTAAATAGTGATGAAACCTCAAAACTAAATATAATTGATCCCTGTCCAAATATCCATTGTAAAAAGCGCAAAAAGCACCCCATTGATAGTATAACAGCGACACTCTTAATAATATACTTCATCTCAATTGAACGAATTAAAAACCATTTTATTAGTATTCTTGTCACTTAATGTAATACTCGCCAAATATGCAAATACCGTGCATATACCAGAGAGAATCCCCTATATAATTAATAGGCCTGGTAATCCCAACAGACATTAGTCCTAAACTAACCGCAGCAATATAGTCCTTCTTTGCTATTTTTAGTGTCGATAATCATTATTGAACAAAGCATAACAAAAGGTATATATAATTCCGAATAAATGAAAGGTATACGATTTATAGTGAATACTTTGAGTAGGAAGGGTTACAACATAAACAAATACCAGAATTACACACTAGCAAAAAGAAATGATAGCTATCTTACCTTTTGTTATCATATTGTTTTCCATAACCAGTCTCCTTCCTATTTCCTTTTATATCATTACAGATTACTGTAAGTTCAAGGAGTATTTTGTTTAATCTAAGGGAGCTTTTCTACCCATATTATCTTAGTGCTCCTATACCTTTTCCCCTCATAATGGATTTTTACAGTCGTTCATAACAAACTCCCCAAAGGGTTATTGGCTGATTAAATACATTGCCAATTTAATCCTTCAATTCTCTCAATTTCTTCTATATCCCCCTTACATTTTGTCAGTATTTGAATATGATGTCCCCAAGGAATTCTGAAAATATAGTTATCCTCTAAATTTGCAACAAGTTGTTGCAAATTTCCAGTCACAACAAAAGCATTTCACTGTTAACTGCAGTGGCAGCCTTTATTTGGCTTCTTTTGAATCTTTTACTTATGTCTTGTACCCATCGTGGCGTATTCTCTATCAATTCTTAAGATTTCGCTCATTTCTTATTCCCTCTATCTTATCTACACTAATATGCCTTTTTGTATATATTGTACCAAGTTACCTACGCGATGACTAGCCTTAATACAATAAATTTTCAACTTTTCCTTGATAAAAATGTCTGTCTTTTAAACGTGCAACTATTTGTATCTTTCTTTAGGTAGGTTTTGCAAGTATAGGAATTATGTTAGCAGGAAATTAGAAGTTATCGCTCTTTAAATATCTGACACATTAGTTGCTTTTTTATTTTGCTCTCTAATCGAAAGAACAGTTGCCATTACTATAATAATTATTTTACAAGCATAAGTTATATTTTGATTACCACCTACTGCTAATTGTGAGAAAACATTTATTAACGAATGTGTCATCACACATATCCACAAACTGTTTGTCTTTATAAATAATGCGGATAAAATAAAGCAATTAGTTAACAATCCAAGCAAAAATCCAAACACCTGTACTTGTAGCAATGTTCCTTCAATGTAGAAATAAGCAAAATGCCATATTCCCCATAGAACAAAAGTAATTAAAGTTGAACTAATATAACTATGGCGTTCCATCATAATTGGTTGAAAAATATATCTCCACCCTACTTCTTCAATCCCACCAAAAAGGATTGCTTTAAGAAATAAGATAATAGGAATATACCACGCATTCAACGCTAATTTTCCATCAAATGCAACATAGCAAAAATTCAAAAACAATAACACAATAACGAGTAAATAACTGCTGATGTTTTGCTTTATAGCGAAAAAATCCTTTAATATTTTCTTCGTACTGTACTTTTTGTATCTAACTGCAATAATAGTTCCCCATAGAGCAGATGAAACTCCACCTATTCCAATAGCAACCATTCCCATTGGCATCGTATAATCTACAACAATACCCAAGTTACGCAATATAAAAACTATAATACATATCATCAATATTTGCCCTAAGGTTCCTAATAAATAAAGAAAAATTGCCTTTTTTCGACTCATAAATTTCCACCTGAATTTCGATTTATTAAGATGTTTTAAGCTCCACCTTCTTGCCCTTCGAACAAAGAGTATCCCTCGCTCAAAGAGCTCGGTCGATCTCTAATTTATTGATGTGTTCTTTTCGTCAACAATGCATGATTAAATTGTAAGCCCAACTCATCAATATAAAACTTTAGTAGTTCAGATATTGATATGATGTTGCCATAACACCAATCACATCAACACTATCCCATATATCTTTTTCTAAAAATCGATAAAGGCTTTTTTTCCTATGCCTTTTGTTGCGATATATGTGCACAACATAAATCTCATCCAACTCAAATGCTTTTTCACCAATCTTATTAAAGGAGGTTTCCTCTTCTTGAACACTGATATGCCCGAGAGCATAGGCAATAATATGTTCATCCTCGATTGCAAGATAAACATCGTGATCCACGAACTCCTTAGCATCATTTTTATAATATGCAGGACAACAATTCTCCTCAGCCCCATACCTTTGATAATCTCATCAATTCCTCAAGTATACAATCATCCGCTGTTATCCTGACTTTCTTGTATTCAATCATTTCTATACTCCATAGCTTACAAATATTAATTTACTAACATTATAAATTCAAATTTCTCTTCTTCAGCTTTAATTTCCTTTTTCCCCTGCAAATACTCTTTTTAGCCCAATTTCACCCTTTATTCTTTTTCTCTATCAAAACCTGCTCCCTCTTCTTCATTTCAAGATAAGAAACCAAAGTAAAAATGATAAATTAGGATTCATTTTTAAGTCTTAAGTATTCGACCACATCATACTGCAAGCTAAACATTTTTGCTGTTAAGGGTAATTTTAGAAAAAAATACTTATTTAGCTTTTGTTTTTCCTTGTTCCTTTTTCAAGCTTATTCCATTGTTCATTTGGCAAAACACAAAATAAAAAGCGTATCATCTTCCATATCTCGATAAAACAAACATATGGTAAAAATCTTCTTTTTATAACTTCATTTATCCATATTATCGTAGTGTCCCTATCCTTCTTTTTCTCATGAGGGATTATTACTGTCTTTTCCTTATAGGTTAAAAATAATGTCATTACTATAAGGCTTGTAATTATTTTTCGATTTGAACGGAAATCTTATGTCCAATGGCATTATTAAAATATTGTACAATATCATCGTCATCCTCTCTCCAGTCAATGGCAATGACTGTATCGCTTTCATAAAAACTGTCTGTATTCTGCGGGTTATTTAAAAATTCATCAATGACATTATAACTTTTTATCCATAACAAACTCCTAGGAGGGTATTGGTTGATAAATCTACTTTCTTGATTTATAAAACTTGACATACTTTGGATCATCGTATTCAAAATACCTATATCCAACTCCCTTTTGTTTTACAAGATTTTGCCATATCTCAAACGCTTTATCAAGATTCCCGGCTTCAAACTCATATTTTGCTTCCATATGTTCAATTTCAAAATCAAACAAATGTAGTGTGTTATTGTTTTCTATCATTCTATCTAACCAGCGTTTTGCAATTGGCATATTGTTATTATTAAGTGCACGGCCAAAAATGTCTTCGCATAACTATAGCCTTGATTCCACTTTTGTTCCAGACTCAGGAAAGGCCTCCCAGCCTTGTTCTGCAATAGAAAAACCCTCCTCTAACTTGTTCTCATCAAGTTTACTTATGGCTTCCTTACCATAGGCTATAACATTCTCATATCTTTCACTATCCAGTAATATGTTTACTTTTACCTCCTAAAAATAATTATAAGGGTTAGCTCTGTAAATTCTAATTTGTCGAGTTATATAAACTGCCCTAAGTGACGCTCCGAATGATAACATTTCGCTCCGGCATCCGCTTCGCTACGCCTAACGCGCTCGCTTAGAATTTATCATTCTTAGCTGGCACCTTAAATTTATACAAATAATAACTAGAATACCAGATGAAAGACAGCCCCCACCTGCCCCCTATGTGGCTGATGTGTTTATTTTGCCGACTTATCAATCAAACAGCCTGAGCTGATAATACCGCATATTTCACCAATTGTTTACAGCTCTTATATAATAGGACTATTCACTTAGATTTCAGTTCAACAGCCGGAACTAATAATGCCTAAGCGAGGCGCATTAGGGTTTTTCATCAACAGAACTATTCTAAAAATAGCATCTTCAGAAAAACCGGAGCGAGTCTGGACATTGATTAGTGAAGGCGTCACTTTATTGGCTAATCGAAATATTATACACTTATATTTTTTTAGCAATTGCTTAGCTGGTATGCTATCAGCGAAGGTGATGACTTAGTAAGTTAACAACACATCAGCCCCTACAAATTAGAATTTTTACTTCATTATAATCTGCAAAAATATAAGATTCAAGCATTATTGCATAAGTTCCTATTGCAGAGCAAGGGATATGAGATTGGATTTATCCTCCTTCATACTATAATATTACGAACCCGTACTTTCGTACAACCTAAATGCCTTTTTCAAATAAGTAAACCGAAATGCACAAGAATACCCTGAAACTACAAGACTAAAGAGAAATGTCCAGGCTATATTCTTTACTTGCATTACTCCCAAAAATAGTTTATAAGTCCAATTGAATAATAGTTACAAATATGAACCTAATCACAGAACTGTAAATACTTAGCGGATATTTGCACATATCCACCAAGGCAAATAGGAACTTAATTGGCATCAGGGTATCTTTGTATCTAAATCCCAAAATGTTTATCAAAAGGCAGAGTGAAAAATACGATGAGGACTCCTAAAAATGACATAAGAAACAATAATACCCTGTAAATACAGAGCAGTTAAGCCTTATTATTATTGTTAGGATAAAAATTGCCAAATTCACCATTACATTGGGGAATTCCTTTATGTCTATGTTTTCAAAAAAACAATATAAATCAGCTTATTTACAGGCTTTAAGAGTACCATATCAAGCTCCGCATCTCTTATATAAATTCCTGTGAAACTGATTATCCCCGGCAAAACCATATTGGATACAGCCTGAATAAAAGAGACAAAAAAGTATATGAAGGCTACCTTATCACTTTCAAGGCCTCTCAACCACTTCAAAATTATCTAGGATAAAACCAATTAAAAATATACTTATCAGAGCCTTAATAATGCAGGAAATAAGCCCAAGATAAAAGTCTTTTTATACATTTTAAGTATGTAAAACTTTGCAAAAAACAGTTTTATATAAATGCCCATCCTAACCTCCGAAAATATCCAGTTTTTGCAATAGCCCGCCTATATATAACCTTGGTAAGAACGCTGAGAATCACAACCCACACGATTTGTATCAAAAACTTCATCAACACCTGCTTTCCCTGTAAGCCAGACAGAGATTGGAAAATCCACTATATATCTGAATGGAAACAATTTTATAATAGAAACCAACCATTCAGGCATAAATCTAAGCGGTAGCAGTGCACCGGATAAAACAGATTTACAAGGTCAAAAGTTAAAAATATTCCCCATATATTTGTAGTAATAAAGCTAATCAGCCCTATCAGATAAAACAGGTTAAAGGCTATGAAGTAGCTTAGTATCAAGGTAATAGCGAATAGTAATACATTAGCACAAGGAACTAACGGCGTACTCTAAACAAGCAATCACCATTATAGGAAGTCCCATAAACATTAGGGTAAATATCACATCTCCAAAAAGCATAGAGCATAAAAATATGTCCTAAAGCCTACAGGCCTTAGAAACACATTTAAAATTTCCCTCTTTTTACTCCCCAGCCTATCTCCATCGCAATCCACCTTGGCAGTGAGACTCTGTATGAAAAATGATATTACAAAATATGTAAGAATGCCCCTTCTGTAAAGCCATTATAGCTGCCTTTTGCTGCTGTATAAGGCATTCCACAAATAAAAAGTAACTTAAAAACTGTGTAATTCCTGTAAGAGCGTAGAAAAACAGTTTGATTTTGTAGGCAGAGCTTGCCTTTATGGATGTGCCCATAACCGATAAATATTTTTTAAATCTCAATGTCAGGCTCATTTATATATACCCCTTTATTATATCCTCCAGACTATCGCTGTTTATCTCTATGTCCAAAGGTCTGATTCCCACATTTTTAATACATCCATAATCTCAAAGAAATTTATGTTTGCCTCGTTAAATGAAAATTTAACAGTCTTCTCTTCAATCTTAAAAATCCATTAGAACTTTCTTGCAATTATCATGATATAAGGACATAAGCTTGTCTGCTTCTTCAGTATTTTTCAAGTGATAATGTCACATTCTTCATACCACCGTATTGCTTTTTAACTCATTTAAGGGTAGGTTATGAAGAATATTCCCCTTTTCAAGTATGATAATTCTTTCACATACATCTTCTATGTCTTTCATATCGTGTGAAGTGAACATCAATGTTGTATTAAACTGTTTGTTTACCTCATTCAACAGCTTTTTGATTTCATTCTTAACTATGAGGTCTAAGCCTATGGTCGCCCTCGTCTAAGAATAGCATTTTAGGCGAATGTAACAGGGACAAGGCTATATTGCATTTCATTTTCTGACCTAGTGAAAGCTGCAACACTCTCTTTGGCATTAACGAAAAAGATCTGTGTATTCATTCAAGAAGTCCAGTTTATCCTTGTATCCTTGATTTGAAAGTCTGTACAGGCTCTTATTAAACTTAAAAAGAATCCTCTACCTTTAAGTCCCAAAAGAGCTGGTTTCTCTGTCCAAACACTACCCCTATATGCTCCACATAGTCTTTTCTTTGGCTAAAATGGTTCAAAGCCAAGTACATTTAGCTCACCAAGAGTAGGCTTGATAAGCCCTGTAAAGCATCTTTTTATTGTTGTGGATTTACCTGCTCCATTTAGTCCTACATATCCAACCTCACCCTCTGATATACTTAGGTTTATGCCTTTTTATTACCTTTACGGTCTCTTTTCCCTGTCTTTACAAAAGTACTCTTTTGTAAGGTTTGTTGCTGTTAATATTTCTTTCATAGAACAATCCTTTTCTAAAAATGTTGTGGCCAAGCATTTTTATAATACTATTACTTAAAATTTGTTATGGGGTTATTTAACCCCATAAATTCCTCAATGGCAGCATATTGCTCTTTTTCAGTATGGTAGCGATGCTGATAAATTAGGTCTGTTTTTAGCGTATTGAAGTACCTTCCATCGGAGCATTATCGTATGGATAACCTGCTTTTACTCATATGTAAGAATACAATAGATTTGACACTTTCCCCTATACAAAAAGAGTTAGTCCCTTTATAATTGAAATCACCACAAAAATCAAAAGAAGCCTTATATCCCGAAGCCCTACCATACTCCTGAAAAATCGGTGTTAAATGGCAGCTTGATGTAAAATATGTTCCAAAAGCATTGTTATCAGGGTTCTCTTTCTGATTCTTTCTATCAGTATACCGTCATTGACAAATGTACACTCTTAGCCCGGAACATTCACAAGCCTGCTCAATATCCTTATCCGTTGCATTTTTCATTAGCAAGCTTAAGATTATTCTTTATTGTATCATCTATAATAAAAGATAAGAATAGATTAATACTTGAAAACACAACATTTAACATAACTAGTGTTATAAGTAATGACACTAAACAAATATGTTTTCTAAAGTATTGATCAAATATTCTTTTATAAAATTTATTTGCTTTCACTTAGTCTCCTATTCTTAACAGTTCTATCATCTCATTCTTTTTCATACTTATGAATGATAAAATTGTTATTCAGTAACTAGCACAATAATACTTCCCAATATGGCTATAAAAACATAAAAAGGCAGAAAAATAAACTGCCTGTTTTAAACATAATAAAACTTAGTCCATTTAAAATAGCAGTCTGGAAAATCATAGTAGTTAGCGTTGCCACTGAAGTTATAATTATATTTTCAAATATAACTATTTTTCTATGTCTCTTCTCCTTGCTCCAATAACTCTATACAGCATAAACTCTCTTTTCCTTGAGGTAAACAGTACAAAAACTCAATATACCAATTATACATATTAAAGTTATAAACATTAAAATACAGGTAATATATATAAATACAATATACTGATAAAACCCTTCCTTATACATCTTAATGTGACGAGTCCACGCTCACGACTTCTAACCCTATTTCCTCTGCCAAATGTTCTATATTCTCTTTATCCTTCTTATCCGCATTTATAAGAATATTTTTTTCTGAAAGCTATTATCGATATTCTCCTTTACATCATTAAAATTTAGTGCAACAGTATATGCAGCCGGAGTATTGAGGCATATCAGCCACATTTCCAGCTAAACTGAGTTCTCTGTCAAAAATTATATTTACCGTTCTGGCTTATCCCTGTAATATAGCAAAATACCTGTTTGCATAAAATGTTCCTTTAGATGGCACCTTATTTCTGCTAAAGCCCCTCATCATCCTTAAAAACTGCCATACTATAAAATTTCCCTTCACCTCCCTTTTTAGCTGAAAGGATTTATTAAATGTTGTAAAAGTATTTAATATTTTTCAGAAATTACCTTTTCAAACTTATTAGAATTTACATCAGATTCAGTAATACACAAATTAAATCCCTGTGTGCTTATCCACAAATTTTCATAATAAGTTTCTACACCAAGTAATACATTATAAAGCACTATTACCAACATACATACAGCAACTATTGTTGTCCCTAATACTGCATTATGTTTTTTTCCTCCTTTTAACAAGCAATAAAGCCAGCTTGACTGTGCTCTTTTTTCTTAATGGCAAGCATGGAAACTAAGCTAAATCCAAGCCTGAATATCAGGTTGAATATAAAAATTATTAAGAGACTTATAAATATTAGCGGATTTTATTCCTCCAAAAATAAACAAACTTATGACAATGTATGATATGACACTAAGCACCCTGCCATTTATTTATTATACTGCTAAAGTTTTTCTGCCCCTTAGCTCATCAGCTATTTTTAACTCATATATTCGTTCATACATCCCTAAATGAAATAAAAACTATTGAAACTGATAATACTAAGATTTTTAAAAATGTAACTCAGCTCAACATTTAATAGAGTCAAACCAGATATTTTGACTGCTAAAAAAAGTGTTACAATAATATCTGAATAATAATACTCCTATTACAGTTGCAAGAGCAGACGAAATAGGAGTAATAAAGATTGCATCAAAGACAGCAAACAGCCTCAGTACACTTTTTATTCACTCCATATATTCTGGCTATAATAAGTTTTTGGCTTAACAGAGTTTTCTTTTTAAGTAGAGTATTGCCATTATGCCTAACACTACTATTATTACATTTATATTTATAAAAATTCTTAGTATATTTTCTCCTGATTTTAATGTAGTCTTAAAATTGTCAAGTACTGCTTCTTTTGGTAGACATTTGTATAATATAGTCTTTTTACCTGATTCATTAAAAATATTTTTACATCATTATATACAGATTTTTCATCAACCTTCCCTTTAATGTTTATTCCTAAATTACATTTAGCAACAATCTCATCATCATTAAAAGTCTTTTTAATTCATTAATATTTTCACTGCCTACGATTACATATCCTGCTAGAACCATATCCTCGAAATTAGAGTCACAGGGTTCAATTTTTAACAATAAGCGATTTATTTAAAAACATCAAAATATACCCTGTCACCCTCCTTTGCCTTAAACTTAACAGCAGCCTGTATACTTAAAATACAAGTTCCTTCCAAATCTTTATCTGACACCCTAAGGATAATCTGCTTTTCTTCTTTGCCTATAGTATTTTTTTGATTGGCAGAAACCTCTGTAGAAACTTCTACCTCTTTGCTTAATTCTCTTATATAAGCATTAAGCTTTAGGACTTGTTACAGTTCTACCATATGTGTCCATTACACTTATGGTAAGATCATTACTTCCTGAGCCGGCTTTTATATAAATCTTCTGATAGTGATGTAATAAATAGAAGAAGTGCCAAAAGTACTAAAAAGCAAATGACAGAAGAAAGATTATCATAATATTTTTTTGTTATTTTTCCTGCCAAACAATTTATAATATAAAGAATAACATTTACTAAGCTTCATATAATTCTCCGTCAAGCATTTTTATCTGTCTGTCAGAAACCTCTGATACATGGCAACTCATGAGTAGATATTATAATGCTTATGCTAAAGCTATTAACCAGTTCCCCTAAATAAGCGTAAAATATTATTACTGTTAGAACTGTCAAGAGCACCCGTCGGCTCATCTGCTATGAGTACTTTAGGGTTATTTATCAAAGCTCTGGCTATTGCAGTCCTTTGTTTTCTCCTCCTGAAAGCTGATAAGGATATAGTTTCTCTTTTCCTTTCAGCCCCAATAATTCTATAAGTTCTGCTATTTTTGCTTTCAAAATTCTCTTTTTTTCTCACTAAATATGCTTGGGAGCTCTATATTTTCTATAAGTGATAATTCTTCCACAAGGCAGTGATTCTGAAAAAAACTATCCCGATATTTTCATTCCTAAATATATCAAGTTCTTCATTCTTAAGAGCATACAAATCAGTATCCCCTATAAGTACCCTTCCCTTATCCGGCTTGTCTATTCCTCCTATTACTCCAAGCAGAGTACTCTTTTCCACAACCACTCGGTCCCATAATAGAAAGTATCTCGCCAGTATTTATTGCTAAATTGATATCCTTTAATATCTCTATTGAATATTTTCCATTTTTAATACTTTTTTTGCAATATTTTTACCTTTACCATACCGCTTGCCTTTTTCTAAACTCAAGTTATTTGTATCATGAATGTCTTCTAATAATTATTGTAGCGGCTATGCTTATTATACTACAATAAAATACAGGCAATGAATACAGTAAAAAGTATGTCCATATATCTGCTTTCCCATCTACAGATATCATTGCATTTACAACTGAAATAAGAATAGCTGCCATTAAAAACAATATCCTTGCTTTAAGTCTTTCATTTTTGCACATTTCTCTTATACTTTTTATCCCAAAAATATTGCTGACAATACTGCTGACTGAATAAGCATTGATAAATCTATCAGTAAAAAACACAGCTTCAAAAGGAGAATATCCCAGCTGAGAATTCTTAATAAAAATCCCGGCTAAATATACTAAAAATAATTGATATTTCTATTACCATCTTTATACCTCTCTATGCTCTAAACTTTATATTAGCTAAGTATTCTCTACTAATCTCAGTTTCCTTGTTAAATCCCTTTATATATGAATCCAAGACAATTATAATCTAATAATATTATCGATAGAACTGAGATTATGATAATTAGAGAGAGTAAAAATTTCTCAACTTTCGTGTTTCCTAAATACCTATAACTCAAATTTATCATTGTACATATAAAATAACCAAAAAGGAATTATAACAATTGGATATATTAATAGTTCATATTTACTTCCCCATCGATTAATATTTCCTAATGCATCGTAATGTAATGGGACTTTACTACCAATGAATGGCAGCAAAGATACAGTTACTACAACTGGAAAAATTATTAGGATATATATTATCCGATGTATGATTATTTTGCTTTTTCCATCCATCTTTTATCTTCCTCCTCATATAAATATATTATGTCAAGTACTGAAAGATACACAAAAATAGAACAATTCATTTCTGCTCTACACGGAATCATCACCCCCTATGGATTGATATTCCACCGCTTACTGGCTCATTTTTGTATTTTTGCATTCTGACTTCCTTCCTACTAATCATCGTAGTAGTATTTGTCTTGTTATTTTGCTCCTAGAATTATTGCTACCTGACAGTTTTTTTCTGCAGATACTCAAAAACTATCCTCTATTTGAATAGTTTCGTTACTATTTATATCAATGCAATAACATACATTGCTTTTTCCTAATCCCATAATAAGCTGTCTGGCATGGCTGGTTATATGACTTGCTATCACACATTTCATGCACTGCCTCATAATATGGTTTTGCCCATGCATAGTTGCCGATGAATATAATGATAATATCTCCATTATAATAAGTTTGCATCGGTTACCTTTCGTTATTTTTGTTTTTTTGCACAAATCCAATTATAACATAGAATGGTAACTCGATGCTTTTTATTTTTCTTTTTAAGTGGACACTTTGTTTTACAACTTATAAAGTAAATCTGTCAACTGGAAGAGGTTACATATCTCCGGCTTCTATCATTCGACCTGCCATTTCTACGATTGTTTTCAGGTGTGATAGATCTGTTGAATATGATTTTCTCTCATTTTGCTCTGTGTTAAGATATATCAAGTAGCCCTCAACTATATCTCTGTTCAGATCTCCAAACGACTGCACCGCTTTTTCATTCTCTGCAAGATAATCTGAAAAAGCGATTTACAGCAACAAGCTCTGCCTGAACTGTACCCAGTACATATGTTAAATTCTGTTATCTTTGCACACGGATGTTTGATAATGGACACTGACGCTGATCGTCAAAAACGGTACTTATCACCGGGCGTATTAAAAGTGATTGAGCAGATCACCCGGTATTTTTGGAGAGCCTAATCATTGAAGTTCCATTGATCATACATTCATTTTTATACCAAGAGCCCGACTTTTTCGAAGCCGGGCTCTTAAATTTCTTTTACATAAATGCTGCGTCATAACCGATGATATTCTATTTAGAGTATCATGAAAAATCTCAGACTTATGCAGATCATTTTTCAATACAAATGAAGCTTTATCACCTGTCAAACTGTCTTTTTCCGATAAATATTTTCAAATTCTCCTGCTTCGCTCGCATAGGTTCCATCCTCTGTCAAAAACGCAGTTCCTGTTCTGTTATGGTAAAAACTACCTCCTCTCCAGGCAAAAAGCGTAACCTTCTTAAAATCTTTTCAATTCTTTGACCGGACGCACTACAGAAGCCGCAACATCATGGATATAAAGCTGTAAGGTTTCTGTCCCCTCGCAGTTTCCTGTATTTTTACAATTACTTCCGCTTCAATCTGCCCTGATGTATCCATCCATGTCTGCTTTAAATAAATATCGGATAACTCAAATGTCGTGTAACTCAAACCATATCCAAAAGGATACAATGGCTCATTTGGAATATCCAAATATTTAGAGCGGAATCTGTCTTTATCTTTGCCTCTATATGTGGGCGTCCTGTTGAATATTCATTATAATGTACTGGTACCTGTCCTACACAATGCGGAAAGCTCATAGGCAGTTTTCCACTTGGATTATACTTTCCAAATAAAGTGTCCGCAATTGCCCGCGCTCCTTCCGTTCCAGGCAGCCACACCTGAAGGATAGCTTTTACCTTTTTGTTTATTTCGCATGATGTCTAACGGACGTCCTGAAAATAAAACCACTACTATATTTTGATTGACTTCTGCAATTCTATCAAGTAATGCTTCCTGTACCTTAGGAATCATGAGATATTTGCGTTACTGGCTGCTTCACCCGACTGTAAACGATCTTCTCCAATTGCAAGTACAACCATATCTGCCTCTTTGCTGCCTGTACTGCCTCTTGCAGCATATGATTCTCTTGCTCCTGCGTATAAGATTGCTGCTGCTGTTCTCCAAATCCTTCCAGACATATATCTGCCCCCTAACATTGGCGACCCCTGGCAAAATGTACTGTTTTCTAAAATGTACTGTTCCTGTACTGCCTCACGCAGCGTCATAACATCCTTTGACATCTGCTATAAATGACCAGGCTCCAAGTAAATTTCTGTTATCTATGTACGGACCAATAAAGGCTGTCTTTTTCTCTTGACTTAAAGGCAGGATATGTTCTTCATTTTTCAGCAAAAACAAAAGATTTTTCTTGCAGCTTCCCTCGCCAGTCTCCTGTGCTTCTCGCACAAAAATATATTCCTTTTCTTTTTCCTGATCTGCATCTTTTATATGGATGTTCAAAGAGCCCCAGCTTATTTTTAAGCTGCAAAATACGCAGACATCTTTCATCTATAAGTTCTTCTTACTTTTCCATCTCTGACCAACTGGCACAACTTTTCACAGTAAATACCTGTCATCATATCAATATCAACACCCGCTTCCACTGCGCGTACTGCTGCTTCTTCTCTGTTTGCGCAATATCCATGGTATATGATTTCCTCGATTGCTGCCCAATCTGATATAAGTACACCATCGAACTTCATCTGTTCTCTTAAAATGTTTCTCATCAATTTTTATTCCCAGTTGCCGGAATTCCATTAACTGTATTAAAAGATGTCATAACAAGAGCTGCACCTGCATCGATTCCCGCCTGATACGATGGCAGATAAAACTCTCTAAATGTATGTTCTGAAAGTTCTACCGTATTATATTCTCTTCCTGCCGTCGGTGCGCCATATCCTGCAAAATGTTTGACACATGCTGCCATTGTATAATTACCTTTTAAGCTGTTTCCCTGAAATCCGCGCACCATTGCTGCACAGAACAAACTGTTCAGATATGGATCTTCTCCTGTTGATTCCACTAACCCTTCCCCATCTTGCATCTCTGACCAGATCTGTCATAGGAGCGAGATGTCGCATGGAGACCGCTGACCGAAGCCTCCCTTTGCTGCCGCAGATGCACACCGTTCTGATAATTCCGGTTCAAATGAAGCTCCCTGTGCAAGCGGGATAGGAAACACCGTCTTAAAACCATTTATGACATCTAACATAAACAGCAAAGGAATATGGTGCGGATGCTTTTTCATATATTTTTCTTGTATATTTTTTAAAGTTTCAGCTCCCAAGGCCCCGATAACTGATCCTGCAAGATTTACATTATTTTCTGTAAATCCCTTTATCTGCCATAGGGCCCGTGGCAACAGTTTCCCCCATTATCTCCTACCACCTGGCTCATCTGATTTACTTTTTCTTCCAATGACATATCTCTCAAAAAGTTCTCTTAATTTTTGTTCTGTCATATGTTCTCTCCCTATCCAAATTTTTCTTCTATATTCCAGTGGCGTCAATCCAGTATTTTTCTTTGAACATTTTTGTAAAATAAGAAAAATTACTATATCCAATATGTAATGAAACTGTATTGATCGGAAGACTGCTACACATAAAAAGTTTTTGCTTCGTCTACCCCTTTTTCTGCAATATATAATTGCTTATAGATACTCCCTTTTTCTTTTTGAAAATTCTGTGACATATAATCTGTATTTTAAAAAGACTAATTCTGCCAGTTCATCTCTATGGATATCTTCCTTAAAATGGCTGTCAATATAGGTACATATCTGATCTGCAACAGAGTCTTCTTTTGTAAGATACCATTTATATTCAACTGCTTTCCGTATCAGATTTTCTACATATTCTATCATTTCGTTAAATCCATTTACGGCGTCAATCATATAATTCTCACTTTCTTTATCTGAAAAAGTGCATTTTGCGTAAATTCCATTTCTGACAGCCAGCATACACCATCTGTGTAACATCCGTCCTTAATGACAGCAATAATTGCCGTGTAATCATCTCTTCTTCCCGACTGTCTCCAGATAATTGCGTATACTTGTTATGACGGCTTCCACTTCCTCACCTGCCAAAAAGTGTTTTCCATGTGTATCCAGCTCCGGGTTTTTATAGACTGTTCCACTTGGCTGGAATTCATACAAATATATAACCTCATTCCATACTGACAGACTGCTTTCGCATCTTCCGCAAATCATCAGCCTGTAAGCGATCACTTCCAGAAAATTCACTCCAATTTTCCTGCTCCACACCAAAAATAGGAATGCATGATCTGTCATCCATTGTACGAACTGGTAAAGCACATCTTTTTCCTTTATCTCCTTCTTCCAGTATTTTGTCCGTTGATAAAACCACCCCAATAGCGATATTCATTTTCACACAGTACGGTGTCACTCTGACATAAAGAGAATCAAATAATTCTGTCAACACATTTTGTCATGATAAATTCAATGGTTGATGGTTCCCATTTTTGTGTTTCTTCCGTTTTATGATCCATACAAAAGCAGACAGGTTTAAAAATATCAATCCATTTTGATACAGCTTCATTCTCAGATTCGTAAAACTGGTTTTTGCGTCATATTTACCACTTAATAGATTTCTCCAGATATCTTTTTGCAGCATTGTTCTGTCTTTTTTCCCCACTGGGCACTCTCTTCTGTAAGTTTTTCCATATGCTGTCCCTGACGCACCGTATGTTCTGCTTTTAATGCTTCTTCAAGTTTTTCAAAATCAATTGGTTTTAACAAGTATTCAACGCTTTCAAGCTGTATCGCACGTCTTGCATAGTCGAATTCTGCATAACTGGTCAGAAAAATGACCTGTATCTTGAAGTTCTGCTCACGCACCCATTGCACCAGATCAAATCCTGTTGCAACAGGCATCACTATATCACTGATAATAATGTCCATTTTTAACAGCTGTTATAATTTCCTGCGCCTGTTTCATCAGTAAATGCTGTATAAATCTCAGTAATTCCCGTCTGCTCCCAGCAGATATTTTTCTTTATACTTTCAATCACATAACGCTCATCATCCACCAGCAATAATTTCATCCCTATGTATCGCTCCTTCCGATTTTATATGGAACATAGAATATCCACAACAGCACCACCCAATGGACTATTGCTAAAATGAATCTCACCCTGATTCCCATAGTAATACTGAAACCGTCTCACAGTTCAAATACCGATATGCTTTCCATTGTCAGAAATGCTTTGTCCGTTTTGCTAGTTTACATAATATCTCATCTGAAAAAGCCTTTTTCCCGTATCAGATATAAAAATATTAACATATTTTTCATTGTCCCTGTCTTCAGGATATACCGTAACTGAAATCAGCATTTTTCATCTGCTATCAATGCCTGCTTTGCAGCATTTTCTACATAAAACCTGTATTAAAAATGGAAATATTTCTGCATTTGCTACTTCATCATGAACTTCAAAATAATAGGTAAACTTATCCGGATACCGCAGCAACAGAATTTTTAAATAATCTTCACAATGCTTTGATTCCGCTAAAACCAGAACTCTGTCCGTTGTATTTCGAAAAATATATGAAAGATAATCGGAAGTAATTTTTGTCATCACCCTTGCGTGTTCATAATTACCAAAGTCAATCATGCTATAAATAAAATTCAGGCAATTCAAATAAAAATGTGGTCTGATCTGCATTTTCAGATAATCCATCTCAATTTTTCTGTTTCTCTAATTCTCTTTCATATAAAGTAATCTTCAATTTACGGATCTGATGGATCATTGTACGGAATTTTCCATCAATCTGTTCTAATTCAAGCAAATTCCCTTCCGTCATATTCAGCGTATATCCACCCTCATCATATTGCTGAAGGTTTTGCGTGAACACTTTAAGTGGCTTCATAATATTGGAGTACATGATGAAAAAAGCAAAAACCCACTCATAATAAGTATCATAAAGATCAATATCGTCATTCCGAGCAGACTTCCTGTCATCAGACTTAAGACACCACCCTAAGGAAATCCCAATTCTGATTTCAAAAAGGCGCTCTGGATAATTCCTGATGGATCGTATAAGTATTTTTGATATTCATATCTTGCGGCTCTGATATAATTCCGCTCTGATTTTAATATACCTATGTAGACCCTCATCCTGATTTACAAGGCTTACATATCCATTTTTCCCAATGAAAGTTTTTGAGAATGGTTCCAATATACTTTTTACATTTACAACACATCCTAAAAAGCAATTCCGTTTTTGTGCAATTTTACAGATATATACCTCATTATCACACTCTATGACATCCCATTTTTTCTCTTCACCGCATATGTCTTTTTATCTAATTTATCTATCTGCTCACGAATAGACGCTGCAATCTCAGGTGACATTGTGTAATTTCCATCCGAAGACAATGAAAGCTGATATAGTTTATCCGTCCTCATGTATATATAAAAAATTCTACATTCTGTTCCATATTCCCATGCGAAGAGAAATATTCTTCTCGGAGTTCTCCTATCGCATACTCCGAATAATCCCATTTTTCATCAGGTTTACATTTTTCCCAGAACATGGAATTTGTCTCATTTTGTATCCATGATCGTGGAAAAATTTTTCTGGCTGATTCTCAAAAACGATTGTCCAGTTCCTGTGCATACAACTGTGCCATCTGACTCATCTGTTCATAAATCTGCCCACTTGTTTTTATTTAAAAATATAGGTATATCCTCCCAGAATAATTACCGGAATGACTGTCATAAAAATTAATATTTGTTTACTCTGTTGTGCTAAAGATTTCTTTTTCGTCTTTTTATATTCATATTTTTTTCCCAAACAATTATCTGCTCTCCTTTAACCTTTACTGCACCAAGCGTAATACCCTCTGCGAAATATTTCTGTAAAAACGGATAAATGATAAATAACGGAAGCTATCGCTATAAAAGCAATTGCCATCCTTATGGATGTTGTCGAAGTTTTGCTACTTCCGCCCCTATATTACCGGTAACCTTACACTTGCAAGATACTGAATATCCGTGATCATCTGATTCAAAAGATTCTGGATACTATATAATTTCTGTCCTTGATTTCCTGATAAATAGTATAACCCATTTGTCCAGTCATTCCAATATGCCAGTGCAGAAAACAGTCCTGATGGTTACCAGGATCGGTTTACCAAGTGGAAATGTAATCTGTAAAAGATTTTTGTGTGCCCTGCGCCATCAATTTTTGCTGCTTCATACAATGCTTCCGGAATACTTGTCATAAAATAGCTCCGTATCATCAGCACATTGTTTGCACTTAACAGCAAATTAGGAATTATCAGTGCCCATATTGTATTTTTATATGAAAAATAATTCACATACATCAGATATGTAGGAACTAACCCACCATTAAATAACATTGTAAAAAACACAAAAAAGGTTATCCGCCTTCTATAAGGTAATGTCTTCACTGACAGCGGATATGCCAGCAATGTTGAAAACATCAGGTTTAAAAAGTACCTGCTACCGTAACAAAAATTGTTACACTCGCATGCACTGAGTATCTCCCTGTTTGATAATATACTGATATGCATAAAAGCTATCTTTTCCAGAAAATGAATATCCATTCGGATCAGCACCGTTTCGTCTGTAATGGATGAAATAAATACCAGTAGAAACGGTAAAATAATGACTAATGTGATCACGATTAATATCATATTGATCCAAAACTGATATCTCTTTGTTTTTTTTGAATTTGTCATAACAGACTCTCCTCCTAAAAACAATGCTCTGTCTTTTATCTACACGCCTTACAATCCAGTTACTTAACATGTACAATAATAAAACCTACTAATGACTGGTATACACCCGCTGCAGATGACATACTGATATTCCCCTGTTCGATCAAGGCACGATATACATATGTGTCAATTACATTTGTCGTCAGGGAACAACACACCAGAATTCATTGGAACCTGATAAAATAGTCCAAAGTCAGAATAGAAGATTCTTCCAATGCTCAATAATAACAAAGTAATAATTGTCGGTACCAGACACGGCAATGTGATTTGGTGATTTCCTGCCACTTTAGTGGCTCCATCGAGTCTTGCTGCCTCATAATAAGTCGGGTCAATACCAATCAGAGATGCAATATAAATCAAACATCCGTATCCTACCCCTTTCCAGCAGTTTGCAATAATAAGAATCACCGGCCAGTATTTTGGGTTTTGATACCACTGAATTGGATTTATATGCAATAATGGCAGGATTGTATTGTTTACAAGGCTATTTTCGGCACTTAAAAGTGCATACACAATATAACTCAGAATGACCATCGACATCAAAAATGGTAATAATATAGCGCTCTGATATATTTTTAATTTTATATTCTTAACTTCACAGATTAAAATTGCGATTGCAATTCCAACAACCATATTGACAATAATAAAAAGCTATATTATATAACAATGTATTTCTTGTAATGATCCAAGCATCTTTTGACGAGAACAGTAAATTTAAAATTATCCAGTCTTGCCCACTGGACTTGCCAAAATTCCTTTTGAAAAATTCAACTTTTAAAAAGCAAGTACAATACCTGTCATTGGCAGATAATTATTGATCAGCAGATATAATAATCCTGGAAACATCATCAGATAGAGCAGCAGATATTCCTTAACTTTGTTCTTTTTCTTCTTCATAAGCTTCTCCTTTTTATGAAAAAGTCCCACGTTTATCTGTGGACTTTCCTTCTGAGCCTGATTATTTTGCTGCAAGAAAAAGTATCTAACTGTTCCTGTTTTGCCTGGATCACTTCATTGATTCCCGCATCATCTAATGCTTCTAATAATTTCGGAATAAGTTCATTTGGATCTCCAGAACCACTGTAAAGCGCTCCACTGTATTGTTTCACAATATTGGAAAGAGCTGCAATCTCACTTGAATAATTTCTATTATCAAATAAAAATCCTGCTGCTTTTGAACTCTTTGCAGAACCGTTAAATTCTTCCATTTTTTCCCATAATTTTGGATCGGAGCCAGTCCATTTATAAGCAATAAACTGATTTGGCAATTCCCCATCCAAGATTTAAGCTATAGCGTGCATTATCAGAAGTGATTCCTTTCGGGTAATTGATAATGCCATTATCAGTATCTTCTATCACATAGTCTTTGTCCTGTTCTCCCCAGTTTAAAAGATTCATGATTTCAGAACTTCCATAGATGTAATCAAGTACTTCCATTGTTTTTCTCTGGGTTTTCTGAATTTTTGGGCAATTGCAAAATGTAACACCGTTATATGATGAACTATTTATGATCGGTTCATTATAAAACGGCACGATCTCAAATTCATAACCAGTGGAACTTTCAAATTCTACCGGTGTTCCAGGATGATAAGCAAAAAAACAGTGAGAATAAATTTCCTGCTTTGCATACTGTTCTCCAGTTTTCTGTATTGGTTCCCTGCATCCTTGCTGATATATCCCTTCTGATACCAGTTGTAAAGCATAGTAGTTGTATCTTTTAAACCAGTCTGTTGCGAAGAAATTTTTCTAACTTTGTGCTATTTGTCTGATCCATGAGTACACCAAGGTAATTGTTATCTGCCAGATTGTCTCCACGGAATAATCTGGTAACCGGTGTGTCTCCATCGTTAATAGAATATAACATTGTCATATCTGGTTCTCCCGCTTTTACTGTCGCAAAAACGCTTTCCAAATCTTTTAGGTTCTTTAATCTGTGCTGTATCAATATTATACTTTTTGTACTATGTCTTTCTCTCATAAATACGGCAGGAATACTTCCTCGTTCAATCTGATTTGGTACGCTATATACAAAGCCATCAATCTGATTGATTTTAGCTATATCCTCTCCATAAATCTGTTTTATATTTGTTCCATATTTATCAATCAGTTCAGACATGTTCTATAATCTGTCCAGCATTCATATACTGCACTGCACTTGTTGCCTGAGTATAAAAACGCCAATTTTTCATCCCCTGATAACATAAGCTGTAATCTGTTGGCTTGCACTTGCCCACGGCAACATAACAATATCAATATTTGCATTGAGTTCCGGTTCAAGAATTTCATTAATTTTTGCTCGATTCTTTCTTCATCCGGCTGTGTGCTTCCCTGCAGAACCATGGTAACTGTATATGGTTTATTCCCATTATCACCATTTTTTTGAGCAGAATCTTTTTGGTCCTCCCGCTTCTGAATTTCCGCATGCTGTCATAGACATGACCATAGACATAGTAAGCATAGCTGCTAGTATTCTCATACATTTTCTCCTCTCTGTGACAGGTTAATATAAATTCACCTCTCTTCTGGTGTATTCTCCTATATTAATATTTTTCTTTCATCATCTCTATAACTGAACCGACTCATCAATATCACTCTTTTGACACTTTTTAACAAAATAACTCTAAAACGGAATATACTTAAGATATCCTCCTATCCAACATAATAACTATGCGCACTCTGCAAAATTCTATTGTCATAAATAAAAAAAGTGCTCTTCGGCAAATCAGTTCCCCTGCCCTCAATCTTGAGGGGTAGAGCTTTTTCTTTTCTCGCTTTTTGTATCATAATAGACTTATGAATAAATATATGAATACACTACAAGAGATATTTTACCGATCATTGGGAAGAAATATTGCTCACTCTTCATCCACGCGCCACAGAAATTGAAAACATTGACAGGATGATTAACTGTGGTGACCCCTCTTATGGCGATACTATGTATGCCTGTACCAAGTGTGAGCATATGAAGTTTGTTCCTTTCCGCTGCCATTCTAGGTTCTGTCCAACCTGTGGGAATCTTTTATGCCCAAAATGTGCTGATGCAATGGCGAATCAGCTTGTCGCCGTCAGACACCGACACTGTGTTTTACCATTCCTGAAGAATTGAGGCATTTTTCAAAGAAAAACGCACTCTCCTTGACTGTCTCTTTGAAGCTGTATCGCTCTGTAGTAAGCCGTATGTTTTATTCACTGAACAAGTCCAAAAACTTTACTCCCGGATTCATTTGTGTTCTGCATACATTCGGAAGACCATTAGAGTGGAATCCCCATATTCATTGCCTAATATCTGAAGGCGGTCACTACGACGACGGGGAATGGAGAAATATCCGCCACTTCAACTACAAACTCCTGCGTGAATCATTCCGAACTGTTTTGTTAAATGAACTTGAAGCTCATCTCGGACCATTGTTTTAAAAATATAAAGACACAGATGTACAAACTGCATGACAAGGATTCTATGTTTATGTAAACCAACTCTTGCCGATCCTAAAAACGGTAACCAGATACATTGGAAGATATCTTGACGACCTGTCAGCTACGAAACGAATAGACCATTATAACAAAGAGGAAGATACCGTTACCTTCCATTACAACCGCTTATGAAGATAACAAATATGTAGAAAGAACACTTCCAGCCATTGAATTTATCAAACTGCTAATGCAGCATATACCTGAAAAACATTTTTAAAATGATTCGCTACTATGGCATTTATGCAAGGCATCGTAAAATTGATGAGAATCTCCACAGACAATGTAACCCAAAACAGCGTCGTTTATTCGTGTCTTTTATACGCTGGCGTGAAGCGATTCTCCTTTGCCTTTGGATATGATCCCATTCAATGTCCTAACTGTAAAAATAGTAATGGAAATTTTTAGAAATTTATCATAACCATCACTGGGTCTCTCTTCAAGAACTTTATGAAAGGGCTCATATTCGCTATATGGCGAAGCATTGGCGTTCCAGTGCCTGATTCATATGTTTACAGCCTCCACAAAACGGTATAAAAATTGAGGTAAAGGAGGCTTTTTATCTTTTAACCCTCGCACCACCTTGTTTTCTATGCCCGCATATTGGCGGGCACTACTGTTTTAAATGCCTCATGTCACTGAAAATAGAGGAATTTCTTATTATATAAAAAGCGGTAATGATTTTTCTTCATTACCGCTTAAATGGATGTTCCCTGCGGGAATCAAACCCTGAGCTACAGCTTAGGAGCTAAGGTTTGTACTGTAATTTGCTAATATTATCTGTCAACATAAGTCAATGAAAGTAGCTTGTTTTCTAACTTTCCTGTAAATCTGTGTCAAAATAAGAAAAACTTAAAAATCATTGAAGTTAAATGGCTTTTCGCTGACAAAATGATGACACTGTCACCCTGAAGGGTATAACCATTCCGTTCCAACGATTTTTCATATCCGTGGCTACCATTTGCTTTTTCAATGCAATAATGATAACACTATTTTTCTTATTAGATTAAATACATTATAGCGTGTAACAGGTCGGATGTCTATGGGGAGTTGACCAGAATTTTAATTTCTCATAAATCTATATTGCAACTTAAATTAAACCTCAAAACGGGATATATTACATATAACTATAGGCTGTATTCTCATCTACCGACTTGATAAGTTCAGTATCTATAGTATATTTAATAATTCTTGAAGCTCTTTGTATATCTTTATCGCTATTATCAAATAGCTAATGAACTAATTTATTACTTATAGTTTCTTCATTTACATAAAATAATAAGTCTTTACCCTTTGTATTCTTTACTTATCAAATTGAAAGGTGTTCTTAACTACAATGTTACTTTAGTAAACTTATCACCTTGATTTTTAATTTTTAAGAGCTAAAATTAAATTTTTGATTGTAGCATATATAACTTTACCATATCCTCTTCCTATTTCTTCACAAATGTCGTGCTTATGCATAAATCTCACAATATTTTTTTATTTCTTGAAGTTAGAATTGTATCCACAATACGCTTTATTAAAGCAATGGGAAAGACTGCATTTTAATTCAACATAGCTCTTCTATAGCGACCCAGTTACTATTAATCATGATTATCTATAATATATATTAAATCGTTAAAAACTTATTTTTATTAAACAGCTTTTTTCCTTTTGAAATGCAGAATTATAAAAGAGTATATTGCTAATGCAAAAAGATATTGCAATTATAAAACATATGAAACAATTAAAGCCATTAAGAAAAAGACTGTCATAGTCTTTATTCATATCTGCACGTAAATTTAGAAACACAGATATGGATATACATAAACTGATATAAGCAAAAATATTTGTGGGAACTACAATACTTCCTAAGGTTTCAAGTAAATTTTTAGCTTCACGCTTTTCTATTAATTATATAATGTCTTTAAAAATTTTTAAATTAATATCCTTAAAACTACAAATATTCTTAACAACTTTTTCTTCCCAGTCTGAATATTTTATCTTATCATTAGAATATTTACAAATCTTTTCATATTGCTCAAACTCTTTTGAAATATTAAAAACCATATATTGGTTTACTTTTTCTTTTTAATAAATATTTTCACCCTTCTTTTCCAAATTAACACAACTAAAATACTAGATTTAGTTCTTCAGTATGAAATTTAAGTTTACTGGTAGGACTTAAATTTTTAGTTAACTAACTATTTTTATGCAATTCCCAACAAGTGTATATCAAAAATCTGACAAAATCATTCTTTTATAAAAAAATCATCATTGATTTTATTTGTTTCATATTTACTTAGAATGCTGATTATTTTTAAATCATCGTTCTCATCTCTACGCCAAACATAGCGTAATTGATTTTATTATTTCAAATAATAAATCCAATAAGATTTTAAATTCGACACTATTTTCTTCAGTCATTACTTTTGGTATTTGTATTTTAACTTTATATAAATATTCATTCATCCTATTTTTCGTCTTTAATTATTAAATTTCCCATTCTTATTTCTTGTTCTAATTTTTTCTATCCTCTCATTTATAGTATCTATATAAATGCAAAAATCATTATCAATTACTCGCATTTCTATTCCTCAAATGTTTGATACCTTCTTCAAAACAGTGCCTATTATACATAAAATTAAACCTTTGACCATATTGAAGAACTATAACCACTCTTAACAATTTCTTCAAATAAGTTCATTGTATCTACATATAAATAATATTGTCTTTTATAGTCTTTCTATATCTATTTTAAATGATTAAATGCACCAATTGCAAAAGGCTAATACAACTGATGAAAAATTGAATCCTTCAACCCCTATAATGTAACAACAACATATGTTTCATATTTCTGTTTGAATTGAGAGTCAATTATATTTGCTATTAATCCCCAAAGTAGCCACAACAAAAACAATGAGCATATATAATAACAGGTCTCTTTTTAGGAAGCATAATTTTAAAACAGTCTTATACCTCTCTTTATCGACAATTTAATTTTCTTTTATCCATATTAATATAAACTTATCTATAAAACTACACTTGTATTTTTGGCCTTTATACATTATAAAACATCTTATCCTCAATAAAAATATATAATTTCCCAATACTTTGAACTCATATACAGCCATTTTCAATGCACTCAAATATGCCCACCCAAAAATGGATTTTCAAAAATACTGTTAACTTGATACTTATCTTACTCATAACAATCCCTCCTAAAAATAAATTTAATTTGCAAAGAATGGACAACCCGAGGGGAAGGTTACTTGCCCTGTATAGTACAGGACCGCTGGGTTACCTACCAGCTATAGTGATAGTTTAAAAATGCACATTGCGTTTTTATCTTTGCCTAAGTAATTTTGATTAAATCACAATTAATTATCACATAAAAATCAATGTTTATTCAATATATATTTCAAACAGCGTTTCGGTTTCTAATCGTTATATATAAACTCTAAATCCAAATTATAAAAATATAACAGCTTCATTACATCTATTGAAATATTATCTAATTATGATATAATATTTACATATTATAACACAATATTCCGTAATAAATATATCAGAAAGAGGTGAATAACATATGACCTATACAGAATATATTCGCGAACTGATATTGCAAAAACCTGTTGGAATGCCAATATATACAAAGATAATTGCTGCTTCATTAGCAGAAAAATTTAATTTGAAAGATAAAGATGTTGTAGCCGCAACTGCTGTGGCAATGAAACGCATTATGGATTCTAAAGTGATTCCTGCGCTCAGATTCTACCAGAAGGGAATTTATTTCAGAACAGTTACCACTCCATTTGGAGAAAGAGGAATCAACAAAGAGAGCCTGATAGCTGATAAGTATTTATTGCCGGACAAAGGATATGAGACTGGATTTGCCCTCCTTCTATGATATAGGGCTTGCAACACAAATACCAAAGAGCGTGTTATTGCCACTAATATGGCAAAAAGATTGTACTCGCATGGATAAGAAACTTGGTGTAACAATCCGTCCTCCAAAAAGCAGAGATTACTGCTGAGAATAAATCATATTTACAGACGCTTGACGCACTTGAGCTTTTTGGATAAAGCTCCCATTGATGCAGAACATCCGTATTCCGTTATTGCCAGCCATATACACAAACTTAAACTGCAATATGAAAAGCTTCTGTTCTTAGCAGACCGTTATTATAATAAAAATACAGTAATTCAGCTTGCACATACAGCAGGAGAAGGAGGCTATGCACTATGAAACTCCATCTTGATCAAGAAGCCTTCGTGTGCTTATTGATACTATTCATACACAAACCGGATATCGAGGTGATGTCCTTGAAAAAGATTATTATGTGTCATTAATACTCAAAGAACTTGCAGGAAAGCAAAGTAATGGGCTTCCTGCATATTTCAAAGGTGGAACAGCTCTATATAAAGCATTAAAGACTACAAACCGTTTCTCTGAAGATATAGACCTGTCAGTTGATACAAGGAACTGCAGCCGGACACAGAATGACAGGGAGATTAGAGCAGGCGACAAAAAATATACTTCACTTCTTCGAGATTCATCGCTGGGAAAAACAAACTGCTCAGAAGTTGTTGCTGTGTATTCATATGAGCCTTTGACTGCTTTTTGATGTAAAATGATGCGTTGCAAAGATTTGGAAGAGTAAAAGTTGAAGCAACCCTCATTTACTATCAGTGAGCCTGTTGAGTGCCTTTGAAATCGCTGCTATGCTATATGAGCTTGCCTCTAATGAACAGAAGCAGATACTTGAATCAGAATATGATGTTAGCTATCTTTCTATTATGACAATTTCCATAGAAAGGGTATTTATAGATAAAACTTTTTGCTGCAGAATCTTATGTTCTGTAAGGCTTATGAGCCACACAGGGCATTTGAGGCAGCAAAAACATATTTATGACCTTGCCGTTATTTATAAACACAAAAACTGTTTCAAAAACTGCTTTCAGATACCGGACTGACAAAAACTGCTGGATATTCGTATTGCTGAGGAACGCATCGTCTTGACGGCATTCCTGATGTACTGCCTTCAGATTTTGCTTTCTTTACAAATTCAATGAATAACAAGGATGTCCGCAAGTATATGAAATTATGCAGAACCAATATGTTCTTCGTAACTGTTACAGAATTGATTATGATAAGGCAATGGAAGCCCTTACAGATATTTATAAAAGTCTTCTAAATAATACTTATGGGTAAAAATATCAATTTTAGTAAAAGAACAGAAAATCTGTCTTGAAATTTAAACAAGCTTTCCTTTGCATACCAGTATTATTGATATTTTTGCCTGTATTTTGAAAACATAATAAAATGTCAATGTATGATATACATTAGCAAGGACGATACCGCATAGATTCACATCCATACAATATCGTCCTTTTCTCTATTCCTGCTTCTTCATAGTCTTAGCAAGGCTTGTAAGTAATGCAGCCATCTCAGGATTGCCCAACACCTTCATCAGAAGTTCTGCATCCACTCCTTCAGGCACTACAATCGTATTAGCACTTCCTTCGGTTCCTCCCACCTGTGGGCTTAGTCTTTCCTGTCTATAGAAGGCATTTCCATCATCTCCTCATTCTTTCTCCTGTCTTCATCTATCGATATGCCCATAAACCCTCTGTTACCATATCTGCCTGTGCATGTCAGCGGTCTCGTTGTTTTCCACTCTGTCTTGTGCTACGCACTCGCCAATCGTGGACAGCTATCGCAGGGCGGTTTATAGAGGTTCTCAATGCTCCTTCGGAGATGACAACCCTAACAACCGCTCCCTGAGTCTCCCTGAACTTATTTTTATGTCCCCGCCACTTAGCTTCCAGTTTGTATGTAACACTGGTATGGCTGAAGGCTGTGGAAGACTACACTCTAGGAAGCCCAAGTTCATCTATTATATCCTGCATTTTTGTCCTAAGGTAGCTGTCGCCAATTGGAAGACCGAATGTAGTTGCCATTACAAGTTTGTAGTTCTGATACTCACTTCCCAGGGCTTCCTTAATCTCATCCTGTTCTGATTTGAGTTCAGCAAGATAGCTGGCTACAGTCCCTCGGTATGAATACTTTGTGTGCACTGCTTTCTGTCTTTGGTGTCTTTAGTACTCCTTACAGTCTTATTGTTCTTCTTTGTTGAAGAAAATGTCAGGATAATTTCCTTAGCGTTTAATACCTTAACTCGCATCCCTTGACACTCTTTTTCAACCTGTTTGCTTATTATAACATAAGCCCTGTTGTCTGCTATGGCTTCTTCCGAAATATCCATCTCATCCCAGGTGAAAGCCCCTAACAGTTCCCCCTATACGAAGAGTAGCGGTGAAAGCAAGGTGAAATGCTATCTTAAGTATTTTGTTGTCACAGGCATCAAGTGCCTCTCATCAGCATATCTGCTGTCCAAATTTCACGCTCTTTTCTTTTTAGCTTTTTGGGACAGTTGCAAGGGCTGCCGGATTTTTCTCCATCAGCTCCCATTTTACTGCCCTGCCTGAATGCACTCTTAAAATCTTGTGTATCCTCATTTACCGTGGCTTCCGTAACTGTCCCTGAACCGTCAATGTTCATTGTACTTTTACGGCTGACGATATGTCTAAAAAGGCTCTTCATAATATTTCTCCATAAAATGGGTATTAATTCCTGCCAGTTTTTGTTTTTTCCAATTGTAGGTATGATGTAATTATTTATTAGTGACAGGTTGCCTGCATAAGTAGAAACTCCCACTTATCGTGACCATAGATTCTTACATACTCGTCAATAAGTTACTCAATGGTAGTGCACTTTGGGGCTTCAAACCCGCTCTACTGCCATCTTATATACTCAATTTCTTTCTTGCGCCTTTTCAGCATCTTTCTGCGTCGCAAATGTTTCTGAAGTCTGACGCTCTTTCCTTTATCATCCTTAATTCTGTATATTACAGAAAATTTCTTACCCTGTTTTCTTTATAAATGCTATATCATATCCTCACTTTCCGGCTTTCATTTAACCAATCCAGAAAATCTGTCCGTTTTAATCCTGAGGCCCTTTTCCTGCACCTATACAGGGAAATACCTCAGCCTGTATCCATTTTTGTAATTGTGGATGCTGTAACTCCTGCAAGCTCAGCCGCTTCATTCCTTGAAACATATTCTTTGGTTTCTGCAATCAAAATCATCTGATAAAATATTTTCATAATTGCCATCTACCCCTGTATCTCATTCTGGGCATTAAGAAATAACCTGAAACTCTTTCTTAATATCCACCTCTTTATTGTCAAACATACCCTTACTTCAAACAAAGCCTTATATTTACCTGTTCTTGTCAGTTTAAGCATAACTTCTTCCTGAATGTTTAACAATCTTGCTGTTTCTTCAAATCTGATATAGTCCTTTTTCCATATCCTTAATAGTAGGTATCCTGTCTGATTTTTGTAAGCAGTCTGTCCGTAAAGCCACTTGTCAAATTCTTCTTTTTGGAATACACTTTTACAAAGTCAACCTTTATGGTCTTTCTTTCTTCTTTTTTTCCATATTTCATACAGACAGGCATTATTTACTCTCAAAAAGGTTTGCAGCTTCCTGAAAGGAATATGAACCCTTAATCAGCTCCCTGCCAGGTTCTTCTCCATTTATCTTTTTATGCTTCACCTGATTTGCATACCATTTTTCAAAGCTTTCAATATCAACACGCATCATTCCGCCTATGATTTCTGTCTTGAAAAATTCTCTGTGTACCAGCCAGTATCCCTCGGTCTTTTTAATCCCTAACAGTTTTCGCATTTCGTGAACAGACATGGTTTTCTGCAAGGCAGGTTCTTTAATTAAGCCGTGATTCTTTATCTCTGTACTTATTTTTATATTGTTCCTTCATCCTGTTTTCCCTCGTATAATAAAAATTTTTGTGTTCGTCCCACACAGGGTTTAGTATGTGCGATGTAAATGTCCTCCAACCGTAAAGCGGAGCAGTTATTATTTTATCCGCCTGAACTCCTGCAGAAGTTCAGACTATGCACACATATATTCCCCAAAAATCAGGGAATTTATAATAAAAGCCCTTACTCCCATGCCTTTATCGCATCAGGATGTAAGAGCCTTTTACCCTCATTATGATCGATGACTTCATATTCATCATCTACTTTTAATATAAGACTATGGTCAAGGTACTTAATCACATCAAAGAAGTTCTTCCTGTCATAATCTGCCGTAAGCTTAAAGTTCGGATGATTATCCATGTTATATTTGTCTGAAAGAAGCTGTCTTACGCCACGAACCTGCACTATGCATTTTGCACTGTCCACGACTGCCAGTTCATCCATTGTCACAAGGTCGCGGGCCATAATGTCAAGTGATGAATTCAAAATGGGAAAAATAACCCCCTTAACCTATAAGGGAAGTTATCTTAAATATATAAATTTACACAGTTCTTGAATTATCCAATCATAATATCCCTCTGCTTAATTATATTTTTGAAAGGTAAATAATCCAGTGCGCTTTGAAATGATTTATTGTTTGCTCTCCACTCATCTGCACAACTTACTAAATCGTGTTGAGAGAGAGAAATGAAGTTTCTAACATTTTGTCAACTCTCATATTCAATCTGAAGAGAAGAACCTCACTGACTCGCACCATATGCTCTATGAGAAAAATTTTAAAAATTTTATCTCTATAACAGCTGATAGGTCGAATTTCAAACTCATATCAGCTAAAGATAACTCATTATATATCCACGGTGAGACTGTTCTCTCTTTGCTTATTTCTTCCAGCTATTGAAATAGAATTTTCACTGTTTAAGATGGATTCGCACTTATCAATCTATTCTGGACAAAGCAATGGATAACATCATATGAACATGGCTGGTAGAATAATTCCTTTTGTCATAATCGAAAGATGTACCATTGCTATGTCTGCAATATTTCTCGTCTATTTCTCCTCAATAAATCATTAGAATATCCCCAAAGACAAGAATCTATAAAAAGTATTTTAAGTTGAGCCTCATTTTTAAAAAGCCAGCTATAGAAATAGCTAACTTCTCATCAACATAGTATGAGATAAAAACACACTAAATTTTTGCTTTGTTGGGAAACCAACTCTCCTGTAACTTGGTACCATCAATGACTCCATCTATTCCTATAAATTCTCTTAGGCTACTTTTGAATATCTGATTGTATTTTTGGCATAGTATTCTTTCCTCCCAAAGATTCATATCCCTTTGAAACTGAATATACAATATCATTTATTCTAAATTTTGAAAACATAATAAACTCCTCAAACAATATGAATTAGTACAAGCAAGACAATGGAAATCGAAAGATACAACGGAGTAATCGAGATGTTTTTATCATAATACATGGAATTTTTCGATACTTTTTAAATTCGCTTGTATTCATAGAAAAATCAACCAAATTGTCATCACTTATCTTTGAAACCTTATGGTATAATTCCCCTGAAAAGTTTTCTCTTGCTTCAAATAATATGCATCCAAAAACCAAAAACGACATTTAGGAACCAACGCACAGGCATATATTCTCCAATCGCCTCTTTAAACGATAATGCCAATAGCTGCAATGATAGTAACATTCCAGCCTTTTTAAGTAAAAGGAATTGATGCTATTCTTGATATTGCGGACTGTATATAATCCATATGTTTGTACTTATTTTCCATAATCTTTAAACTCCTTTTACACATTTATACTTTCCTTCAATTAGAGCTAATACCTTATAATCAGAATCTAAAAACCATATATCATTCATTTCATTAAGACGGAAATTATTTCATCTATAGCTTCTTTAGAAATACAATAAATCGGCTTTCCTAATTCTGTAAAATAATTCAATTCATATTTACACCAAATAGAATGGAGTGAGTTTTCCGATACAACAAAAATCATTGCCTTGGATTGTTCCATTCGTTTTTCAAGTACTTTTAATGTAGCTTTGCAGAGCAAATGTCGTTTTTAAATAATCAACATCATTAATCCAGTCACAAAATATGTCTCTTTCCATCTTGATTCTCAGCCCGTATTAATTTCTGGGACATGGGTGCTGTCCTTACTGCTATGGGATATAAAATAGTCATATTCTTTGATTTTTTGCTCTCTTGAATTTTCTATTCTATACTCAAGTTCATTAGGATTCTGAGGGATTTCATATGTTTCAAACGGGTACACCTCTTTAAGAAACTTTTTTCTCTTTTTATTTTTGGTGTGTACCTGCATATATTTTTGTCGTCTTGTTTGGGCATTGATAATTAAAAACTTTGTAAGTGATAAAACGCTCCCAACTGAAGCTGTTTATTCAACTCGGTATCATTTAATTTGAAAAAGAACTGGATTATCTTATCACTATAGTACTTTTTCAGCTCTAATAGTATATATCTTCTGTCTTTTTGATTTGTATTTTTCTTTCATAAAAACCAATTAACTGATCAATAAAAAAGATGGGGTCACTTGTTGAGTTTTCGACAATGCCTTTTCAATCTTTTGGTTTACTCAATTTTTGGTTTTCTTTTCAGCCAAAGATTTTCTCTGGCTAAAACCTGACTTTCTTCAGAATAGTTACTCACAATGTATGCGCTGATATTCCTTCGACAAAATTTCCTACACCGAGAAGTATCCATTAAAAAGTATCCTCCGGTGCTTTATGTTATATCTGTTTTTCCTGAATTTTCTTTTTAATATGACGATCCTTGGTTTGATAATAAACATACTTAATTTTCAATAGAATGCTACCTATGTGGATAGAATTCTTTTTAATAGCCCGATAATATCACTCACTTGAATATTCTTTAGGCAAAAGATGTTCTATCGTTTTTAGTTCACAATTAAACCTCGATAAAATATCACAGGATTTATGATTAAATATGTGTTTTGTAACCCCGGCATCATCATTCTCCTCACTTTTTATAGAAATCGAGTTATAGCAAAAAGATACTGTGTCATAACATATGAACCCTCGAGTTCCTATAGAATATAGCGTTTCATGGGAAGTCGGAGTTCTGTGTTACAGCTTTTATTGAGATTTGGTCACAATTTCTCTTATACTATTTCCCTGACAAAAATTATAAACAATCCTTGACTTCCTGGGTTTTCTGCCCATCAGTTTTTGACCTCGCCCACTGAGAATACAGTGTTAATCAGGAGGTTCAGTACAGTTTCATCCAACTCCTGAATAGTGGCATACCGCCGAATTTCCCAGATAAAGGTGCGAACTTAACTTTCCTGGAGCATCAGACTGCTGAAGCATTAGCATCAGTTCCCTGCAAGCTGCGTTGATTTTTCTTCCTGCTCCTGTTCCATAGTGGCAGTCTGGCTTTCACAAAACCGCTGTTCGGAAAAGACCCTGGCTTTATCGGTATAAAGGTTCAAGAACATCTCATCAATTTATGGTTTCTGGCTTCCAGTCGCTCACTACCTTTCTGCATCTGAGAAGTATCTGCCATATATCTGCGTTCCATCCAGCTGCTTAGCCACTAATAAAAAGCATCAGCACCCTTGAGTGCGGTTTTTGCTAGGTTCTGAATGTCTTCAGCACAAGGTCGTATAAATCTCTCGCTCAAGCTTGTGACTGGTATAGGCGTTTTTTTCCCAAGCCGGTTATAGGTCTGGCAAATATAATATGCCTTATCAATAGGTTCTCGCTGCTCACCAGTGAAACGATTCTGTTTGTTCTCCCGAACCTTTTGTACTGCACCTGATGGACTCTTCCACAGGTGGCACAGTAAATGATACCGTGGAACAGGTTGTAAAACGAGCAGGCGTTTCTGCATAATGGTTTGTCTGCGGTCAATCAACTTCTGAACCTTATCCCATTCTTCCGGGGAAACGATGCTCGTGACAGTTCTCAATGATTTCCCATTCTTCACGAGGAATGATGTCATAAATATTGAGCGAACTCTTTCTAGTGCGTCCGAAAAACGAGATGAGCACCTTTTATCCTCCGAATTACTACATCAAGCTCCAACGGCGATGTTCCGCCACAGAATTTTCCCTGTCTGAACGACAGATACCACTCAAGACCTTCTTGGATATATCCTGTTATACATATCATTTAGGATATTCTTAAAGGGTATAATATCCATTTCTGACGGGACATACTGTCCACACCGTCTATAATGGCGATATACCAGATATTGTGCTTGGGGAAGAATATTTCACATATAGCTGCCAGCTCAATATAATTTCTTCCCAATCTGGACAAGTCTTTTGTGATGACGCAAACCAATTTTTTACCAGCTTTAATATCAGCAATCATACTTCGAAAAAGAATGACGATTGAAATTGCGTCCTGAATAACCATCATCGTTCACATAATACCTCATACTGGAACATTACATCCTGCAAAGTCCTGAAGCATTATTTTTGATTGCTGATGTCTCTAGTTATCATCACCACCATCATCCAAAGAAATACGGCAATATAGAACTGTGATTTTCTTGTTTTTTCCTGCTCATAGTAAACTCCTTTCTATGAGCAGCGACACGGTAGTTATATTATACATGTCCCTGTTATAAACCTCAAATAGTCTTTAAGCTGCTTTCTGTTCTATTAGTTTTGAAAAGTAAAGTCCACATTAGTATGGATTTTACTTTTTCCATACACCACATCTTTAACTATGGACTTTACTGATTCCATGATTAAAATATATATTGGGTTAGATTCATCAGGTTAGGGTTTTATATACAAACTGAAAAGGAATATTTTAATTATGGGAAAACATTCACATCTTTCTTTAAGCTCAGCGTTCTGACATAGAAACTCATAAGCTTTTCTATGAGCTTTAATAAGATTGCTTTGGCTATAGGAAAAGACAACACAACTGTTTCAAAAAGAAATAAAAACATAATTACTGAACAGACAGGCTCATATGGCAGGTCTTTTTAATGACTGTCTGCATTCAGTGGACAGACTGATGTAAAAAGATTTGTATGCAGTCACTGCCTTAACAAAAACAGAACATGTGGAAGCTGCGGGAAATGATGCTACTGTGTGATGATTATGTCAGACATATCTGCCCCTAAACTTTAATCCACCTTTTATGTATGTAACGGATGCTCCCTGACAGAACAGGTGCCGCCTTGAAAGATTTTACAAGGCAAAGGGAAGCTGAGGGCAAGATATAGAAAAATCACTGTCTGAATCAAGAACAGGGTTTAACCTTACAGAAAACGAAAGGAATATATAGACGGCATTGTAAGTCCACCTCCGTTAAAAAGGGCAATCCATAAGACATATAACAATCAACCATTCTGATGAAACTATGGTTTCCGACAGGACTCTCTATAAATATATAAACAACAGTCTGTTTTTGCCAGAAACATTGACATGCTACGCACTATAAGAATGCGTCCGAGAAAAATAAAAGCAAAATCTTTGAAAGTGGATAAAGAGTGCAGGAAGGGAAGGACTTATGAGGACTTCCTGAAGTTTATTGAAGAAAACCCCTGATTCAGTCGTATGTGAAGGCGACAGGTAGAAGGGGTAAAGGGCGGAAAAGTACTTCTCACCTCTTCTTTGTACAGCAGAACCTGCAGCTTGCTTTTTCTGAGAAACTACAATGACTCATGCATTCTGTTACGGAGATATTTGAAAGGCTGTATATTGAACTGAGACCCTGATATTTTTCGGGAAAATATTTGATGTGCTGCTGTTAGACAACGGAAGTGAATTTTCAAATCCGCAGGCACTGGAGTTTGATGCACAGGGAAACAGGGAGACTTAGGGTATTTTTACTGCGACCCTTCTTCACCTTACTCAGAAGGGCGGCTGTGAAAACAAACTATGAAATGATAAGAAGGATAATACCGAAGGGTGTGGATTTTAGTAATTACACACAGGAAGACATAAACCTGATGATGAGCCACATCAATTCATATTCAAGGGCGAAGCTCGGAAACAAAAGCTCTTTATGATATTTTTTTGCATTTCAATACGGCAAAAATATTAAAGAGCTTAGGTATTCAAAAATTTCACCGGATGAAATTACCCCTAACCCCTAAGCTCTTAGGCAAATAAAAAGGAACTCACCGGTTAAAAAGATGAACTTCTAGCCCATATATAAAGGGTGGATTTTTACTTATTCCTCAGTTTTGGAAAGTAACTTCGACTCCTGTTTGCTATGAAAAATTAGAATATGTTCTTCCTGTAAGGCTGATTATAGCATTTTTCAGATAATGTATACATCTAGCTCTTAATTTATGTAAAATTTGTAAAAAGTAATTTCCATACCGTATCTAAAAATAAAAATTAAACCTTAGGTGTGGAAGTTACTTTTGCACTCACCCTTTCTGTTCTGTTTCGTGATTTTTCCAGCCATTTTTTTCAAACTTTTTACAAGTCTGGCGCTCATTGTATTTCCCTAAGGTTTTGTGGATAAAGGCTTCAAATATGCCTTCTCTGTCATAATCATCACTTATGCCTCGTTTTTTTCCTCCTTTATTATTTCAAGCCGTCACCCGATTTTTAGGCATAAGAAAAAGCGTCATATCTACCACTATTTAGTAATAGGCTGACGCCTGATTCTTTACCCGCATTCTTTTGCAAAAAGAGAACTGCCTGAGATTTGTTATCTCATTTGTCCATAATAATGATATCATAGGTTGAAATGGAAAAATGGGATGTTTGGTTAGTCTTTTCGTTAGTTTCATGTTAGTTTACTGTTAGTTTTTCAACTAAAAATAGATAGTTATGTTATTTGTTAGCTCTACAAACTGTAAATTATTTTTGCAAGGTGATAAGTCCTGCACAGTCAGACATTTTTTCAAATCGCATTTCTGGAAATTGATCTTTTAGCTCATCCCATACAAAAATACATTTCATCATCGTCCCACCTCATCTGCCGCAATCCGCATATATTCTGAAGTAATGAACGAGTTTCAAATGCTATATCTCCGATATATATACATCCTCCCTCGTTCAACAGCATAAATAATGATGTAATAAAATCTACTTTTTGAAAGTCCGTAAGATGATGGAGAGAATATGTAGCAATGATTGCGTCATACTTTTGTTTCTGTATCGGCTCCACCAAGCCATTGGAAAAATCGCCTTTATACAAACTTGCTTTTTAGGCATTTTCTCTTTTGCAATTTCAATCATTCTATCTGAAAAATCTTGTCCGTAAATCTTACAGCCGTTTTCATATAATCTTGAAGTCAGTACTGCTGTTCCAAACCCAATATCTAAGACAGTCTTCGCTGATGAACAAATTACACGATTATAGATTACATTAAGAATAGATTTGTAGCTCTGCAAAAAGGATACGAGCCGTATTTGTCAGACAAACCTACACTCTTATCATAATCATCTGCCCATAAATCAAAACCTTTTTTATCTTGCATATTTCACCTCGATAACTTCTAATTTGTATTTCATTATACCCTGTTAAAACATAAGTTTAAAGTCTTATTCTCCGCCAAACAAATATGTGTTATTTGAAAGTTTGTGTCAAGTATTCGTTGGCAAATTTCCTTACTTTTTCTTTTATCATTCTTTTTATAATTGTTTGTATCACAAACAAGACTGATATGATTGGGAAGGGGGCAACCCCTTCTTTTGCTATTGCCAATTATAATTATACACTAACTTATCTTGTATTCCTTTACTACTCTTTCTACCTGTTCTTCTAATTGTTCTCTATCCGGAATATATAGCGTATACTTAGAAGCAAATATCTTATTGGATAAACTGCCAAGTGCATATTCTGCCTGTATACTGTCTTTTATCAGTACAAAGGATAATTCCAATAGGTTCATTATCCATTTCATCATTAACTTCGGCTTTATAGTAGTTAAGGTACATATTAAGCTGCCCCTACTGCTTCCGGCATTAGCTTTCCTGTTTTTAACTCAATCAGAACATAGCTTTTAGGATTTTATTGTAAAAATACCATATCAACATAATAGTGGGTATTTCCAAGTGTTACCCTTTTGTTGTGAGCCTACATACATAAAGCTCTTTGCCAAGTTCAAGCAAGAATTTTTCAATATGAGTTATTAGGGCTTTTTCTAAATCACTTTCCATAATTGGCTTTTTCTTCAGGTAATCCTAAAAATTCAAATACATACGGATCTTTTTATTACATCACTTGAGTAGCTATTTCATTTCCCTTTTAGAGCTAAATCTAATACTTTTTCTTTATTTTCATCTCCACTCTGATAGCAATAATCTCTCAAATAATGATGTTTTTATTTGCCTTTTTAGCCTCTCTTACAGACCAATTCGCACTTACCGTTTCTTTTTCATAAAAACTTCTTTTCTTCTCATCGCTTATGGAAAGTAATTCACAATAATGCGATTAACTTAATTTTTCCAGACACTGTCTGGAAAAATCGGAAAACTCAAATAGAAATTTCTCTATATTAAATAAGTTGGATTTTGAAAATCCCTTTACCATATTCTTTTTGGTGAGCTCTTTGATAAGTCTGTTATTAACTGTTTTCCATACTGGCTCTATCAGAATTTCCCTGTTCATCTTCTACGATAATTCGCCCAATCTCCCAATAAGTTTGAATGAGGATATTATTAACTTCTTTTGTAACACTATTTCTTTTGCATTATCCATCACTCTTTAATGCTGCTATAAATATCTTTATGAATTTTTATCTATTTCATTATTCATATAGCTACCACTCTTTATCTGCTACGATTTTTAATTATTTTAACACATATAAGTTGTATGGTACAGATATCTTATTATTTATAGAATAATATTAAATCTCCATTGTTTTTAGCAGTACCTAATTATTAATTTTACCTGTAAGACAACATTAAATCTCTCGTTATGAACAAGTCCAAACACTTTGCTCCCGGATTCATTTGTGTACTGCATACATTTGGAAGACCATTAGAGTGGAACTCCCATATTCATTGCCTGGATATCTGAAGGCGGTCACCCGATGACGGGGAATGGAGAAATATCCGCCACTTTAACTACAAACCCTGCGTGAATCATTCTGTACTGTTAAGTTAAATGAGCTTGAAGTCTCATCTCGGACCACTCGTTTTAAACTTATAGAGGAACCTCATAAAAAATATATTTTAATCTGCCGGAAGGTATGACCGGTGATGACATCCGCCAAGATGAGTTTTGGAGGCTTACTTGATGATGGATTACTTTTCAAACGATGAAGACACTGACGATGTAGGTGAAGAAGGATTTTATATCTTTTAACCCTCACACCGCCTTGTTTTCTATAATATCTTTCTTCAATAAAATATTTCTAAAAAGCAAAATATTCCCCTATAGCTTAGACACCCTCATCTTCACTAAGTCCGGTAAATTTCATTATAAGTTCATTGTCCATATTGCTATCCTTCATTTCTTTGCAATTTGTAATGAGTTTTCATATTTACCCATCGATTTGCCTTTGTTCTATGCCTTGTTCCATGCTCCTGTTCTATTCCTTGCTTTATCCCTTCTCTATATCTTGCTTTTTAATACAAATTCCATTGCCTGCTCTTGCGAAAAATACAGTCATCATAATGTCTTCTGACCTCCTTCTTCTTTACTAAAAGTATATCCTTTAGTATATCATTATCTCACACATAATACCCATTATCATTTTGAGTGTTGTAATATAATTTAATAGGTCTTTGCAAGATAAATAAAAATCTGACTTTACATACCAGGATTAAAGGGGCTTTAGACTTTCTATAAAAATATCAGTCCATATTAATTTTTTCATATAACCTGACAAAGGTTTTAATACATTGTAAAATATATTTTCTCCAATATACTTACTTTGTACATCCATCTCATCTATAAGTTCTAGCACCGAATCACTGTTTTCCTTAAAAATTCAATTTACATCCTTTTGTGTATTTTCGATATAAAACCATACAGAAACGAGGGTAATAATGTAATTGAGGCAGATTTAGTTCTTCTATCTCGTTTTGAGTACAGCTTTTTATAAAATTTAGGAAATAGCTTTTCAGCTTCCAGTTCGTAGTAAAAATCTCTCTCCATATTCACAAAATCCAAAAGCAGGCGTAAAGATTATGATCTATGGCCAATTCGCATACTAAATAATATGTCTCTATATTCTATTTCATCAATGTAAATATCAACAAAAATTATCATAAAGTTGTATATCTCAATTTACTTCACGTTTTTAAAAATCTTTTGTTGTAATTTTTTAATAATTCCTCAGGAAGTTCTTTTCATCATCAAATCCATTTTTTGATAAGTAATGCTGTCTTTGCCATATCTGTACTTATTATTAAATCTTTCACCTTCATCACCCTCATTTTCAAGCTCAAGCATATGCCTGACTGATGCATCATATTGTTTTACAAAAGAGTAACTATAACTGCTATTGTCAACTATGTACATACAGGCTTGAAGCCAATTCAAAAATATGCTTTTTCAAAAACTTATTGAGCAAAGCTTTTCACTATTCATTCTCCCTATGCTTTTGTTTTTTTCAGGCATACTTCCATTCAATGTTAAATAATATATGAGATAATCTTTTCCTTTTTCTTACAAAAATTTATCATACCTTTCTAACTGTCTATATCCATCTTCTGCATCTCATTTTCATCTCAATAACTATCAAAAATTTTTCAGTTTCAATTACAAAATCTATTCTCCTTCTTCAAAAACATATTCTCTGTATACTTTCCATAAGCATTCAGCATATTTTTCGGTACTTTAATCTCTTTCAGAAATAAAGTTTTAAAAATCGTTTTCTCCATTTTCATTATAAACTTTGTCTAACAAAAATACATTATTTTTGAGTGAACCTGTGCTTCATTTCGTTCTTCGTCGATTACAGCAAGAATATTGTAAGCTGATGTTTCTCTTAGCATATCAATTTTTTTCTTCTTTGATCTACGATTTTTAATAAATCTTTCACTTTGCTATTGCTCATATAACCTTTCCATATAATCAAAGCTTAATCTTCTAATCTTCTTCATAGCAAATTATATAAGCACTTATATTTTTGGCCTTCCCCTGACCTGTTTAAAGGAATTGATAAGATATCTTTTTCCAACATCTCCATTATAATATGCTTTTCTATCCCTCAGGCGAATATAAATACATAGCCGCTGAGTAAGTATGGCCTTTTTCCAAATAGAGCTCAAATTGTACTTTTTCTGATTCTAAATTTTATTTGTTCCCATCCCTATATCTGTTGACTGGAAAAATTCCTTCAAAAGAATGATTTCCTGCCCCTGCGCCACTACCTTCTCAAGATTTTTCTCCTGTTATAGGGCTGAATTCTGAGGCTTTCTGTCCATCTATACTTATATTTTTGCAAACAGATGTATAACAGTCTTTGTCTTTGTTTCCCTCAGCAAAAAGCTCCCAGCCTTTTGCTTTTTCTTCTTACTATTCATAATCATAAACGGTATAAAAAGCACTACCCATAAAATTAAAACAGCAGCAATAATGTAAATTGGATTCATAGTTTTTCCATTCCTTTTAAGTAGCGTTATTTCAACTCCTTATTTTTTCAAGATTATTATATAGCTTTTTAATGGGCTTTTTTACAAATATTTTTATGTCTCTTGTTTAACTTATTTAATTAAAAACCGGCAAAGTTCATTCCACTGGCAATTACCACAAATTTCTCTTCACGCTTGCTTAAAAGTAAAATTTTTCATAAACTTCTTTCTTAAAAATCTAAATATGGCATAACAGCTCCATACTTAAATCCACATCTTTTAAGAACTCTCTGTGTCATATCCGGTAACTTTCTTTTCTGCTTCACAGATTCCCTGTAAATTATGAGGGCATTTTGAGCAAATCGCATTCGTCTCGTGAAGTAATACAGACTATGGGATTATTCTCCAGATTTGTTATCATCTTTCCCATATAAGATTTATATAGTATCGAAGCAAAGCACCCTCTTAGATGTAGGGCTTGCAACACAAATGCCAAAAGAGCGTGTTATTGCTACTAATATGGCAAAAAGATTGTACTCGTGATGGATAAAAATTGGGAGTAACAATCCGTCCTCCAAAAGCGGAGATTACTGCTGAGAATAAATCATATTTACAGACGCTTGATACGCTTGAACTTTTGGATAAAGCTCCATTGATGCAGAACATCCGTATTCCGTTATTGCCAGCCATATACACAAACTTAAGCTGCAATATGAAAAGCTTCTGTTCTTAGCAGACCGTTATTATAATAAAAATACAGTAATTCAGCTTGCACATACAGCAGGAGAAGGAGGCTATGCACTATGAAACTCCATCTTGATAAAGAAGCTCGTGTACTTATTGACACTATTCATACACAAACCGGATATCGAGGTGATGTCCTTGAAAAAGATTATTATGTGTCATTATTTGATTTAGTAAAGTCCCATCGAGCATCTTTAATCCTTTCATTAAGTTCATATAATGCTGTCTTATCCAAATCAAAATGCAACATATGTTTCGCTTGTTCATAATCACACCAGTGATAACTATATGTTCACTAGATATCTGAATATCTTTAGAATATACTTGCACTGCGTAAGAATAGATGGTATTACATATTTATTTCCAGTATTTTCTAGTCCTTTTTCTGAAAAATTATCTGCTGAAACATAACACATAGATTCCAACTCTTATAGTTATTAAATTTGGGAATACCAGCTTCTTCAAAGCTTTTCCCTTTAGCAGCAAACTATTGAGTTTCTCCTTCTTTCTCCGCCACCTGCTATAAATTGCCATATATTTAGATCCTCTCTCTAAAAATACAGTATAGTATATTTCCTCCATCATATAAGAATGGTAAGACTAAAACATTGTATGCAGCCCTCATATACACCTCCATTCTGATTCTCTCACACGACATATACAGTTCTCATAAATATATTTATTATATTCATAAGTAGAGGGATTTGCAATTGCATAATGTATATCATAGGTTGAAATGGAAAAAGGAATGTTTGGTTAGTCTTTCGTTAGTTTCTATGTTAGTTTGCGGTTAGTTTTTCAACTATAAGAGATAGCTATGTTATTTGATAGCTCTACAACCTGTGTTATTTCTTGCAAGGTGAAAAAGTCCTGCACAGTCAGACATTTTTCAAATCGCATTTCTGGAAATTGACCTTTAGCTCATCCCATACAAAATACATTTCATCATCGTCCCATTCATCTGCCGCAATCCGCATACATTCTTGAAGTAATGAACGAGTTTCAAATGCTATATCTCCGATATATATACATCCTCCCTCGTTCAGCAGCTTAAATAATGATGTAATAAAATCTACTTTTTGAAAGTCTGTAAGATGATGGAGAGAATATGTAGCAATGATAGCGTCATACTTTTTGTTTCTGTATCGGTTCCACCAAGCCATTGAAAAATCGCCTTCATAGCAAACTTGCTTTTAGGCATTTTTCCTTTTGCACTTCAATCATTCTATCTGAAAAATCTTGTCCGTAAATCGTACAGCTGTTTTCATATAATCTTGAAGTCAGTACTGCTGTTCCAAAACCCAAATATCTAAGACAGTCTTCGCAGATGAACAAATTACACGATTATAGATTACATTAAGAATAGATTTGTAGCCTCGTAAAAGGATACGAGCTGTGTTTGTCAGACAAACCTACACTCTTTATCATAATCATCTGCCCATAAAATCAAAAACCTTTTTATCTTGCATATTTCACCCTCGATAACTTCAATTTGTATTTCATTATACCCCTGTTAAAAACATAAGTTTTAAAGTCTTTTCTCTGCCAAACAAATATGTGTTATTTGAAATAGAAAAATTTAAACTTAGGGTGTGGAAGTTGCTTTTGCAATTCACCATTATTTTTATTCTATAGTTTTTCAACCCACAACTTCCTGTCTATCCTTCCTTGTTTTGAAAACCTCGCCCATATCTTTTATTAGAAAAAATAGTGATATTACACAGACATTCCCTGTCAATATAATATCACTATTAATTTTTATATTCCTTATCCTTTGAATTTTTATGAGGTATTTTTGCGATAAGCTGGTGCTGCAAACCGGAATTGACTTATTCGAAAAATTTTAATAAATCTCTTTTGCGTCTTATCACATACATATCCTATATTCTTATAGAATTTATGTGCTTCTGTTCTCGCTTCTCCTGAGTTTAACCTGATAAACTTAATTAATTTTTGTCGAGAATCCATTTCTAAATGATTCATCAATTTTTTCCCCAATGCTTCTTCCTTGAAACTCTGGTAAGACAGCTAATCCTAGAATATTTAATCCACAATCTGAATAAAGGCACTCATATGTTTCGAAGATGTATAACCAACAACTTTATGTAAATCCTCATCCTCATAAACATAAATCATATGATGCTTTTTATCAGCTGATAGTTTTTATGATTTGATTCTCTACTAACTCTGTAGAAACAGTATATCCTAAAGAAATATCACATATTTCTCGTATAGATTGAGCATCTTCTTTTTATTTTTTCTAATCATTTCATCACCTTCATAGCTTCAAATTTGATCGAAAAGCCAAGAACCTTTAATGTCCCTTATGCCTTTCTTTTTCTTTTTGCTGTTTCAGTTCAAACATTATATGTTCTTCTGTCTCTTTTTCTTATGGCTTCTCCTTTACGCTCCTGTTTGTTCTGTTCATGCTGTAATTTCAATAGCTGTTGTGATTTTGTGCCGATGCCTTTTTTCAGCATCTCGTTTTCTTGCCTGACGCCGCATCCTTTCGGGATTTCTGCTCATATCCTCTACAGCAGTATCAAAGCCATGCTGAATTTCAAATCGGAATGGTACTTTTTGAATATATTCCTGCACTTCGTAATCTTTTGGCTCTGCACCAAATATTACCTTTGCCACAGACAGTTTACCATCTTCGATATGCTCAAACACACCTACCCAAAACGGTTCCTCAAAAATATACTGTCAGTTTTCCACTTACTTTGTTCATAAGAATCCCTACTAAAATAATTATTGAACAAAAATGGACAACCCGGAGGGAAGGTTACTTACCCTATTTACATAGGGACGGCTGGCTACCTACTCGGCTCTAATACATCATAGATGTATGTTGCGTTTTTATCTTTGCATTTATAATCAAGCTCATATGGCACGATTAACTTAATTTATCAAATTTTATTCTGCATCTCATTATACTCTGTAAAAACATAACTTCAAAAGTTTTATTACATACTCAACAACATTGATCATCACGCAAAAAGAATGTCTGTAAACACCTCTGATTTTTTGCAATAAACAAGATGACAACCCCCTGATGCATCCAAACTATAAGGTAGCTATATACAAGAATTGATAATGTAATGCCCAACTGCAGCCAATCCCGTGAAAAGATGAACATAATTACTCCCTACCATAGCAATAAATTAACAAGTGCGACAGCAAGGTCAGTATATTCCGGCAAATATACAAACAATATAGAATAGGATGGTGGTTGCAAGAATCATTGCAGGTTTTTTCCTGTCCCTGGCGTTTTCTTTCAATGAGCCCTATGCTGGTATCTGTATCAAGCTCTTTTATTACCGCAATAGCTTTCTTGTTGCTCACAGCCAAGAGCTCCATAATGTCATCTAAAGAATAGTATATATAAGCCCGTCCAGAATAGATTGTTTTTCTCTAATCTGAACGGACTCTCCACGGCAGGCCATTTCTCAGGCAAGACAATAGTGTTTGTTTAATTTTTACTTGTTTTTACAACCCCAATCTCATCCTACTTTATGCTTAATCCCTGTGGGGTGACAGTTTGAAAAATTAGGACTGATGACAAGACATTATTTTTCGCTGACAAAATCATTCTGAGATTCTGCTTCTCGCTGACAAAACCTGTCATCGAAAAATGCTATTTTTGTGATGAAAAAGCGGTAATGATTTTGTCGTCATTACCGCTTAAAATGGATGTTCCTGCGGAATCGAACCCACAACTACAGCTTAGGAGTTCAAGTCCAGCCTGAAAATACAGGTTAAGAACTGTTAATATAAGTCAATGAAAAGTAGCTTGTTTTCTAACTTTCCTGTGAATTACTGTCAAAAATAAGAAAACTTAAAATCATTGAAGTTAAATGGCTTTTCGCTGACAAAATGATGACACTGTCACCCCTGAGGGTTTAACCATTGTGTTCCAACGATTTTTCATGTCCGTGGCTACCATTTGCTTTTTAATGCAGTAATGATAACACTATTTTCTTATTAGATTAAATACATTATAGCGTGTAACAGGTCGGATGTCTCATGGGTTTTGACCATTATTTATTTTTATACAACCGAAGTGAAAAGTTTATTTACACTTTCCAGTAGAGATTAGTCCTTGATTACCTTTTACATAAGTGGTATTGAAAGAAAAACAAAAATGCTATAATAGTATTAGCTTTGTTCGGGAAGGAGTTGTGCAGTGGAATTTGAAGAAATTTATGAGAGATTAATTTTCATATGAGAATTTAAATAGGGGACCAAATTGAGTGCCATAATATGCCAAAATATAAAAGCACGTGATGTGTATGTTTTGTAGGAAAAACATATCCAGAAGTTACTTTTTCGAAAGTTGCCTTATGCGGTATCAGAAACGCTTGGAAATAAAAAGCTTATTAATCATTATGAATGTGATGACTGTAACTTGGCTTTTGGTAGTGTTATAGAAGATTCCTTCGGCAAATATATTACTCTGTTTAAACAAATATCACAAATATATGGAAAGAAACCAACATTGACTATTAAGGACTTTTCCAGAAGATAAATTACTCCTTATAAATCTTTTTAGGATAGAAAGTCATCAAGACTCTCAATATTGGATGCAGATGGAACAATTCGGAATTATATTATTGAAAAATCAGGGCACAGGAATATTAAAAGAAATAGATGGAGGTTACCTATTAACTATCCCTAGACAAAAAAATATAATCCTTGTATGTATATGCTGCATTGTTAAAAATGGGATATAGCTTTACTTCCATTGAACGAAATGCAAGATTGGATTTATGATACATTGTATTTGGGAGAGAATGTAAGGAATTATAAGAGTCAAGTTACTAATAAATATTTTTCTTATGTTTGCCGAATAAAGGAATTTTAGCTTTTTATAAAGGGATAAATCCATTATGTGGATTAAGTGCATATTTGTATAGAAAATGTAATGCAAAAAGAACCATATTTTAAGTATTTGCTTTCGCTTGGATTTTTCAATTTTTCAATCACTATTCCTATTGCATTTCACAATGAAAATGGAACATTTGACATGTTATTTTCTCAATATCAAAATGCTACCTCTTATAGATGTGATTGATTTTTACTAGGGAAGAAACAGATTTAAGTTGCAAGTTTTCTGCAACACAAATTAAAATACCAAAAATCAATATAATGAATTAGAAAAGCAACTTAGAAAGCAAAAATTGTTAAGGATAAGGGGCTGTCGCACTAAGAACTAGTGCACAGCTCCTTTTTCTAAAAACAGCAGCCAGACTCCTAAAAGTCTGGCTTTTTGGTGTATAATTGTTATGCAAAAACCAAATTAACACATAAAAATTATACCTTGAATGGCGGAATATATCAACTAAAAACTTCGCTAAATATTGAAACAATTATTCCTGAAAATGATTCTGTGCGGTTACTCAGTCAGTTTGTGGAGGGAATGGATCTGACTGATCTATATTCAACTTATGAAAGAATAAATTCACTATCGCCAAGAACACTTCTGAAAATTGTTTTTATACTCATATATGAATGGTGATTATTCATCAAGGTCTATCGAACAAAACTGCAAAAAGAGATATTAACTTTATGTATCTTCTTGAAGGATGTACTCCACCTCGATCATGCAACGATTGCAAGATTTAGGAAAATCCATTTTGCGCTATGCTCCAAAACGTATTCTTGCAGAGGTTTCAAATACTCTGTATGATTTGGGAGAAATATCAGGAGAAACCATATTTATTGATGGTACTAAAATTGAGGCTAATGCTAATAAATATACTTTCGTATGGAAAAAGTCAGTAACAAAAAAATCAGGCAAAAGCTTCTATTAAACTTGCCATTTTTGTTGATGAGTGTGAAAAGCTTTACGGCATTGAAATAGTACGATGGTGACACAGTTAAAATAAAACATATTAAAAAACTGCGCAAAAAACTGTATGCTATTAAGGAAACATCAGATATCAGATTTGTGCATGGCATTGGCAGAAGAAAATCTCTTTTACAGAAAAGCATAGAAACACTGGAAGGGTACCTGTCTAAACTTAAAGAGTATAATCATAAGCTGCATTTATGCGGAAAAAGAAACAGCTATTCAAAGACAGATAATGACGCAACCTTTATGCGCCTGAAAGAAGATGCAATGGGAAATGGTCAGCTCAAGCCTGCATTTAACCTGCAGTATGGTGTTGATTCCGAATACATTACCTGGCTTACCATAGGTCCACAGCCAACTGATACGACAACACTGATTCCATTTCTAAAAAGATGCCGAGCAGCACCTTAAGTTTAAATATAAAAAGATATCTGCTGATGCCGGATATGAAAGTGAGGAGAACTATCTGTATATAGAAACCAACAGCCAAACCGCCTTTATAAAGCCTGCTAATTATGAGGTTTCAAAAACCAGAAAATACAGGAATGACATTGGAAAGATAGAAAATATGGAGTACGATGAGGTATCAGATTTATATATTTGTAAAAACAACAAAAAAACTAAGAGCAGACCATATAATACATAGTAAGTCAAAAACAGGATATGTAAGTGAGAAAACAATCTATAAATGTGAATGCTGTAAAGGATGTCTTTATAAAAGTGAATGCATAAAAAGGTAATAACTGCAAGACTCCTATTGAAGACAGAACAAAGATACTACAGATTGCAAAAACATTTATAAAACAGAGAAAAGCAGATTTAGAACGAATCCTATCAGAGGAAGGTGCACTTTTAAGGATGAACAGAAGTATTCAGGCTGAGGGTTCATTTGGAGATTTGAAACAGGATATGCATTTCAGGAGATATCTAAGCAAAGGTACACCAAATGTTTTTGGCAGAAAGCATTCTTTTGGCCATAGCCAGGAATATTAATAAACTGCATAACAAAAATTCAAAAAGGTAAAACAGGTACACATTTATTTAATCTAAAAAGTGCATAAATTTAGAAAAATCAATATTGCCTTGCAGAAGTCGTTCAAGGCTTTTTTTAGTATACACTTTTTTAGGGCACTTGGTAATAAATATCAATTTATATACTTGAAAACTCGATAAAAAGGGACTGCGCATTAACTTTTTAAAAATTTGTTAATGCGACAGCCCCATAGTAATTATGTACTGCTTTTAGATAACTGCTACCTTAGGAGAAAGTAGCAGGTCAAATGAAATTAGTATTAAATAGAAAAATATCGGTTACCTAGAGCATTGCAAAACTACTAGGTACAAACAAGAACGAAGATGTCTTTGATAAAGACAATTGGTTATATCAGCTAGTGAAATTAACATAATTAGAAAGCTGACAATACCAAATACACCAAATAAAATTATACAGACTCTTCCAATCGTTCCCCTCTGACTGTGAAAGTTTACAGTTCACTATATTTAATGTAACCATTGTCTATACTCAATGATTGATAATATGAGTAAAATGGATTATATTCTGGTTTTTAATATTGGCTAACTCTCTACTAAAAATGAATTTGTCAAAAATTCTGTCTTGAACATTTTAATATATATCATAGGTATATGTGCGATACAATTGTTTAATAACTCCCTCAAACAACAATATATTATAATGATTTTTGTCTCCAGTCTAGAGAAGAATATAAGATTATTAGATGTATATCGGGTAAGTAAAACTTATCATTTTCAAATACCTTTCGCTTAGCGTAATATCCGCAATATTAAATTATTTTAAAAGTTCACTAGTAGAAAAACTTTCACAGATTTATTTATTATTTTTCTATTTCATTATTAACTTTATTAATTAGTTCTTCTCTCCCACTATCAAAACTCTTTGTTCCATGGCACTCATAGCAGGAATAAAAATTTTTTTATTTTTGTTGTTGATCAGAAGGCATTTTAGCACCGCAGTTGCTACAACTTACTTCTGCAATATTTGATGACCAATAATATCCTTGAATCTGATTTATAGCCAATACAACAATAGTAACCTGCTCAGCCCCACATTTCTTTTAATACTGATATACATTCTCTTATCGTCGCTCCAGTTGTCACAATATCATCAATTAATATAATATGTTTTCCTGTCAAATCACCTTTATACTGAAATACGCCTTCTATATTTGTTTGACGCTCAGTTGTGGATAAACTTTTTCTGTGTTGGATAATCATATAAACACATTAAATTTTTGCTCAAATTCTTAATGGAGCATTTATCAGAAAATATGTTCGAGGATTGATTCAAAATCGGTCGATCTTTTCCCGGGCGAGTAGGAACTGAAACAACGCCATCAATGTCTCTCGAACAATTGTATTTTCTCAACTGCACATGGCATATAATATCGCAAATTCTTTCCATTATATTTTCCATATGCTTTTCTCCTCTTCATTCTTATTCAGGTATAGAGTAGACGAATAAGGGTGCAATTGACTCGATATAATGCGAATATCCGAAGTATCGACCTAGCTATACATCGGATATTCTTCTTCGTCAACTTCAAATATTAATGGAATAATCATTCCGCTAGTTTCCATATTAGGATATATTAAAAATCCTCCAAGGAATCCATTGATTCCTTGCAGGTAACAAATGCTTAAAGTAGAGAAATTGGGGCAAATTAAGTCTGGAGCCTTTCCAGCATCGTCATATGTTATCTTATCTGTAATCCAAATCGTTCCACCTAAAAAGCTCATAGCATTATCTAGAAATGATCTGTTTTTGTACATATGCAATTTCTGTTGCTTTCAAATTCATAATATTTTAATGCTTTTTCATGACTGATAGGGCTAGGTGCAAACACTTCACAAAAGCAGCTATTTGATATACTGTGTCCTCACCAAATATCTTTTTGAGTTTTTCTGCATATGTACTATTTGTAACTAAGAATAGGCATTTATATTTTTCATATATTTCTTTCCAACTCTCAAAAAGCATATCTTCTATGAAAAAGTCTCAATATCAATAACAAGTCCTTTTTAATTTACTTATACATCTATACATATCATATTCTCCTCTATATTAACAGGTTCATTCCATTCTAAATACATCTCTTTTTGTGTATTAATTAAACCAGATAAATATGATTCAAAAGTTTGTTGGGTATTTTCATTTTGTTTGTTTTTGGCTTAAAAATGTTATTTTTCAGCTAACAGTCTAATTACATCTATCGGAGTCTTTATAACACTAGCTCCGCGCTTTACATATCTTTCAGGCCAGGTAATTTTTTGAGTTTTAATGCTCCTCTAAAATCATAATCTGTCTTCCCTGCTTTAATGCAAAGTCAGCTTGTTTTAATGCACCAGAGGTTTCTCCCGCCTCCATAATAATCGTTGCAAGAGAAAGTCCGCTCATTACACCATTTCTCGTTGGAAAAACCATCTTTGTGTTTTTGATGCAGGGAGAATTGCGAAACTACAAGTCCTTTTCTTTTCTATTTCTAGTTGCACTTCTTTTATTTTTCCATTGGATAATATTGATTTAAATTAGTACCTATTACCGTAATAGTATTATAGCCGCTTTGTAACGCGGCCATATGTGCTGAAACATCAATTCCCTTTGCCAAACCTGAGATAACTGTAATTCCATTTTCCCCAAGTACTTCCAGCTAAACGCTTTTGTATTTGCTCTGGCGGCAGGTGAAGCTTGCCGTGAACCCTACAAGTGCAACTGTACGCTTTTTCAAATAGTAATGATTTTTACCTCTAATATATAAAAATCGTGGTGCTTGCTCCGTCTCTGATAGTAATAGTAATCCTCACTCCCTATCTTAATTATTTCATCAGTTTCTTTTAAACCAGAAAATGCTCCTTTTTGCCTTTTCATATGCGTTCATCAAAATACCCTCTGAAATTTTGAAGAATTCACAATATTTCTCGCAAATTTCTGGTTTATCAATAGAAGTATCTACACTTACACTTTGCTCAATTCATCAAACATTGGAGCAAGCTCTAAGTTCTAGTCATATCTAAGGCATTCATTAATGTTGAATAATTCAAAAGCCTCTTGCTTTGTTTTTTGTATCAATGACAAACATTCTTTTTACCTCCATTACAAATTCCATCAAAAATTGCCAGCTCTTCCTTTCGTCTATTTAATTCATCAATATGAAAAATAGTACCCTGAAGCATTCTTCTTTAATGGTCGTATTTTTCTTCTTGTATTAACTTATTTAAACGTTGTACAGTTATTCCTAAATATCTCGCCGCTTCTTTTTGTAAAAAGAAGTTCATCAGCTTGTATGTTTACTCCCATAACATCATTCTCCTTTGTAAAAAGGATAGCTTATGTATTGCAAATTGTCAACCCTTATGTTCCCAACATAATATAATACTTAAGACTTTTTTAATGTTAGCTAATCATCATTTTTGTTTGTGAATTCATACTCTTAATCTCTTTTCGACATAAACAACTGTAATTCATATGTATTTTAAACTCATTAATCATATTTATTGATAAGATTATTAGCTACTATATCTTCGACACAATATTTTTGTGCAAAAGACCTAAATAAAGTTTCAATGAAACCATAATATGCAACATTTTGTTATAAGATATAAAAAGCATTCTTACAATATCATCAAACCATAATATATAATTCTTAATTATCAGTATTTAATACCCTTGTATACAGTATTGTTGATAATAATATCTTATATCATTTTTACTATCATAAAATGATACGCATATGTATTTAATTGCACAATATTCCCATTATTCTTTCATTGCCTTTACTAGGCTTGTAAGCAATACTGTCATCTCAGGATTGCCCAGTACCTTCATCAGAAGCTTGGCATTCACTCCTTCCAGGTACTACAATCGTATTAGCTTTTCCTTCCAGCCTCTTTCATCTGTGGGTTTAGCTGTTCCTCGTTATAAAAGGCATTTTCCATCATCTCCGCATTCTTTTCTTCTGTCCTCATCTATGATATGTCCGTAAACCTCTGTTACCATATCAGCCTGTGCGTGTCCCGAATCTCCTTGAACTGATTTTATGTCTCCTCCGCTTAGTTTAAGCTTGTATGTAACACTGGTATGGCGTAAGCTGTGGAAGACAACATCAGGAAGCCCAAGCTCATCTATTATATCCTGCATTTTTGTCTCAAGGTAGCTGTCGCCAATTGGAAGACCGAATGTAGTTGCCATTACAAGTTTGTAGTCCTGATACTCACTTCCCAGGGCATCCTTAATCTCATCCTGTTCTGATTTCAGTTCGGCAAGATAGCCGGCTACAGTCCTTGGAATAAATACTTTGCGTACGCTGCTTTCAGTCTTTGGTGTCTTTAGTACCCTTACAGTCTTGTTGTTCTTCTTTTTGTTGAAGGAAAGGTAAGAATAATTTCCCTTAGAGTTTAACGCCTCAACTGCATCCCTTGACACTCTTTTCAACCTGTTTGCTTATTATAACATAAGCCCTGTTGTCTGCTATGGCTTCTTCTGAAATATCCATCTCATCCCAGGTAAGCCCTAACAGTTCCCCTATACGAAGAGTAGCGGTGAAAGCAAGGTGAAATGCTATCTTAAGCATTTTGTTGTCACAGGCATCAAGTGCCTTCATAAGCATATCTGCTGTCCAGATTTCACGCTCTTTTCTTTTAGCTTTTTGGGACAGTTGCAAGGGCTGCCGGATTTTCTCCATCAGCTCCCCATTTTACTGCCTGCCTGAATGCGCTCCTTTAAAAATCTTTGTGTATCTCATTTTACCGTGGCTTCTGTAACTGCTCCTGAACTGTCAATGTTCCTGAGTACTCTTTACGGCTGATGATAGTCTAAAAGGCTCTTATAATATTTCTCCATAAAATGGGTATTAATTCCTGCCAGTTTTGTTTTTCCAATTGTAGGTATGATGTAATTATTTATTAGTGACAGGTTGCCTGCATAAGTAGAAACTCCCCACTTATCGACCTATAGATTCTTACATACTCGTCAATAAGTTTCCCTCAATGGTAGTGCACTTTGGGCTTTCAAACCCGCCTTTACTGCCATCTTATACTCAATTTTCTTTCTTGCGCCTTTCATATCTTCTGCGTCGCAAATGTTTCTGAAGTTCGATCGCTCCTTTCCTTTATCATCCTTAATTTCCAGTATTACAGAAAATTTCTTACCCCCGTTTTTCTTATAAATGCTTATATCATATCCTCACTTTCCGGCTTTCATTATACCAATCCAGAAAATCTGTCCGTTTAATCCTGAGGACCTTTCCACACCCATACAGGGAAATACCCTCAGCCTGTATCCATTTTGTAATTGTGAATGCTGTAACTCCTGCAAGCTCAGCCGCTTCATTCCTTGAAATATATTCTCTTGGTTTCTGCAATCCAAATCATCTGATGAAGTATTTTCATCATTGTCAGCTACCCTGTATTCATTCTGGGCATTAAGAAATAACCGGAAACTCTTTCTTGATATCCACCTCTTATTATCAAAATACCTCTACTCAAACAATGTCTTATATTTTACCTGTTCTTATCAGTTTAAGCATTGTTTCTTCCCTGAATGTTTAACAGTCTTGCTGTTTCTTCTCAAACCCTGATATAGCCTTTTTCCATATCGCTAATGGTCAGTATCCTGTCTGATGTACACAGTCTGATCAGAAAGCCAATTTTCAAATTCTTCTTTTGGAATGCGCTTCACAAAGTCAACCTTATGGTCTTTCTGTCCTCTCCATATTTCATGCCAGGATGCACTATTTATGCCCAAGGTTTGCAGCATCCTGAAAGGAACATGAGCCCTTAACCAGCTCTGCTGCCAGGCTCTTTCTCCGTTTACCTTTTTATGCTTCACCTGGTTTGCATACCATTTTTCCAAAAACTTTCAATGTCAACACTCATCATGCCTCCCGTGATTTCTGTCTTGAAAAATTCTCTGTGTACCAGCCAGTACCCCTCGGTCTTTTTAGCCCTAACAGTTTCCTCATTTCAGGAACGGACATGGTTTTCTGCAAGGCAGGTTCTTTGCTTAAACAGCAGATTCTTTATTTCTGCCTTTAATTCTGCTTTTTATTTCTGTCCTTGTTTCATTATATTCCTTCATCCTGTTTTCCTCCTTCTCCCACAATATAACATCACCCATCCCAAAAAGCTTTAGAAGGTAAATTTAATTTGATTTCATATTCTGATCGAGCCATTCATCAAAGCTCTTTTTAGAAATTCGATAACTGGTTCCAATCTGAGCCATCTAAACTCATTTTTCTTTAACAGGTCATATACTGTAGGTCTGCTTACACCTAGTATTTCCTGTAACTCCTTTACTGTATAACAGCGTTTTTCATTAATATTTTCCATTATGCAATATCCTCCAGTTTCCCATCCATAAATTTGATTACCTGTTCTTTTAGCCTTCTTCTAATCTTGTGTACTTTCTGCTGTGCTGATTCATAAAGTAATGACTTTTGCTTCGGCAATATCCATCAATGTCTTTTTGTCCACAGAGATATTTCTCGAAAATCTCTTTATCTTTTCCAAGACAGCACAGTTGGTTTTGAAAAATGCTCATAGTCTCTTCTCATATCTTTAAGAAGTTTTGCACTCTCATATATTTATCAACTTCTTCAACACCTTCCATTATTCCTCCGGAAAAAGTCACATTGGATAATAGCATAGCGCTAAAACATCATTTACCTTTTTGCCGTTGGGTCACTGTGTATTCCACTATTTTTGTACCCTTATGCCAGTTCTCCCATACTTTGTCGTTTATAACTATCCTTTTCACTTTCAATCCTGTAAAGAGACCATTTATATATCCGTCTACAACACCCATAAAAATCAGTATAATGTTTTTATTGTATATTAACCCGTTTTGAGGATGTTGCATTCATATATAACTGAATAATATCATTCCCTCGCCATTATTAGCTTCCTCCTGATTATGTTAAAATCACTTTGGTTTTCTCTTATTCACAGGAATTATTTTAGATTAACCAAGAGGAAAAATCGTTCCCCAGTTACCGAACAGTACGGTGGGAGCGCACTTTAAAAATGTGGATTTATTCCATTTCTACCAGTATCATTACCTGTTTTATTGCAGCCTTTCTTAATTCCTTGCTTTTTTTATCTGGTTTAATGCCATAGCCATCTGCATTACTTCATCATCAATGTCATCATCTTCCTCAGAAAGAAGGTGTGGGAGTGGCGTACCAAGAACTTTTTGCTATTTCCCTCAGAATGCTTATTTTAATGTCAATCTTATTATTTTCATAATCTGAGATTGTTGATTTCTTTGAAAAGCAGTTTTTCTGCCAGTTCTTCCTGTGTCATTCCTCTTTTAAGCCTGTATTCTCTGATTTTCTGTCCTAATGTCTTTTTCATATTTCTCCATTTCCGTCTCACGGAAACAGACGCATTAAACCGACAAAACGATTGCCAATAAAACAGGTGGTTTCTACGCCACCCGCGTTATTCCCGTTTTGTCGGCTCTTTATAGTTCTATGCTAAATCCAGCTCGTTACAAACTCCCGATATCAGCTCCGCCCTGATGGTTCCTGCCAAATCCGACGGTTATGCTGGTATCTCATCTATTCAGTTTTTAATAATTATTTTTAACCCCGGAGTATTGAGGTTAAATCTCATGATTTTTACTTTAGAGATGCTGACTTTCACTTCCTTTCTTATCTTTCCTTCCATAACTTCTTCTATTTTCAAGAACCATAATTCTATCATTCTCTCACTATGCAACTATATCCCTGCCGCATTTCACACAGGTAATCTCTACACTGCATTGTCCATAACATTTCATTAAAAGCCTTCCGCATACCGGACAGCTTACATATCGTTTGTCTTTTTCTTTCTATCATCAATATCATCCTCCTTGCAAATTTATTTCATTCAACAGATAAGTGAAATAAAAACCATTGATGATTGTATTAAAAGGACAAATGAGTTCCGATGTACCGAAGTCCGCACCATCCATCCTGCTACCTTCTTGCTGAACTTTTCAGTAAATATTCCTATTACCTCTCCTCCATAAACGCACAGGTTATTATCTTCATAATACAGATGGCTATCCCTGCCCCTCACAATACAGGTATAGCGAAGTCCCACTAACCTCCTGCCTTAGCTTGCCGCCCTCCGTATGTCCGGTCACTTTCTGAATCTCATAAATCTTGCCGTCTTTCCAGACAAAGCTCTTTGGAATAAGCCTGCCATCATTTGTAAATTCAGCCGTTACATTCACATCAAACTTTACTGCTTTGCATTTAATTTTATCCTCCCGTCTGTCAGAAATATTCAATAGGATGTACAGTATGATCCTCTTTTGCATTGCAGGCTGATAATATGCTATCCCTGTCACATAAACCCCTTGAATGCTGTAAAACCGAACCTTTTCCTTATGGTGTCAACTGTAATATCCATCTTCATCTGCTTCTCCCTTAGCTTAAAATACATAAAAACAGTTACAGTCGCTGTGAAGTACATTCCTATTCATCTCCCGCCTCTTTTTGTAGGTTCTTTTTGCCTGTTTGTAAGTTTGTAAGTTAAGTATACTGTCATCACATAGAACTAATATAACTCTATTTTTAGATGATATTCAAGTGAAATGTATTTTCATCTTATTCAGTTATATTGATATTATTCTTGAAAATCTGATTTGCTTATGTTATAGTTGAGTTAGTATCACTAGTTAGTACTCAGTACATAGAAGAATTTATACCAAGCAATATATTAGAAAGGCGACTTGCTATGAAGAATTTAGGAAAGACCATTGCCTTACACAGAAAAGCATATAAGCTGACACAGAGCCAGCTAGCAGAAAAGCTTACCGAATATGACATATATGTAAAGCCAAACAGTGTGAGCTCCTGGGAATCAGGGATTTCACTGCCAAGCTCAAAGCAGCTTCTTGCCATATGTGAGATTTTGAATATCTATGATATATATACAGAATTTATAGGAACCAATCCTGACAATCCTTTCCGCAATCTGAATAAAGAAGGTGTAGATAAAGTGTTAGAATATACCCGACTGCTTGAAAAAGCGGCGATTACAAGATGACAGAGATTATCCCTCTCCATGTGATAGAGAGAGAGGAAGGTATACTATGCAGCTGTATCCGCCGGCAATGGCTCATTCTTAGACGGAGAAGACTGTAAGAATGTACTCATCTGCAGATATTCCTGAGAAAGCTGACTTTGGTGTGTATATCAGCGGAGACAGCTATGGAACCTGTTTACTCATGACAGAGAGCTTATATGGATTGAGCAGACTGAACAGCTTGAAGATGGTGAAACAGGGTATCTTTTACCTTGATGGAAATGCTATGTGAAGAAATTTCAGAATAATAGAAAAGGTGCTTATCTTGTTTCGCTTAATAAGGCATATGAACCTATGCCTATTACTGAAAAGCAACTCATTTAAGATTTTTGAGCGTGTTTTATCCTAATAAAGCAATAGAAGAATTGGAAGATAGGAGAGTACGGCTATGGGTGAAGGTACAGTTGTATGCAGATTGAAAAGAAAAAACGGACGAAGCCTCAGCTTCACCCAGCGTCAGGTCGCTGAGGGAACCGAGATGAATGTCCGTACTGTTATAAATATTGAGAAAGGGAAAACCATCCCTAATCTGCTGTATGCCATAGAGACTTGCTAAGTTTCTGGATATGGGAGTGGAAGAGGTGTTTGAATATAGGAACCGTTAGACTATTGGCTCATATCTACTATTCATTATAGAGCATCTGAAACTTTTTACAGCTTTTTCTTCACTGCGTCTCATCATATCGCCAATAGTTATTCTTATCTATATTAATTGAGTTAGTATTTTTATCAACCGGATAAAGTATCAGACTTTCAAAATCTCTTTTTAATATGCATGATACCTATAGAATCATTTTTAGCTACTGCTCCTTTTTGAGGTATCCTCTCATACCCGTTCGAATAACCGGTACCTCAACAATATTCTTTTTATCTAAAATAATTTCAATTTTTACATCCCTTAATTGATTATGCAATTTCTCAATTTTAATATCACCAACAAAGCGTCATTTTTGAACTTAGCAAGCTATAAGTAATTTCTCCCTCTATTACCAATTTCACTTTGTTCATGATGACACCATTAATAAAATGCTTTATAGGCTTTTTAAGTTTACATCTCTTTTGAGGGACACAGCAGGATTCCCCAACAACTATCAGACCAATTAACAATCCTATGATTTTTACTTCGCATAAATAACTCCCGCTTTCTAATAAAGCATATGACAACAAATCTCGGCGTAAGGATATCCATTTTATTTGATTGATATTTTTGAAGAACTATAAGCTACATATGAATCTATACATCTAACAGCTTCAAATCCGTTAGAATGTTGATTTTGCAATTGCTTTTGCATTATCATAATCTCCTCTTATATCATACGGTTCAAAATCTAAACTTTTTATTCACCGCTTTTCCCCTTTATATTTAGTGCAAGCGTTACTGTTTGATAAGCGTTCATTCGATTAGCAGATAATGAATATACCCAATTTTCTGAAGAATTATTCCAAACAAAAACAAATTTTTGCACAACAACAGTGTTTAGAGTGACTACAGTGGCATTCCCAGTTGAAGAAATTTCACTTGCTTTTTTCCCTGACGACTTTCAGAGCGTGTTGTCTCATATGCTTTTGGAGCTGATTTTGTAGAATAAACATGTTTCTCCAGCTCGCATGACTGTCTTTAATGACATCCGTTACAGACATATAATGGTTTTCCCCAACCGGCTACAGATAAGTGTCTCAAACTGCCTGCAGTACTCATAGCAATTAACATGAGGACAACGCTTGTAGCTATTTGAATACTGTTGCCTACACTTTGAGCATGCTGTGCCGTGTTCATTACAGGTGCTTCACTTGCTGCATGGGTTGAAAGAAACCCTGTGTACAGTCTGACTTCTTTTATAGATGGTGGAAGGATCTTTCCCAAGTTTCCTGCCAATCTCAGTAAATGAGCTCGCTCCCTTAGGCGAACTTCTATAGTGGCTCTTTCATCAAGAACCAGATGTGCATTCTTAGCCATGAGTATTCTCCTTGGATAACACCATCTGGGCTCTATTACTGAGCCACTACTATAACAATGTATCATAAGGTTTGCAATACTAACTTCTGTTATATATTTTGCAAAACTAAGTTCCGGTTTGGTAGTGAATGGACTGGAATTATTTGTAATTCGATTAGTTGATATGGATCTGCATTGAAATCAGAAGTGAATAAAACACTTATAAAAATAGAAAGGTGATTCACTATGAAAGATTTAGAAAAACCATTACAAAGCACAGACAAGAGCACAGGCTGAAACAGAGCCAGCTTGCCGAAAAAGCTTACATGGTACGATATCTTGTAAAGCCCAATACCGTAAGTGCCTGGGGTCCGGGATTTTTACTGCCAAGCTCAAGGCAACTTCTTGCCATATGTTAGATTTTTAAATATCTATAGATATATATACTGAGTTTATAGGAACCAATCCTGACATTCCTTTCCGCAATCTGAATAAAGAAGGCGTAGATAAGGTGTTAGAATACACCCGACTGCTTTGAAAAAGCGATGATTACAGGATGTCAGAGATTATCCCTCTTCATGTGATAAGGGAAGAAATGTATACCATACCGTCGTATCTGCCGGTAACGGCTCTTTCTTAGACGGAGAAGACTATGAAATATACTCATCTGCCGATATTCTTGAGAAAGCCTGGCTTTGGAGTGCGTGTAAGCGGAGACAGCATGGAACCCGTTTATCATGACAGAGAGGCTTATATGGATTAGACTGACCAAACAGCTTGAAGATGGTGAAATATGCATCTTTTTTTCTTGATGGAAATGCTTATGTGAAGAAATTTCAGAATAATACAAAAGGGGCTTATCTTGTTTCACTTAATAATGCATATGAACCTATACCTATTACTTAAAGCAGCTCATCCAAGATTTTGGACGTGTTTTATCCTGATAAAGCAGGAATAGAGTGTTAGATAGGAGAGAGTAGCGGATATGGGCGAAGAAACAGTTATATGCAGGTTAAAATAAAAGCCGGACAAGCTTCCAGCTTCACCCAGTGCCAGGTCGCCGAAGAAACTGAGATGAATGTCCGTACTGTTATAAATATCGAAAAATGGAAAACCATTCTCTATCTGCTTTATGCTATGAAACTTGCTAATTTGGGGTTGAGGATGGAAGAGGTGTTTGAATACAGAATAAAACTTGAAGCTAGAATTTGAAAGAAAAATTAAATATGGGAACTATAAACATATAGATAAAAATATAGGTATACCAAAAGGGTCGGTATATAACAAAAATATGATGTTGATTTGGATATAAAAGAAACTATAACTGAAAATCCGTATTTATACGAATAATAAACTTTATATTTCTAATTAAAGCATATACAACTTTTGTAGAAAATTCTCTAAAAGCTCAGAACCATGTATATCAGTGATTGAAGAACAACTGCTAAACAGGGATGTTGTATCTACAGATACAGCTTTATATAGTGGTAATGCAGAAGAGAGGCAGTAATGCTTTGAAAGAAATCTGGGCACTAAAGCTGTTTGCAGGTACATTAATCTCATGACTATGAAAGTGCTTTATATCATTTTGAAACCGAACCTAGCGAGTGTAATGTATGCCCAATAAGGTATTTGAGAACAGAATACAGAGGAAACTGGTAATACATACATGGTCAACATAAATGATAAAAGCTATTAACCGATATACATGAGGAAAGAATAAAGTTAAAGCTACTAGGAATGGATAGCTTTTCTAAGTATTGATATTGTCAATAATAGTTGGCAGATATCCTCAAAAGGTATCAAAGACTATGCAGCCTTATTCAGAGAATCGTAGTATTGTTGTCGCTTGACTGCGAGTGGATAACCTCCATTAGAGAACATATCCTGCGATTATTCCAATAGCTGATGAAATATCTCCAGATAAGCATTTTGACTTCATTGACGGTCATTTTTCTCTGTATCATATCTGTTATAGATAAGCCAAGACTTCATCTCGACCCACATTGCTTCACAGCACGCATTGTCATGTCAACGACCACCATCACTGTTCATGCTTTGCTTGATTCTATATTTGCTGATGGCTTTTCGATAGGCCTCACTGGTATACTGTGTACCCCTATCACTGTTAATAACTGCACCTTTCAATTCCGGATAAGCAAGCATTACATTATCCAATGTCTAAATACAGAGAGATAGCTTTCATTTTGGTATCCATTGCCAATCAGAATACAGTTAGGTCATAGTCGTCAAATATGGATGAAGTATAGAGTTTGCAATCCAGACTCTTTACCTCGGTAACATCAGTTACAGCCTTGATCAAAGGTTTGTCGGACTTGAAATCACACCTTAAAAGATTATTGGATTTATACACTTCCTTATCCACCTTGTTATGCCATTTGGTTTCCTGTGTGGATGATGGCTAAGTCCAATCTGCTCCATAACTCTGTAAACTGTACCTTCACTTGGGATATGCACTCCGGCAGCCTTCTTCAGTTTTAATACCTGATACATGCGTATGCAACCATAGGTATCGTTGTATTCATACTCAGAGTTGATTGCAAGCATCTCCTCTGCGAGAGCTTCATACTTCCAAGGCTTGTTTTTATTTATGAGATACTTTCTGAGACCTCACGGATTATGTCTAGCATCTTGCAGAAAAAGAAACTTCTCCTTTAATCCGACCGTCATCCGTTTTTATAGCAATGAACTTAATTCTAAGGTTTTTGCTGACTTTAGACAGCTCACTACGAAAAAGCGCTTTGCTTTTTCCAGGAATTCATTCTCTTTCTTAAGGCACCTGACTTCCTTATACTGATCCTTTACCTGCTTGCGTAGCTGTATTAGTTCCTCATTTAGAGTCATCGCACTTTGGGGAGTATGTGTCCTCTGCCGACATCCAAGTGGCCATCACGTACGCTTTCATCCAGCCATACATTGTATCCTTAGGAATACCAAGCTCCTTTGTGACATTCGCACTTCCCATTTCTTGACCAAGCTTCACAGCCTGAACCTTATATTCATGGTCGTATTGGCGTTGCCTGTGCCATTTGTAGTACCTCCTTATCCTTCTTGATTATATTATGAAATCTTTGAGGATAAGGTGTCAACTTTATTTATACAACATCATATGGTATTCTGACAGTTTGTTTGGCAAGCCTCCAAAAACAATAAAAATCGGTACACCCGGCGTTCCCAGTTACGAAAATAGGGTTGTTTTTAGATGATGGCAACATCCACTACTACAAAGCCAGAGAAAGTGCAAGGATACATATTAGCCTGGTTGATTATCTTTTTCAGTACTTCATTGATAAAGAGCATCTCAATAAATATGAAATACTGCCTCTCAAATTCTTTGAGTATTATTTATTACAATTTAAGGACTTTTGAATCAAGTCTTTTTGATTACTTCTTTGCTATCTTTTTCCAAATCTGCTAAGCTAGACATTGGAAGGCAAGAATTCTTTTAATATGTTTATTAAGAAGTTTAGTTAAAGTATCACCATAACCACATTCTCTATATATTTGCCATCCTCAAAATTTGTGATGACATTCATTGTTCTTGTCCATCTAACCGGTGAAGACACTTGTAGTGCTAATATTATTTTCTGGATTACTTTCTATCTCTCCATCGACATTCATCACAATAGGAAGCCTTCCCTTTGTAATATTAACAGTCTCTAATTTCTCTTCCAGTAATTCAGATAAGCTTCATTCATAATCGGAGAATGAAAAGCTCCAGAAACGCTTAGTCTTGCATATACAATGTCCTCTATTTCTAATTTCTTCCTCTATAGTTTCCAACTCTTCAATTTTCCCGCTGATTACAAATTGATTCTTTGCATTATAGTTTGAAATTGTGACATTCGTATCTTCCAGAAAACCGAGTAGCTTTTTCATCTGTTATTCTCACAGCTGTCATTCCGCTTGGTGTCGATACTTGATCCATTATCCTAGACCTGTATTCAATTAAGTCTACTACATCTTCAAGGCTAATGTAGCCTGATGTGCATATAGAGCAGAATACTCTCCCAAGGAAAAACCGGCACATATGGATGGAGTGATTCCCCTATACTTTAACTCCTCATATCCTAAAATCCCAGCTAAGAGTAACGCTGGTTGGGAATAGATTGTTCTGTTCAGTCTTTCTTGTGGACCATTTAATAGAGTATCAATAAATTTATTGGAAAATTTATCCTCGAAAAATCTCAAATAGTTCCTTGCCTTTTTATGCTATTCAGATAATAATCCTCAAGCATGCTGACTTTTTGAACCCCTTGTCCTGAAAATAAATATATATAATTCATAGTTTTTCTCTCTCCTTTTACTAGAGTGCAAAAAGCTTTATTCCAAAAGAAAAGGCTTTTTTCCATTTTCTACTTGAGCTTTTAAATTCAGCCTCCATCAAAAGTCCATTTGCCATATATTTCTTTGATATCATCAGATTTATAATAGTCTTTCAAATTTTTTCTGTTTTCTTTTCTGAAATTTCTTCAATATCACCCTACGCTCTTGTATTTTATCTGTGACAAGAGCACAGGAATAACTCCCACTGTGGCTTATGGAAATCGCAATCCCATCAAAGTCCTTTTAAAATTGGGGCTCGTCTTTTATCACTTCAAGACTTTCGATTTTATTTTTCAAAGATTCTCTCATAGACATAGCTAAAGCAAGTCTGCTTGCCATATACTGCTTAAAATAAGGAGTCTTTCTATCTATTCCCTTTGGAGAATTAATTTTATAACTTTGAAGAATTTCTTCATTTAAATTATCGAAATGAGTTATAGTAATATACAGCCCATACCTATCAATTATTTTCATTCTTGCTAGTAACCACCAATTTTCCCTTTGCAATAAGTTCATTTTTCGCACTAATTTTTCCCATCAATTTCTAAGTGAAATTATCAAAAGGATATTCCAAAGAAACACTACTCATCAATTGATCACCAGGAGTCGCCACCTTCATAAATTGAAAATTCTTTACTTGCCCAATATAACCCACACTTGATGGGTGCCGCCTTCCTTGTCTCCTTGGGATACAATGGCCCCCATTTGAGCTATCATCTCGATCATAAGTACACCAGGTACTATTGGTTCCCTAGGAAAAATGTCCTTGAAAGTAAGGCTCATTCAAACTTACATTTTTTATTCCTCTGCCCTAGGCTCTAAATCTATGACTCTATCTATTAGAAGAAAAGGGTATCTATGAGGTAACTTTTTAAAAATATCTCTACTTTTCAACTTTTTCCCCCTTATAATCGTAGTAGTAAATTGACCACAAGCACTTATACCATTAACTAATCACAGTCTTTTCTACTTTATTTACCTTTAAGCTTTCACAAGCTATGACAAGATTTTGAAGTGATGCAACCAAGAAGCCAGTTTTACTAAGCTTGTTGAACGATGATTTTTCTGCCATAGGTAAAAACTTTTGTCTATAGCCCCATTTTCAACTTTTTCCTATGGCTGGGTCTGAGTTTGAAATAGTGTAAATTTCATCAATTTCTTCGCCCTTTTTATATTTGCTTTTTCTATAGCTTTCTTAATTCCTCTAATAAAGAATTTTTTTCGTCCATTGAGATTGTATCAGCTTTATAATTCAAGTCGCCACCAACTATATTTGCTACTGAAAGAATTTCCACTATAAAATCATGATTATAATTGTCCACTAGGTCTTCATTTATTAAATAAAGTGCATTTGCCCCTCTGCCTTACTATGTTTTAGAAAATTAGTGTATTTTCAAAGTCAGCATAAAAAGTCTTCATTATACTCGTCAAGGCTTCCAATTAATATAGAATTTCCTCTGCCAATTTGTAGAAAACCCTAAAAGTGTAAGGAAGAGGACTTGAGCCTACAAACATAGACGAAATCCCTTTGAAAACCGTATTTCATACAAATATGTCCCAAGCACGTGTTTGAAACAGTTCCTGCAAAATTTTTGGACTTACAGAATCTGCGCCTTCATAGAATAATTCTCTTAGCACCTTCATATTGGAATTCATTGGTCCAAATTCCGATGCAAAGACAGTACCAATTTTTCTCATTTGCTTCAAGAAGAGTAATCCTTTTTGACTAAGTTATTTATGGGATGTAACACTAATCTTGAGTAGCTGTCAATTCCTGATAATTCTTTCCTATCTATAGAATGATTATATTTTTAAGGGCGACGCTCTAATTTGGATCTCATTATTGTCAATTTTTCTAATAAGTCAGTTATGTTATCAGCCACATTGTTTAGGATTCTCCTGCAACTATGTAAACTTTTTTTCATTTTATGAATCCTCCTCTATCAAATAATCAAACTTTTTGTTTCAATCATTTCCTTAACCCTGCTATTAAAATGGTTCTGGATATGAAAGTAAACTATCTATGATCAATTCTCGTAAAACAATGTCTTGTATAGCCCTTTTGCGTATATGCAGTTCTTTTCTGAAAAGATTTTTAAAAATCAAATTGTAGATAGGCATTTCCTACCAACTTTAAAAACTAAATTAACATAAATCGGTTTTGTCTTATCTATAAATCTGATATACTTTACATAAGCATCCATTACAAGAGATCGAACTTCTGATCCTAGGACTTCGTCCAATTCTTGCGAAAAATATCTCTCAACATCTGTATCCTTGCTTTCTTCAACAAATTTTAGAAATTGTGAATGGTGCAATTCCATACCTGTCAAAATCAGAAAATCTGGGAACCATTTTTATACGTGATAGCCCTTCATCAATTCATCCTCAGTAGAATAGAGGCTGAATTTCCTCCAAAAGGCAAAGGAATTTGACAATATATATGGGCTGACATTGTCAGGAATATCATAAGCATCTCTCTCTAACAAGTACCGTATTCTCTCCAGTATCTACTAATTGATAATTTGAAGATATTGTTTTTGTCTATAGCTTTCTATAGATAAAACTAATTCTAAAAGTCCTGATGTAGCAAGACAATGCCCTGTATAGCTCTTTTGTGGAAGATACATAGCAGTCAAAAATCCAAAAGTTTCAATTGCCTTTAGTTCCATGGTGTCGTTAAGCTTTGTTCCTGTTCCGTGAGTATTAATATAACCCACCTCTTTAGGACTAATTCTTCCCCAATTTATGGCTTCTCTCATTACACCTTCTGCCCCTTTACCTTCTGGATCTGGAGTAGTCAAAGAATAGGCATCATTCCCTTGAGAATATGCCAGCAAATCACAATAAATCTTTGCTCCTCTATCTATTGCTTTTCCCTTTTCTTCTATGATTACAGCAACGCTTGCTTCTCCCAATTAATGCCGTGACGGTTCACATCAAATGGAGTAGAAATTTCGTCTGATAGACTTTGGAGAGATGCAAAACCCGATAGGGAAAGTTCCACTGAGGGTCTGCTGAAACTACAATCATTGCCTCCTGTTCTCCAGTCATAATTGCATCCATGCTCAAGACAAACTGCCCCTGCCCCTGAAGAACAAGCAGTAGATACATTATGAACTTCTCCTCTAATATTAAAAACGATTTGCAAGATTTTGCAGATATCCATCTCCCATTAGAAGTAGTGGGATAGGTACCTTTTTATCCCTTTCTCTTTTATAAACTCTTGCATTCTTAAAAACTTTTAATGTTGAAGATGCAACAACAAGCTCCTATTTTCTCATTATTATCTGAACCAATAGACAGGTTAGTATCTTTAAGGGCGTTTTTTCAATAGCCATTATAGACTCCTTGTAGAGTCTGTTCGTGAAGCATTATCCTTTTCAAAATCATCTACTTCTCTATCTAAACTTCCTATAGGAAAGTTAGATAAATTTATATAACTATATCTCATCGGAATGTTTTATACCACTTTTTCCATTGGAAATATTTTTACCATATTGCCTTAGTACTTTCTCCAACAGATGAGCATCCCCATATTCCTGTGATTACTACTTCCTTTAATTTACTTGACTTCTGCATTTTACCCCCTTAATTCTGTCATCCAGCTTATTCTTAGTGAAGTTGTTATCCTTTTGGGATATTAGCCTGAATTTTTTGTCACATCCACAGAATAAAAATCCCCATTCCACCGTGCCAGATATCCGCCTATTAAACTCATAAAAGAATTCTTTTGAGGCTATCTATATTATTTTTCCTGAAATCGCAATAGTCCAGTAATCCAGCTCTGACGCCTCCAATCATCCCCTGCTGCTTCAAGGTTCACTTCTTCTGCTTTCAGCTAGTTTTTCTTGAAGAGCAGATACCTTTCCTGCTTCCATATATATAAATCTTACACAAACTTTTTAGGATCATAGTATTGACGACCTTCCAATGCTACAGGTTTTGTACTGAACTTCTCATATCAAGATGGTTCACGAATTTCATCAATTATCCTTGCAATACTTTCTTTTTCTACAAACTCGTCTCATAGAATAACACATTAGCTAGTTACAATTAAAAACCTGAAACATATGGCATATTTGCTCACCTCGGAATCTATAGTTTCATTATACTACATTTGAACCATATATGCACGATTTCTGTACGTATTTTATTCAGTTTTCAATGTGCAATTTTAATTTATATTGAAAACTCTTTAAGAGATGTCAACCTGTTATTTTTAGATAAAACTATAATAGTTTTGGGACAGTCTCCCATCTACTCTATATTGGCTTCAATATAATTAGCTAGTGTATTTATTGAACGAAATACCTCCCTATTTTCTTCTCTGCCTTTACTTTCCAAAAACTCGAATTTTTGTCTTAAAAATCACAACAATTTCAAGAGCATCAATAGAATCCAACCCCAAACCATGTTCTTCTTCGTCATAACCAAATAGTTGTTCGTCATTCTCCATTTTATCTAACTCTACTAGTAAATCCAACCTTTCAACAATTTCAACTTTAATGTTTGAATAATTTCATTTCTTTTCCATTTCTTTTTCTCCTTGTAAAATAATATTGTAAGCAAGAAAACCTGCTTATGTGGTAATAATATCTATGAAGAACTCTCCTCATTCTGATCCCATCTATATGTCAACAGTTACAATGCCGGTACTCCCGTATTATGATATCAGCAAAGTCTGACATCCGAAGACATTGCTCTTTTTCTCCTTTAAGCCTGTTTTCCGTGGCAGATTTTAACACCTTCAACCTGGCACATATGCTATATTCTCCTCAGATACAGAATTTTATCACTGCTCGTATCGATAGTAATAACGGCTGACCAAATGCTTGCTCATTTTTGCGTAATGTTTAAGCCACTTTATGCTGCACAGGATGCCTTTTATTTTTAAATCCCAAAATCCTATTCAAAAAGGATGTTATATCATGTTAAAGATCAACTATATGTTCATTTTGTTTTTATGTATTGATGTGAGCTCAAAGTCCAACGCCATCTATACCATTAACTTTAACGAAAAATAAGTTCATCTCGAATCATGTGGAAACACATTAACCTGTTGCTGTAATACTTGTAATCTATAATTGTTTACTGTATGCTTAAGTATAACAATCTGGATACTATCCTAATCTAATAATTCTAGAATTTATCTCTGCTTTACAACATACATAGTCTCAAACTTTACCTGCTAAACACTTTTTTGTCTTATAAGCCTTTATATGTTCTGCTTAGATCTAAAAAGCTGACTGCAAACAAATGCATATCAAAATCTTTTTCAAAGAGTTCTTGACATATTACTAGAATATTCTATGTACTGCTTTGTAATATTCCATCTTCCAACCTAAAATCCTGTCTGATAATTTTGTCACTTCATTGTCATATGGGTAACCATGATTACAGATTTGTTATATTCCTTGGCTAAACTTTTTGAGGAGTTTTTGATACAATTTCTGTATTGTTTTTATCTAGATTTGAGTAGGTTCATCTGCAAAAACAACATCCCCCTGATCCATAATTGCCTCATAATCCCGACTCTTTGTTTTTCTCCACCAGATAGTTGATAAACCATCTTCTTGTCAAAAAGTCCGGTTTTGTTTAACAATTCATCCATCCATTCTTTTATTAAAAATCCTTTTCTTCCCCAAAAAGATATATGGAAGCTCTAAGTTTTCTTCTATGCTAAGAGTCGGCATAAGATTAAAAATTGGAATATAAAGCAAAAATTTTTCTTTCTAATTTCTGAAAGTTCCTTGTCAAATTTTTATGTCAACCCGATGGTAATGGCTTATTATTTAGCAAAACTTCTCCCTCATCCCTATTTTTCTAGGAGGGCTAAAATATAAAAGTAAAGTTGATTTACTAGAACCAGAAGCCCCCACAATACTGTAAAGATTGTTATCTTCAAAAATTTGCAGTCGCTCCCTTCAATACTTGAATTTCTTCGTCACCACTTCTAAAGCTTTTTAATATTTTTATACTTATCATAATTAACCTCCTTCATACTTTTTAGATCATCTACAATATTAGCTGAAAAACTTCTGTTTATTTTTGAAGTATAGCCCTATGGTAATGATTACTAAAGAATAAGCAATAATTTTAATCGCTCCCCATAAGGTCAAAAATAATAAGACCAGACATCCCCTACCTTGCAGTAAAAATTGCTATATCCACAAATTCCTTAGTCAGTAGAAACCACCAATCCAAGACAAATATAAAAACATTGACCTAACATAATTATCATTTCAATACTGTTTTTCTTATTTATTTCTTCTAAAGTCAAACCCATAGACCTTAATATTGAAGCTTCTTTTCTTTGCATATCAATATATTGGAACAACTGATTCAATAGGATTAAAATCCCAATGGTAGAAACATAACATTATCTCCAAGAATTTTGTTCCCTTTATGGCATTTGCCCTAAAAATTTTTCCATAACATCTTTTTAGTAGAAATCTTTGGGGCAACAGCTAAATCCTTTGAAAAAAATTTTTCTTTAAAGTTTCCTTAAATATCTGTGGATTCAGCCCGTCTTTTTAAAAATAAAGTTATCGTATTAGGGTCTTCTATTTCTTCTGTAACTGGAATATAGACAATATAACCCATGTATTCATTTGAATCACAAACTGCTTGAACCTTGTAATCATAGCCTTTATTTCCAGCCTTTTAGTTTTACTATCTCTCCAACCTTAACTTCTCCTGCTCTTGCAAGTGTATTTCCTATAACAACTTCCCCTTTTAGCTTAATTTTTCTGACTATCAGAATCATAATAATTGAATGATCTTTCAAAATCCTCAGGCTTAATAAAATAGGTCATTATTTGGTTGGATTCTATTTCCATATACTCCTTCTTTCCTATTTCTAGGTGTTCTATATTTTCATCATCTCTCAAAGTTTGAATCTTTTCATCAAGTAGTGCTTTTTCACCTTGGAATTCCGTAATGAAGATATCTCCATTAAATTGATTCTCCACCTTGTTTACCGTATCTTCCCTAAAGGTCATAAATACACTGAACATTGCTATATAAGTATTTTAAAATTAAGATAAAAGCCCATAAATACCGCTTTTCTTTTTTCTTGCTTCTGGAAAGATTTTTATAGCCAGATAGACTATCGGATTATTTTGCTTATCTAAAGGTGCCTTTGATGTCAATTCAAATAATAGGACAATTGCTAATTCAAGCTTTCTGATTACAAGATAAATTCCTAAAAATAGAAACTATCATTTTTACCATCCCTGAAGCTTTGAATCAAAAATACAGCGCAATTATATATATGACTGTATAAATCATTATATTAGCCAAATACGGCATATACTTGTCATCACTGACATCATAACCACCATTTTGACTTGTTTTTAAGAGTTCCACAGGATTCTTTTTCTTGTATTTATTACTTTCAAAAACACAAGAAAGCAATAGGTAAGAGAAGAAATCCCACTGAGGGTCCCTAGCCCAAGATTCATAAGAGAAGGAAGTCTAAGAACACTAAAAACCATATTCCATTCCTATAACTATATTCCCAAGAATAACTCCAATTACTAGTCCCATAAAATAGGCAATATAGGAAATGGTAAAATCATTTTATATATAATAGACATAGCTCCTTGAAAAGATGTCCCAATAGACCTAAAAACCACTTTCTTCAAGATTTCTGTTGATTATTAATCTGCAGAAATTATAGACTCCTCCAAGAACCACTGTTATTAGCCCAACTAGGGAGAAAAGTTACAGCATAGAGCAATGAGTATGACGACTGTCTCAACCACAAGATCCTTCTCTTCTAAAAACATTTTGTATACTGTATTTGTTATCGTCATAAGCAAGACCTCTTATTTCCTTTTTGGTTATAAACACTCTTAACAAAAAGACTATTCATTGGCAGACTTTCACCAGTCACACTATCAACTGAGCTTTTGAAATTATAACTTGGGGAAGAGTCCTGTCTCCCTATAAAGAAGAAGCCTCTCTTTAAAATCTCCCTCTTTTCTAACTGAATTGTTTTATTTAAGATCTCTATTTCAAAAAGTTTTTATTGCCTACTTTTTCTTTAAGCTTTGAAGAAATTAAGATCCCATTCCAATCGGAAGAATATTGCCATCGCTGTCTTTAAGTGGTACGACATCATTATAGCCCTCTTCATCAATTATAATTAACTGGACATTTATCCCATCAACCTTTGCAATTTCTGTCCTTCTTAAGTTTGAAGCTTCAATTTCTATAGGAAATTCAGATTCATCTCATTTTTGCTCCATCCAAGCTATAAAACCACTGATAGATTTTTCCATATTTATTATCTATTTCTTTTTAGGTAAACATCCATAGACACCTCTATGTACATTAAAGTAGCTACAATGACTATCATAACCAAAAGTCATGGATAGAAGTATCCCCTTACTTTCATTCTTTTGACCTTTTTATCAAATTTAATATCATAATCTTCATCCTCTACTTAAAAATTTCCAGCATAATACTTCCAACCCAAGACAATAAAATCCAAGCATTAAATGCTATAAAGCACAAAGAAATCACGAGTATAAACAACAATCCCCACTTATTGTAAACTCATGATGGATTGTTTATCACCCTTTACAAACATTTTAATATATTCCACATTTTCATCCTTACCCTGATAGTCCTAGAAAGTTTAGCATAATGTAGCATCCATCATTCTATGGCAAAGGGCGAGATATTTATTCCTATAAATTGTAGGTTAACTATCACAATTTTCGAGATAGTGTCATACATAATTTGGCATCCATATTGGGAAGAGCCAATAGTGCTGCAGAAACAACTAGCAGGAAAAAGTTAACTTTAATCCTGCTGATAGAACTTAACTCTCTCTTTATACTCCTTCAGCTCAATACCATCATATCTGGTAAAATATGTAGGAATAAATGATGCATAGAGTATAATTGAAAACTTTGCATCCACCATACCTATATTTCTTGCTGCTTGTATATGGGCAAGTTCATGTAAGGTTAAAACTATAAAAGATATAACTCCACCTAGCAAAAATCCCTTTTATGGTTGAATTATTTAAAGTAAACTTATGTACTTGCAAAACTCTCCAAATAGTTTCTGAAATTTTGGACTATTATTAGACCGTAAATATCAGAGAAAGTATTATAAATATTTTAAAAATTTAAAATTTATCCCTACTACTTGAATTAAAACGAAAGTCTTTTTATACAAGCTAAGACCAACTGTTTCTGCTTCACTATTTGTAGAATTCCTACTTGAATTCTCTAACAAGGAGTTTTTGTCCAAGATGTCATAAAGATAATTCATATCAACTTTAACTTTTTCATTAGAAAGTAAGAGACTTTGAATTTCCTTAGGACTCTTAATCCCCTTTTCTACATAATCCTTAATCTTTTGAAGACATCTGAAATTGTTCATAGGAAATGTGAAAGTAACTATTTTTCTCTTTTACTACCACAATATATTGTTTTTTCTTTTAAATGGTAGATTATCTTCGACAAAGGCTATGTCCCTTGCAAAAGAAATACTTTTGTCTCAAATCCCCTTCCATTTAGAACCTCCTATATTCTGTTAAAGATTCTCTAAAAATTCTTTTGAATTTCTTAGCATTGCCATCTTCCATTATTTTTCCCATAGCGGCAACAACATATTTTACCGTTAAATCCCACAACCTTGCACCTAGTAATTGACAACTGAATCAATTTTTCCCATTATTTAGCATAGAAGAGCCTCAGGCACCAGAGGAAGCATAGAGTCCTGTTTGGACAAGCCTTGCAAGTGTCAATCCTCTCCTTATCATTTTCATTGAAAATCCATTATTCCTTGGTCTATCAATCCTTCATTATGTTGCCAATCTTTGATATTTAGGAATTGTATAGAAGATGGCACGGATAAACATCTCCTTGTGGATTTAGCTAAAGATAGTTGACGAACCGGCATTGCAAGTTCTGTTTTGTCTTTTTACTAGTATGTTACTAAATAAACCAATGAATGACCTTGTGCTTTCTAGCTTTTGGATTTTCTTCAAGTAATAATTCCATATAATAATCATAAACACCAGATCTCTTTAAATCGGAATATGGCACAAAATCTATGGAAAATGCTTTTCATCATCACTTTCAACTGGAAAAACATAAACTGCATCAAAAGCCTAAATCATATAGTTCTTAACAAATTCATATCCCTCCACTTCTCTTATCTTCCCCAGATTTTTATAATATGTTTTTATGGACTGTCGCTTCAGCATATGCGGAAATTTTCTTCCCCTTTCCTTCAATCTGATTAAGTTATCAGCTATTTTGTCATAAGTACCTACCATTTATAAAAACTCTTGTGTCGTGAATTTCTTTATATCCGTCTATGCTTACTGACATATACACATAAGATGTTCATCCATGAAATCTAGCATTTTCATCATCCATTAAAGTACATTGGTTATTATAGAATACCTTGGATTTGGAAGATCAGCATTTCTCTTCTAATTCTCTGACAGCATATTTAATTTCAGCTTTTCTAAGCATAGGCTCTCCACCACATACAAAGTTGGTTCCCTTTGGATAGTTTCTAAACATAAAATCATATGTCCTGTCATAGTCTTTTTAGATCCAATGACACTTTAGAGTTGTCCTCATGATAATTTTCCATTGTTTACCATACGGTAGCTAACATCTTAAAATTGCAGCGTTCAGTAGTATTAGGTCCACTTAAAAGGCAAACTCCTATTAATTTCTCTTAGAGTAACCTGAACCTTTGCTACCTTCAAAAATTGGATGATATTATCATAATTCACTTTTTGATTAGCTTCAACTCTCATCAAGTTATGGCTTGACATGGAGAAGCATATCATATTCATCATTATAGTTTACACGAATAAAATCTTTCATAACAATTAACCTCGTTTCTGCAAAAATACAATAGGAAATGATAGAAATGTGTTATTTCGACTTTTTGCTTTTCATCGTTTCAAAGAGATATAAAAATATTTTTCTTTAAAACTAAAAGTCACATAATATGTACTCAAAACCAACATCAATTTTTACACCCAGCTTGACAAGAAAAATGAGTTGTTCTCACCTGTGGACTCGGAGATTCGACACTTTTCTCTCAGTACATTAATACATCAACTGCATCAGACTATTGCATTTCAAATATAGCGAGGGTATTAAAGCCCAGAAAGCAAGCGACTTTCCAGATGACGATCCACACTTGATTAATGTTTGACTAGTTTGCAATATCATTAAATTCCTGCTTCAATATACTTATCTTGGTAATTAAATATTCGTAGTAACAGCGCAACGAATAGTACAGGTATCACCTGTTTGTTCACACATTTAATCACCCTTTACCCCTTTTTGCAAGTAGTGTCAAAAACTACCTGTTTTTATTTTAAAATATATTTAAACCCTAAATTTTAAGGAAAGTTAACCTAGAGCATTGACTTCCCTTTTGTAGTACAATGTCAGTGACCAAAAACTTCATCAACACATCAAAGAAGACAACGTCTATGAACATTATTACAATACTACTTTCTATAATTTAATATCTTTACTAGCAAAATTGCTGGCTTATTAACTTTATATGTCGATACATTCCTCTCAAACAGTGGTTTTTATTTCCATTCCTCGAAATATCAAAAAGTTCAAGATTGATGAACTTTTCTCTCATTACCGACTTCCGCCAAGACTGGACTTATAATGAGCTTATTCCGGATTACGAAAAGACGCTATACAGCAAAAGACTCGCCCAATCAGCCGCCACTCCAAATGTGATATTCCGATACTTGCACTCCGCCCCAGATGTGATATACCTAAACCCTTTTGAACAAAACAATGGTTTCAAGGACAACTTCTCTGTAAAATCTGTGATAGTGAGTTTCTCTCCCTGATGAAAATCGATTCTCCTCTGTGAAAACTGCACTGTCCACACCGTAGCAATGCCCCTGATTCCAAAAGAACGCAAGCACTTTTATCGTCCATAAGTGTGTCAATCCCAGATGCTACTATCTCAGCAGCCTCAAAGAAAAGGAATAAGAAAGACCTAAAAAGATGATTATTCTAAGAACTAGTATAAACTTCACTATAGTTTGTGTCAAGTACTCGTTGGCAAATTTCCTTACCTTTTTCTTTTTCTTTTATGTAGTTGAACTTAAATGCAACATAGTGTTGCATTTTAGTCTGAAGTGGTGTTGCATTTGTCTGAAGTACCTGCTTGCCTCCAAATAAGCCCTTGTTTTTGCCGAGTATTTGTTTTATTCATAGGTAACTAAAAATATAATAATGAAAGGGAGTTCCTATGAACAAAAAAGCACATCTTACTGACACTAGAGCGCATTAAAAATCGAAAACCATTCTTGTCGCAAGGCTTTTCAATCAGCATTGCTGATTTCCTCGAAAAATCCTTCTACCATTTCAAGAGAAATACATACATTCACTTGTCAAGATACCCAATTTCCTGGACTGCAATGACTATAATGGATGTAATGTTAAAACATGTATGTGGTTCCAAAGACTGCAATAAAAATGTGTTCATGCTATCTCGCATACTGTGAGCATTACAGCAAAAAGAAACTAGAACACCGGAATGGTTCCACGACAAAGTGTGCAACGGATGTACAAAAGAGGGTACTGTCGCCTTGAAAAACTATTTCTAGGACACTAAAAGCCCACGCTGGTTACTATGATACCTTTGCAGTCGCGAAACGGCTTTTGATCTTACCTTTATGATATAACAAGGATAAACAGCATAGTCTCACCACTGTGATAGGACAGTCACTTTACCATATAGCTAAGAATAATGAAGGTTAACTTTAATATTAGCGAATCTACCTTAAGAAGGCTTGTTATGGCAGGAGTGAAAATGGATTCAGGAATAGTAGACCTTCCACAGGCTATTAAACGGAGAAAAAGAAAGGTTAGAACAGTACCAAAACTTAGAAACATTAAAAATCGGACACTCTATACTCCGATTTTAAAAATATATTTCAGAAAACGATGTCCCTGTAGTACAGATGGATTGCGTCGAAGGCAAAAAGAGAAGATTCCAAAGTCCTACTAACACTTTACTTCATGCAGTTTCATATGCAACTTGTATTCAAGCTTTAGAGCATATGCAAAATGCGTTAAGGAGCTTTTTCGACAGCCTTGAGAAAAAGCTTTGGAAAAAGAACTTTTTGGCATATATTTCCCTATAATTCTACCGACAATGGGCATGAATTTCAGATATAGACGGTTTAGAAAACTCATTATTCTGCTAGAAAGCGCTTATGATCTGCATGAGCCAAATCGTTTGTGACCAAAAAGGGCAGTGTGAAATAACTATAAACTTATAATAAATCCTGCCCAAGGGTGTAAAAGTCTTACTCCCTAGTGATACACTTGGTCACTAATCGCATAAATATTTATGCGTTGAAGTCTCTGTTTGGCAAAAGCCCATATGAAATAGCGCATAAACACACTGCCTGGGAGTTCTTTACAAAAACTAAAAGCTTAAAAATAATAAGTGGAAGTGATATAAACCTGACTCCAAAAGTTATTAAAACACTAACCAAGGATAAAGTAAGTACCTTTTCAAAGTAAAAGCAACACCTCAAAAATCGTTTGCATTTAACCTGAAGATATGGTTTTCAGGTCTGTTTGTTATACCTCTTTTCCGTCTACAACCAATAAAAATCAAAAGCAAATTTTGATATAAATTTAGTCCGGTTTTGTTGATATAATTTTATTATTATATCTAGCAAAAAGTGTTGCACTTATCTTGAAATTAGCCCTTTCTTTTCATCATTGTTTTATATGTACCACAAACAAGCCCAGATTAAGCCCCTGAACAGACATTTTTCTTTAGTTGCCAAGTATAAATTTTCTAATGCCTTCTACCTGCTCTTAATGGTGTACCGCTAATGGAAGCTTCCTGATACTTCCATATATGGCAGTCCTTTTGCCGTCTCTCATGAGGTGATTGCAGCACCTGCGACTCTTTTTATCCCACTCAGCCTTCATCAAATACAGTCCCCTGAGTAACGCTCCACCGTCTCTGCACCAAGTCGCTGTTTTCTTTCCTGCACAGAAGCTTTCGCAAGGTTATCAGCCTCGATTCTGAGTATCCTTATGTGCCTGTGCTTCATCCTCAGCGTTATCAATGTACAATTTTGTATTTCCTGTATGCCCATGTGTTTATAAACGATGCTTTTAAAGGTTTTGGGAGTTTTTATTCTCACTTGTAGTATGGTAACAGTCCATCTCTGTTGTTGTATACAGTTCCTCTGCCTTTTTACTAGTTTTATCGCTCTCATCATTGCTTTTTACTCACTCTTATATATTCACGATATAGGCTAACATTTATTCTAGCTTCAGAATCAAAGAGCCTTCGTATATCCTTTGTACGGCCTTGCTACTTATTTTCTTTAAAATTTCCTAGTAACATGGTATCTGCTCGAGTCGAAACATCGGCCTCATCGTCATAAGGCTCTTTTATCCAGCTTTCCACTCCTCCCCATTTAGGCTGTCGCCGGCCTATTTCCTGATGATTATATTTCTTCTGTATCACCGCTCTCTTTTTATGGAATCCGCTACTTTCCATCCATTCCGCAAGCACTACTTTCTACAAGAGTACTCGCGTCCTTCCTTTTCCTTCTCTGCATCCCAGTCTCATAAGATGGTAAAGACCTTCATCTTCTTTAACGATGTGTGTTATGACCTCTGCCTACATTGAAAGCCACATCTCTCATTCATCTTTCAAAAGAACTCCGATTTTCTTTTTCCCTTAAGGCCTGCCTTGCTTTTCATCTTCTCCACATCAAGCTCTTCCTCTGATATTATCCTCTGGCCAAGCTTCTGGCTATATTCCACACGCCTCCTGTACCTTATGGATCTGCCCCGTTGAAGAGCTTAACATTCCGCAAAATGCTCTGTACGGGGAGTCCCATATAACTGAATTGACGATCTTCTCACAAGATTGGTAGATATTAAGTCTATCTTCTCCATACCCATCTGTTCATCCAGTAGATTTACGATAAAGTTTGGTTCCATCACGCTGCCTTTGTCTGGCACACCCATCTTTCATACTTCATGTGTCTCCATACAGTCTTTATCGAAGTCTTTCTTTCCTTTTATTCCAATATTTAGAAGTATCCTCTCCTTGAAAAGAATATCATCATAGCTTTCAAATATGGTTTTAGTATATTCTCTTGCAAGCATTATTAAAAATTTCTTGTTTCTAAAGGTCTTGAATGAAATCTCTTTTCTTTTTACAATAGCATTAGTCATACAGTCATTATGTTGCAAATCAATAAATAAATAAAACAATATGATTTGAAGGGCACCCCTTCTTCTTTTGCTATCGCCAATTATAATTATTCACTAACTTTACTATATCTACTGTGAGTTCACGGTGAATTTTTAGCATGGACTTAAATACCATTCCAAAAATACATCATCCCTAAAATTCAGCAGGCACACGCACATAAAGTATGTCCTTATGTCTGACTCTCTATATCAACCTCGGTCTTTCCTGCGTAAAAACTTCTTAGGTCTCGAAAAGACCTGTATAACATCAATATCTCCCATCAGCAGATTGCCAACCATTGCAAAAACAGCTGCTATCTGCATTAAAGCCTTCACCTGCCAATCATCCCTACTAAGGGAGAGGTTTTCACCACCAATAAAGCCTACATAAAAGTTCGTGGTGTTAAAACCTATATATGGTTTTGATCATGAATGCTATTACCCTCTAACCATCATTGATACCGAGTGTCAGATAAACGTGGTGTAAGTTCATGCATTCTTGTAGTGTGTATGTCTTTCACGGTGCAGCGAAACTTCCGAAAACTCCATATTTATCACTGATTGCTATGGTGCTTATCCACTGCTGCAATGGAATTTGCAAAAAGTACGGAAAATACTTCGCTTAGGATCACTCAGGTCATTGACTCTACTAACGACGATGTTGTCTCCATCGGAACACCGCACATTCAAACAGATGATTGAGGTGACTTAAACCCACCTGTAAGGCTTCTTATCGTCATACAAACGACTTTGACAACATCGACGGTGCCAACTATGACCTTTCACTCTGGGTTGCTTACTATAACTCTTCATCTCGTCCACACAAATACAAATACTATAGAGTACTCAACGAATTAGAAATGCTACAGCACTGTCAATATGCCGCGTAAAGTGTGTAGCTCCTCATCTTCCTTGGACAGCAGGCCATCCTGAATATGCAGAAATCTATACTACTGCATCGTGGAGCGGACGGGTTTGGACAAAGCTGAAAATGGGTCAAGTGACAAGTCCCTTGTGGGTTCTTAGGGCAAAGCCCCTAAGCCCTCGGAGAGCTCATAGGAATAGATGTCTGCAATTTCTCAATATGCTTCTATTTTTCGGCTCGTGTTTTTTATAGATTACTTAACACTACCTTTTTTGCATCACTTTTTCAGTTTGGCATTACCTTAAATAATATGTGAAGGATAAGAGGTCAAAAACATAAGATTTTTCAAGTTTCTTGCGGTACTGTGAATATAAAAACTGAGGTTTTTAGTACTTGTTTTGTTACTTTAAGAGCCTTACTCATATATATAAACTAAAACCCAACTTCGACGAAGCTATTCACAGTTTTAAAGGCTGAAAATAAGAGCTTTCAATAATTTCTTCTGATTCATAAATTGAGCCAATCTTTCATTTAACTTCTTTTGAAAATCTTCCAATCTTTCATATGGATAGTTAACACTAAATAAAAATCTATTCAAATCTCTCCATTTTTCCCCGCTGTTTTAAGTTCAGTTCTCAAATTGTCAACTTCTACTTCGGTATATCAAACAAAGTGTTTAAATAATCAATGCTATCAGCTGTTCTTGCCTATAGCATGATGAAGAACCCTTTTGAAGAATAAACCCTTTAAAACATTTATCTTTTGCATCAGTAATTTGCTGATTTTTGAGATCCAGATTTTCTTATATAGTCCACTGCAGATTGTATTTCAGCTTGAAGGGCTGGAATACAATTTACCCCTTGAGTCCCAAATTTTCCATCCTCATCTAATTCATAACCATCACAGATACATATATGTCTTTGAGCAGTATCTTTAGATTAGCACCAAGTATGATTTTATTTTCTCCCTTGACAATTCTTCTTTTATATGCACCCAATTCCACTAGCCCATCCCCCATAGAGTAATCTATATGACTGTGAAAAAGGAATAGAAATGTACTTTCCATCTATATCAAGTATATCAGTGACTAACGAATCTTCTGTGTATCCAGTGAGAATCCCCATTGAAGAATTTCTCATTCTACCCTTAACATTGACTGTAGATGCTACTTTGGTTAAATACTTTTTCTTGGCATTTCTCATTGTGTTATCAAAAATATGCATAGAGTCTTTACACTTATCCATTTCAGATTTTAATTCATCAAGCTTAAGGTTTGGTACTTTTTATAAGGGAATCTTCAATGAATTAAAAATCTTAAGCTCACACTGGAAAATTATATGGAATTAAAATCATAGGTATTGGCTATGTATTCTTTTCTAGTCCAAACGCCAAAAGGTCGTTGATGCCAAGTAAAAACAGAGCCAACTAATCAAATTCTATCCTTGGGAAGTGAAATAGTTTTGTATTGCAGTTATCTTAATTGGTCTCGAAGTTGTCCATCAAACCCATTTTTACACTCTCTCTATTTTATTCACTTAATTCAATTCCCTTCACATTTCTTATAATCATAAACTTCTCTTAAAGACTGACTCTATAATTTTACTTATCTTTTTCTACATCTTCTAATGTAATTATCAATGGTGGTGCTAGAGTCAAAGTATCTTTTAACACCTGTTTCACAAAAATCATCATTCCCTTTACTTTTTAGAAGTTGGTGGATAAAAATGCCGGTTCTTCAATATCCATATCTGTAAAGATTTTTCATCAAGCCTTATACTTATCATCAAGCCCTTTCCTTGAACTGATCTTATATAAGTGTATGTTTTTGTATATTCAAAATGTTATCTAGTAGTATTTTACCTAATGAATTTTCAACAAGTCCATCTTCTTCAATGACCTTAATCACTCAAGCTCGTGCGACAGGCAACAGGGTTTCCACTTCAGAAGTTGAGCCTATATAAAAGCTTTGCCTCTATTGTTACCGTCTTTAGTTATGAATCCGCAGAAGATTTCCCTTGTCGTCATAACCGCCCCTAGGGCAGCATAGCCAGAAGTAATTCCCTTAGCAAGTGCACTAATGTCCGGGCGGAAAACTATGTTCTACTACTTTGAAAACATCGTCACCGCACCTACCAGAGGCCGTCGTCATCTTCGTCGACAACAAGAAGAAAAACCATACTTGCAAGCTAACTTATGAAGCCCTTTATGTAAGAATCAGGAAAATATTACATCTATTGGATAATTGCACCGGTTCATAAAACAAAGCTGCTATTTTATCTGAACCTAATTCAAAATTTTATCTTCAATATTTTTAAGAGCTTGATTTACAAGTTCTTCCCTTTCTTGCTCTCCAAATTTTCGTTTGTTAATAAATGTATCCACTTGTACGAAATCATCTAACATCTTTCCAAACATTATATTCTCAGCCGAACTCAAACTCATAGCTCCATAAGTTCTCGATGATAGCAACCATCTAGACTAAGTATAATTCTTCTATCCACTTTTTGATTGTAGAAATACTGTCTCAACCATCTTAATAGCAGTTTCAGTTGTCTCCAGATCCACTGTTTGTACATGTCTCATATCGTCCGTTATCATATGGAGCATAGTTTTTCTGCTAATCGTTGAGCTGGTTCTAAATTACACCAATGGTTGGTTCCTGCCCCTAGATTATTCAGTTGGTCATATATTCCTCTTTGACTCTCCCATTCCCATAGCCTATATTACAATTGAACATAGATGACAGACCGTCTAAATATTGGATATTATTTACGTTGATTAGTTCTGAGTCTCTTCCTTGGGTAAATAAACCATAGCCAAGTTCTAATAGGTCGTCCATTTGTGTCCAATTGTTCCATACATAAAGTACATTTATCGTCTTCCATTAGCCCCTCCTAAAAATACTATAACCCTGATCGATAACTATATTTGAACCATTCATTGACTTATTTTCCATTAAAGCTACAATAATATTTGAAAGGTCACCAATCTTCACATAACTAGATGGTAAGTTGGTTAACTTATTCATACTGTCCTTATTTTCCTTTATAATCTTTTTCATAAAACCTTTGTAAAACCTGTACGAATTAGCCCAGGACAGAGAGAATTTGTTCTAATACCATCCTTGCCAAATTCCAAAGCCATACTCTTAGACAAGGCTATCACTGAATTTTTAGGAATGCTGTAAGGCGAAAGACCAAATGCCGCTTCTAATCCAAACAAAGATGATATTAAAACTATATTAAAGCCCTTGTTTTCCCTTGCTCTAGGAAGTATAATCTTTAAGGTGCTATAATCGGTTTAATATTAGATGTAAATTCAAACTCTAAAACTTTCCATTCTAAGTCTTCAAGAGTTTGAACTTGTATTGTTCCCGCGGTATGAACCCAACCATGGAGCTTTCCTTCCAATTGATTAATTCCATCTTCAAAGGCTAACTTCAAGGCTTCCATATTACAAAGGTCTCACTTTTTGTATATACCATCTTGAGTTTTTCATCGATACCCGAGATATCTCAAGGAAAAGAATTTATAACCCTTGAAATGAGTTTTTAATAATCCCTTGACCAATTTCTCCTCGTCCCCCAGTTACTAAGATAATTTTAGACACTTAAGCTTCCATCTACTACTATGCATTGTCCTGTGATATATGAAGATTTGTCGAAGTTAAAAATCAACTGTATCCACAACTTCCTTATCTCTCCAAACCTTTCCCAACGGAATTTCACTTAACATTTTCTTTTTTATAAGTATTCTAATTTCTCAACCATTTTGTGTTTATAAATCCAGGTGCAACTGCATTGACCTCTAACTTTCCTTTGGGCAGCTTCTTTGCTTAAAACCCTAGTTAAAGCAATCAGTCCAGCCTTAGATGCAGAATAATTCGCTTTGCCCTTTATACCCTTTGATTCCAGAAACAGATGCGATATTAACGATGGACCCAGACCTCTTTTGTAACATTTTAGTCAAGCTATGCTTACAGTAAAGCAGAACCTGTTAGGTTTACGCGACACAGACTGCCAATCTTCATAATTTATAAAAATTGAAATTTGATCTAGTGAATTATTCCAGCATTATTTACAATATATCAACACCTTCAATTGTAGCCATAAAAGCTTCAATTTCTCTTGGCTTGGAATTATTCACTTTTTCCCTCTGATTTGATCCTTCCAAATTTCTTTTAACTTTTGTATCCAGTATTTTTCATTATATGTAATAATAACTTTACACCCTTATTTAGATAGTTTTCAGTAATCCCCTACCCTATGCCAGAACCACCACCAGTAACCAAAATAATCTTATCCTTGTATTCCACGGTTTTCCTCCCTCGTATTTTGCTAATATATTATCTTTATTTAACCCATTTTTAGCGTCCCAATAGAGTGTGAGAATCTTTCATCAGCCTTCTTGCTTATATTTGGAACTAGATAAAGAAGTTCTCTTTTAGGGGCTTTTAGTGACCATACAATCTTTAATAAATATTAAAAGCTCTCAAAATGTCCTTTTTCAAGTCAGAATGTATTGGGTAAACCTCCCTTGTAGCTTTCCAATATTTCCGCTCCAAGTCCTAGACCGCCCAAATAAAGAATATTATTTTTTACAAAAACCTCATAGATTTTAAGGCTCAACTCATTATGAGAAGCCTCATAAAGCCAGAATTTGAAAATGCAATAATTCCCTCAAGACTTGAATCCTTAAAATTTAACTTACTCAGCTCGATAAGATATTTAAACTCAAAGAAGATAGGAATCCACATAAACAGGACTTGAAAAATCAAAAATTTGACTCTAAAATATCTGAATAAGGAATTTCTTTGTCCCTTACTGAAGAATATGTTACTTTCAAATCTTGGAAGTCTAATAACTTCACAAACTCTTCCGCCAAATACTTGGAATTCTATTCTAGCTTTATGACTACAATTTACAATGTGAATCTTTCATATTCAGTCCTCACTTCCTTCAAAAAGCCTTTTTAATCTGCATCCTCTTCAGGATTTACCAAGTCTAAAATCAAATGATGGTGTTTTTGTTCTTCCAGTCATATTTACGGTGTTGACATGACGTTAGTCTTTCAAATATGTCTAGCTCCACTTGGCTAGAGAAAATTTATCACATCTATAAAAATACAATGGGGATATTTACTGTTTCTTAGAGAGTGAAACATCTTCCCATCCCTATCTTCAAAAATAGGGTAAAAATGTTAGAATTAACCTTTCTAAAATAGACTTAATCATGATGAATATGACCCAAAATATATATATGAAATAAAAATAATTATATCGTAACTATTGTAAATATATGACAAAATGTCTTGAGTCATTTATCAAACACTTGCTCTGGTGTTTTTATCTAACAACCATTACAAGCAACACAGCTTGTAAGTTCTATATATAATTTCTTTATATCGTCATTTAAATTTTTCTAACTTCATAAGTAAATTTTTCTATGACCAATAAGTCTCTAGATGAGTCTTCTAGCCCATTTATAATTGCAAGTTTCATAAAATAAATCCCTACATTTTCTTATTTTTTCAGTGACCGATTTGCATTATACAAAGCGGTCGGTGGTACCTGTATCACCGACCGCTAGTAGCTACAGAATCCACAACACAAACCTACGCACTGAAAATTTTGCGTAATGTTACCTAAAAATTATTGAAATAAGTCGATTAATTCAAACACCAATGAAACTTATTGTACTTATGCTTAACTAACTCAGCATCCGCAAACTGTTCCGCTGATTCCTGCGCAGATAACTTCTTTCTATTTCTGACATTTCAAAAATCTACTACTTCTACTTCCTTCAACTTTTAGAAATATTAAACCTCTCATATTCTACCTCCTTTTATTAATATAAAATATATGCAATCATATCCAAAATTAATCGGACTTATTTCCCATATAAAAGCTTGAAGTCTTACATATAAACTGTTTTTCCCATCAATTATACCCTGACTATACTCACCAGTAATTCCCCTAGCTCAGTCAGTGGACTTTTAATTTCACCACAATTGTATTCCTAGTCAATATATTCGTGTCACAATATACTTTTAATGATACAGCAACCATTATCCTTTTTCTCTTCAAAGCAAACAAATTGCAAATATAAACACACTATTCGATTCAGTCTTTATCCAATTCATTCCATTCATAATTTCACACCTCGCCTACATTGTTGCCTATGGCTTAAATAAGAATATTAGTCTGCTGGAAAAACGAAGTCCATTTTAGAAGTTACTGAAATAGTGCACAAACAACTCAATACCGAGAAAAACCTTTCAAATCGTTCTCTTTGATAATACGCTTCTTTGCTTTTACGCTTATTGGCAAACAATAAATGAATAAATAGATGATCTAATATCACAACAAAACCTGATCCATCCCATCTCGTTGTAACTGGTAATTTCTCGTTAATAACTTTATCTACTATATTTAGACTCATACAAATCCGTACTGTTCCATTTTATGCATTCAGTAGTCATCTGCGGCTTTAGTAGATCTCTCCGTACAATACTCGCATATCCTTCTGGGTAGAACTGAATATACAGCATTTTCAAGAATATCAACCCTCGTTCCCCACAGCAAAAAGCTAATGCTCCGCCACTTCCACCCCTGCCCAATAATAACAGAATAGACAGGAACCCTAATTGTACTCATTTCTGTATAGCATCATTGCAATTGTAGTACCTTGCCCTTGGCGTTCAGCATCCAGCATCACAAGCAGCCCCTATAGTATCTACAAAAAGATAATGGGACGTCCAAAATTTTTTCTGCCCTGTTTTTGCTAATCGTAATGTTTTTCTGTATCCGCGAGGATGGCATCCCATAATTTCTATAAAGCGCATCCTCTGTATCTTTCTTCCATTTTGCTGTCCGGATAACGGTTATAGGAAGACCATAAAATGTTGCAAGTCCAGCAACCACAGCGTGATCATCGCCACCAATCCGGTCTCCACTAATTCAAAGCAGTCTGGGAATAATTTATCAATATAATCCAGACTTGTAGGCCTTTTTCTTGCTTCTTGCAAGCCTTACCATTTCCCAAGGCGTTCGAACTCGAGGTGTCTTATATGTTTCTACCGGCTATCCTCAATATTCATAATATCAATCGACTTTAAAGATGTCTTATTATGTAGTTTAAGAAAAACGCAATTTTTCCTTTTATATCATTTCTTCCGACCACTGCATCCACAAATCCACACACTCTTTCAGGAAATCTGCAGATTGAAAACCTTTTGCTAGTCCTGTTGTTTGCTCGATTACCCGCGCTCCAGCAAAACCTCCTATCATTGCCCCTTTTCCGCAATTATAATGTCTGCAAGTGTCGCAAAACTGGCCGTTACACCACCCATTGTTGGATTTGTTAGAACTGATATATACAAGAGTCCAGAATCATTATGCTTTTTCACCATAGCCGCCGTTTTTCCATTTGCATCAAGGATATAATTCCTCCTGCATACGCGCACCACCCGAGCAGCAGAAAATAACGACAGGAAGCCTTTTCTTTATCGCACATTTAAATAGATGACAAAATAATCTCCCCAACAACATAAAACCCATGCTCGCCATCATAAAACGACTATCCATAGCACCAACAAGAACGGTATTGCCAGCAATCTCGTTTCCACAAATAATTGTTTCCAGATAATTTGTATTTATCTTGACTGGCTCTAATATCACTCAGATACTTTTTCATCAGTTATCTTCTTATAAAAACCCAGTTTCAAATTCAAGTTTCTTAAACTGGCTGTTATCCGATAAATTCTGAATTCGGCTTTATACAATTATATGAGAAATATTGTCCACAATTAGGACAAATAAACGAGCTAGATTCCAACTGCACATCATCTGTTTTGTATAAACAAGCTTTACATTTTCTTTTCGCCCATTTAATAGTATTACTCCCTTATTTAATCTCTGATATTATCCTCGTGTGGTATATTGGGTTCAGTTGTTTATAATTCGTTTTTCTAGACAATTATAGAGATGACTATCTCAATATATAGTCTGAATCAATGACATCATAGGTAACTCACATACTACAGAGACTCCGCAAATGAAAAGAACACTTTTGACATCTGCTTGATTCAATCTATTTGTGCGTTTTCTACTTCGCAATCATATAATAAATCAGCGACCAATTTCAAACTGTCTCCTATGCAAATCACTTTAATAACATCAGCTATGTCGTTGCTCTTTCGACAATTCCAAAGCAAAAACTCAATCTTCAACTTCAATCAATATTCATATTTAAGAACTCAATGTGGCTTAACACGGTCTACTCTGAGTAACATTGCTTTTTCGGTGGACTGTATGTAGGAGAGAAAACATATCCTAGGGAGTAAGGCAAACATCACATCAACCTTATTACCGTTTCCCTCCGTCTCTTGATTATTTGCGGATAAAAACAGATTCAACTCCACTTCTCTCTAATTATATGGTTTTGTAGAATAGGAACAACAGTATTGTGTTTTGGTAAAAGGTCTCCATGAACGGGATTTACAAACAGCCCTTTCACACAACCTTTGTTATGTTCAAACCTAATACATTCTCTGCATTCCACTAAAGAACACCTTATGATTCAAACATAGGCAGGTGCTCAACCCCCACTTAAAAATGATTGATATGTATAGTCTATGCTTTTTCGTCCTGTTTGTCAATACCTCGTCTCTTCTTGAGTTTCCGCATTTTATCCATTTTATCCACAAACTATATTTAATAGCCGCTTATTAATAAATATTCTCAAAAATACTGTAAATATAAGGAATCCTTCTCATTTTTGATGTATAATTTAATCAGCACACACATACTAAACAAAAAATTAGGAGGACTCCTATGGTTAATTTTACACCAAATACTTATAAAATGAAACGGGAAATTTTAACTTTTTTCAAATAAAATTTCAAAAATCTTCAAGCCCGAAAGAAAGTCTCATGAGCTGATATGAATTATGGCATAGTTAGCATCAGGAAGCTGCCTACTGACATACATAGCCAACAAACTTCACTAACCATCCAGAAAAATCAATGTCGTGGACAGGCTTTCTAACCACCTTGCAAAGGCATACGGCATACGCTCTCAACTCTTATCTTTTATCTGTTAAAATGGTGCCCTGAACATCCTGCGTAGTGCATGACATTGATGACAGCGATGTTGTAAAACCCGGCGGATATAAATTTGAATCGCTCTGTTTAGTGCGTGACGGTTCTGAAAGTACTGCCAAGAAAAACATTTATAAAAGGGATATCGATCGTAACAGAAGCAACTGTGCTGACTAATAACGCCCATCCGGTCAGCCTGTTTTTCTAAAAATCCATTCATCAAATGAAAAACTTTACATCAATTAATGATGTCAGACTGTAGACAAAAAGCTATCAGGAATTATATACTGAATGCCCGACCAGCCTCTGAAAATCCTGAGCTGTTTCTACGAATTAATCCTCCCTGTTATGCGATTGTAGATCCTGTCGCTATAGGTGATATGTTCAAACGCTATGAAAGAAGAGCCGGTATTGAACGTCAGGCACTTGATGGAAAAAGGATTTCACGGGCTGCGAAGACGACTCGCAAAAAGCTTCTGGTATCTGGAAGTCTTACAACAGAAATAGCGCAGATACTTGGGCATAGTGACGTAGATTCTGTCAGACAGTATCTTTCTCTGGATACATCTAATTTAAAGGAATGTGCTTTGGCTTTCGACGGTATTCCACTTGCCAGAAAGGAGTTTTGCTAATGAATCATCGTATTTAAAAGTAAGATGGCTGCCGATATGGAATGTCTAATCGAACTTAAGGTAGCAACACATCATTGCGAAAGCACCTATCTGGATAGAACAAAATCCTTTGACAATTATTGCTTGGAAAACTTTCCTGATGCAGAATTAATCACCAATCAATAACGCTGGAGTGGATAAAAATGCTCTTGATTCACATACAAGAAATGTTGCTACATGTGAGGTTGCATTTTTGAGAACATTAGTAGAATATCAGAAAGCTATTGGCAAGAATCCTTATATTCCTCCAACCAGCATAGCTAAAATGGGAAAAACTATCTTTGTACCTTACATTTTCAATGACGAAGAAACTGGAAGCCTTCTTTTCGTGAAGCTGACTGTAATAAATGTGGCACTGTATTTGAACAGATGAAATTTTTGTACATATTTTCAGGCTGAGATATAGATGTGGATTGCGTCCACAGGAAAGCAGAACCTTAAAACGCATAAATGTAGATCTAAATACTGGTGAAATAAGAGTAATTAATTCCAAAATGGAACAGAAGCCGAACTATTGTCATGTCAGATGAAATGCTTTACACTGGCAAGAAAAATATGCAATGAAGAGAGATTTTAAAATTTCCGGAAAGTGAGTATTTTTCCGAACCAATAGCGGCGGTCTGCACATCGCCACTCAAATGGCCTCAGGTTTTAAAAAGTTCTATGCAGCGTCTCGCCCAGACATACCCAAAGAACTATTGCCTAGTTAGAGTTTACGATTTACGGCATAGATTCGCAACAGCAGTTCTGAATAAATGGTTAGGTGAAAACAGACATCAATTCTCGTCTTCCTTATCTTCGGGCTTACATGGGGCATAAGAATATCAGTTCAACTGCATACTACATTCATCTTTTACCAGAAAATCTGACGAAATCTGCCAGAGTAGATTGGAGTCATCTAAATGCAATGATTCCGGAGGTAGAGCCGTGGGAAGAGTAAAGTGATGTACAGCTGCTTACCTTGTTTAGAAATTTTTGACGATATACCTTCTCGTGCAACGAAACGTAAGTGAGAATACGGTAATTGATTACAGGATTTCCCTTAATCAGCTACTTGAATACATTTCTAATCAAAGGCACATATCATATGATGTCGGTAACATTTGAAATGATCAATAAAGAAACGGTCAACGCATCTCCTTGCTCATCTCACCGAAGAGAAAAAGTTTTCCCTGCCATCAAGAAACAATCGGCTTGCAGCCATCAAGTCATTTCTTCATATGCATCTGGGGTTCATCCTGAATATATCTCTAATGGGTGAGATTTCAAACAATAAAGATCCAAAGAGATAACCTTTTTCAAAAGTAGAATATATGTCTGAGTTTGCAGTGGAGACTATTTTAAGAATGCCAGATCCTAAAACTAGGATAGGATTAAGAGACCAGTTTTTATGGTTCTGCTTTTATGATACAGGTGCAAGAATACAGGAAATCATAAATGCAAAAATCTGTGAAGTTAAAGTGAGCTCAACATCCAGTATATACAGCTTCACGGGAAAGGCAATAAGGTACATGATAGTTCCACTAATGGAAAGTACTGTCCAACATCTTAAGAATTTCGATGCAGGGGAAACCTGGGAATCACAGAACTATATTTTTATTCTGTTCACTATGGTGTTATTGAAAAGATTTGTGATGATACTATTAGGAGTCAGAATGAATAAATATGCTGAAATGGCGCAAAGAATGTAATGAGGTGCCTGAGAGTGTACACCCTACATTTATGGAGACATTCCAGAACTATGCATTTGTATCGAAAGATGGAATGGATCTTACACTCTATCTCACAATGGCTTGACACAAAAACAGTTTACTACAACTTTGGTTTATGCTTATGCTGATACGGAGACAAAGAGAAAGGCTATTGAAAAAGCAATTGGCAGCACATCCCTAACAGAGCAAATATCTAAAACAACTCTACAAAGTTGAGGGATGAAGAAACACTAAAAAAGACTTTATGGCTTCAAAATAAAACATGGACGAACCGCTCTTTTGATAGTTCTTTTGACAGCAGTAATGCGAAAAAGTTATACCGAAATTTAGTGTCGCTGACGGATTATTACCTTGCACACTGACAAGTACATCAGAATAGTTATACCGAATTTCTAGTGAGAAATCATTGATAAATCAAGATTTTCCGAAGAATTCGGTATTACTATTTTTTATAATCCAACTTTGTACCGAATTCGGTACATAAAGTTGGCAAGCAGTGCCCTCGTACACACGAGCAATATTTTTGCTTTAGTTGGGGAACATCCCCAATCCCCTCTAAATGACATCTAAGATGTTCAAGCTACACCCTCACTCTCGTGAGTGCTGAAAAATTTCTTACAAGCTGAAAAATATAAAAGAAGAGGGCAGCCACCTGTTTATATTCTGATGGTTGCCCTGCCTTCCCATCTCTGTGTCTGCCTCTTTTCTTTAGCTCTTCTTCATCCCTGAGATTCTTTTCATTTGCATAAAACATATCCACATTTTGTTTTTGCTATCTGATAATCTCATTTCTCATGTATTCTGCTATAGGCTTCTCTCTCTAAAAGCAGCCTGTTAAATTCTTCATTTAGATCTTTTTACATTTGGGATTTTTCTCTTAGAAATTTTGAAAATGCTTTCTCTTTGGCTGCCTTGTGGAGTGTAATCTCATCCCCTGTGTGCCTCATGAAAATTTCTTGCTATATCTGATTTTCTGTAAGCAATGTGAAAGTGTCCCTTGTATTCGAGTAGTTGATAATGCTTGTTTTGATTATTTTATTTTTCTAGCCATTTTTCTTCTGCATTTTTAATAGTCTTAAGCAGTTCATTGTACTTAGCGGAGCTTTCATCAACCATTCTGTTAAGTGTTTCTAGAGTCCCTGATGTTATGCTTCTGTAAGAAAAAGTATGGATTCTGCAAACTGTTTTACATTGTATTTTTAGCTCACCGAGATAGCCCATTCTTTTTCCTTCTGCCATCTTTTTCTGGATGTCAACTATAAGGTCAAGCTTGCCTGCTGTTTGTGGTGCATTTTTAGCAGATGTATTTTTCATTTTATCTCAGGTAAGCCTTTTCTCCGGCAATCACTTTTTTCTTAGGTTTTTCCTGAAAAGTCTTCTCCAAGTGAGCGAAACCTTATAAAGCGTTTCTGTTCTTTTCCTCGGATTGCTGTATGCTTTCCCTGTTTGATTTCATATCCTTCTTCACGGAGAAGCCTTAACAGTTTTTCAAAATCCTCAGGATTCTGCCTGAGGCATTTTAATCCTCACGGATTATGTCCCTTAGACTAACCTTTTAGGATATTTTTATCCTCCGCTTTCTCTCGTCCGGTTTATCTTTTGGGATGAGCGGAAAAGTTCATGCTCTATGCAGATAATGTCGCTAAGCCTCTGCAATGCAAGTCCTGAAAACCAGAGTCACGAAACTTCCTGTCGCAGTTTATGGTCTGGAATTAAAAATGATGTGGTTATGTATATGGGCTTTGTCTGTGTGGGTGGCACAATGAAAGTATGCCTTCCTTTTGGTAAAGCGTATTCCTGTTTCATAGCCTACTTCGTTGGCTTCTTTCCAGGAGTAACTCTCCCGGCTTGAAGGACTGGCGGATCTGATAGGCAATCACATCACCATTAGGTCTTCGCCCTGTTTTTATGTAGATATTCATTCTTTGCCCGGCAAATTCCTAAATCGACAAGTTCAGGAGTGCATTCGTATGAAGAAATATATTTGCCTTCATCCGTCTTTTGCCCCATTCATTGTACTAATCAGTTCTGTCCTTTAAGCACTGCATTATGCTCCCTGCCTTTATTCTGATGTATTGCTATCAGTCTTGTTGCCGCCATTTTACCACCTGCTCACATAATCGCTGTCAGTTTATCCAACACATTTTCTCATTTCTTTCAAAATTTCTTTCTGGCTTTTCTTTAATTCATCAATATCACTTTTCTAAAAATACTTCCTGTTGCATTTGCCATTTTGTGCACTACTGGTTTAGGTTGTTGCCTGATATCCTAAGCAGCCTTAAAATCTCTTTTAAGTCGGAAAAATCCGCACAATCACATATCCGTTAACTGCCATCTTTACTATATAAGATGTAAGGCTCGATATCCCTGCTTCTTCCATACGCTTGTGGATCAGGTTAAGTTCTTTTTGCCGTGACTCTGAGGTCAATTCTTTTTGTCCTGTTTACCATTCCCTGTTTCCTCTATAGGGGCATAATTCCTTAAATGGTTTACTTTGCAGGTATATTTTCCAAGATGGGTTTTGGATGTTTAATGTGTTTGCTCTGTTCTTTTAACTTTTTCAAGCACAGACTTCTTTGTCATCATCTGAAAGTTCTAACCTCACTGTATCTGTCTCCAGATTTAACATTGTTTATTATTCCGTCAAAGTTGTTGTCATTCTGTTCAACCATATCCTCAATGCCACGCATTGTTCCTGCTGATTGAAGGCCCTGCACCGGCTGTTTTCATCAGGAACATAGATAATTCCATCAGATATTTCTGTTTCAGTTTCTCCATTAACTTCATCCCATGATCTTTCCTTGTCTTTCGCTCCATTTTTGATTTTGCTTTCCTGTAGTTGCGCAAAGTGTGTAGTCTCAAATATTTGGTTCAAATGAGTAAATTTTCCACTTATCTTTCCTGTTGAACCAAAGGCATCTCGTTCCTCTTTTTCCCAAAGTTTCAAATGTAAACTCAGGTATCAGCACGGGGATGATTACGGTTGCCCGATCTTATCGCCTGCCTGTAATCTGATATTCACGGTTTCCAACATTTGATACAACCGCATGGACTTCCCCTGTAGAGCTCTGACCATCAATTGAGGCAGTTCACAGACTATTCCCTTAGCGCTTGGTGCTCCCGCTTCTTGGGAAGCTCATATCCTGCCAAAGCCATCCGGTATCTTAAGCCGAGTCCTAAAGGGATCTCAAGTATCTCTCTCTTGAGATATGGTTTCATCATCAGGAGCAAATACATCAGCGTCTGCATCATTGTTGTCATGAGAGCCACTCTCTGGCATCCTTCCACCCAAAATCAATGAGCTGTGTCGTCTTCATCACCTTCCAGAATTATATTTTGAGACAATTTGGGGAAATCTATCCTGATTATTTCATCAGGAGAGGCCGGAAGGGATAAGCTTTTCCCACAGGTCATCCTGCCTTCACGCCACATCCACCGTTCACACGAATGGTCCACCCGGTCATCGAAGGGTTCAGCATTTCGGACCGATTAACTGTTCTTATTTTTGTGCATCACATCCTTGTCTCTTTTGTATTTCTCCCTGCATACCTCCTCTGAGTGTATCGTGCTTCCATCGGTGGTGTGGCGCTGATAGCAGAATGTTCCTCATTCCATTGAGTGGCAGCAGCCTGCCGAATCATTATCTACTCCTGGCATTAATCAGTTCCTGATATTTCTTTCAGCTGTACGGCTGCACTGCTTCGTGTTCTGTCTCTCTCCCGTGTCCCAGTGATCAGATCGGTATTACAAAAGTCCTCAACTTGAGACAGTCGCTGTACTGCAAGCTTCCTGACATATACTTTGCTTCATTCTGATGCCTTGTAATCTGTGTGAGGAATAGCCTTCTCTGAAGCACCTACCACCACCAACAAGTTTATTATCCCAAACTTCATGTCGTGGTATGTGGAAGCCTCACAAGGTTAGCACCTGTCTGCCTGCCTTTATATGGCTTTTCATATGCTCAGAGTCATCAAGGCAGGAAAGTCTGTGTCCTCTCTGGGTAGCCTTGCTGCACATACCACCATCAGTTTCTCTGCCTGACCCATTGACTCTTTTGCTTCAATATCTTTTACCTCAATCCTGTTCAATTTGTTCCTCCTCAACTGTGCAGTAAGAATCAGGAGATAATTTATGCTGCTCCGTTATTTTCTCACTCGAGACTTCTGGGGTGTTTTTCTTTCTTTATGCACATATCAGAAGTGGTGATATCCAGGTATGCTGAAAGCATTCCAAAGAGTGCTGCCTTTAGTGTATGGACTCCGCCAACAGCGGCAGCCTTCTTACGTGTGTAAAAGTCTGTCGATTTCCAACTGTGGCATCTCATTACACTTGTTCGCAAAAAGTGTTTCCCAGCATTTCTTCATCTGATTTGGTAACAATATTGTTAGTGCTGCCTGCTAACATTTCCCATTCTCCTCTCTCAAGATGTTTGTGTATCTTATCTTAATTCCTGTTTTTAGCCTCTTTGGAGCGTCCTTCAGCTTTGTTTATCTTTAGGCCATTTTCTTTCTGCCTGTGTTGTATCTTTTTCGATGACAGAATCCTCTCTGGGGCTTCCCTTGGCTCTTAGGAAGCGAGTTCCTGCTTTACAGCAAAGGCAAGTGGAGTTGGCAGCACATACTTTGGCATAGCGCTCTGACCTAATTCACTCAAGATGGTCCTGTATGGAATATTAAGATACTCTGCAAACTCCTTTCGGTCTCATTCCTGACGATTCCCTTTATATGAATTGCTCGCTCATGTGTAGTTCTGGATTGGTTCATACCGGGTGTTACTCTACCTGTAATCGTGTGAATTTTGTTTCTTGAAAGCGTCTTTAACCTCATTCACACCCTGTTCAGCAGCACTTCACTCCTACAAGATGAAGATCCTCTGAGATTTAGTTTTAATCTTTAGTATGTTTGACATCAGTATGCTTGCTTTCAGTCGACGAAACGAGTAAATTCATCACCCGGACCGATTATTATATGATCCTACAGCTTTATCCCAGTGGAGTTGCCGATGTTCATTTTGTTTGTTATGGCGAAAGTCTTCCCTGCTCGGATTAAGGTTTCCCGAAGGATGGTTGCGAAAGAGCATAACCGCAAAAGGCACTTTGGAAAGCACCGTCTTTTTAGTGTATTTCCTCGGATTGGTTGAAGAACTGTCAAGTGTCCTGATACATGACTCTGCTCATATTTTATAGGCTGCCCAGTGAGTCTGATGTTCGCAACAGCAACATTTCCCTGTCATAATCTCTTTTTAAAGCAGGTCTGCCATTGCCTTTGCTGCCTTCTTCCGGTCCATTAAAGGTATAAGTCACTTAAAAGAGGCGGCATTTCCGCCATACGTTGCCACCTCTTTAGGCTGCATTTATCATAATTATTATAACCGGACTCTTTTGTGTCCTATGCGTTATTTTTCATGCGCTGCTGCTTCTTTTATAGCATCAGCAGGTTAAATTCCTTTCCTTAAGGCTTTTAATTTTGTAGTGATGGACTTTGGTAGATAAATCTTCCTTAAAGTTCTATGTCTTCTTCACTTTGACATACTCAATATATCTGCTGTCTGATGCCATTTTGTCTCCTTTCGACTCATCCTGATAGTCCAAATCATCGTTTGTGTCATCATCTGTGATGTTCTGCATCTTTCTTCCTGACATCGTCACCGTCCATGTCAGCAAAGGTAGTCTTCTCGTCTCTCGCCAGGGTAATCTGCGTCCGGATCAGGGAGCTCTTTTCTTTCTTTCCTTATTAAACTTAAAGTATATAGCCACCTATACCTGCTAAGGCAAGGATGAATATTGCTGCCATTATCCCTGTTACATTCTTATCTTTTCTTCAGAAGCAGGTTCTGCTGCTTCTGGAAGCAGCATTTCATCTGTTGTCTTTTTATCAGTATTGCTATCATTTTCATCCGTGTTTTGCAGTCTAATCGGCTTTTCCGCCCTCTATCCTGCTTATTTCCTGTTGTCATTCCTTTGATTCCATATAAGATTTCACTCTCTTCATCTTTCCTTTAGAGCGAGGAGATCGTGCTCATCTTACGAGGTTTAGGAAAATGTACTGTTTTCAGTTCCCTTTATCATCACGGTCAATGATTAGGTGAAAAATAATTTGCCTGATTTTGTAGTTACTACTGTAATAAACTGCTTTCCTGGTAGGTTTGGCTGAACCGTAATCATCCACTCTGTTCATCTGTGCCATTAGGGAGTGAGTGGTTCTAAGTGCTCTTCCTCAGCTCTTTCTGCAGTTCATTTTCTTGTCTTAGTTTCTTTCTATTTTCGTAGCCTTTTGTATCAATATCCTTAATTACACTTTCTTTACTTCTTTAATTTCACTTTCTGTGGCTTGGTTTCACCACTCTGTGTCAAAAGCTGTTACATATGAGATGCTCCTGAAAAATTAGGTGCACTATCATTAAGGCACCCTCAAATTTTGCTGCAATCTGTTGTCTCAGTCATTTTCTTCATCTAAAATATTATCCTCCTCATTATACTGTCTTCTCCATATCATTTTCCGGTTTCTCATCATCATATTTGACTTATCCACGTTTCGCTGCTAACAGGCATGGCACGTCCGTTTGAAGTATCTCCTCTTGCAGCTTCCTCATCAACCAGTTTAAGTGAAAAACTCTGCCAGCTGTCTCAGGGCTATTACTCGAGCAGCATTGCAGACTATCTGCCTGTTTTCCTCTTCCTTCAGCTTTGCTTCCTCTGCTGTACCTTTTTCTTCAGCTGCATCCCTCTTTATAACTGCCTTACTTAAGTTCTGCTCAGCTCGTCTAATCTTGCATGCTTATATTTCCTCCACCATCTTTGCAGCAAAAAGCCACCCCTAAAGTGACTCCTCATATTTATGTTTACTTAATCCTGCCACTTAGCAGTATGCATAGAGCCCTCGCAGTATGGGGGTGTCATAGAAGCATACTGTATAGCGTTGTCGCAATGAATCGTCTACCTTTACCGGATCAACCACAATCCCCACGATGGAGCAATACCAGCTGTAAAGTTAGTGGGTTCCTGGAAGGATGCTGCAGGTCGCCACGGCTCACATCGTCTCTGACGCGCTTAAGTTTGCATTCTTCGGCATCCGTTTGCGACGGCAGCCGTCCGTGGTTCCAGCCATTTCCACGCTATGGTTTATCACGCGGCTTTGCAAATCCTGAACAGTCAAAGCTTGTGGCGGGAGGCCCACCCCCAAAGGATACGGATATCCGAGACTGCTTCATTATGTGGGCTTTGCACCGACTGGCTGTCTGTAAAGGTATTCTCCTGGAACTACGCAGCTTTCACATTCCTGGAGTAACTTCGGATTTTGCATATACATTTCCTGCAAAATCTCATGTGTTTGTTTCCCTTGTCTGCATAAGGATGTTACATTCTTTCAATCTGATTCTTGTGTGAGGCTAAAAGCACTTTATGGCTGCTGTTGTGCTCATTCTCCAGAGTTGGCATTAAGAATGTGGTAACTCATGCTCAACTTCAACATCATATTCATATGATCTTCCGTGGCGTCCTGTTTCCTTTCCATCTTCACCTCCATCTGATACCCACCGCTCACCGGTTCTGGGTCTCAGTCTTAGTCCTTTTCAGTTATTTCTTTTAATTCAAGCTCATACTGATAATCACCGTAGTTAACTTATCGTCTGTACTTCCGTGTTATACTGGGCGTATAACTCTCTTTGAGTACGGTAAGAAGGGCTGCAAGCTCACCATGGATTATGTGATATTTCTGAAAGTGAACAGCGTTATACTCTGTCGCCATCCGGGATTGTCCGCTTCAGTCCTGTTTACTCTCCTGGCTAGCTCTTTTTCAAGGGAAATGTAGTTATTTTCAACCTCTTATGTCATTATCCTTTGCAGTAAATGAAGTGGCAACGTGCCACTGTTAATGCCTCCCCAAAAGTGCGGAGCAGGATGTAAGCAACGTCCACGATTACCGACGTTGAGGAGTGTAGTGGCAGCCAATAATATTAGAATGAGAGGATTTTCTTCAAGGAATTTCTGACCCATTTTGCAACGCTTCCCTAAAATGTCACTTGTCTTATCCGCAATCTCTCTCCTGTCTCCTGCACTTTCGTGCATTCTCCCTTACGTACTAGCAGATTCCTTATAAAATTCACTGCCATCTGACTCTTTCCTTGCTGCTTTTACATTCTCAGACTGTGTTTTTCATCAGCCACTTTCTAGGTTTCTTTTTATCTTTGGCTTTCCTATGCGTCCTTTTGCATTCGTTCTTTTTATGAAACTTATCGATATAGGTTTTCTTGCTTATCCTTAGCTTACTTTCACTGGATTTCGCAAAAGACAGCTGTACTGAGACCGTCTAGTTCCGCTGTTGTTATCTTCATTTTCTCTTGTGTGCTGGCTTCTCAACGGTTTCTTGACACCGCAGTATAACCCGCTATTTTTATCTTACCTCTAGCTCTTCTCTTTGTTTTATTTCCATCAGGGTTACGTGCTTTTCTTTTCATTCCTGAGTTTTCTATAAAAACTTTTACTTTGCATTAGCATTCATGAGTTATCGCTTCCTAAAGGGCAGTCATTATGCTGTCTTGCCCCTTGTTTGTATCGTCTGATGCCTGTCAGAAGTTTTGTCGTCATAATACGGTAGAGTTCCGTATTAGTAGGAAAGTCTGTCTACAAACGGAAGAATGACATTTCCATAAAATGACAACTCTCACCTTCTCCTGAATTTGCGGCATGTAACATGGAGAGCTGGTGTGGGCTTATGTTTAACTGCTTTACGCAAGAATCTGCCTGTCGCCTGATGCCTGGTTTAACATATAGATAAAGCTGAGGTTTTCAAAATATGTTCTGCTCACTTCTTTTCGAAGATAGAAGCATCTCTCTCCACATTCTGCGTAATTCCTGTAGGGAATCCTCCTCATTTTCTGAAACGCTTCCAGATTTCAGCACCGTATATGCCGCAGTCTGTTCTTCACGAAGAAGAAGGTGCATTTCATCCATATAGTACCTTGTGGACTTTCCCTGCTCCTGTTCTCAGTAACCCTTCATACCTGGTCCTGGACTATCAGCATGCTCATCTTTGAGCTGCTTTCCAAGTTCTTTTTATGTCGTAACACTCTGAGGCGGTTAGTAAGCTCAACATTTGTCCTGTGGTTAAATACATTTAAACGGGCACTGAAACATGAGATTTCAAGTGCAGTTGCTACCCGCCTTGGCCTCAGGTCTCGTTCTGCTCTAAAAAGCTCCTGTACAAGTCTTCTAATATAGGCATATTTTCAGGCAATGGATTCTCGAAAATATTTTGGGTAAATCTTTCTTATGCACCTGTCCGATGCTGTCCACAGGTCTCGTCCGTCCTTGTTTCCCACAATCAGTTCACAGAGGGACTAGTATGGAAGTCTGCCTTTAGCGCAACCGGATTATCATCTTCAGAATACGTCTCATGTTGTTATATCCATAGGGTTAATATAGCACGCTCCGATGTGCTTTATCTTAGTACCTGACTCGCAAAACCTTGATGTTACAGGTGAAAATACTCTGACTCAGGATCTGATACTATTATGTCGTCATCTGTCACAAGGAAACTGCTTTGCATATCTCCCTTTTGGCCAGTGACTCCTCGGAACCGGGTGTTCCAAGAATAAGTGCATTTGGATTCTTAAGCTTTTTCCGTCAACCATAATCCATACGTTGTCGGAAGAGCGTAAGGCTGCAACAAGTGCCTCATCACTCTGGAAGAGTTCCTGTGTGGTAAAGGCACCAGTATAACTATGCCCGTAGTTGTCATTCCTCTTTCAATCTCTATAAAACTTTCTGCAAGCGGAAGGGTGCTCATAAGTCCCTGCTCCTGCCTGTAATCAAGTCTTATCAGGTTGCAGTTATGCTTCTGCGCTATTGAAGCCGCCTGAAAGATATTGTTTTTCAAGTTCCTGCTTAGTCTTTCCTGTGTTCAGCACTATAAATGTGAGAAGGAACATCCTCTCATTCTGTGACTGCAACTCCTTTAATAGAGCTCTTCGCATCCTTTCCGTAGGTTTGCAAGGTCTGATGGAATTATATCCATGTCATATCCTGACCTTACAGCCTTCTTCTGTTCTTCAATCTTTGAACGGTCAAGTTCGGTTATTGTATGTTTTATCGTCTTTATAGCCTCATTCTGATCAACCGACCTTATATGCATTGTCACAACCTGACTTGATTCCATTGACAGGAAGTCTGCAAGCAACCTGTCACTTAAATCTGATGCATCTATTGAAAGAAAACTCATGCCGCCATACAAATCGCCAATTTTAAAATACCTGCCTGTAGGGAAATGCAAAACTGCTAGGCGCAATAAAAATCCTTTTACTGAAAGTCCTGAACCTGTAGATACTTCCAGTCAAAATGAAACTTGCATCATCACTCTATGAAGCTGTCTGTGCATGACAGCAAAGCCTCTCACAGCCGTTTAAGCTCTTTGCCTGCACTCCGAGCCGCTTTCAGTTATTAATTATGTCTGTTTCAATGTGTATAAGCCTTGGCTTTTGCAGTCTTTACCGACTCTGCATTATACCGAATGTCAGGTATTTGGTTTTTGTAAAGCCCGTTGTTTCCGGCCTCCATCTGGCTTGGGAGGATTCCTGAATACTCATCCCTTACCTCATCAAACCTCGTCATTCTTATGCGTATGGCTATGCTTTTTCAAAATCAGACACATCAGTTGCCATGTTGCAGAACGAAATCTGGAACCTTACCGAACTGTCAAAAAAGTTAAGGAAGGAGCACCATTCCTCAAATATCTCAGTTTTATCTTCCTGTTCTGCTAACTGATAGTTTATGTCCTGAAACTGTATTGTCTTTGTATAGTAATCAGCTCCGCTCCTGCATATTCCGTCAGGGAACATTCTCTCAAAAGGAATGCTCTGCTGTGCAGTTCTTGGCATTCCGTCATCTTTCCTGTTTCTCCTTAAGGTCTCCATTACGCCTCTGCCGGGCTTAATCCCTCCGGCATAACAAACTTCTTTTTGTGCTTTTTCTTTCCCAGAAAGCCTCAACAATTCTTTTCTACCTCCCTTTCCGCCTCAGCCTGTCTTATAAGTGTCGAGTAATAATTATCCGTAACATACGGGCGTATCTTAGGGTCTTATGAATACTGTCTCAATTATGTGAATGAGGATCACTTCAAGGGCTGCCTGTTTTTCCTCATGCATTGCAAGAAAAAGAAGGGCATCATTGCTGCCATCATTCCCATAACTGCCGCATTCACACCTGTAGCCGCCTTTTAATAAAAGAATGACGGTACTCCTATAAGAACCGCCATTCCAAAAACATATTAACTGTCTTTTTGTAAGGTTAAACATAACCTTGCTTTTTACTTTTGTCAGATCCCTGGGGATACTGATATAGATGCTGCCATCTTCTCCTCCTTAATTTGCGTGTAATATTCCTTTGCAAACCGATCCCGTCTTAAACAGGGTAAAATGCAAGGAGTATAGTAAACCCATTACTTTCCACATCGAAGCAACGATGTCGCTACTTAATGCAACAGACTGTATCATTACTGCATATATTCCTACGCATACCATGATTAGGAACCCCTTGAAATCCGAGGGCAAAGAGACTCTTTTAAGTAATTCTGTCCCATCTGGCTCTGTTCTTTGCTTCCAAATGATGCGAAACGGAATCGGAGCAAGGCTTACCATAAGGTAAATTTCAACCATCCTGCCGTTAATTATAACAAAGATTACAGGCATCGTACATACATAAGAAACCCGATGATTAGTGTGCTCTGTAAGAAAATCCCAAACAGACTTCCCACTTCCATTGCCTCAAGTTCTGACTGCATTGAAGAAAGTGAGCCTGTATCAACCGCCGTACTTCCTGTATTATTCCTGCCCTGCCTGCCTTACTATATGCTGTGACACATCAAAGACTGCCATTGTAATGTTAAAAGTATTTGTAATCAGCTCTACGGCAATAAAGGTCTTAAATATCCATTTCCATATGAACCAGGTCTCAAAGTTTGCCAGGTTATTATGGCTGATGATAAGCTCTATAAGTTCGTAGCAGGCTATGAAGGTTGAGAGTATTCCTGCCACCGGCATTTACTCGATTCCGACGGGTTTTAACCATGTTAGAGACTGCCGGCAGAAAGTTCCGGTGTCTGCCCTACATCAGCTGCAGATCTGTCCTACCTGCTCATTCATAGCAGTAAAAGTGCCCGTCAGGCTGTCCATCCAATTCCTGACACAAGGATTTTCCTTTCAATCCAGTCAGAAATCTGCTGAATTATGATGTCAACCGTTTCCTCCCTTTCAATTTGATGCCACATTGAATAATTTTTATGTGCGAGTTGAGTTTTATTTTATAAACCGATATTTTTACACATATTTATTCTAAACGTGGCAGCCGGGTAAAGTTAGTGTTAACCAAACAATCCCTTGAAGAGGCACAAGTGTTGTACCTATGAGCAGCACCACGCCATAAGCTGGCTTTCATTTCCTGGCTCTAGCGCCGGGGTTGTCATTCCCTATATCCTCTAAAAGGGTTGATTGCACCCCAGATTCCAAGGTTCTGCACCAAAGTGCCACTACAAGTGTCTGTAAAGTTCCTACTGCACTGTTAGTACTACATAATATTATTCCTCCTATATTAAGATTTTGCTGTGTTCGTCCTACACAGGGTTTTGGTATGTATGATGTAAATGTCCTCCAACCGTAAAAGCGGAGCAGTTATTATTTTATCTGCCTGAACTCCTGCAAGTTCAGGCTATGCCTTTATATATTCCCCCAAAATCAGGGAATTTATAGTAAAAGCCCTTACTCCCACGCCTTTATCGCATAGGATGTAAGAGCCTTTTACCCTGTCATGTCGATGACTTCATATTCATCGTCTGCTTTTAATATAAGACTATGGTCAAGGTACTTAAGCCATCAAAGAGGTTCTTCCTGTCATAATCCGCAGTCAATTTATAGTTTGGATGTTTTGTCAGGTCATATTTATCTGATAAAAACGGCCTTACGCCACGAACCTGCACTATGCACTTTGCACCGTCCATGACCGCCAGTTCATCCATCGTCACCAAGGTCCTTGCGCAAGCTTCTGGTGATTTTAAGCTGGCTTGTCTCCTGTGCCAGGTCTTTTGGCTGCGTCGTTATACATCTCTATGGTTTCCTAGCTTACCTGGGATTGCATTAAGGTCTAAAGGTTGTCTGTTTCTTGGTACGCCGCTCAAGGAAAATCTGTGAATCTATGTTTCCTATTATTGTGTCAGCATTGTCCTTATATATAGCCTTCAGCACCTGTGGTTTGCCTGCAGTACAAGACAGTGACCCGACTATTCTCGGCTTCTTGTGCGTGCACAAGCTTTTCCAAAGGTTTTGGAATCTGCCCTGTCATGTTTGCAGCCTCATCAATAAGAGGCAGCGTACACATGCACAGGAGCCTTCCTCCCGTACACATCATCAAGCCTTCTCGCATAAGAGATTGAACATCTGTGCCAGCAAACCATTGATATAAGAGAGGTTAAATGTGCTGTCCGTATCGGCACATTTAAGAAATAATGCTTTGTCTTTTTCGTCCCTAATGTATCAGGCTCAGCTCGTCATCAGGAGTAGTATCCCTCAGCTCCTTAATGTCAAATCGCAAAGCTGCTTACCGCACCACCAGCTTAGTGCTGCAGTCTTGCCGGCAGCAAGCTTACGCCGCTGCCACGCCTGCTGCAAAGTGTTCGAGTGACTCTGCTAACGCAAGCTCGTCGACAGCTGTCCATCACGGGATTCTTAAAGCTCCTCATCATCTTCCCTTACTTCGTGCATTTTATCATATTTCAAGCCGAGTAGAAGTTCTGCTGCTCTTCCTCAAGGTGCCTCTATAAAGGTATAGCATAGCCTATAAGCGCAGCACTGAGAGAGGTTTCTGCTTTAAGCGAAATTCGTCGCCGCCCTTTCCTTCGCCATGCGTGATTGGCAATCGAGGTAGTAACCAGTTTGGTATGTCCTCTGAATGGATGTGCTTGACCGCAGTTATAGTGCGCCAGTCTTTGTAAAATTGTTAGCGATCGGCTCTGTAATCCGGTATCCGTTCTTTGCATGCGTTCCAACTTCTCCTATCAGACTGCCCGCGCCCAGGATCAGTAACCACATGGCTTGAGTACATCTGCAAAAGTATTTGGCTTTATAAAGGCCCATACCTGGTCTTTCCTGAGGCCTGAACCGCCTACCACAAGCACATTTTGATTTCTTGCATATTTTTGGAACCTTTGGCCTTGAATTCATTTGTAATACGCTCAGTCTGCGACAGGGATTACATTTTCTGAAAACACCTTATCTTCAAACGGTTCAATATCAGAATGCCTGCCCCATCTTGCCGAACCGTATTCCTCATTATGCCTAAACTTTTTGCATTTTGCTCCTTATATACTGCAAAGCCTGAGTATAAGCCCACAGAGCTCCCACAAAACAGGTCCGCAGGGTGGAGGCTTGAAGCGGACTACAAGCAGTCTGTAGCGCGCCTGTTACGAGGCTCTGCACTTTTCTGCGAGAGTTCAATCCATGACGCAGTCTCTCACTCGGCTTTCACCGAGATTCCTTGTAGCAAAGCGAGTCCTATATTGCGAGAGGGAGATTAAAGTATGATAAGCTTTTTCAAATCTTTAGTATTCATCTTGAGGCTCCTTCTGCCACCTTTTGGAGGCATTGCTGCAATACTCTCCTTAAATTTTCTTCAGTTTCTCAAGGGATGCTTATCTTATTAACGAGTGGCTTAACTATCTGCCTGTCTACGACTGACGGTCCTTGCAGAGATCCTTGCGGCACCATCCGTATCTTTTGCCTTATACTGTATATATGGGCGGAGACTCTGCCTTATCCTTAACCACTGCAAAATCAACCCACGTGTCTGCAATCCTCCTTCCTGAGAAAGTCTTTCCAGCCCTTCATCTGCAAGAGGAACGGAAGTGACTCCTGTCCACACGCTTACTAAAAGCGTGCTGACTGCTTTTCCTCCGTCGGATGAATGTCCTATTCCACTGGAGCTGCAACCCTAGCTTCCCAGTGCTGCAAGCTTTGCAGGCACCTTCAGTAGCTCTTTATAAATACCGCTTAACTGCTTAGGTACCCCCACAAACTTGTAAGCGGCATATACCGCCTGTATCGCCTTGACCTCCCTGTTTACCTCTTCATTTGCCTTCAGTTTCATCTTACTCTTTCGGATAAAAATACAGTAACTAAGCTTTTCCCTGAGAAAATGTAAAGTCAGACTCTAGTCAAAAGCGGATGTGCCTGGCAGCCTGTGTCAGCGCAATCGCTTGCCTGCGGCTTGAAAGCTGCTAGCTAACAGCTTCAATCTCATCTTCATCAAGCTCCGCCATATACAAGCCCATAACGGGACTTCATAATTACGTATCCTGATGGTATGTAGCCACCTCACCTCCAACTGCTATTTTCTCCCTTGAATCGCATGGATAAGGATGTAGTCCGTACTGCCAATCATCACGGGATTCTGTATTTTTCCAAAATCCATCAGTTATTTCCAAGTGCCCTGTTCTTGTATGCAGCATCTACCTCACAGCTTCAATCATTTCGGCATAGCTCACTTTAATGGTTCACTGTCACACTCTATCAGACACAAGCCCTTCAAGGTTTTCGGCTATGTTCTCTGCATAGTCTAAGATTTTTCATCATCCATTTTTCTTCTCCTTTATAAATCTTCCTTCTGCCATATCGTGGTTTACTTCTGCCTGATAGTAGCTCTCCATTGTAGCCGGGCATTATATAATGCCGTAAAGAAAGATGCTGCTTATTGACTCTTATCTTTTGTTTTATTTCCACTGCATCAATCACATACTTTAGAGTATGCTCCATTTTTAACTTCATAAATCTACTCTTTACTACAGTTGTAGTCATCCCCCGGCGATTACTATGGTTTCACGCTTTGAGCAGAGATATCAAGAATAAGCTCCTTAATTCCTTCTATCACTTCACTGTCTAAGGGAGTAATCTTTTTAAGAATCTCTAACTCAAGACTATTGTTTAGATATTTTCTCAAATCTCATCCTTTCATCATCCAGTAAGATGGGATTAGTATCATTACTATCAGTATTATTATAATTAGTATAATTAGGCTGTAGATTATACAGGTCTGTAACTGTATCTACAGGTGATGAACTGTAATTATTACAGGTCTCTTCCTGTACATTTTGGCTGTCTAAAAGTTTTTCACATATATAAGGGCAGGCTTACCAAACCTGCCTTTTTCTTTCTATAAGCCCAAACTCTTGAATTTCAACTGAGATATTTTATGGCAGACTTCTCAGAACAGCCTAAAGACTCTTTTATTGCTTCAAGCGTAAAAATGATGTACACCCTTTTATTTTCATCTATCCAGCCGTTATCCCTGACAATGAAACCCTGTCAAGGAAAAGTCCGTAAAGTACCTTACCTTCCGTAGACAGCTCCTTAAATCTCAAATCGGTAAACAGAATCTTCAGTATTCTGTAAAAGGAAAAACTGCTGCCTCTTCCTCATAAAAAGTAATCAAATCCCATTCTTTCTCTTTTCCTTTTCTCACGCATTTTCTTTCAGAATCTTTTTATAGCAGGAAGCATAATGGTCTGTCAAAACCATAAGGGCATTCATGTTCGCAGTTTGCGGATGGTCTACAGGTGTTCTATTCCTTGTTTTGTTGTGGTTTACTACTGATGATGGATTTTTATGTAAATCTTTCCATCTAATCAAGTATCTGTCAAGATGTTGTTGCTCTTTTTATTAATTACTATGTTATATCCATAATATTTTATAAGTTTCTGTGCATTACAAACAATACGTAACTG